>ERZ1034363.237-NODE-237-length-39350-cov-6.968248_pt1 | contig 39350 bp, 32 predicted proteins | sample MGYA00520616_ERZ1034363 | MGnify/ENA primary metagenome ERZ1034363 (study PRJEB33736, sample SAMEA104284506) | Azolla filiculoides | biome: Urban; feature: Water surface; material: Ditch water | place: Netherlands | collected 2015-10-28 | depth 0-0.1 m ... | reverse complement strand
GCTGCACAAGGAGAAATCCACGGTGTGGCCCTCACCGGTAAAGAATTTATTCTTGCTGCTGGCGCTGACCTCAGCCGCGTCGGTGAAGTCCCCAGCAAGGCAATGGCTGTCAAGCTTGCACAGCTTGGGCACCGAGCATTAGGTCGGTTGGGCGAGTTGGGCGTTCCTTCATTCGTCTTCATTAATGGTCTTGCTTTAGGTGGCGGTCTTGAAGTGGCGTTGAATGCGGACTATCGAACTGTCGATGCCAACGTCAGCGCAATTGCTCTTCCTGAGGTCTTCCTCGGACTCATTCCAGGATGGGGCGGGGCATACTTGCTCCCCAACCTGATCGGAATTGAGAACGCGCTCAAGGTCATTATCGAAAACCCTCTCAAGAACAACCGGATGCTCAATGCTTCTGTGGCGTTTGAGCTCGGAATTGCTGATGCCATGTTTGGCTCTGCGCGGTTCTTAGAAGAATCAATTATGTGGGCAGACTCTGTCCTCAGCGGCCACCAGCCACACCGCCCCAACCAGCCTGGCAAGATTGAGCGCCTAGCGAAGTGGAATTTGGCAGTCAACATTGCCAAAAAGAGCGTCGAGGACAAGCTCGGTACCGTAGCAAAGTCTCCATATGTTGCTCTTGAATTGCTCGAACAAGCAAGGAAAGTCGACAAAGAAGCAGCCTTTGCTCGCGAGGATGAAGCTATCGCTTCACTGATCGTAGGAGATCAATTCCAGGCTTCGATGTATGCCTTTGATCTAGTTCAGAAGCGAGCAAAGAAGCCAGCTGGCGCACCGGATCCCAAACTTGCACGTCCTGTGGGCAAGGTGGGAGTAATCGGCGCTGGGTTGATGGCACGACAGTTTGCTTTGCTTTTTGTACGTAAGCTCAAGGTCCCTGTTGTCCTCACCGACATCAACCAGGAGAAGCTCGACGAAGCACTGTTATACATCCACGCAGAGATTCAATCCATGCATGACAAGGGACGCATCTCCTCAGACGAAAACCAACGCCTCCAAGCACTGGTTAGTGGCACAACTAACCCAGCAGCATTCTCGGATGCCGATTGGGTCATTGAAGCCGTTTTCGAAGAGCTCAGCGTGAAACAAGATGTGTTTGCCAATATCGAGCAATACATCGCTGAGGACGCCATTCTCGCCACCAACACGTCAAGCTTGTCGGTACAGGACATTGGTGCCAAGCTAGCTCACCCCGAACGTTTGGTCGGTTTCCACTTCTTCAACCCTGTTGCAGTAATGCCATTGGTTGAAGTGGTCAACGCTCCTCAGACCAATGAGGTCGCACTAGCCACAGCGATGGATACTGCTAAGAAACTCGGAAAGACAGCTGTCATTACCTCTGACTCCCCTGGTTTCGTAGTGAATAGATTGCTCGCTCGTTTACTGGGCGAAGCAATGCACGCAGTTGATACTGGAACACCCTTCAAGACAGTCGATGAGTCTGTCGCTTCGTTCGGAATGCCCATGGCGCCGTTCGAACTGCTCGATTTAGTGGGGCTCAAAGTGGGTGCACACGTTCTAGATACCCACCATGCAGCATTCCCTGACCGCTTCTTCCGCAGTGACAATCTTCACAAGCTTGCGGAACACGGTTCGATCATTGTTCGTGGCCGCACAGGCAAGATAACTGGCTATGACCGAGGGGCCGAAGCCATTGTCAAGGGTGGAACCTCCCCCATGACTTCGGAACAGATTCGTTTACGTATCGAGGATGGTCTGGCTGATGAAATCCATCGCATGCTTGAAGAAAACGTCGTCACAGCTGCTGAAGATATTGACTTGTGCATGATTATGGGCGCTGGTTGGCCATTCCAGATGGGCGGGGCAACACCGTTCCTCGACCGCATTGGGGCTAGCCAGAGAGTATTTGGTGGAACATTCCACAACCCGCTCATTGCGGGAACCTCGAACTAGAAGCTAGTCAGCTCGAAGAGAGTCGGAAACGTTTGACTCTTCAGGCAGGGGCCTCGCCACGGGAATTTTACTTCCGAGTACCTGAGCAACGACATCACGTGCGATGTCTTGTGCAGTGAGACCAGCTTCGGCAAGAATTTCTTCACGTGTGGCGTGATCAATGAATTCATCGGGAAGTCCGAGTTCATCGACAGCGGTGTCAACACCTGCGCTGCGCAGATCCTGGCGGATACGTGTTCCAATGCCACCCACTCGAACACCATCTTCAAGGGTGATAACTAGGCGGTGATCACGAGCCATCTCGATGATGCTGGTGGGAACAGGAACAACCCATCGTGGGTCGACAACTGTTGCACCAATCCCCTGCTGGGCAAGACGTGCTGCAACTTCTAGACCCAGTTGAGCAAATGCACCGATCGCGACGATAAGAACATCTTTGTGGGCTGCCTCGAGCAGGACATCCACACCATCGTCACAACGACGAACAGCTTCGATATCGGTCGCTACAGTGCCCTTGGGGAAGCGAATAACAGTTGGTGCATCATTGACTGCTAAAGCCTCTGCAAGCTCCTCACGCAGGCGCGTAGCGTCTCGAGGAGCAGCTAGGCGAATATGAGGGACAACTTGCAACAAAGCAAGATCCCACACGCCGTGATGGCTTGGACCATCGGGGCCGGTCACACCTGAACGGTCGAGAACGAAAGTCACGCCAGCCTTGTGAAGTGCAACGTCCATCAACACTTGGTCGAAAGCACGATTCACAAAGGTGGCATAAATGGCAACAACCGGGTGCATTCCACCAAAAGCAAGGCCCGCAGCAGAGGTCACTGCATGCTGTTCTGCAATTCCCACATCAATGATGCGCTCAGGGAAGCGCTCGAGCATCTTGTGAAGACCTGTAGGTCGCAACATTGCAGCGGTTATGGCAACAATTTTCTTGTTGTGCTCTGCTTGTGCAACGAGTTCGTCACCAAAGACATCCGTCCATCCAACAGAAGTTGAACTACTCAGTGCTTTACCTGTTGCAGGGTCGATCTTTCCCACCGCGTGGAACTGGTCATCGAGGTCACGGCGTGCAGGTTCGTAGCCCTTACCCTTTTCGGTAATGGCATGAACTATGACAGGAGCCCCGTAGCTCTTCGCTTGACGAAGAACTGCCTCCATCGCCTTGACGTCATGGCCATTGACGGGGCCAAGGTATTTGATATCGAGGTTGGCGTAGAGGTCTTGATTGTTGGTGAAGCGGCTCAAGAAGCCGTGAACACCGCCACGCACACCGCGATAAAAAGCCCGTGCGTAAGGGCCCATCTTGGCGAAAAAGCGAGAACTACTAAAGTGCAGGTTGCGATACCCCTTGCGCGTGCGCACACTGTCCAAGAAGCGTGCCATGCCACCAATAGTGGGAGCGTAACTGCGTCCGTTGTCATTGACAACGATGATGAGGTTGCGGGCATTGTCGTGACTGATGTTGTTGAGTGCTTCCCAGGTCATTCCGCCAGTGAGAGCGCCATCACCCACAACCGCAATGACATGTCGGTCTTTTTGACCCGACATCGAATACGCCCTGGAAATGCCGTCAGCCCAAGAAAGTGAGCTTGATGCATGAGAACTCTCCACAATGTCGTGAATAGATTCTGAGCGCTGTGGGTAGCCGGCAAGGCCTCCCTTTTCACGCAACTTGGAGAAGTCTTGACGACCTGTCAGAAGTTTGTGCACATAGGACTGATGTCCAGTGTCAAAGACAATCGAATCCTTGGGTGAATCAAAGACACGGTGAATAGCAATAGTCATTTCGACCACGCCGAGATTGGGGCCGAGGTGCCCGCCAGAGCGGGCAACCTCGCGCACCAAGAATTCACGGATTTCTCCGGAAAGCTCAATCAGCTGATCGTTAGTGAGCTTGTCGAGGTCACGTGGACCGTGAACAGTCTCAAGAATTGCCATGGCTCGAGTCTATGAGGAAACGAACCAGTTTGTGCTGTGAATTCGTCGACTAAGCGACGAGCGAACGCAGCACGTACTGGAGGATTCCACCGTTGCGGTAGTAGTCAGCTTCACCTGGGGTGTCGATGCGCACTACTGCGTCAAACTCGATGGTCTGCTTTCCTGCAGGAGAGTTCTCCGAAGGAGTAGCAGTCACACGAACAGTCTTGGGGGTAACACCCTTGTTGAGCTCTTCAACGCCAGAGATCGAGATGATCTCAGTACCATCGAGACCCAGGGTCTCCCAGCTCTGACCTGCAGGGAACTGCAGAGGAAGAACACCCATACCAATGAGGTTAGAGCGGTGAATACGCTCGAAGCTCTCAGTGATAACAGCCTTCACGCCCAGCAGAGCGGTTCCCTTTGCAGCCCAGTCACGCGATGAACCGGAACCATATTCCTTGCCACCGAAGATGACGAGAGGAGTTCCAGCTGCCTGGTAGTTTGCACTGGCGTCGTAGATGAAGGACTGAGGGCCATCTGCCTGAGTGAAGTCGCGAGTGTAACCACCCTCAACACCGTCCAGGAGCTGGTTCTTCAGACGAATGTTCGCGAATGTGCCGCGAATCATTACTTCGTGGTTTCCACGACGAGATCCATAAGAGTTGTAGTCACCGCGAGCAACACCGTGCTGATCGAGGTAGACAGCCGCAGGGGTGCCAGCCTTGATGTTTCCAGCAGGTGAGATGTGGTCAGTGGTCACTGAGTCACCCAGAGTTGCCAGCACGCGAGCACCAGCAATATCGGTGACAGGAGTGGTCTCCTTCTTCATGCCGTCGAAGTATGGAGGCTTGCGCACGTAGGTGGACTTAGTGTCCCACTCGAAGGTTGCACCGGTTGGGGTGGGCAGGTTCTGCCAGCGCGCATCACCGTTGAATACAGAGGAGTACTCGTGGTCGAACATGGCAGTGTCAATGGACTCGCCAATGACCTTCTCTACCTCAGCGGTGTCAGGCCAGATGTCCTTGAGGAAGACAGGGTTACCGTCGGAACCAGTTCCGAGAGCGTCCTTTTCGAAGTCAAAGTCCATCGAACCAGCCAGAGCATAAGCAATGACGAGAGGAGGGCTTGCCAGGTAGTTCATCTTCACGTCGGGGCTAATACGGCCTTCGAAGTTACGGTTACCCGAGAGAACAGCGGTCACAGCGAGGTCGTTGTGGTTGATTGCTGCAGAAATCTCGTCCTTGAGGGGACCAGAGTTACCAATGCAGGTCATGCAGCCGTAACCAACGGGGTAGAAACCGAGCTCGTCGAGGTAAGGAGTAACTCCTGCCTTCTCGTAGTAGTCGGTCACTACCTTGGATCCAGGAGACAGGGTGGTCTTGACCCATGGCTTCGACTTCAGGCCCTTCTTCACAGCGTTGCGAGCAAGAAGACCTGCAGCAAGCATGACCGAAGGGTTAGAGGTGTTGGTGCAGGAAGTGATGGCTGCAATGGTGACAGCACCATTCTTCAGCTCAAACTCTTCTCCCCCATCAACGCTGACCTTGACTGCGTCACCGTGGGTGTAGTTCTTGACGTCTTCTGCGAACTGGGTCTGTGCCTTCGACAGCTCAATGCGGTCCTGTGGACGCTTGGGGCCAGAGATGGAAGGAACAACAGTCGAGAGGTCGAGTTCCATGTACTCCGAGAAGTTGGGCTCGTTGCTGGGGTCAAACCACAGGCCCTGTGCCTTGGAGTATGCCTCAACGAGAGCAACCTGCTCAGCCGAGCGACCGGTCAGACGCAGGTAGTCCAAGGTGACATTGTCGACAGGGAACATTGCAGCGGTTGAACCGAACTCTGGGCTCATGTTTCCGATGGTGGCACGGTTAGCCAGAGGAACAGAAGAAACACCAGGACCGTAGAACTCTACGAACTTGCCCACAACGCCCTGCTTACGCAGCATCTGGGTAATGGTGAGAACGACGTCGGTTGCTGTTACACCGGTGGGGATCGAGCCAGAAAGCTTGAAACCAACAACCTTAGGAATAAGCATGGAGACGGGCTGACCGAGCATTGCTGCCTCAGCCTCAATACCACCAACACCCCAACCAAGTACACCGAGGCCGTTGACCATGGTGGTGTGAGAGTCGGTACCTACACAGGTGTCAGGGTAAGCCTGAAGAACACCAGCAACTTCGCGAGCCATCGTGACGCGAGCAAGGTACTCAATGTTGACCTGGTGGACGATACCGGTTCCAGGGGGAACAACCTTGAAGTCATCAAACGCGGTCTGGCCCCAGCGGAGGAACTGGTAACGCTCGCCGTTGCGCTCGTATTCGATTTCAACGTTCTGCTCAAGAGCATCTGCTGAACCGTAAAGGTCTGCAATAACTGAGTGGTCAATGACGAGCTCTGCAGGAGCAAGAGGGTTGATCTTGGTGGGGTCGCCACCGAGCTCGGTTACTGCCTCACGCATGGTTGCAAGGTCAACGACACAGGGAACACCAGTGAAGTCCTGCATGATGACGCGAGCAGGGGTGAACTGGATTTCGGTGTCGGGCTCAGCAGAAGGAACCCAGCTGCCCAAGGCCTTGATCTGCTCTGCAGTGACGTTTGCGCCATCCTCAGTGCGCAGAAGGTTCTCGAGGAGAACCTTGAGACTGTAGGGCAACTTGTCGTGTCCCTGAACGGAGTCGAGGCGGAAGATCTCGTAAGACTTTCCTGACACCTCGAGTGTGCTCTTAGCTCCAAAGCTGTTTACTGCCGACACGTGCTGCTCCTCCATTGGGCGTACTACGCAGGTCAAAAAAATGTTGAAATCAAGAAAACAAAAAGTCTCTTGATATCAAGATATATCTTAGTCGGACTTTTTGACAGTTATTTCTTCTGAAAGTGAAGATTTTTCTCGATAGAGCGATCGCACGATCAGCCACGTCAAGGCAAGAACAGGAACGTATAGGGGCAAACCTAAAATCAATTTCGCTGTCGCGAGCCCGGCTACATCGCCTGCCAGATAAAGCGGATACTCAATGCCGAGGCGCAGAGCAAACATTGCCACCCACAACAGGGTGACTCCGGTGTAGACGCGTTTGTGATGACGATTCTTACGCCATGACGTGCCCTCGCTGCGCACGAGACCAATAACCACACCAATAATGGGCCAGCCGACAGCTACTGAAATCAGGAAGACGGTGCCATACACGCCGTTGGTAACCATGCCCACCACGAAGTTGTCCTCAGGCTTGTTGGACATCAACGCAAGTACAGCGGAAATGGCAACGCCAAGCAGACCAACAAGGGCTTGGGTGGCTGCTTGTTTTCGCACGAGGCGATACAACGTAAAGAGAACAGAAGCAGAAACCGATACCCAGATAGCCAACCAAGGATCGAGCGTGAAGGAAAAGACTGCGACAAAGAGAAGTCCCGGAAGGATTGTTTCGACAATGCCGAGTGCTCCACCCATGGCATTCCACAGGGGATGTTTACCGTTTGAGCTTCCTCCCAGCTGAGAGGCCAGGCCAGCAATGCCTTGTTTGTCAGACATGATTAGCGCTGCGTAGGAGCAATACCTGCTGCTTGCTCAGGAACCTTCAGTGGCATGAGCTCGCGAGGTGGCATGGGTTGCTGTCCACGAACAACAACGATGTCTTTGAACAGTTCAATCATGCGTGCACCCATTTCAGGGTTAGTCGCTGCAGGACCTGCAATCACACCGCGCAAGAACCAACGAGGGCCATCAACACCAATAAAGCGCACTTCTTGAAAAGTTTGCTTACCGTCGACAAGTGCAGGAACTTTACACAACAACTCTGGCCCTAGTTCAGAGAGAGTGTCCTCAACAGAACCACCCTGAGTAGAAATCTGTTCAGTGAGCTGTGAACGAACCTCGTGCCACAAACCTTGCGAACGCGTAGACGCAAATGCTTGGACCTGAAGTGTGGAACCTTGGTAATCCATTGCTACTGCAACGACACGACCGGAGCCTTCTTCAACTTCCAAACGGAGGTTGAGTCCTTCGCGGGGAACTAGTTTGAGCGCACCTAAATCGACGTAGGGTCGAACACCACTGACTTCAGATTCGTCGAAGGGACCAGTGGTTTCACGATCTGCTGGTGCGCTTTTGGCGTCGGAAATAGGACCTGACATGTTTAGTTTCCTTTTCGTGCTGAAAGTCCAGTGGAACCAAAACCAGAATCGCCACGTTCACTTACTGGAAGTTTCTCAACTGGGATGAAACGAGCTTGAGTGACAGGCATCACAATCATCTGAGCAATACGATCGCCCACGGCAATGTCAAAAGGCTGTGAAGAATCGGTGTTCAAAAGAGTGACTTTAATCTCCCCGCGGTAGCCAGCATCAACAGTGCCTGGTGAATTCACCACAGTGATTCCGTGCTTAGAAGCCAATCCCGAGCGTGGAACAACGAACGCAACGTAGCCAGCTGGAAGAGCAATGGAAACACCTGTTCCAACTGTTGCACGCTCTCCAGGAGCAAGTGTCAGTGCTTCGGAAGAAGAAAGATCCGCCCCTGCATCTCCGGGATGAGAGTAACTGGGAACGTTCTGAGCAGAGATAAGAACTTCAACTGTTTCGGCCACGTGTCGAGGTTAGTCCAAAATCAGTGGTCGAATAGAGGTATGACGACGTTTCGTGAAGTTTTGCGCCCATCGTGGTGGATGTATGTCATTGCGGCATTCATGATTCCTACGACGATCTTGGTGATGGCCCCGATAGATTTCACCCTTGGTGTCATTCTTTCGATCGTGATTTACGCGGCAATCGTGATACCTATGTTCGCCACGTCGCCCACCATCACTCTCACCGAAACAGAACTTCGCGTGGGTAAGGCACATATCAACCGCGAATTCATTGGTTCGGTTAGTGCCTATTCCGGAAACTACGCTGTAGCGGCGCGTGGCCCCGAACTTGATGCCCGCGCATGGATCTTCCTCCGCGGATGGGTGAACCCTGTGGTCCGGGTGGACATCACAGACCCCAACGACCCCACTCCCTATTGGCTTTTCTCTACTCGCAAGCCAGAAGAACTGGTTGCTGCATTGCGCTCTGGAAGAGATAAGAAGTAGCGCTTAAAACACACATGGCCAGCTTTTCAGCTGGCCATGTGGTGTTTAAGTCTTAGAAAGCGCATTCCTTACAAACAGGACCAAGCTTTTCTTCGTGGTCCACCTGGGAACGGTGCTTGACCAGGAAGCAGCTCACACAGGTGAATTCATCATCCTGAGGAGGGAGCACGACAACGTCGAGTTCCATGTCAGAGAGATCTGCACCTGCAAGTTCAAAACCACCAGGGTTGTCTGCGTCTTCTGAATCAACGGCACCAGAGAGCTTGTCGGGGACTCGTTCTTTGAGTGCTTCGATCGATTCAGTGTCGTCGTTATCTGTTTTGCGGGGTGCGTCGTAGTCAGTTGCCATCTTGAAGATCCAATTCGTCACGTCACCGGCGTTGAAATGCTCCGGCGCGGACAGTTTGCCCCATTGAGCTCAGAAACACAAAAACCTGACAGGGCGTGTTGCTAGAGAGAAGCAATTACCTCGGCACGCGCACGCCTTACGAGGCATCTTCACCATTTAGTGGAATTCTCTAGTCAACAGAATTTGGCCAAGGAGCACCCTGTTATGCGCGAACTCAAAGTCACCGATGTCGATGGCGCGACCCTCGTTGTCACTGACGATGAAGGAAATGAATTCAGAGTTCCTGTTGATGAGACCTCGCTGCGTCGACTTCGTCACAGCCGCACCACAGAAGACGGCCCTCGCGTTTCTCCGAAAGACATTCAGTCTCACCTTCGTGCAGGACTTTCTAACGATGAAATCTCTGCACTTACAGGAGCTTCGTTAGATCTCATTCAGCGATTTGAAACCCCTGTTCTCGCTGAACGCGAGTTCATCATCACCTCTGCTTTGTCCGTGCCCACACAGACCACCGTAGAAACAGACACGGGAAGCCTCAGTACTGCTTTTGGCACCGTCATCACCCAGCGTCTACACAGCCTCAATGCGACAGCAGAACGCTGGGCAACGTGGAAAGAAGAAACTGGCTCGTGGGTGGTCAAACTGGAGTTCACAGCTAACGCCATTGAGCATGATGCGAGATGGTCATTTGAACCTCGCAAGAGGACCTTGACTCCTGTCAATAGTGATGCCACAACACTTTCTCAACGAGGCGAGCTCAGCACTGGTCTTATTCCTAAGTTGCGCGCTGTTGGTGTTGACTCGGCAGACACACTTGTCGTTGAACCTCTCCCCGCATCAATGACTGCCCCTGTGGTGTCAGCGGTCCCTGAAACTTCTGCAGCTCCTGCGGCTGAGGAGACTCGCGAACACAGCCCCACTGCAGATCTTTTAGAAGCATTACGCAAGCGCCGTAATGACCGAGAGACGACTCCAGCCTGGCTCAAAGACGAGGTCAGTGCAGTAACTGATTCTCTAGAAGTTGTTTCAGAGGACACCGTTATTGGCGGGGAAACAGTCGAATTCGACGCGACTCTTTCTTTCACAGAACCGTTCGATATGAACGTTTCGGAAGAAGCCCCCACTGTCACTCCTGAATCAAAGAATGATTCTAAGCAGGTCGGTAAAAACGGTCGACCTTCGATGCCGTCATGGGATGACATTGTCTTCGGAACACGTTCCGATGACGACCCAGCCTAATTAGGCAAAAGCCCCTAGGCGTATTCCGGGGATCGAGAGCTCAATTGCCGAGACTCCCCCGTGTTGCCCAATCATGTTTCGCCCCTTGAGTAAGTGGTCGCGTTCGTCGTAGAACGCGACGTCCTTCTTTGCAAGTACGAAGATGTCACCGAGACGTGAAAGAACGGCCGTATCAACCACTCCATAAAGCCCGGATTCAAGTACCTCATCTTTACTGAGAACCCACGCAAGCTCTGACCAATCTCTCCGCCACACGGTCAACGCAGCAGCCCGATCATTGACGGTCGCTTCCTCAGAGAAGTACAACTGAAGACAACGAGGTTCACCGCCTACCTCTGAGATATGTTCCATATGTTCGAGATCAGTTCCATAAAGAAAATGTTTCGACGCAGGAATATCGAGCACGCCATGGTCGGCTGTCACAATCATTCCCGCGTCGGTCGGAAGCTGTTCACTGAGGGTTTTGAGTGCACCATCAACTGATTCCAACGAAGCGGCCCATTCAGGGCTATTAACTCCCTTATTGTGAGCTAACTCGTCAAGTTCAGAGATGTAGAGAATGACGAGGTGTTTGCCTGGTTGTTTGAGAGTGCTGAGCACGGCCTGAACACGCTCATCCAAGGTCTTCGAACTGAGCTGAACTGCACCTGCGTGGATAACCTTCGTCAACGGGGTATCTGCAAAGCGTGGATGAGCAACAACCGTTGGAGTGATGCCGTTTTCTTGAGCACGTGAATATAACGGTTGTCGAGTAATCCACGCTGAGGGCTCAGGAAATACACCCAGACCGGTCAACAGGTTGACGACATCTCCAGATTCAGGGTTTCTTACTTTGTAACCCGTCATTCCGTGTTGGCCTGGGGTTGTTCCCGTTGTCAAAGAAGCAAGTGCCGCAGCAGTCGTGCTGGGAAATACGGTGGTGAGAGATGTTTCTGAAGTGGAATGCCTACCCAGAAAGCGCGCATGAGCTGATGCCGAAGCGAGATTCTGAGAACCCAAACCATCAACTAAGACCACAACTGCAGACTGGGCTGCAGGGAGCTCTAACCTGTTGGGCATTTCTTGCATTCCAAGGCTTGCTAAGCAACTTGGCAACACGTCGGCAAGGCTCAACTGCGCGGAATTCAGGCTCGGTAACATGATGGACATCGACGTCAGTCTGCCATAGTTGCGCGGTTTGCCAGTTATGTCTGCTGTGTCTTATGCGTAACGAAAGATCACAGATATGGCCACCTCCACACCCGCGAACGACGCTGTCGAACGTATCGAAGACATTGATGTCTCGACAGAGATGCGGGACTCGTTTCTGGAGTACGCCTATTCCGTGATTTATTCTCGTGCTCTCCCTGATGCACGTGATGGTCTGAAGCCCGTGCAACGACGCATCTTGTTCATGATGAGCGAGATGGGTTTACGTCCCGATAAAGGCCACGTGAAGTCCGCTCGTGTTGTTGGTGAAGTGATGGGAAAGCTTCACCCCCACGGTGATGCTTCTATTTATGACGCACTCGTGCGTTTGGCTCAAGACTTCTCTCTGCGCCTGCCCCTGATTGACGGGCATGGAAACTTTGGCTCGCTCGATGACGGCCCTGCTGCTGCTCGATATACCGAAGCACGACTTGCTGCATCAGCTCTCGCCATGACAGCGAACCTGGATGAGGATGTTGTCGATTTCGTTCCCAACTACGACAACCAGTTCCAGCAGCCTGATGTTTTACCTTCGGCATATCCCAACCTGCTGGTCAACGGCGCGAGCGGTATTGCGGTGGGTATGGCCACCAACATGGCGCCCCACAACCTGATCGAGGTTGTTGAAGCTTCTATCCATCTTCTTCGAAACCCACAGGCTTCGCTGGATGACCTGATGGCTTTCGTTCCCGGCCCTGACCTTCCTTCAGGCGGCGTCATCATGGGTCTAGATGGTATTCGAGAGGCATACGAGACAGGCCGTGGCTCGTTCAAGACACGTGCTCGCGTGACTATCGGCAGTATTTCCCCTCGAAAAATGGGAATTACTGTCACAGAATTGCCTTACTTGGTGGGTCCTGAAAAGGTCATCGACAAAATCAAGGATGGCGTTACCAGTAAAAAGCTCAACGGCATCTCCAACGTCATTGACCTCACAGATCGCCACCATGGCCTTAAGCTCGTGATTGAAATCAAGACCGGCTTCGATCCCGAAGCAGTACTTGAACAGCTCTATCGCTACACCCCGCTCGAAGACTCCTTCAGCATCAACAACGTCGCGCTCGTCAACGGTGGTCCACAGACCATGGGACTTCGCGAGATGCTGACTGTGTATGTCGAGCACCGCAAGCTCGTAGTTCAGCGACGCTCTCAACACCGCCTTGCCAAGCGCCAGGAACGACTCCACCTCGTAGATGGCTTGCTTGTGGCCATCATGGACATCGACGAAGTAATTCAACTCATCCGCCAAAGTGACGACACTGAACAAGCTCGCGCACGCCTGATGGACGTTTTTGAGCTCTCGGTTCCTCAAGCCGACTACATTTTGGAACTTCGTTTACGTCGTCTAACGAAGTTCTCGCGCGTTGAACTCGAAGCAGAAGCAGATGCGTTGCGCAAAGAAATTGCAGAACTGGAAACAATCCTGGCCAGCGATAAGAAGCTCATTGACGTTGTGGTCAAGGAACTCACTGAAGTATCCAAGAACCTCGGTACTCCCCGCCGAACTGTCCTCTCAACGTCGACAGTCGCACCTGCAACGACTGCTGCCCGAGCCGCAGCGGCCCAGCCTGAGGCGCTTCAGCTAGAAGACACACCATGTCGAGTATTGCTCTCTGCAAGCGGGCGTTTAGCCCGAGTTGATCTTGAGAATGCAGACGACCCTATTGCCCAGGGAACCCACCGCACAGCCCACGATGGAGTTGTTTCTGACATCACGACCACACGTCGTGGCTTGATCGGGGCTGTGACCAGCCAGGGACGTTTAGTTCACTTCTCCCCCGTCTCACTTCCTGGTGTTCCTGCATCCAGCGTCTCGCTCGCGGCAGCGGTCAATAGCTCCGACTACATCGAACTTGAATCAGGCGAGAAGGTAGTCGGTCTCGTCTCATTAGGCGGCGACACAACGTATGCACTCGGAACAGCCGAAGGTGTGGTCAAGCGCATTCAAGCTGACGCATTCCCCGTGAAGTCAGGAAATGCCATCATCTCGATGAAAGATTCTGATTCCGTAGTGGGCGTAGCACCTGCCAGTGAATCCGATGAGCTCATCTTTGTCACGTCAGATGCACAATTGCTCCACTTCAGCGCTGAAGCTGTTCGTCCCCAAGGTTCAGCTGCAGGCGGTATGGCCGGTATTCGAGTCGCAGACAACGCTCGTGTGATCTACTTCACCGCTGGGCCTGAAGCAGATGCCCAGGTCGTCACCATCTCCACCAGCATGAACACTTTGCTGGGAACAGACGCCGGTCGCGCTAAGGTTTCGCTTTTGACGGAATTCCCCGCCAAGGGTCGTGGCACAGGCGGCGTGAGAGCACAAACCCTCCTTAAGGGCGAAGATGCGTTAGCACTGGCTTGGGTCGGACAGGGAACTCCTCGCGCATCTGCCCTTGATGGCATGCCTCGCGAACTCCCCACTGAGCTTGCTAAGCGCGATGCGTCAGGAACACTGCTCGATGGTGATGTTGCCTTTGTCGGCAACGCAGTGAACTAAAACTAAACGTCGATCCTGTCGCGAGACAGACCTGCGGAGCCTTCAATAATGAAGTCTCGACGTGGTCCGACATCGTTACCCATCAAGAGTTCGAAGACGGTGTCTGCCATTGCTGCATCTTCCACGCGAACGCGTCGCAGTGTGCGAGCGGAGCGATCCATTGTGGTGGTTGCCAATTGGTCGGCATCCATCTCACCCAGACCCTTGTAACGCTGAATAGGTTCTTGATAGCGCTTGCCAGACTTCGCTAAGGCAGCCAAAACCGATTGCAGTTCTGTCTCCGAGTAGGTGTAGATCGTTTCATTCGGCTTGGTGCCGGGATTGAGCACAACCACACGATGCAACGGTGGCACTGCGGCGAACACGCGGCCTGCCTCAATGAGTGGTCGCATGTAGCGGAAGAAGAGAGTCAGCAAAAGAGTTCGAATGTGCGCACCATCGACGTCTGCATCTGACATCAGAATGACTTTGCCATACCTAGCAGCCTCAAGATCGAAGCTGCGGCCAGAACCAGCGCCAATCACCTGAATGATCGAAGCGCATTCCGTGTTGTTAAGCATGTCTGAAACGGACGCTTTTTGAACGTTGAGAATCTTGCCTCGGATAGGAAGCAAAGCTTGATACTCGCTGTTTCTCGCGAGCTTTGCAGTTCCGAGAGCGGAGTCACCCTCAACGATGAAGAGCTCAGACTGTTCAACGTCATTGCTGCGACAATCGACAAGTTTCGCGGGAAGGCTCGAGGTCTCCAGTGCATTCTTTCGACGTTGAGTTTCTTTATGAGTGCGAGCGGAGATTCGACTCTTCATCTCAGAGACGATCTTCTCGAGCAAAAGAGAAGATTGTGTCTTGTCATCACGTTTGGTCGAGGTCAAACGTGCAGCAAGTTGCTTCTGAACCACCGAGGCAACGATGGCCTTGACAGCAGGAGTTCCGAGAACTTCCTTAGTCTGACCTTCGAACTGTGGTTCAGGAACACGGACGGTAACGACCGCCGTCAATCCTGCAAGCACATCGTCTTTCTCAACCTTGTCGTTACCGGCCTTAAGCTTGCGAGAATTCGCATCGACCTGGGCGCGGATGACCTTGAGAAGAGCCTGTTCAAATCCCTGCTGGTGTGTTCCACCCTTGGGAGTGGAAATAATGTTCACAAAACTTTGCATCTCGGTTTCGTAACCGGTTCCCCAGCGCAAAGCGATGTCGACACCACAGCTTCGTTCCACCTCAGTCAAAGCCATGTTTCCATCTGGACCCAGCACCGGAACTGTCTCAGTGAAGTTTCCTTCACCAGTGAGCCGCCAAATGTCCGTTACCGCAGTGTCTGGCGCGAGGAATTCAGCGAATTCACTAATTCCACCACTGAACTTGAAACTAGATTCGAGAACTTCAGGTCCACGTTCATCAGAGATTTTCATCTCTAGGCCTGGAACCAAGAATGCAGTCTGACGTGCGCGGGAGTTGAGATCTTCGGTTTGGAATGAGGCTCCAGGGGTGAAAATCTGCTGATCTGCCCAGTAGCGCACACGCGTTCCAGTTACACCCTTGGCAACCTTTCCCTTGACGGTGAGTGAACTACCGTCTTCAAAAGGAGTGAACGGGTTGTTGGGTGCAATACCTTTGCTGTCGTCAAAGATGCCTGGTTCTCCGCGTCGAAACGACATGGCCCAGATTTTGCCATCACGGTCTACTTCAACATCAAGTCGTTCTGACAATGCGTTTACGACAGAAGCACCCACACCGTGGAGACCACCCGACGCCGCATAAGAACCTGAGCCAAACTTTCCACCAGCATGGAGCTTGGTGAAGACAACCTCAACACCAGTTAGGCCCGTCTTGGGTTCCACATCCACAGGAATTCCTCGTGCTGTGTCACGAACTTCAACACTGTTGTCTTTGTGAAGTTGAATCTCAATGGTGTTTCCGTGACCGCCAAGTGCCTCATCTACAGAGTTATCGATGATCTCCCACAGGCAGTGCATAAGACCACGGGAGTCGGTGGTGCCGATATACATACCGGGTCGCTTACGGACCGCCTCTAAGCCTTCCAGAACGGAAAGATGGCGAGCAGAATACTCAGAAGAACTCACGCGACTCCTCAACTACTTCGTGGCGCTCTTTGACAGTAGTTTGTTGCAGGTCTGAATCATCGGAGGCACGCGTCAGGAACCTGATACGCGGTCAGCGAAATGCCCTGCATTCCGAGCACATTTGTCGGCTCTTCATGGTTATATGTGCTTAGGACTTCATTACGAAGAGGAGCGAAAGATGACAACAGCAATGACTGAAACTGCATCAACCGACGTGGCCTCCGAGCTCACCGGCCTAGACCGCTGTGACAGCTGCGGAGCACAGGCCTACGTTCGCGCCACCATGCCAGCAGGCGGTGTCCTTCTCTTCTGTGCACACCACGCAACCAAGCACCGTGAAAAGCTCACTGGTCTCGGAGCAGACTGGCACGACGAGACGGCAAAGCTTCACGCTGCCAACGATCGTTCAATCTAACAACTGACTTAACGAAGAAGCCCCGATGCATTGCATCGGGGCTTCTTTACATTTCTCGATTTATTCGAGGTAGTCACGCAGCGACTGTGAACGTGAAGGGTGGCGAAGTTTCGCCATCGTCTTCGATTCAATCTGACGGATACGCTCACGAGTCACACCAAAGGTGTCACCGATCTGGTCAAGAGTCTTAGGAATGCCATCGCCCAGGCCAAAGCGCATGCGGATTACGCCTGCTTCGCGCTCAGAGAGGGAATCAAGCAGGGACTCCAGCTGCTTCTGCAGCATGGTGAAACCAACTGCATCTGCAGGAACAACTGCTTCGGTGTCCTCGATGAGGTCTCCAAATTCGCTGTCACCGTCTTCACCCAGGGGTGTGTGAAGCGAAATGGGCTCACGGCCGTACTTCTGAACTTCAACAACCTTTTCAGGAGTCATGTCGAGTTCACGCGAGAGTTCTTCAGGAGTCGGTTCGCGACCAAGATCCTGCAGCATCTGACGCTGAACACGTGCAAGCTTGTTGATGACTTCAACCATGTGCACAGGAATACGAATGGTTCGTGCCTGGTCAGCCATTGCACGGGTAATTGCCTGACGAATCCACCAGGTTGCGTAGGTCGAGAACTTGAAGCCCTTGGTGTAGTCGAACTTCTCAACCGCACGAATCAGACCGAGGTTACCTTCCTGGATAAGGTCCAGGAACTGCATGCCACGACCGGTGTAACGCTTTGCCAAAGAGACAACAAGACGAAGGTTTGCACCCAACAGGTGGCTCTTTGCACGCTGGCCATCACGGGCAACCCAGCGAAGCTCACGCTCAAGCTGCTTCGGGATGCTCTTCTTGGTTGCCAGCTTGTCTTCAGCGAACAGGCCCGCTTCGATACGCAGCGCAAGCTCAACTTCTTCAACAGCGTTGAGAAGTGGGACTTTACCAATTTGCTTGAGGTAGTCCTTGACGGGGTCTGCAGTCGCTCCCGTGATTGCGGTGGAGTAGACAGGAATGTCATCGTCGTCATCAGCCATGGATAGAACGATGGCGCCAGTTGGAAGTGGCTCGTCACTGACAGCAGGACGTGCAGGCTTGTCTTCGTCGTCTTCAAGGACCTCATCATCAGCAACTTCGATGACAACAGCTTCGATTGCGACGTCTGCGACGAGCTCTTCTACATCAACTTCTTCTTCATCGGCATCTGGATCGACTGCCTTAGCTCGTCCACGACCGCGCTTAGGGGCGATTTCTGCCGGAGCCGCTTCTTCGGTGAGAAGCGCATTGGCCATCTTTTCAAGTTCTGCCTTAGTGGGCTTCTTTGCTTTCGCTGCTGGCTTTTCAGCTTCAGCAGCTTTGACAGGAGCCTTTGCAGCAGCTTTAGCTGGTGCCTTCGCGGGGGTTTTGGACTCAGCTTTGGCTACTGGCTTGGCAGCGGCTTTTGCGGGGGCCTTGGCAGGAGCTTTCGCAGGCGCCTTGGCTGCGGCCTTTGCGGGAGCCTTCGCTGCAGCAGCTGTTGCAGCAGGTTTTGCAGTTGCCTTAGCGGGGGCCTTGGTGGCTGGCTTTGCAGCAGCAGTCTTTACTGGAGTCTTAGCAGCAGGCGCCTTTGCAGTGGCCTTAGTAGCAGGTGCTTTAGCAGCAGGTGCCTTGGAAGCAGTCTTTGCTACTGGCTTCGACGCTGCTTTGGGAGCAGCCTTCTCGGTAGTTTTTGCAGGGGTCTTTGGAGCAGAAGCTTTTGCGGCAGGAGCCTTCACAGAGGGAGTACTTTCCGGAGCAGACTCGACAACAGAGGGCTTTGATTTACCGCTAAAGAACGACGCGAGGCGACCTTTGGGCTTTGATGGTGCGTTCTCTGTTGCCATGAGCAGATTTCTCCTGTTCGGGGGCATAACTAGGACCCTTGTCAAGTCCCGTGAAGGGGACAGACTGGGTCCGGTTTCTATTATCGCATGTCGCCAGACTCTTCCGTACCACGACGGTACGCAAGAAATTCTTCAAGTTCCGCGGCTATTTCATCTGCCGTGGGAAGTTCGCCTTCAATATCTGTCAATGGAGACCGAACAGCGTTGTCTTTCATATACGAGTCGTAGCGCTGTTCAAGTGTGTGGACGAGTTTGTTCAGCTCGTCATTTGTTTCAACTTGTTCATCGATTTTGGAGACAAACTCTCTCCCCTCTTCACGCAGTCGATCCGTGGGAAAAATCAGGCCAGTGGCTGAGCTGATGCTTTCCAGTGCTACCAGAGATGCTTGTGGGAACTCTGTATCTGCAAGGTAGTGAGGAACCAAGAGAACAAAACCAGCTACTTCATGTTCAATCTCTTGCAAGCGATATTCCACGAGGTGCATGGCATTGGCGGGAACTTGAGTGTGTGGGCGCCAGACCGAGAACTGCTCAATCAGGTCTGAACGATTACCGCTCACCGTGGTCCCTATGGGGCGGGTGTGTGGCACGGGCATCGGGATGGAGTGCACCCATGTTGTGGTGACGATATCGAAACGTTCCACAAAGTTGAGAACTTCTTTACTGAACGCTTCCCACTTGAAGTCTGGTTCATAGCCTGTAAGGAGGACAAATGGCCGAGACATCTCATCTCGGACGAGATGGAAAGCCAGCATTGGCGGCTCGAAACCAGTTAGGTGGTCCTGGTCAAAGTAGATGATGGGCCGGCGAGCGCGGTAATCCAACAGGGAATCAGCATCAAAGATGGCAATGATCTGAGAATCCATCGTGTCCACGATGTAGTCGGTAAAGCCGGTAACCGCTGAACCTGAATCAGCGAAACCTGTGAGCCCAGCCACCATCGGTAAACCTCGAGGGACTGCAGCTGCATCCATCACGAAGTGGAGCAAGCTCTCGCGTTCAGGCATAGCCCCAGTCTACGTTCGCTTTTCTGGTGCTTTGTACGCGTGGGAGAAGCCTGTGTAAACAGTGAGAACCTAGGGTGAAAACGTGAGTATTCCTTCATTGACACAGGTTGTTCGTCCCTCGGCAAAAGCTTTTGTAGTTCTGGGCGCTGTCTCAGATAAGAAGGGGGTAAGAATTGTCTCTTCACGGGAAACCTCGAAACTAGCCAAACTCGCAGCATCTCTCGAGATCACTGGAACTTCAGATTCCTTCACCACTGTGATTGATCCTGAACACCCCACCACAGTTGTGGGAATCGTCGGCCTTGGCTCAGAGCCGCTCAGCCCAAACAGTTACCGCTATGCCGCTGCTGTTGCTACCCGCAAGCTTGCAGGTCACGCGGTCGTGGCATTTGATCTGGGAGCAACGGATGCTGCGTCTGTCCAGGCAGTTGCCGAAGGTGCTGCTCTCGGCGCGTATTCCTACAACGAATACAAGACCACGCCCGAAAAGAAGACTCCTGTCGAACAAGTTGAAATTGTTGCGGACAAGAAAATAACTGTTGATCTTTCAAAATCTGCCATCACAGCTCAAGCACTTTCGCTGGTCAAGGACCTGGTCAATACTCCCCCGAACGATCTATACCCAGCTACTTTCGTTGAGCACACTCTCACTGCCATCAAGGGATTACCGATCAAGTCCACTGTCTGGGACGAAAAGGCCCTGGCCAAGGATGGTTTCGGTGGGATTGTGGGCGTAGGCAAGGGATCTTCACGTCCTCCACGTTTGGTCAAGCTTGTTTATGCCCCCAAGAAAGCAAAGAAGCACATCGCCATTGTGGGCAAGGGCATCACCTTCGATACTGGTGGACTGTCGCTGAAGACTGGCGCAGGCATGATCGGTATGAAATACGACATGACTGGAGCAGCTTCAACGTTGGCCATCATCACAGCTGCGGCCAAGCTCAAACTCAACGTCAACATCACAGCGTGGCTGTGTCTTGCCGAGAACATGCCTTCCAGCACAGCCACCCGCCCCAATGATGTACTAACCATTCACGGTGGAAAGACAGTTGAAGTTCTCAATACTGACGCTGAAGGACGACTAGTTCTCGCAGATGGCCTTGTTGCTGCAAGCAAGGAATTTCCAGACGTCATCTTCGACATCGCCACTCTGACAGGCGCAGCTACAACTGCTTTAGGTACCCGCTACACCGGCGTCATGGGAGATGCTGACACTATTTCCCACCTCGTGGAACTCGGTCAGGCTGCAGGAGAAAACTTCTGGCACATGCCTCTTCCTGAAGAACTACGTGCTTACTTGAACTCTGATGTGGCAGATATTGCCAACGTCAAGCCTGGGAACACGGCAGGTGGAATGCTTGTCGGGGCTACTTTCCTCAAAGATTTTGTAGGTAAGACCTCAGATAAGCCAGATGCCCCACAGATCCCTTGGGTTCACCTAGATATTGCCAACACGGCAAACAATGCAGGTGGCGCATATGGCTACACCAGCGCTGGTCCAACCGGCGTTGCTGTACGCACCCTGATTAACCTCGCAGAGACATACGCCACGGCGTAGTAGTCTCGTAAAGGTTAACTTCACTGTAAGTAACGCAGATTTTTGCGTCTCACTGGCGCAAACACCCTCTCAAAAGGAGCAGAAACGTGGCTGAACTCAACTTTGACCTCGTCGTACTCGGCGGCGGAAGTGGTGGCTACTCTGCCGCCATTCGTGCCAGCGAACTCGGCATGAACGTCGCCCTCATCGAAAAGAACAAGCTGGGTGGTACCTGCCTCCACGTGGGATGTATTCCCACCAAGGCCATGCTTCACGCAGCTGAGGTTGCCGACAATGCCCGCGAAGCACACGAATGCGGCATCAACGCCACCTTCAACGGTGTGGACATGGATCGTGTCAACGCATTCCGCGAAGACATCATTTCAAAGAAGTACAAGGGTCTTGGCGGCCTTATCAAGGCTCGTGGCATCACCGTCATCGAAGGCGAAGGACGCCTCGTCTCCCCCAATACTGTTGCTGTTGGCGCTGACACCATTGTGGGCAAGAACGTTGTTCTCGCCACTGGTTCTTACTCTCGTTCACTTCCCGGCCTCGAAATCGGCGGACGTGTTATCACCAGCGAGCACGCACTTCAGATGAACTACGTTCCCAACAAGGTTGCCATTCTTGGTGGCGGTGTTATTGGTGTTGAGTTCGCTTCTGTCTGGAAGAGCTTCGGCGCCGAGGTTGTCATCATTGAGGGCCTTCCTCACCTCGTTCCCAATGAAGAAGAAAGCATCTCCAAGGCTCTTGAGCGTGCTTACCGTAAGCGCGGAATCGACTACAAGCTCGGCGTTCGCTTCCAGGGCGTAACCCAGAGTGACTCTGGTGTTGTCATCACTCTCGAAAGCGGCGAGACCGTTGAAGCAGATCTCCTCCTCGTTGCTGTAGGCCGTGGCCCCGCAACCGCAGGTTGTGGCTTCGAAGAGGTCGGCATCACCATGGATCGTGGTTTTGTCATCACTAACGAACGCCTCGCAACCAACATTCCTGGGGTTTACGCAGTCGGCGACATCGTTCCTGGTCTTCAGCTGGCTCACCGCGGTTACCAGCAGGGCTTCTTCGTTGCCGAAGAAATCGCTGGCCTGAACCCTGTCGTAATCAGCGACATCAACATTCCTAAGGTGACCTATTGCGAGCCTGAAATCGCATCTGTTGGCCTCACCGAAGCAAAAGCTGCAGAGCAGTATGGCGCAGACAAGATTGCTGCCTATGACTACAACCTCGCCGGTAACGGTAAGAGCGAAATCCTTGGTACCGCAGGTTCGGTCAAGGTTGTTCGCGTTGTTGACGGCCCAGTTGTCGGTGTCCACATGATCGGTGCTCGTGTAGGCGAGCTCATCGGTGAAGCTCAGCTTGTTGTGAACTGGGAAGCACACCCAGAAGACATCGCACCTTTGCTCCACGCTCACCCAACTCAGAACGAGTCACTGGGTGAAGCATTCCTGTACCTCGCTGGCAAGCCTCTACACACGCTGTAGAGACCGGCCAAGCATTAGTAAGCTAAACAACGCAGCAGCTAACAAGGAGATTTAGTCCATGAGCGAGTCAGTCAGCCTCCCCGCACTGGGTGAAAGCGTCACCGAAGGCACCGTTACCCGGTGGCTCAAGAACGTCGGTGACCGCGTAGAGGTAGATGAGCCTTTACTCGAAGTATCAACCGACAAGGTTGACACCGAGATCCCTTCACCTATCTCGGGCATCGTGGAAGCAATTCTGGTCCAAGAAGATGAGACCGTTGCCGTCGGCACCGTGCTTGCTCACATTGGTGATGGTTCCGGCGCTGGAGCAGCTCCTGCTGCACCTGCAGCTGAAGCTCCAGCAGCACCTGCTGCTCCCGAACCAGTTGCCGCACCTGAGCCCGTTGCTGCTCCCGTGGTTGCAGCTCCTGTCGTAGCCGCCCCAGTTGTAGCACCTCCCGTCGTAGCAGCACCTGTTGTTGCTCCTCCCGTCGTAGCGCCTCAACCTGTAGCGGCTCCTGCCACACCAGCTGCTGCACCAGCACACTCCGGTGGCGCAGGTTACGTCACTCCCATCGTTCGTAAGTTTGCTAACGAAAACGGTGTTGACCTCAACGCGGTTGTAGGAACGGGCATCGGCGGACGCATCCGCAAGGAAGACGTTCTCTCTGCACGTGGCGGTTCTTCTGCAGCTCCTGCAAAGACTCGCACTCCATTGACTGTTTCTCCTCTTCGTGGAACAACTGTTCCGATGACTCGCCTGCGCAAGGTTGTTGCTGAGCGTGCTGTGATTTCTATGCAGAGCACCGCACAGCTGACCAGCGTTGTCGAAGTTGATGTCACTCGTATCGCTGAGCTTCGTAAGCGTGTTCAGGGACAGTTTGTTGCCGCAACTGGTGGAAAGCTCAGCTTCATGCCCTTCTTCGCTCTTGCAGCCACAGAAGCACTCAAGGCATTCCCCATCATCAACGCAACAGTTGATGGTGACAACATCGTTTACCCCGGTTACGAGAATGTGTCGATTGCTGTGGACACCGATCGCGGCCTGCTCACCCCCGTAGTCAAGAACGCTGGCGAGCTCAACATTGCTCAGTACTCAATGGCCATTGCTGACGTAGCTGCTCGCACCCGCGACAACAAGCTACAGCCAGACGAACTTGCTGGTGGAACCTTCACCTTGACCAACACTGGTTCTCGCGGCGCTCTCTTTGACACACCAGTTGTGTTCCTCCCTCAGCTTGCAATCCTCGGAACTGGTGTCGTCACCAAGCGTCCCGTCGTGATTGAAGCAGAAGGCCAGGAAGTTATCGCCGTTCGTTCAATGGTCTACTTGGCTCTGTCCTATGACCACCGCATTATTGACGGTGCTGACGCAGCACGTTTCCTTGGCGCCATGAAGGAACGTCTCGAAGAAGGCGCATTTGACGCTGACCTCGGCATCTAAGGTCTAACGAGGATCAAACACCTCACGAATTCGCCACGCAGTTCCTGTCTTTTGCAGGAGCAGCGTGGCGAATGTCGTTAAGCCCTCTGCTTGATTGGCTTGAACATCTACCAACACAATTTCGCCACTAGTGCTCACAACAGTTGCGGTGAGAGATTCGCGAGAAACGCCACTAGGTAGCGAGAACCCAGGAACCTGTCCGCCAAGAACAAATTCGATAGCGGCTTGAGTGGGTTCCATCACGTGAACTGGATCTGGCTGCTGTGACGATATCGCCGAAGATGCAATATCCGACATTGCTTCAGTTGAATTCGTTGGCGTCGACGTCAGTCCAAGACCCGCAACTACGAGGACAATTCCAAAGACGGCAGAAGCGATGACAAGCACACGACGTTGAGAAAGGGCTCCAACAAATACCTGTACAGGGTTACGACGAATCTGCGGCAATTCCTCGTCTTCTAACAACTCACTTCGTGGCGGGTCAAAGGTCATGGTCAACAATGGATCAGCACTCAACGCGGGGATAACGTGGCTTCCAGTGACGTGTTCAGAAACCCAGACAAGATCACCATTCTCATTTCTGCCAACATCTATGGGAAAACCAGGTTGAGCACAGGGAGTGAGGACATGCTCAATAGGCTCTCCATTGATCTGGGCGGTACCTGTGAATTCACCAAGGTTGTGTGAGGCAGGCTCAACCAGATAGCCGATTAATTGAGATTGATTCCGCGTAGTCATAAGTCTGAATATGCCAGCACCTAGAGCTCATCTGTTCCCGCAAGTTGCCTCAGGTGAAGGCCTCTGAGGAAATACTCCTGTGGAGAACAAGAGCTACTCGGCAGGTAGACTTGAACCATGTTGGATGTGGTCATTCTCGGTCTCGGAGATGACGCAGTTCCCTACCGTGAAGCGTGGGAAAAACAGCGCGAAATCCACAAACAAGTGGTTTCCGGAGAACGCCCCAACACTCTTCTTTTGCTCGAGCACCAGTCTGTCTACACGGCCGGCAAGAGAACGGAAGACTCCGAGCGTCCTATGGACGGAACTGAAGTCATTGACGTTGACCGCGGCGGAAAGATCACGTGGCACGGACCTGGGCAGCTTGTGGGATATCCCATTACCAAGCTTCTGGAACCCATGGATGTTGTGGCATATGTCCGCACCATTGAAGGCCTCCTCATTGACACCGCAGCCGAGTTTGGTGTGACAGGGGAACGCGTGGATGGCCGCTCTGGCGTCTGGGTGAAACGTGGTCTGGGCTATGACAAGGTCGCAGCAATTGGCATTCGCATCAGCGAAGGCGTCTCCATGCACGGCTTTGCAATCAACTGCAATAACTCACTCCAGGCATATGAGAACATCGTTGCGTGTGGCATTCGTGATGCAGGTGCCACGACTCTTTCTGAAGTTTCGGGAACAAACATCACCCCTGATGACGTTGTCCCTGTTGTTACTCGTCTTTTCACTCACTACTTTGAGGATGCTCATGTCAGCTGATGGTCGCAAGCTTCTGCGCTTGGAAGTTCGTAATAGCGAAACCCCCATTGAAAAGAAGCCCGAATGGATTCGCACCAAAGCAAAGATGGGGCCGGAATATCAGGCTCTCCAGAAGTTGGTTAAGAGCGAAGACCTCCACACTGTGTGCCAGGAGGCTGGCTGCCCCAACATCTATGAATGCTGGGAAGACCGCGAAGCTACCTTCCTCATCGGTGGTTCACAGTGCACCCGTCGCTGTGACTTCTGCCAGATTGACACCGGAAAGCCTGATGCTTTTGACCGCGACGAGCCTCGTCGTGTGGGCGAATCCGTGGCCCAGATGAACCTGCGTTACGCAACTGTCACTGGCGTTGCTCGCGACGACCTTGAAGACGAGGGTGCGTGGCTCTATGCCGAGACCATTCGTCAAATTCACCAGCAAAACGCCAACACAGGTGTCGAGATTCTCGTTCCTGACTTCTCCGGTAATCCTGATCACCTCAAGCAGGTTTTCGATGCTGCTCCAGAAGTTTTTGCACACAACGTAGAAACAGTTCCACGTATCTTCAAGCGTGTGCGTCCTGCATTTACCTACGAGCGTTCCCTTGATGTGCTCACCCAGGGCCGCAATGCAGGCATGATCACCAAGTCCAACTTGATTCTTGGCATGGGTGAAACCCGCGAAGAAGTGAGCCAGGCGCTTCAGGATCTTTACGATGCTGGCACCGACATCATCACCATCACGCAGTACTTGCGCCCCAGTGCACGTCACATGCCTGTGGACCGCTGGGTTCACCCTGAAGAGTTTGTGGAGCTCAAGGATGAAGCTGAGGCAATTGGTTACCTCGGCGTCCTCTCTGGGCCGCTTGTGCGTTCTTCTTACCGTGCAGGACGACTCTATGCACAGTCCATGCGCGCCAAGGGACGTGAAATCCCTGAAAGCCTCAGCCACTTAGCTGATGCTGAGCTTGGTTTCTCACAAGCGGTCTAAACCTTTATTGAGATGATCTCCCCCGTGGTGGTCATCAGAACCACTCCACGATAGGTATTGTTTTCTTCATGGCACGTACGAAAAAACCCAAGGGATCTTCACGTCTAGCTCAGATGTGGCAGGTCTTCCAGATGACCCGTCGCTACGACAAGAGCGTTGTTGGATTACTCCTGCTTTCCGTCTTGCTCCCTTCCGGAGCCGGTGTTGCAGCAGGTCTCCTGCTCAGTGACGGAAATGTTTTCACGCTCGTTATCTGGATCATCGTCGGCGTCATGCTCGGCTTGCTCATTGGCTTGATTGTTCTGGGACGACGCGCAGAGCGCGCGGCCTACTCTCAGATTGAGGGTCAGCCTGGTGCCGTTGGAGCAGTCATGAAATCTGCTCTCAAGCGCAGCTGGATTGCAGAAGAGATGCCGGTTGCCATCAACCCCAAGACCAAAGATGCCATCTATCGCGCAGTTGGTCGCGGCGGTGTTGCCCTCATTGCAGAAGGTCCCATTGCTCGCACCCAGCGTCTCGTCGATGACGAGAAGCGTAAAACTTCCAAAATTCTTCCTAACGTCCCCATCACGGTCATTACCGTGGGTCCTGATGAAGAATCAGTAAAGCTCTACAAACTCGGCTGGCAGCTCACCAAGATCAAGCACGCCCTCACAAAGAGTGAAGTCCGTGTTGTCTCAAACCGTCTCGCGTCATTGGGAACGAACGTCCCCATCCCGAAGGGTATTGACCCCTACAAGGTTCGCCCTTCTCGCGCACGCTAAAGAAGTGATAATCCGGTCCGCTCATTGAAGCGGGCCGGATTTCTTTATGCCGACTTGAGCAGAAGAGTTCCAGCTATTTTGTCGTGGAATCCGCGTTGGTCGGAATCCCACACCAATGCAGGAACAACGAGCGCTAATAACACGCTGCGCACAATGGGGCGCCACCAGGTCAGACTTCCACCGTGAACGTTCACAACATACAGGCGCAGCATGCGGTGCCCCATGCTGCCCCCAATTGCCCAGATTGACAGAATCTGCAGTGCAACGAATACGCCCAATAGTTGGAGCTGACCTGCCGCAGAGGAGGAAATAGTGAGGTAATCACGGCCTGTCATCAGCATCAACACGAGTGCTGAAATGATCCAGTCCAGGGTGATGGCGACGAAACGTCGACCTACCCGCGCAACTGATTTGGGACCCGTTTCTGGAAGACCTAGACGTTCTCCTGGATAGCTACTCATGGGCATGTCGGGCCTGTGAGATGCGCCAGAGTTGTTGGAAGCCATACCCTCAAGTTTACGCTCCTGAAAGCCTGTAACATGGTGGAAACAATTGCGATACAGCTACGCAACGCTGGACTCGTACATTGGTACCAAGGTTGCACTCACGTAACCGCTTTATTCCATCTAATTTGGAGCTATCTAAGCATGTTCAAAGATTCCTCTGAGGTTCTGAAGTTCATCAAGGACACTGACGTAAAGTTCCTTGACATCCGCTTCACCGACCTTCCCGGTGTTCAGCAGCACTTCAACATCCCTGCCTCCACAGTTGACGAAGAATTCTTCACTGTAGGTCAGATGTTCGATGGTTCGTCGATCCGTGGCTTTGCCTCGATCCACGAGTCGGACATGCAGCTCATCCCAGACCCCACCACCTGCTACATCGACGAGTTCCGCACCGAGCGCACTCTCGTGATGCTTTTCGACATCTACAACCCACGTACCGGTGAGATCTACCACCGTGACCCCCGTCAGGTTGCCAAGAAGGCTGAAAAGTACCTGGCCTCCACCGGTATCGCTGACACTGCTTTCTTCGCACCCGAAGCAGAGTTCTTCATCTTCGATGACGTACGTTACGAAGTAAACCAGCAGACCTCCTTCTACAAGATTGACTCTTCCGAGGCTCCCTGGAACTCCGGCAAGAAGATCGAAGGCGGAAACCTCGGAAACACCACCCCCTACAAGGGCGGCTACTTCCCCGTCTCCCCCGTGGACCAGCACGCTGATCTCCGCGACGACATCTGCCTCAAGCTCATCAACGCTGGTCTCATCCTCGAGCGCAGCCACCACGAGGTTGGTACCGCAGGTCAGGGTGAAATCAACTACCGCTTCGACACCATGGTCAAGGCAGCAGATGACATTCTGAAGTTCAAGTACATCGTCAAGAACACCGCTAACGAGTGGGGCAAGACTGCCACATTCATGCCTAAGCCTCTCTTCGGCGACAACGGTTCGGGTATGCACACCCACCAGTCACTGTGGAACGACGGCAAGCCACTGTTCTACGACGAAAACGGCTACGGCGGTCTCTCTGACCTCGCACGTTGGTACATCGGTGGTCTGCTCAAGCACGCAGGTGCTGTGCTCGCATTCACCAACCCAACCGTGAACTCCTACCACCGTCTGGTTCCAGGTTACGAAGCTCCCGTAAACCTCGTTTACTCTGCTGGTAACCGTTCCGCTGCGATCCGCATCCCCTTGACCGGTAACAACCCCAAGGCAAAGCGCATCGAGTTCCGTGCACCTGATGCTTCTGGTAACCCTTACCTCGCATTCGCTGCACAGATGATGGCTGGTCTCGACGGAATCAAGAACCGTATCGAGCCACACGAGCCCGTAGACAAGGACCTCTACGAACTGCCACCCGAGGAAGCAAAGAACATTCCTCAGGTTCCTGAGTCGCTGGAGCACGCTCTCCAGGCTCTCGAAGCAGACCACGAATTCCTCCTGCAGGGCAACGTGTTCACCAAGGACCTCATTGAGACCTGGATTTCGTACAAGCGCGACAACGAAATCAAGCCTCTCTCGCTGCGTCCCCACCCCTTCGAGTTCGAGCTCTACTACGGCGTCTAATCGCCCTAGAGGAAACTCCAAGAAAGCCACTGCCGCAAGGCAGTGGCTTTCTTCGTTAACTCACTCGTGAATTAGAAGTCAAAGAAGACGCGTTCAACCACTTGGCGGCAGCGACGGGTGATGGAGAGGTAGTCCTCTTCCAAGCGGGTTGCAGAGCCCGGTGGGTAGTTCAACAAACGGGCGATACCTTCGAGGTCTCGAGTGTCCTGTGGAAGAACGTCCGTCGCTTTATCTGCCCAGATGGTGATTCCTGAGCGAACCCGAGAGGAGAAGATCCATGCCTCGATCAGTTTTTGGGCATCAGCTTCTTCGATGAGTCCAGCATCTACCGCTGCACGTAGTGCTCCCACCGAGGAAGCTGTCTTCAATGCTGGATGAGAATGTGCGTATTGAAGCTGAAAGAGCTGTACCGTCCACTCCACGTCGCTGAGGGAGCCACGGCCCAACTTTACGTGTCGTGAAGGATCGGCGCCTTGTGGGAGCCGCTCCGCTTCCACGCGTGCCTTGATACGTCGAATCTCACGCACGTCGTCTGCACTGATGCCGTCGGGATAGCGAACGCTATCAATCAGAGCCATCATGTCTTCTTGGAGCTTCTCGGGGCCTAACACGGCACGTGCACGCAATAAGGCCTGTGCTTCCCACATGAGTGACCACCGGGCGTAATAGGCAGCGTAAGACTCCAGTGAGCGGGCAATGGCACCGTTCTTGCCTTCAGGTCGAAGATCTGTATCAATTTCGAAAGGAAGACGTGGGTCTTCCACAAGCTCTTTAATGCGCAAGACAATGCGTTCCGCACGCTTCTGAGCCTGCTCGCCTTCACACTGGGCTGTGGGCCTGTAGACATAGATCACATCAGCATCACTATCAAAGCCCAGCTCTTGTCCGCCATAACGCCCCATGGCGATGACAGCGAATTCAGGGTTGTGCTGTGCTTCACGCAGGGCGATGCCGAGATATCCGTTGAGTGCTGCTGTTGTGACATCACTCAAACCTTGGCTGATCTGGTCAATCGTGAGCACATTCAAGATGCCACCGATAGCCAAGCGAAGCACTTCACGGCGACGCATGGAGCGCACAGCTTTTCGAGCTGTGTCGTCGTCTTCATGGTGCCGGGCAAGAATGGCCAAGACTTCTGCTTCCAGAACGTCTTGCGGAGTGGGAACAAGATCCTCGTCTCCGTCGAACCAAGCAGCAGATTCAGGAATAAGTTCCATCAAGTCGGATACGTAGCGCGAACCACTGAGTACTTTGGTCAGTCGCTGAGCTGCGCCTGCAGAGTCCCTGAGCATGCGAAGGAACCAGTGAGACTCCCCCAGTTGTTCGCTGAGTAGACGGAACGTCAGCAAACCATGGTCAGGGTTTGCTCCCTCTGACAGCCACTGCAGCATGACCGGCAACAAAGCACGCTGGATAGCTGCTCGACGGGAGACGCCATTGGTCAGTGCAGCAATGTGCTTGAGCGACCCTTGAGGGTCACGGAAACCAATAGCTGCAAGACGAGCCTCTGCCTGATCACTGGTGAGCTGATGGGTTTCTTCGGGCAACTTGGCAACAGCAGCCAACAAAGGCCGATAGAACAGTCGTTCATGAAGCTCACGGACGTCTAACTTTGTTTGCTGCCAGTGAGAAACCACTTCTTCAGCTGTATTCCACAGTCCAGTTGCACGGGCCAATACACGCTGGCCTTCTTCATCACGGGGCATCAAGTGAGTACGGGATAGATCACGCAATTGCATGCGGTGTTCTAGTAAGCGAAGGAAACGATAATTTTCTGCAAAGGAGTTAGCTTCTTCTCGACCAACATATCCAGCATCTGAGAGTCGAGTCAGCGACTCCAGTGTGCCCTTGGTGTGAACGGTGTCGTCAACAAGGCCATGCACCAGCTGCAACAGCTGCACTGTGAATTCAATGTCGCGCAATCCACCAGGTCCGAGCTTGATCTGATACTCCACGTCATCACCGGGAATGTTTTCGGTGACGCGTTCACGCATACGCTGAACTTGTTCCACGAAGTTGGAACGGCTTGCGCTTGACCATACTTTCGGGGCTACCGAAGCAACATATTGCTCGCCCAATTCCTTGCTTCCCGCAAGCGGTCGTGCTTTGAGCAGTGCCTGAAACTCCCAGTCCTTGGCCCAGCGGTCGTAGTAGGCCAAGTGGGATTCCAGCGTGCGCACTAACGCGCCATCTTTACCCTCTGGGCGCAAGTTGGCATCTACTTCCCACAAACCAGGCTCTTTGGACACTTCGAAGATTGCTCGGGCTGTGTGCTGAGCGAGACGAGTGGCAATAGTCAAAGCTTTATCTGTGGGCAGCTTCTCTTCATCTAGCGAGGCACCCACATAAATCACGTCAACATCACTGAGATAGTTGAGCTCTCTGGCTCCACACTTCCCCATCCCGATAATGGCCAAATCAACGAGAGATACTTCTTCACGAGAGAAGTTCTCGGCAACCTCTGTTCGAGCAATTGCTAGCGCTGCTTCCAAAGCACCACCAGCAATGTCAGACAGTGAGCCGGTTACCCATTCAATTTGGTGAAGAGGGTCTGCGTGACCCAAATCCCACATCGCAATTTTGAGCAAGAGTTCCCGATAATGAATGCGCAGCGCATCGCGAGCAGCATCGCCGCCCGTTTTTGCGAAACCCTTGGATGCCCCCACGCTCTTGAGTAAAGAAGCGCGCATCTTCTCTTGGTCACCAGGAAGACCAGGTTCATCGTGGAAAAACGCAAGAGTGTGAGGATGGCGTTCAATGAACTCTGCGAGTCCTTTAGAACCGCCCAGAATACTGAGCAGTCGAGCTGTGGCGCTCTGATCTGCCAGGAGCTTGTTCACTGCCTTGAGTGACGTTCCAGATTGACTCAACCGCAGTAGCCATGAAATAGCTCTGTCTGGGTCAGCACTGCTGTGAATGGAACTCAAAATGAGCTCAGCATCACCGCCTGTGAGTTCACACACGCTTTCGAGTTGCGCCAGAGCTTCGCTGAGGTCGGTAAACCCGGCCTTAGCGAGCTGTGTGCGCGACAGTGCCACGAGAATGTGGTGTGAAGACTAGAGCGTCTCGAGGTTAGAGCGCAGCTCGAAGTTGGTGACCTGGTTGCGGTAGTCAGCCCATTCCTGGCGCTTGTTACGCAGCACGTAGTCAAACACCTTGGAACCGAGGGTTTCAGCTACCAGTTCAGACTCTTCCATCAGAGAGATCGCGTTGTTGAGGCTGGAAGGCAGTGGCTTGTAACCAAGAGCCTTGCGCTCAGTGTCGGTGAGCTCCCAGGCGTTCTCTTCCGCTTCTGCAGGAAGTTCCATGCCTTCCTCAATGCCCTTCAGGCCGGCTGCGAGCAGGACTGAGTAAGCAAGGTAAGGGTTCGCTGCAGAATCAATAGCGCGGTATTCAATACGTGCGCTTTGGCCCTTGCCGGACTTGTATACGGGTACGCGTACGAGAGCAGAACGGTTGTTGTGACCCCAGTTAGCAAACGCAGGAGCTTCCCCACCGCCCCAGAGGCGCTTGTAGGAGTTGACGTACTGGTTGGTGATCGCAGTGATCTCAGGTGCGAAGTGCAGCAGACCAGCAATGAACTGGCGGCCAACCTTGGAGAGCTGGTGCTTGGCTCCAGCCTCATAGAACGCGTTGTTGTCACCTTCAAAGAGAGACATGTGCGTGTGCATACCCGAACCTGGGTGCTGCGCAAATGGCTTGGGCATGAAGGTCGCGTAGACGCCCTGCTCCATAGCGACTTCCTTGATGACCGTGCGGAAGGTCATGATGTTATCCGCAGTGGTCAAGGCATCTGCATAGCGAAGGTCGATCTCGTTTTGGCCAGGACCAGCTTCGTGGTGGCTGAATTCAACAGAGATTCCAATGTCTTCGAGCATGCGCACGGAGCGACGACGGAAGTCGTGGGCGGTTCCACCAGGAACGTTGTCAAAGTAACCAGCGGTGTCTACAGGTTGTGCACCACCGTTAGCCCAGTCACTGTCCTTGAGGAGGTAGAACTCGATCTCAGGGTGTGTGTAGAAAGTGAAGCCACGCTCTGCAGCCTTAGCCAGAGTGCGCTTGAGCACGTTACGTGGGTCAGAAACAGCAGGCTGACCGTCAGGAGTGTTGATATCGCAGAACATGCGCGCAGTGGGGTCTACCTCACCACGCCAAGGCAGGATCTGGAAAGTGCTGGGGTCTGGGTGTGCAAGAACATCTGCCTCGTAGGCACGAGTCAATCCCTCAATGGCAGAACCATCAATACCGACACCTTCAGCGAAGGCACCTTCGACCTCTGCAGGGGCCACAGCTACTGATTTCAGGGTGCCCACAACGTCGGTGAACCAGAGTCGCACAAACTTTACGCCGCGCTCTTCAATCGTGCGCAGCACGAAGTCCTGTTGCTTGTCCATGAGAACCCTTTCCTATCGCTACTAGGCTACTTGTTATGCCGATTCTTCGCTTGGCGCTTGCCCAGACAAACCCGCGTTTAGGGGATTTTTCTCGCAATTCTTCACAGATTGTTAACACAGCGGTTGAGGCATACGGCCACGGAGCAGATCTCGTCGCTTTTGGCGAGATGTCTCTCACCGGATATCCCATTGAAGACTTAGCTAACCGCCCTCACTTCCTGCACACTACTTGGGAGGTTTTAGAGTCTGTTGCACAACAGATTTCAGCAGCTGGCGCTGGCGCAATTCCCGTGATCGTGGGTTTCCCGCATGGCCCGCTGGATGACCACCATGCCAGTTCACATTCACCCTCTGCGATTGCCTACAACTCAGCTGCAGTGTTGCAAGATGGCCGCATCATCGGGATTTATAACAAGCACCACCTTCCCAATTACTCGGTCTTCGACGAATATCGCATCTTCCGTTCAGGGACCGATGCACTGGTCGTCCATGTTGCTGGGGCAGATATTGCGCTCGCAATCTGTGAAGACATTTGGCGCGAGGGGGGACCAATAGCCGCAATTGCAGCTGTGAAGCCCAGTTTGTTGCTGGTGATTAATGGTTCTCCTTTTGAACGCGAAAAGGATGAAGTTCGTCTTCCACTCGTGCAACGCCGTGCTGAGCAGGTCAATGCCCCTGCGGTCTATCTCAATCTCGTAGGTGGCCAGGATGATTTGGTCTTTGACGGAGGAAGTTTCGTCACAAATGCCTCGGGCAAGGTATTGGCCCGTGCCCACCAATTCGTTGAACAAACACTTCTAGTGGACATCGACGTGAAGGAATCCAGCACGCACGGTAACCAGGTGGGACCTGGCGTCGTTGTGGTGGAGGCAGGCACGGGACACCCCGAGCGAGCAACTCGTTCCAAGATTGTCAATGACATAGCTCCCCAACTCGATATCAACGAGCAAATCTGGGATGCATTGGTTCTGGGCATGCGTGATTACGTTGAGAAGAACGGATTCGGCTCCGTAATTTTGGGCCTTTCTGGCGGTATCGATTCGGCAGTGTGTGCTGCCCTTGCGGTTGACGCCATTGGGCCCGATCGAGTCTTTGGCGTCTCGATGCCCAGTAACTACTCCAGCGATCACTCACGTTCAGATGCGGATGACCTCGCAGAGCGCCTCGGGATCAACATCCGCACAGAAGCCATCGCTGACCTGGTTGAACCAGTCGAGAGTCAACTTCACCTCGATGGCGTTGCCGCGGAGAATCTTCAAGCGCGAATCCGAGGAATCATCTTGATGGGCCTCAGTAACGCTGAGGGACACCTCGTGCTCACCACTGGCAACAAAACTGAGATCGCTGTGGGTTACAGCACCATTTACGGTGACAGTGTGGGTGGCTTTGCCCCCATCCGTGACGTTCCGAAGACACTGGTCTGGGAATTGGCTCGTTGGCGTAATGAACATGCTCGCATGAAGGGTCTCACTCCCCCGATTCCTGAAAACTCCATTACGAAACCACCCTCTGCTGAACTTCGCCCCGGACAAGTAGATCAAGACACCTTGCCTGAATACGATGTGCTGGACGCGATTCTTGATGCCTACATCACCGAACGGGTTGAAAGAGATGTCATCATCTCTCGTGGCTTCGATGCAGCAACCGTCGATCGCGTGATTTCTCTTGTGGACCGTGCCGAGTGGAAGCGCCGACAGGGAGCTATTGGCCCCAAAATCTCGGAGATGGCCTTCGGTCGAGACCGACGTCTGCCGGTTACTTTTACCCGTAACTAGACTGGTTTCATGAGCGTTCACCCAGATCCCACCTCAGATGCTGTCACTAAGCGTGTCCGCACACGTCACTTTGCCCAGGCAAAGGCAAATGGCATCAAGATCACGGGCCTGACCAGCTATGACACGTTGACCGCTCAGATTTTTGATGAGGCAGGCATCGACTTCCTGCTCGTGGGCGATTCTGCTGGAAACACCGTGCTCGGTTACGACTCCACGTTGCCAGTCACCGTGGATGAACTTATTCCCCTCACTCGCGCCGTGGCACTGTCTGCAAAGCGAGCATTCGTCATTGCCGACATGCCTTTCGGTTCATACGAAGAAGGCGCAGAGCACGCTCTTCGCACCGCTATGCGGTTCATGAAAGAAACCCACGCTCACGCTGTGAAGCTTGAGGGTGGCGTGCGCAGTGCAGACCAGATTCGCCGCATCGTGGAATCCGGCATTCCCGTCATGGGCCACGTCGGCTTTACCCCTCAGAGCGAGCATGGCCTGGGCGGTCACATGATTCAAGGTCGTGGCGAAGCAGCGGATGCAGTTCTTGCGGACGCTCTCGCCGTTGAAGCAGCTGGTGCATTTGCTGTTGTGTTGGAAATGATTCCCGCAGAACTAGCAGCTCGCATCACGGCGGAACTGAACATCCCCACCATCAGCGTGGGTGCAGGCGCAGAAACAGACGGCCAGCTCTTAGTCTGGACAGACTTCGCCGGCATGAATACCGGACGTGTGCCCAAATTCGTCAAGCAGTATGCAAACCTCGGCTTAATACTGAGTGAGGCAGCGAAAGCATTCAAAGCAGATGTGGAATCAGGAACCTATCCAGGCCCTGAACACAGCTACGAAGATAACTAACTAGTTACCTTCACGCTCCGCACGCTCTTCAGCTTCCCAACGGGCACTGTTTTCACGCAGCTTTTCCATGGCGTGCTCTGCTTCGTGGGCAGTCTCGAAAGGGCCCACGCGCTCAGATGAGGGTGAGAGGAATCCCTTTTCAACTGCTTTGGTGTGCAGGTTGTACCAGAACATTTCACTTGGCTTGTCAGACATAAACTTAACCTTATGCCTAGAGATGCCGCAGGGGTTTTGATTCCCGGAGTTTTGAGCCCACAGCGTTCGGTTCCAAGTGAGATTGTTCGCCCACCCTACGTAGGCAAAGCAACCCCTCCAGCACACACTGGCGGAGATATCTATGACGCGGAGTCGATTGAAAAGATTCGCCGGGCTGGAAAAATATCTTCCCAAGCACTTGATTTGATCGGCACTGTCCTCAAACCAGGCATGACCACAGACGAGATTGACCGCATCGGTCACGAGTTTGTTCTCGATCACGGTGCATACCCATCAACACTGGGTTATCGCGGATATCCCAAGTCGCTCTGCACCAGCTTGAACGAAGTTATTTGCCACGGTATTCCAGATGACACTGTGCTCCAAGAAGGAGACCTCGTCAACGTCGATATCACCAGCTACCTTGACGGCGTTCACGGCGACACTAATCGCACCTTCATTGTTGGCGAAGGAACTCAAGAAGTTCGTGACCTGGTTGACCGCACCGAGGAAGCCCTCCGTCGCGGAATCAAGGCCGTAGCGCCAGGACGCGAAGTCAATGTCATTGGACGCACCATCGAGTCCTATGCCAAGCGTTTTGGGTATGGCGTGGTGCGAGATTTCACTGGCCACGGTGTGGGCACAAGCTTCCACTCCGGCTTGATCATCCCTCACTACGACTCAGCGCCCCTTTACAACGATGTGATGGAGGTGGGCATGGTCTTCACTATTGAACCCATGCTGACCCTGGGAACACACGAATGGGACATCTGGACCGATGACTGGACCGTCACCACCAAAGACAAGTCCTGGACAGCCCAGTTTGAACACACCCTCGTCGTTACCGAAACCGGTGCCGACATCCTGACACTCTCTTAACTCAACAACGTTCAAAGGTTTTTCATGCGCGCAACAGCAATTGGTATCGACATTGGTGGCACCGGAATCAAAGGTGGTCTGGTCGACGTACTCTCCGGAGAACTTGTTGGCGAGCGTGTTCGTGTGGCAACCCCAGAAGGTGGAGAGCCGGAAGACATTGCCCGTGTAGTGCGTGAAGTAATCGAACAACTCGATGCTCCTGCTGAAGTTCCTGTGGGAATCTGTTTCCCCAGTTCCATTCGTCACGGTGTGACGATGCTGGCGGCAAACATTTCTCAACGATGGATTGGTTTCGAGGCAGAAAAGTTCTTTGAGAAAGAACTTGGTCGCAACATCCATTTCGTCAATGACGCAGATGCCGCCGGTTATGCCGAGGTTATTTACGGCGCAGCAAAAAACCAAAAGGGTTTGGTCATCATGACCACCCTCGGCACAGGTATTGGTGCCGCCATGATCTATGACGGTGTCCTCATCCCTAATGCAGAACTGGGCCACCTCGAGATCGATGGTTTTGACGCTGAAAAACGCGCCTCTGGCGTTGTACGCGAGCGTGAGGGGCTGAGCTACCCCGAGTGGGCTGAGCGCCTCCAGCGCTATTACAGCCACGTTGAGATGCTTTTCTCTCCCGAGCTGTTCATTGTGGGCGGCGGAGTGTCCAAGAGCTACGACAAGTTCTTGCCCTTGCTTGAGCTGAGGACCCCGATTGTTCCCGCAACGCTGTTCAACAAGGCCGGCATCATGGGTGCCGCGCGCCTTGCCTACGACTTGAGTTAAGTGAATGGGCCGGCTATTACGCCGGGTTCTGTCCGCTTGCGCGTGACGGCCATCTATCTCGAAATTACGTTGCCGCAATTCTCTAGCGGTCTACCCGAGAACTCAGCGAGTAGCTTCACCGTTCTCTGTCTGACCTTGCTCCGGGCGAGGTTTACCTAGCCAATCTGGTCACCCAGACTGCTGGTGGTCTCTTACACCACCGTTTCATCCTTACCGCCGGCGAACCGGAGGCGGTTTACTTTCTGTTGCACTGTTCTCGCGGGTTACCCCGGGTGGGTGTTACCCACCGCCCTACTCTGTGGAGCCCGGACGTTCCTCGGTACTGGAGTAAACCCCAGTAACGCGACCGCCTTGCCGACCCATTCATGACAAGTCTAGAGCGAAGGAGGAAGTAGGACTAAGCGTCGAAGGACTCGCGCAGGTCCATGGACTTATTGGCTGCTGCATCTGCCAAAGCGTTTTGTAAGCGTGGAACCCATTCGTAGGTCACCGCTCGATTGCCGATGACGTCTTTTGCTTTGGCTGCAAGAACGGCCATATCTGGGTGCTTGATTTTCCAACGACCTGACATTTGTTCCACAACAAGCTTGGAATCCATGCGAACCAAAATGCGTGCCGCTGGGTTAATTTCTAACGCGCCTTCAAGTCCAGCTTTCAAAGCCAAGTACTCGGCAACATTGTTGGTGGCCACACCAATAAATCTGGCGACTTCAAGAATTACCTCACCGGTGTCGGCGTTGATTACAACCGCGCCACTTCCGGCAGGACCAGGGTTGCCGCGCGAACCGCCGTCGGCCTCGACTATCAGGTTTACTGGTTTACTCATCGAACTAGAATCGCCTGGCAGTCTGGGCACGTGGCAATATCGTCTTGAGGCATGGCTGAGATCTCGGCAAGTGCAGTTGCACCGATAGTCATGCGACATGCTCCACATTCACGATTTAGCAATCTGCCAACTGCAACCCCACGCGAAGCTTTCTTTTCGTAGAGCTCTAATAACTCGGCATCGGTGCGGGCGACTTCTTGAGCGCGTTGTTGCACCAAAAGATCTATTCCTGAACGAAGCTTCATGACCTCTGCCTCGTTAGCCTTTTCTTTGCCAGCCAATTCTTCATCAACTGATTGCTTGTCGTTCAAAATAGTTTTGTAATAGACTTGTCAATAATGCGCGGTCAATATCCAGACAATCCACGCGTGCCATATCATGCGC
>ERZ1034363.236-NODE-236-length-39378-cov-11.048141_pt1 | contig 39378 bp, 53 predicted proteins | sample MGYA00520616_ERZ1034363 | MGnify/ENA primary metagenome ERZ1034363 (study PRJEB33736, sample SAMEA104284506) | Azolla filiculoides | biome: Urban; feature: Water surface; material: Ditch water | place: Netherlands | collected 2015-10-28 | depth 0-0.1 m ... | reverse complement strand
GATAACATCAAAATACGTCACGTCATCACTAAACCAACCTGTAACCGTTTTTTTGATTTTAGTGTAATCCATTACTTTAATTTGTTTTTCCATTCCGTCTAACATCAGCTTTTGAGCGTTCATTACAATCCCGCCACCAACGGCTTCAAATTTTATTGAGCCAACGCCCAAAAACATTGCGCCAAGCAACCCAATAACTCCGCCAACTAACGCGCCAGTTACCATCGCCATTGCAGATGTGCCTGAGCCCTTAAATTGATCTGCTGAATAAGTAAACGCTCCTCTATCTCTTAGCGATAAAGCCAGTGATGTTGTTGTTAATTTAGTTAAATTTTGAAAATTACTATTGATTCCCCGCAACTCAACATACTCACTCGCGTGAATTGAATTGAGTGTATCGACAATATTTTTAATTGAGTTTGACGCTTCGTTTGAGCCTAACACGCTGCCAGTGGTTGAGGTTTCAGGTGTTGTTAAGTCTGTGACTTTATCGCCACCACCCATCATTGCAAAACCTAACCCGCCCATGACTGCCGCCATTGCCGCAACACCAGCAAATCCAGCAAACCCGCCTTGTGAAAACATACGAGCCGCACCGGCTGCAACATCAACAATCATTTTCTTAGCCGACATTGCCATTTCAACAACTGATAACGCCATTTCAACACCGTGAAATGCTTTACGAGCCGCTGATTTTTCACCAAATAGTTTTGATGTTGCTCCGGCAATTTGACGCGCTCCGCTTATTTCTGCCGCAAATGCCTGACTATCTAATTTTATTTTATCCGCTGCAAATTTCTTTGTAGCGTCTGCTTTTTCTTCCTCTGTTACACCAACTGATTTAATGACAGCGTCATACTTTTCTTGAGATGCTTGTTGCTTATCGCTTATTTTTATTATTTCAGTAGCAAAGGATGATGCCGCACCCGCTACCGCGCTAATGCCTCCCAATATGCCATCAAACGCCATTGAGCCGCTGCTGCCTAATTTATCAAACGCCTCTGACGTTTTATCCATTTCATCGTTAAACGCTTTTAATGCCTCTTTGCCTTGCTGTGTTGGCGTTTTAAAATCAACCCCTTGTTGCTGGGTTAAATAATCAGCCGTGATCTTATCCTGCCCTGCTGAATATTCTGTATCTGACATATAAGGTTTTTGCGTCATTAATTCGCTGTAGCCTTTTTCAAACGTCCCACGCGCTGTACTTTCTAATGCGCGTTTTTGTTCTTCAAGTGCTTTTGTGTGTTCTTTGACGTACTCGGTTGAGTCTAATAATTTTTTATTAGCTTCCTCAACGCCTGTTGCGTATGTCGCCATAAATGCTTCACCGCCACGTTTTAACCCTTCAGTTAATTTATCAATGGTTGCGTTATATGCGCCATAAGGTGTGGATTCAATTAAGCGTTGGTATTCTGTTTGTTCTTTATTAGCTTGTTTTTGCTCTGCTGTTAGCTTTTTAGTTTTATCTGTTGAATCTGCTGTTGCGGCTGTATTGGTTTTGGCTGCTTCAGTGTGTTTATTTGTTTGTTCTGTTGCTTGAACAATTGGAGCGCTTGTTTGTTCTAATATTGTTTTTTGTTTTGTCATAATTTCAAGGCGTTGTTCTGCTTCTTGAATTTGACCTTTTTCAGTTAATGGATATGCTTTCATTCTTATAAGCAAATCTGTTTGTTCTTTTATTTTTTTGTTTTGATCGTCTAAATTAGCCGACATTTTTAATTGATTATCTGCTGTTTCAATATCTTGTTTTGCTTTTGCTAATGCTGCTCCTGTTGCTGCCGCTACAACTGTTGCTCCCATAATCAAAGGATTTGCACGAGTAACAATATTAAATGCAGTCATAGCCGCGTTAGCCGCCCAAATAGCCGCAGTTAAGCCTGCAATCCCGCCAGCCGCACCCGCAACAATTTTTAATTCGTCTGCAATGTCTTTTAAGTTTTTATATTGCTCTTTTGTATAGCTATTAGATTCTGCAAATTTATCACCCATGCCCTCATAAATTGCAATCACGCCTGTTGCTTCTTGTATAACCTTAGTCAACGCGCCTTTTAAACCAGAATCACCTAATTGCAACGCTGCCTCACTAAGCGTTCCTTTTAGTGAATCAAACGCTTTTGCTAATCCTTGATTTAATGTATCAGATACTTTTTTAGCTGTGCCGTCAGCTTTTTCTAATTCTTTTGTGTAATCGCTTATTTTTCCAGCGTTAGCCGCTAAAATATTTCCGGCTGCTGCCGCATCACTTCCAAATATTTTCAAAGATTCTGCACCGCTTAAATGCGCATTTTTTAGCGTTTGCATAACTTTAGTTAATCCATAAACCTCAACATTAAGCTGAGAATATGTTACGCCATGTTTTTTTAATATTTCTACGTTGTCTTTTGTATCGTTACTTAACGCCACTAGCATTGATTTAAAATTATTGCCTGCTTCACTTCCCTTAATTTGATTATCGGCTAATATTCCAAGTGATGCCGTTAATGTTTCAAGTCCAATCCCATACGTTTTAGCAATAGGAGCAATTTGCCCCATTGCGTCACCTATTTGCTGAACATTTGTACTTGAATCGGCTGCGGCTTTTGCAAAAACATCATTGATTCTTCCTAAATCAGATAATTGCAAGCCTAACCCTTTCATTGTTCCGGTTGAAATTTCTGCGGCTTTTGATAAATCTAAACTCCCCGCTGCTGCAAGTTGTAAAACTTTTGGTGTTGCAGTTAATATTTCATTAGTTTTTAAACCTGCGGACGCTAAAACACCTTGCGCCTCTGCTGCTTGTTGCGCTGAAAATGCAGTGGTCGCGCCAAGTTCACGCGCTTGTTTTTCCATTTCTTTCATTTGCGCTGTGCTTGCGCCTGTCAATGCTGTTAATTGCAGCATTCTAGTTTCAAACGTAGCTATTTCGGATATGGCGTTTTTAAAAGAAATAGCCGCAAACGATGTTGCGGCTAACTTTGCAGCGTTGGCAAGGCTTAACATTGACCGCGTAGATGCTGATGCAGAGCCATTTACGCCAGCCAGTGCAGCAGCCGAAGAACGAGCCGCGCTCGATGTGCTATTTAATGCGCGTTCAGTTTGTGTGACTGAACTCGTTAAGTTATTTAAATTGCGTTCTGCTCGTGTTGCGTCAGTAGAATCAACACTAACGCGGATGCTATATTCTTCGGTTGCCATTACTTTTTGCCTTTGCTTTGTGACTGTTTATGTTGCTGCTCTAAATACGCAGCGTCTATTTGAGTTAATGCGTATATCTCTAGTGACGTTGGTTTACGTCTTGTTAATCGTGACCATGCGTCAATTTCACTATAATTTATGGGATTCATTCCAAACCCATTGCTACTGCGTGTGCGTGTCAACTCAACAAACCATTGCCAGATATGACCAACCAATGATGGAAACGGCAATGATTCATATTCTGGTGGGATATAACCACGTTGCCTTAAAAGGCTTTCGGCTTCATCTCGTAAACTATTACCGCTTTCATCTTTACCGCTTAACTCAAATTCGCGCTTTGCGTACTCAACCAGCTCTAATATCAGTCTTTGCTGTAGTTTCCCAAGTCATTTGATGCAGTCAATACCTGCATTCTGACGTGGACGTTGCGCGACATTAAGCGCGTTGCGTTGTCTTTGGTATATTCATCTTTTAAACCTTTCCAGCCAACAACACGCACTGCTGCACTTTCAATAATGTACTCGTCATCTTCTTCTGCTGTGCGAACCTTGTCTTTGCCAGTAACGCTTTTTTGCGTGGCTTGCGTTCTAATTCTGTTTGCTTGTCTGTTTGTCCATTCTTGTACTTTTTCGCTTTCGCTGCCTAATACCTGAATAATAATTCCAGTTTTTACACCTTTAATATTCAAAATTTCTAAATCAAAAGGTGTATCGCTTGCAGCAGTTAAGTCTAAATCATCAATGGATAATAATGTTTCTTTGCTCATTGTTTTTTACCTGTCGTGTAAATTAAAAAAACCGCCATAACCTAAATGATTATGGCGGTTTCCATTGTAGCATAAAGACAGGTTTTTACACTACGCAGCCTGTGAGTCTTGAATAACGATTGTGGTTACTTCAAGACCTGTGCCTGACACTTCGTTTTTAATCGCAGTGAATGGCAATGTACGTTTTAAACCTGTTTGAACATCATCAACGTCTGCACCGCTAAATTTAACGCGCGGCAATGTAAACGAGATAAAATCAGTATTTTTTGCAGTGGTCGCTGCTAACGCAACAACAATCGTTGCTTCAGATTCGTTAATGAAAAGATCTCGCAAAGTCACACTATCAAAATGCGCAGTTAATGTGCCTGTGACTGCTACCGTTCCGCTAAATACGTCTGGGCGTAAAGTGCTACCCACAACACCGTCAGCCGCTGCAATGTTTCCGTTTACGTCAAAATCAATTGAAGTGATTGTTGCATAAGCTGTGCCGTTTACAATCAAAACACCATTTGCACCAGAATCAATACCTGTTGTGGTGGTTGATGTGGTTGATGTTATTTGCTGCGAAGTATTTGTGGTTAAGTTCAAACCAATCAACGGAAAGTCCACTGTCGCCATGCCGTTAGATGGAATTTTAACCTGTGCATTGGTTGGCTTAACATCTGTGAATAATTCAGATTGAGCCAAATCAGCATAATAAGATTCAATACTGAAATAATCGTTTGTATGACTTGATGCAGGAACATACGATACTTTACCAGCGTCTGATAAAGTGCATGAAGCAATCGGTCCTTCTGCCACAAGCGCAGTTGCGCCTAATGGCTTGACGGTCAATGCAGTTGCTGTCAAAGACAACACCACAACGCGATTGTTTAAATTTGCCGCATTAACGCTGCCCGCTGTAATATTTACAACTTGACCAACTTTAACTCCACCAGTTAAAAAATCACCTGTGCCGCGTGTAATAGTGTAATTAGAACCACTGGTTGCAATGGTTAAAGATAAACCAGTAATTGCTGTAAATGCAGCCGCAAAGTCTTTACGCAATACTGATGCAAAAAATTCAGCATAAGTTTTAGCGGATAATTCACCGCTAATTGTGCCGCTGACTTGTTTTGTGCCATGACGCATATCAGCAACTTGTTGATCTGGGCGAATCTCTGCTGATTGATAAGTTTCTTTTGCCAAGTTTAAAGTTGCGCTTGTTCTGCGCAAATCTTGACCGCCACTGCCTGTTGCTGGTGAGCCTAAACCAGATTGTTTTTTGTAGATAATTTTTTTGCTAATGCCTTGTGCAATTGTCATTTTGTAACCTCAAGAGTAAATATCTGCTGAAAAATAAATTGATACCGGAATTTTATAAAGCACCCCGTCAATCAATGCCGGTGCAATTGATGGTGTCTTGTCAATAATAACAGTTATGCCGCCACTTGTTAAACTTGTACCGCGTTTAAAATGATTAACAAGCAAATCAGCGCGTGTTGATGCAGTTTTTGCGCCTGCGTTAGGTGGATAACACAGCAGTACCTGCATAAATCCTTTTAACCGATAATGATTGCCACCTAATGACGGATTAAGTGTGTCAGCCATCATTAAATTAACTTGCTGGTATGCCGTGCCCACTACAGGTGTAAAAGGCACACTTTCCCATGCTGTTGCAAGTGTAGGCGTGAGCGCGTTCAGTTTAGTTTCTAACGCTGTTCGAATTTCAACTAGAGCCATTTAAAACTCCTTCAAATAATGCAACAGATACGCGCACCATACCTGCTGGTGCTTGTCTGCTGTGCGCGTCATATTCTAATTTTCCAATATATGGCACGTTATTGGTTAAGTAAACAACACTTCCTGCTCTGCGCGGTATAACACTTTGTGCTTTCATTACGCTACCGCTTGCATCTTCACCCACAAAAGGCGCACCAATTGTGCATTGCCAGTTACCGCGAGCGCGTCCAGTGTCTACTGGTGTCATTTGAATAATATTAGAAAAAATTTCACTGGTTGCAGCTCTGATTTTATTATCAATGCGCCCGTTAATGCGTCCAACAATCTGCGACATTGAGCCTGTCATTTTCTTACCTGCAATTCATAAAGCGCGGGTAATTCACCCGACCAAATATAACGAACCGCGATCACTTGATAAACTTCACTGTTAATCGTTACTTTATCGGCTGGCTGTGGCGTTGGAGCGCCTAACGCTGCAATCATTATTTTTCTATCGCCTGCTTGCACTACACCGCTAATGAAATCAATGCCGTTATAATCTTTAATGATTGCCGTGTGCGTGGTGCTTGTTGTTGTGCCTGCACCCATATCACCCGTTGCAGGGTCATAACTTCCCTCAACAATTGACGTTAGCGTGATTGATTTGCCAAACTTATCTAGCAATTTATCTGCTGTAGCGCGGGCGCGTGTGTCGAGTGTCATGTTCTCACCAGTGAACGTGACATATCATTGCCTTGTTGCTTAAAAAAAATAGAAAGCATTGCGTCAATTTGTTCATAGCGTGTTTGTTGTGGTGAAAACTTGTCGTACTCAACCTCAATAACGTCTACTTTTTCACGAATAACGCCTTGTGTTAAATCTTGCATCAATATAGCTGTATAGGCTTTTAATGCTAATTCAGCGCAAGCGTTTTTAACTGTAGCAGGCACAATGTCAAAATCCACATATTGCGGAAATACATTTGCCGATAATGAATCAATGAGTGGAACGTATAAGCGCGGCCAGTCTAACGACTGTGTTGAATATCTGCGATAACCCGCATATTGCAAACGATACTGCGCCACCATGTAGTCTGTGGCTTTGCGTAGGAGTTGCTCTTTTACTGATGTATCTAAATCAGCCCAAGCATCATTTCCAATTTTTGAATGATATGTGTTAGCGTCTACTACTGAAACATAACTTTCAGCGTTTGCTAATCCTGTTCCATCTTCAACGATTATTGTCATTTTTTATAAACTCGATATGATATTAAAAAAAACATTTGCTTCATCAATTGAATCAAACCAATACCAGTTATCAACTGGATATTCAAAATCATTTTTTGTTTCAATAGTCAATTCAAACGTTGGAGCAGTAACTACACGCCCAAACAATAAAGTGTCGTCTTGATATTTATAAAACATAAAATTTCACCAATTAGTTATGAGTGACAGTGCAACCGCGAGAAACTAGCGTAGATTTAGCCGTAAGTCCGGTTGCAGATGGTGTTGATGATGTGCCTGTAATAGTTACCGCGCGATTTGAAAATAAAACTGTATTGTTTGTACCATCTAGCGCAGCCAATCTAACTAAAATGTTATCGACACTAGATTGATTTAAAGCAGCACTAGTAATCACAATAGCTCCACCGCTTTTTCCAACTTGTTTTAAAGTTGTTGGCAATGTAAATGTTACAAGACTTCCAGTATTAGAATTTATGACAATTGCGTTTCCGCTGGTTACAGTTGTCGCAATCCTTTCAATAGCCGGAAATGATGCCGATGTTAATGATGCCATTGAACTAATTGAAAAAATCCCACATATTTTAGTTAAGCTAGGAAATGAAAATGTAGTTATAGTAGATGATGGTGCTATAGTGAACGAATTTCCGACTACGGTTAAAGAAGGAAACGTTAGCGTAGTTAGTGACGACATTGAACCAATGTTAAAATTTTGACCAATCGTAATTAAAGACGGAAAATTTAATGTTGTTAATATAGAAACAGATGTTAAATTAAAGGCTCCCGCAATTGTAATCAAATTAGGCACTGCAAGTGTTGTAAGCGCAAAAAAACCAGATAAAACAAAATTTAATCCAATCACACTCAAACTAGGAAGCAATATTGACGTTAATGAAGCCATAGAACTAGGCTGAAATGTATTGCCAATTGCCACTAATTTTGGAAATGATAGCGAAATTAATACTGCCATACTACTTGGTTGAATATTTAATTCAACAAATTTTAACTCGGGAAATAATAATGTTGTCAAAGCATTCATACTATTAGGCTGTAATGAACCGCTAATTCCAATTAAATCATTAAAAGACAACGAAGTGATTGTGCCATCGCTATGACCAATGTTATTAGTCCATTTATCCGTAGATAACGCTGCTATCACCGTACCATTGATTTCATAATCTTTAGGAAGAATTCGTGTATAAACAGCATTAACAGACAAATCTGCAGCGGTAATACTTAACGCAACAGTTGGCGAAGTTCCTCCACCACCACCGCCTGCTTCGCTTTCTTTAGCATACGATTCATAAGTGTTTGCAGATGTTCCCATCGCAATTCTATTTTCATCAGTAATTAAATAAACTTCACCAGCGTTTAATTCATTAGCCGTTGCTGCCGAATTTATTTCTGACCTTGTGCCGCGTTTATTTAATACTTTAGCCATTAGAACGTTCCGCAATCTACAGTATTGACCGCAATAGTAACAAATTCGTTACCTGCATCTTTTGTCCAAGATAATGACGTATTTAATCTAATAATACCATCAGTACCATCAGTTCCCCAAACATAGCCAGACGTTCCACCAGAAACAACAGCCACTTTTTCATCGCTTACGCCAGTTGGGATATTTAATGCTGTTTTAAAAGCATCAAATGTAATTTTTTTCTCTTTAACACCTGTCGAGCTTGCATCGTGAATCAATAATAAATCAGATGCTCCATCAACGCTTGCTAACGTAGTTAAATCGTCAATTGGTGGAACAACAGGCATTGATGTTGTTGCTGCTGTTGCAACATGAAGTGTGCCTCTATCTGTTGAAAAATGTTGCTCACCTGCAAGCATTGAAGTTGTAGGTATATTCGCTTTTAATCCGCGTTTAATCTGTATTCTTGGCATTAGTTAAATTCTCCACAGTCAATATATTGCAATTCTAAGTTTTGTCTAGCTTGTGTCTTTTTTGTTGAATTATTTAATTCTGAAAATAAATTAGCAGTATTAAAATAATCACCATCGTTGCTTTTTAATCCTGCTGGAAACGCCTGCACAATATTTTTAACAACTGGTTGCGCTGTAATGCTGTATTTTACAGGATTAATTTCAATTATATTTTCATCTAATGTAATTGTTATGCTCATGTTGCTGGCCTTTTAATATTAGCAACAACTTTAATTCTATCTCTGTATGATTCAATTGGTGGTAATACCGTTGCAACGCCACCTGTCACGCCTGCTCTTTGTTGAAGTGCATAATAGTATGAACCAATTGGAATATCTTGCGTATCTGCTGCTGGAATATAAATATAACAAATTCCATTTGCTACATTGTCATTTTCGTCATCACCAGCATCTTTAACGTATTTTAATTCGGCTTGCTCGTATGTTAAATCAAAAGATGACATAAAAGTAAGCCAGAATTTATATCCAGTAATGTTTTGTGGATTTCCGCTTGCATCTTTTACGATAAGCTCAACGCTATAGTCATCGCCTTGCCTAACATCTTCTAAAAATAACGCCATAACCAGTCCTTAAATTAAATAAAGGCGGGGAACGCGAACAGGAACGAACGCGAACCCCTAAAAAAATTAACCAAGCAACGTAGCAACGTGATTTGGTTTCCAAACTTTAGTGCCATATAAACAACGCACTTCGAGCATGGTTTTCATATAACCTTTATAAACTGCAATTTCAAATACTAAACCACTGTTAGGGTCTTGTACTGTCATTACGTCAACAGCACTGTCGCCACCGTTTGGCATAGCAGGTGGGCGCATACCCAACTCAACCGCTGATTTGTGGAACGCAACGCTTGGTGTGTAAGAGTCGCCAATTGTCATTGCATTAGCTGTAGCAATTACTTTTTGTGCGCCTGGCGCGTTTAACGAGATAGTTCCGGGAGCTGTAACGCCAGTACCAACAACATATTTGTTAACGGTATCTGCTGCAAACGTAACAACGTCACCAGCTAACACTGTGCCGCTACCTGTTACAAGTGCAATGTCAGTTACGCCAACAGCAGTAGAACCTGAAGTGACATAAGAAGTACCACCGCCTTTTGTGTGCGAAGTAATACCAGCCGATTCTTTAATCATGATACCTTGCAAATCAAGCAAAGTACCTTGACGAAGTAACGCTTCATTGCCAGAGGTATTAACTTGTTGAAGTGCTGCAAGGTTGCGCAATTTAACGCCAGCCGCTGTGTTCATAACCAGTGTGATTTGGTTATCAGTTGGGCAGCCGTTATCAACTAAAATTTGACGTACTTGCGCAATGGTGTCGAAGTTTGATGCAAATGGTGTTGTACCTGCTGAACCTACAGCGCGTGATGCGCCTTTGTAAGCGGCTGCAAATAAGTCTTGTTCAATTTTGTTGCACAATGCGCGGATTGCTTGCGCGATTTGGTCGCCATAAATGGTTTCATATCCAGCACCGTTATTAACGTGCTTAATATCTTCACCAGTCCAAGGGATTTGAACAGACGCATAAGAATCTAGCGTCATTGTTTTGTTGTCAACGGTTTGGTCTGTGCCTTCAGGAATTGTCATTGAAGGTGCGAATGAGGTGTTAACGCTTGGTGTGCGAGTAAATGCCGCGCGGATTGTGTCGCCTTTAGCAGCGCGGGTTGTTGCGTCACCGTTAATGGTGGCTGAGGGGATAAAACCAACTAATTCACGACCAACTACATCAGCCGCTTTGTAAATATCTGCTGCAAGGTTGTTTAAAACGTTTGCCATTTTGATTGCCTTCTATAATAAAAAAATAATTTAGACGGCAATCAATACAGGATTAAACTATTCTGTAACCTTGCCGCCATTCTTTGCAAAACTAGCGCGTTCTGGGTGTGACATTGCGTCAAACTGCGAACGGTTTACAACTTGTTGCCCAGTGCTATTACTTCCACCACTTGCGCCACCGCCATTATTCTGTGGTGCTGCAATATAATGTTTGCCGTCATCACTGGTCGCCCATTCTGTTACGAATGCGCTTAAATCTTTATCACCGATTACTGCTTTGCGTGTGTCGCCTTCAATTGCGATTTTCGCCTGTGATGATAACATAGCTTTCACCGCAGGTAAAAAAGGAGCGGCTACACCAGCCTTAACGAGCGCATCGGTTAACCCATTGTCTAAAAGTAATTTAGACGTAAATCCACTTTCTGAATCTAGCGCGGCTTTAGTTTGCTCAAACGCTTTTTGTTGTTCTTTAATTGTTTTTTGTGACGTTGTTAGCTGATTTTCTAACCCGTCAATTTTCTCTTGTAGTTTATCCAATTCCGCTGGGTCTATTTGCTTTCCTTTTCGTGCCTCTTTCAGCTCTGCTAAAAGTTCGCTATTTTTCTTTGCAAGTCCGCTTGTTGCTTCTTCTACTGCGGCTTTGATTTGCTCTGCAATACTTAATTCTTCTGACATATAACCCTCTGGGTTGGTTTAATAGCTCTGCTATTGTTTTAAGGTGTGTCGCTGATGAAAGGTGTAACACCAACGACACTAGAGTGAACACATGGCGAGTGTCTAGCGCATTTATACAGCATAGTTGTTTACTTTTCAATTTTTTTTAATTGCTCAAGTGTATAGGTGTGACCGCTATCGTCAACAAACCTGTCTAGCGGAGTACCATCACGAAACAGTTTTGCTCGTTCTTGTCCAAGAACTTCATCTTGAAATGCTGCTGGTTTCTTTTTTAGCCATGATTGGTAGGTTTCAGTTTGTGCAACCTGCCCGTCCATACTTGCTCGTGTGCGTCCGCTTGGGTTTTTAAGTCCTAACGCTTGCCATGATTTTAATATCGGAACCATTGCCGACCTGCATCTAAAATGCGCAGGTGGTCTAATGCCAGTATTAAGCGGATAAACTTTACCATCACGCGCTTGGCAAATAGAACTTGTGCGCTGGTCTAACGTGCTTACCCATTGAACGCCTTTATACAAATCCGCGTTCTCTTGATAAAACTCATCACGCGCGGTATTGGTGGCGTGTGCCATTGCAGTTGATACCAATGCCTGCGTTTGTCGTTTGTTTAACGCCATCACACCATCAGTATATTGCAACGCTTTTGTGCCTGTTATCCGCTTAACAACATCAGCGTAAGATTGACCTTCAACCAATCCCATTCTTACCGCATCTTGTATGCGCGTGTAGCTGTCTTGATCTAGCTTATCAATCCATTCTTTGATTAGTTTACCTTCAAGCGGTTTTGATTCTACCGCTGCAAATAACGTCACAGGCGCAACAGCTACCATATCCAGCACAACAGGCGTTGATTCATTAACGGCTTTGATTTGCCATTCCTGCTCATACTCTGCCGCATCGTGCATATCACTAATTAACTCTTTACCGGCTAACGTGTAACCCTCATTTAAAATTGCCCGTATTGACTGTAATTGCTGGTCAATTCTAGCAATACTCCACTCACTATTCATATCCATTGAGCGCAATTTTGCCACCAAATCAACCTCTACTTTTTCAAGTAATTTTGTGATTTCTTTGGTGGTGCTTCCGTAATACCGCTGCAAATAAATTGAGTGGGCGATAGTTTTATCGCGTAATTGCGTGTTAGCCGATTCTTCCATTATAGAAGTCCACCCGTTGCAGGTCGTGTTGCAATACGTTCCATTTCATCATCAAAACTTGTGTCTTGCGCAATAATGTCACCTGCGACAAGGTTTTCAAATAATGTTTCGTGTGAAATTGCACCGCTTTGCCAAGACTTAACTAAACTATCCACGTCCTGAGCTGTCATGCTATTCGGTATAAAATCACGATTTAACTCAACCTTAACTTCACCCGTAATGCCTGACCAATCACGCAACCACTCCATAACGTGTGTTAATCCAACGCTAATAGATTGAGCAATTGACGCTAATACGCTGTTTTCACTTGACCTGTGAATATTAGCCGTTTGCGCTGCTTCAGCCGCACGTTTTTCGGGTGCTAAAATACGCGCTCCAAGTGTTGCCATCATTGCCTCTTTTGAGCGCAACGCTTCACGCAATTCGCCTAAACCTTGACCAGTAAATTCTAAATAAAATGCTTTTGACTGTGGGTCGGGAAGTAACCACGCTGTGCCGCTACCGATACGCAGTGACGCGCTTTTATCGTCTGAATAATATCCAGTGACGACAGGCGTTGGCAGTCCCGTAAAGTGCAAGCCATGTTCATAGTCTGCTGTGGTGCGGTAATGCGATAAGTTAACGTCAACAAGGTCTAGCAGTGGTGGTTTATCAACGCATGGCGTGTTGTCACGAACACCAAAAAACTCAAACGGGATTTTGTTAATAACGCGCCCATTTATTTGTGGGAATATTTCTTCAAACAAAATAAACTCACCGCGCTTATCTTTGCGGAAAACACGTTGCCGATATGCGCCATTGACCAAATCAAGAACGCGCCATTGCGGTTCGCATTTAGATTCAAATTCATCAACGGGGATCTCGTTTTCTTCTTCAAGCACAACCAGCGTTAATTGTTCAACATTGTTAATGCGTCCAGTTTTCCAGTTAATGATTGATTCTGCATCGTACATGGTCGCGTAAGGTCTTGCGCCTTGTGCCTGTGCTTGTGCAAGTGTTACCGCGTTAACAATAGGTGGATAATCAACTAACACGCCACAACGTCCAATAGTAATGACTTCTTCACTAACCATTTCAGCAAATTGATGCAACGATAACCCGCCCATTGTAACGTCTGCAATAATGTTATCCATTGCCGCAGGTGCTTCAATTGTTTCGGGTTTCATAAACAGCATGCCCGTTAACCCATTGATTGTGCGGGCTGTCGCGTTGTAATAAAGTGCTCGTTGTTTATATGCGTAATACTCAGCATCATTTTGACCGCTTAGGCGTGGAAGATATTTAACGCCATATTCGTGTATTTCGTCCTGCCCTTCTGCTGCGTGTTCGCAACGTTCCCACGCTTCATAATTTTCTGTGTATTCGCTGTGCTTTGTGTCTACTGACATTGTTATATTCCTGTGATGCTTAAATTAGTTTTACACCCTTTTGACATGTTTTCACTTGCCCATAATGGTTGTAAGTTAGTTAATGCGTTTATTATTGCAGGATCTATTATTTTATTTTTTATGAAATAAGAAATTGGAATAATATGGTCAATGTGCCATTTTCCATAGTTTTCCCATGTCATACCATCTTTAAATTTAGATTCTAAATGATTGACTAAATCATCGCTTGAATATGGTAAATAATCAACTGTTCTTTTGTATTTAACCTGACCAGACACGCCTAATGCTCTTTGTAACATTCTTCGACAAACTAAACCCATTTTAAAACTTGGATCTTTTATTTTTTTATTTTTTACCCATTGTTTTTTGTAGTTTGTTCTTTGTGTTGCGTTTTCTTTTTGGTGTTTGGTAACTTTAGCCTTTATTTTTTCACTATTTTTTTGATAATAAATAACATTTCTTTCTTTCATTTTAATAAGGCATTTTTCCCTATTTTTTAAATGATATGCTTTTGATTGTTTTCTACTTTTTTCTTTTTGTAATGGTGTTTTTATTTTTTCTTTTGCTTTTTGTTTATATTCTTTGCTTCTAACGTGTATTGCTGCACATTCAACGCAGTTGCTTGATACAACTGTACGTTCTGATATATGACCATTTTTACATGGCAATCCAGTAAAGTAACGTTTTAAGCCTAATTCTTTGGCTTGTTTTTTTGATATTATTTTCATTTGAGCAACCTTTCACTATTAGGTTATTCACTACATAAGAATTATGGCAGGTGAGTAGTGATTTCACTTTTCGACCGCTAAATCTAGCCATAACGTAATTATATCAAATTCCAGTTATTTGAGCAAACTGCGGTTTATTATTAATAAGCGGATATTCAAAATCAATGAAATAACGAATAGCAGTACCAATATGTTGGAAATCACTATCAGCTTCAAGAAACGTAGAACCATCTTTTAATTGACCTGTAGCCAATGATTTATGAGTATATGGTGCGTTTTTTGTGTTAACAAATACAAAATTTTCACCGTTTGCATTGCGTATTTTTGCTCTTACTGCATTTTGACCATCTTTTATTGATCTAGTTGATGGCTTTACTTTTCTCGTATAACTCCATCCATTATCACGCAACACTTGCTCAATATCCGTATAATCTGATGCGTGACCATGTTTTTCTCCTGCTTTACCTGCTGGATCTCCATAAATTAAAACGTGTTTATTTTTATGATTTTTAAATTTATCAACAAACTCTAATGCGGATTGTTTTGCTACAGCACTAATTAAAATAATTTCATCAAGTAAAAATATATCATTGCCACGAATGACACCAATACCACTTGATAACGGTGTAAAGTTAAAATCATGATACCAACATAATCTTTCGTGATCTTGTATTGTTTCATTCGTGTAATTATCACTGCAATAATCTTCATAAATTCTTCCGCTTGCTGTTTCAAAACTAGCTTCAAATTCTTGTTTAAATTGTTTTTCGCTCATTACTCGTCTTGCTGATTCAATAACATCTATCGGCAAAATTTCGCTACTTTTCCAATGATATAATGCCCAATCAGGATCTCCACTTGTTTTTGCATATTCAGCCATTTCATAATAATGATTTAAGCCGTCAGGAACTCCAAGCAACCAACACCAAGCGCGATAATCTGGTCTATCTGGATGAACAGTATTTAAAGCAGGTAATATGTTTTCCGCCCAAGCATTTGCTTTAATGTCTGCAATTTCATCAATTCCGCCACCAGTCCACGCAATACCTTCAATCCTTTCAGGCTTATCTAATCCTATTAAATGAATTTCTGTAGTGTTTGGCAATGTAATAATTAAATCTGTTTCACTTGGGCGTTTTTCGTGCGTACATGAAAGCGTTAATGATTTCATATCTTGCCAATAAATTTTTTTAACTTGGCTATAAGTTGGCGCAGCTATAAAATATTTTTCACCTTCATTTTTAAATGCTTGTTTTGCTAAAAATCTTTTAAATCTTTCAGTTTTTCCGCTACGTCTACCAGCAGGAACAACTGGAAATCTAACGCCATTATCAATTGCTTTAATTAAAGCTAATTGAACAGGGTGATCTTTTAACTTGTACCATCTTTTATATTGAGATTCTAATTGTGATGCTAGTCTATTTTGCATTAGTCTGGAAGTTTATCCGCAAGATTTTTTAATTCTTCTGCTGCGTTTATTTCTTTAGTTTCAATCCGATCTATAAACATAGCTGCCGATTTACCTAAAAGCTCACTTGCTTTTAATCTATCACTTGTTTTTTCCATGTCATCGCGCAAAATTGATGACCAAAATTCTTTTACTTCTGTTGCGTCTGCAATGCGTTTATTTTCTGCTGGTGCTGATAATTCTCGGATATATTCTAGCAGTTCAGGTTTTTTCAGGTTTTCATTGCCAATTGAATAAGCTGTATCAGCACTATAACCTGCATCAATAGCCGCTTGTTTGGCATTTCCGCCATTTTTTGCGTATATCTCACAAAACGCTTTTTGTTTTGTAGTTAGTTTCATAATTTTTTGTTCCTACTGTGCGGGATTACTTAATCATATTTTCTAATTTTGAAATCGCCATAATACTCGGTTTTAATTCTTTTCTTTCATTGTGAAAATTATAAACTCTAAGAAGTCTAGTAAACTCGGCACGTTCTACACATATTAAGTTATCAATATTACAATTTGTTGTGTCATTATCTAAAAATGAAACAACCATGCCTTCAGGTATTTTTCCGTGATTTTGCTCCCATACCCAGCGATGTTTAACAGTGTAATTTTTTGATGATTGCTTATACTCGTTTGTAATTTTTATTTTAATATAGTTCCCGTGCTTGTGTTCTTGTCCAATATTGCACGTTTTTACATCATGCCCTGCCTTAAACCAACTTTTTTCAGATCCTTTAGCATACTCTCCTTTTTTAAATACTTTCATTACTTGACCATGACCAAATCTTTTTGTATTTACCATCTTCATGCCTAAACCGCGTCTGCAATGACATCTAATCTGCTCTACGTTTCTATTTTCTCCAAATTCTTTGTTAAAAATAGCGGTCAAAATAACTCTGTCTAAAATCGGATAACGCTTTAAAAAAGCATTATGCTCGTCTGTGTATGTTCTTTTGCCCATGTTATTTCAAAATAGCAGGTAATTCTTTGCGTTCGGGAATGTCATTGATGCGTGTTTGAGCATCTAAAACTAAACGCGCGTTATCGACAATCGTACGAGCGATAATAGTTAAACTTTTTGAGCGTTCTGCTTCAAAAGCTAGTTGCTCAGGATTTAGCGATTCTTCACTTAATCTTTCCATTTGGGCAAATAAGTGATTGTTTAAATCTGTAAGTGTGTTTTTCATTATTATTTTTCGTTCCTGTTCATTAAAACCATCAAGGATTAAACCCTAACCTAGCCGCAGAAGCGTTGCAAGCAAGACAGCTAGTAGAACTGCTCCCGTCTTTTTTTCGTGCGAGAGGACACGCTTAGGGTTTAATTCTTCATGGTTAAAAAAACCAACCCAGTCATTGATAAATCGCCAATATTAAAAAAGTGATTTCTGGGTTGGTTAAAAAGATTATATTCTAAAATAAAAATAATGTAAATAATAATTTACTATCTATTTTTTTCTTAAAGGTAACAGTTGCATTTTTTATCTGTTACCCACCGCAAACCTATACGGCTATTGGCTTTGAGTGTGTTTTTAAATCAAAAAGGTAACAGATAAAAATTTCTTCTACCTCTCCGATATTTTTTTAATAAATTTTATATTTGTATTTTATTCTATAGACTTAATATTATCTGTTACCTGTTACCTTTAGTATAATAAATATAGATAAATAGCGGTCTGTGATAGGTAACAGATAGATTTTTATCTGTTACCTTTTAGGCGTTATCTGTTACCTTTTTTAAAAATCATCATCCACAGCAAGCGTTTCATTGAGCAACTGCCTGCAACGCTCTGCATCCAAATCCCGTGATCTTTTTACCCAAACTCGATGTGGCTTACCTTGCCATTTCACCTGTTTATCAAATTTCATATAACCTAATCCCTCTAAAATACGTCTAATGGTTTTAGTGTTTAAATCGGGAAACTCATAATCACTAAAACTATTTGCGCCCATTGCGCTAGTAAGCGCAGCGCTGGAAATAATACTGTCGCTATACCCAACACCGCCTTTTTGTATAAACGTGTTTAAATCGCAAATCTCTGCGCCTTTTTCAGCACTAATCATAGATAGTTTTTCCGCTGTTAATGGCGCGTGTCCATAAGGCTTAAAATCATCACTGATTTTAAAATCAAGAAAAAAGCGTCTAATTGAGCTGCCATAATTTGTAATGGCGTTCTTCAATTTATCAAAATACTCATAAATATCACCAACGTCACGCTCCATGTCTTGGCGGTTTAAATAAGGCGCAAAAATTACCCACCATCTCCGATCATGGTCATTAAGTGGCAATGCGTCACGGTGGTTTGTAAACGCAATGTAATTCGTCACGTTAACGATTGAATAGTTATCCCTGTTCATACGTCTAATATCTATTGTAGCGTTGGTTATCATCGGCTTGATGGTATCGAGTACATCAAACCGGTTATGTCCAGCAACGCGCAATTCTTCAAGCACAACCACGCAGCTACCCTCTGCCCAACCAGTAAACTTGTCTTGGAGTGCTGTAGGAGGCAGCGGCTTAACATTGCGCCCACCAAGGCAACACGCGATAACCTCCGCTATGGTGCTTTTCCCATCGCCCTCAAACCCTTGAATCAAAGGCGCAAAATTGATTTTCTTTCCAATGTTTTGAGTGTTGTACGCAATAAAATCAAGTAAAAAACGCGTTTCTTTTTCACGTTTTCCGCAAATGTTTCTAATATGTTCTATGACTGAATCAATGGCTAACTGCCCGTTATTGCTTATTTTATCTTCTGCTTGTGGTAAACTATCAACCGAAAAAGCGTTAACGCATTCAAGTCCTTCATGTGAAAAAAACTGCGAATTTTGTGGCATATAAATGGCTCGGCTAAAGCACTTTATAAAATTATTGTTTAAGGCAAAATTCGCAGCTCCTCGACTAACACTTTCTTCTTCACCATTATCTGAGATTTCCCGTGTGTAATTTGCGTCAAACGATTGCTTGCTGATTTCTTCTTTTGTATCTAAATGATAAAACTTATCACGATCATTAAGCCAAACCCATGACAAACAAAATTCAGGCGTTTCTGGTGATAATTGCCGTGATTTAATTGGCGTTAATAATTTACGCGCAATGGCAACGGATATGCTTACATTGGCCAAAAGTTTAAAACGATTGCGCCATTCACCGATAATGGTTTCACGCCCAATGGCTGATAAATTTAAATCACTGCGTATAGCATCAGCCACAACGCCTTCCATGTCGGCTACATTTGAACACGCTGCAATAATTTGAGATAGTGTCTGTGATGCTTCAACGCGAGTGACCTCTTTAGCCGCGTAAACAATCGAGCCTGCCGTTATCTTTGCCCCACCATTTCCTTTAAAACTGCCCCACTTGGCATCACACGCGCTGCCGTCATAACTCCCAGTGCTTGACCATTCACGCCATAATTCAAGACCAGCGACCTCGTGAAAGTCTTTCAGTGCTAATCCAACCTTAACCCAATCATCATAGTCATCAGCGTTATAGCGTGTTTGTATGCGCAATTTCTCGCGCATATCGGCTATTTCATCATCACCAATTTCAGCATAAACACCAGCAAACGGGTCATCATCATTATTGGCATCAACAACAACCGGCAAAGGCTTTTGAATATCATCAGGCATAAAGCCATCAAACTTAATGTCTGTTGCACCAAATTGTTCAAGCATTGGCTTAAGTGATGTAAGCCACGCGCGAACCTGCGACAAGCTAACCATTGGCAAGTCATCAATAGCTGTGTCAATGGGTTCATCACCTGCGCTTAAATCCCAAATATAAGGTTTGCCTGTGTCTGGGTGTATGCCGTACGCAATAAACTGCTGTCCATTTGCCAATATTTCAACGGCTGGGTTTTCTAAACCATCAAACACAAATTTAATTTTGTGCTTTGTCATGGGTTCACTTACCCGAACCATCATCAAGCATTTTGGCTTATTGCCAATGCGCACAGGCGCAAACCCAAATGTTAACTGCGCACTTGTTAAAGCCGCCCGTGCTAAATCCTCATGCAAAATATCAATATCAATCGCAATGAGTTTGTCGCCTAACACAATACCCACGTTTTTATCGGCTGCTGTGCGTTTCCATGTTGGGTCGTTTGCTCTGTGTTGCCAACCACTCCCCATTGGGCGTTTACCGTTTGCCGGTGTTATGGTGTACCCGTTGCGATCTAAATCGTCATAAACACTACTTAGCATTTTTTAATCCTTTTTTGATTTTGTTGTAGGTAAATAGCGTCACATTGTCGGTTTTTCCGTTTTTGATATTGTGAATGGTCATAAAACTGACGTGACATTTATCGGCTATCTTGCGAAGTGCAATTCCGTCATGCTCTTTTAATAGCGTTTGAAGTTCATTTATAAAATCTTGCATTTTTTTGTTTACCTTTTGAAGTTTATGTTGTAAATTATATTTTACATTATAACAAGTTTTTTACAACAACGGAGTTTTTTATGAACAAAGAAGAATTAGCAATCAGAACCGCGTCAATACTACGATTGCAAATTGAACACGACCAACTCATAAGCAAAGCGGAGTTTTTGCAAACGCTTATTGTCAAAGAACGCTTTGAGCTTGAATCAATTAGTAATCCAACGGTTGAGAATCATTTAGAAGTTGATGATGTGGCGGTGGATAATACACCACAAAAAGTAAAAACTGAAAATGTAGAAATTATTGAAAGTGTTGAAACGATTGAAGGTGTAAAAGAATGCTTGAAAGAATTAAGCGTAAAAACCAATAGCCGCAAAGTATCGCTTGATATATTGCGAAAATTTGGCGTTGAAAAAACGGTTGATTTAGACCCTGCGTTTTATGGTCAAGTGTGTTCACTTGCGTGTGACGCGCTTAATGAATTTCTAAAAAAACAACAGGCATAAGGCAATGACAACAAAACACGCAAAATTAGGCGCATCATCGAGTGAACGATGGATAAACTGCCCTGCAAGCGTAAAGGCTTGTGAACACATACCAAACACCAGCAGCAACTATGCAGCAGAAGGCACAGCCGCGCATGAACTATCTGAAAAATGTTTAATCACGGCTAAACCCGCAGCGCATTATTTAGGATTGAAATTTAATGGCTTTGTTGTTACTGACGATATGGCTATGCACGTTCAGAAATACGTTGATTATGTCAACGCCATTGGTGGTGTGTTGCTGTTTGAGCAACGAGTGGACTTTAGCCGGTGGGTGACTGATGGATTTGGTACGTCTGACGCAATCGCCATTGATGAAGCAACAAAAACACTTCACGTTGTTGATTTAAAGTTCGGTCAAGGCGTTGCAGTTCACGCATTAGGAAACACACAGGCACAACTTTACGCGCTTGGTGCTTACGATATGTTTAGCCATATTTACGACATTGATTTCATCACTATGCACATTCACCAGCCGCGCATTAACAACGTCACAGATTGGACGGTAACGGTTGATGAGTTGATGGTGTTTGGTGAGTTTGTAAAACAACGCGCTGAAATTGCATTAAGCGATAACCCGCCATTTAATCCAACTGAAAAAGCGTGTATGTGGTGCGCGGCTAAACCAACTTGTGGCGCATTAGCGCAAAAGACGTTTGATGTCGTAACGGCTGACTTTTCTTTAGTTGCTGAACCTGAGCTGTTGCCTGTTGATAAATTAACGCCTGAAAGAGTAGCGCAAATTATTGATAATCTGCCACTGATTGAATCATGGATAAAGAGCATTAAAGAACACGCCTACCATTTAGCCAATGCAGATCAACTGCAAGGTTATAAACTTGTTGCCGGTCGCGGGTCTCGCAAGTGGAACGCTGACGATAATGCTATAAAAGACGCATTAACCGCGCTTGGCGTTGACCCGATAAAACAAGAGTTAATTAGCGTTGCGCAAGCTGAAAAACTAATCAGTAAAGAAAATAAATCAAGTTTTTCAAATCTTTACGAAACATTGGCAGGAAATCCAACACTGGCAAAATCTGCCGATAAACGCCCAGCGTTAAAAAATGTACTTGACGATTTTGAGCAATGTAAAATATAATTTACACGCCTTAACAAAAAAGGCAATAAACTAAATTCTTAAATTTCTAAATTCATAAAGGAAAATATCATGGCCGCAATTATGTTAAAAAATGTTCGTTTGTCTTTCGCTTCACTATTCGAACATGAAGAATATAATCAAGAATCAACCGGAAAGTTCGCAGCTACTTTTCTTCTCAATAAAGTTGAACACGCTTCAACTATTGCTCAAATTGAAAAAGCAATATCTGATTTTGCACTTGAAAAGTTTGGCGCAGGTAAAGTTCCCAAAGTTTACAAACAACCATTGATGGACGGTGATTTGCAGGACTATGACGGTTATGCAGGTTGCATGAGTATCAAAGGCTCAACTAAAAAACGCCCCATCGTTATTGACCAAAAAAAGATCACACTAACAAAAGAAGATGAACGTATTTTCAGCGGTGATTATGTCAACGCTAAAATTGATTTTTGGTTTCAAGATAACAGTTACGGCAAACGTATTAACTGTAATTTGATTGCTGTGCAGTTATTTAAACAAGGCGAACGCTTTGGTGGTGGTGATGCGTCTGTTGATGACTTTGATTCATACAGCGTTGATGATGACGATTTTTAATTGATGTTTATGTAATTTTTTAATAACCAACTACTCGAATATCTTGAGTAGTTGGTTTTTTTATTTAGAGGTTTTATGTTAGAGCGCGAAATTGAAAAATATTTATGTAAAAAAATAAAAGACCTAGGCGGCTTATGTGAAAAGTTTACATCCCCATCACGCAGAAGTGTGCCTGATAGAATCATTACGTTATTTGATGGACATGTGTTGTTTGTTGAACTTAAATCAACAACGGGAACGGTGAGCAAGGCGCAAAACAACGACCATTTAAAACGGTTTGAATTGGGCGTGACGGTTTACGTTTTATCATCAAAAGATGAAGTAGATCAATTTATAGATTATTGCAAAAGAACGCTTTTATGTTATTAAAAAAGGAGTATTTTTTATGAGTTTTGATGAAAGTTTTAAAAATTATTTTTACGATACAAATCGTTTTCCTGTTTTTTTATTTGATGAGTTTGTTAATTTTTTAGATAAAAATGAAATTGAACATCGAGAAGGTAAAGGAGCAACCCAAGTGCTGCAAGTTAAAGTTTCTGAAGAAATTGGTTTTAAAGTTATTTTTAGATCAAAACATGATTTAGAAAATTACACATTTAATGAAGCACTACACCCTATTTTTAACTTATTTTTTAATCAATAATATGAAAACGTTAACGCGATCACAAATGCACGGCTATCAAGCAACCAGCGTTGATAAAATAAAATCAACGCATAAGTGCGCACTATTCCAACAATGCGGCCTAGGGAAGACTGTAAGCGCATTAACGGCTATTGCTGACATAAACCCGCAACGCGTGTTGATTGTTGCGCCTTTGCGCGTGGCAAAAACAGTTTGGCACAATGAAGCGTTGAAATGGGAACACTTGCAGCACTTAACATTTAGCATTTGCGTTGGTACACCAGCGCAACGCTTAACGGCATTAAAGAGCAATGCACAAATTCACGTCATTAATATCGACTGCTTGTCTTGGCTTGTCAAAGATAGCGCGGTTAAGCCTAAATACGAGATGATTGTTTTTGACGAATTTAGCCTATTAAAAAGCCATTCCAGCCAACGATTCAAAGCTGCTAAAGCTTTATGCAAAAACATTGAGCGCGTGGTTGGGTTAACGGGTTCACCCGCTGCAAATTCGATTCACGACCTATGGTCGCAACTGTTTTTGCTTGATAGCGGTGAACGGTTATTTAAGACGGTTAGCGCGTTCAGATTGCAATGGTTTGACGTTGGCTATAATCAGTACACGTTTAAGCCTAAACCAGCCGCCATGAACGAAATAACGGCTAAAATTGATGATATATGTTTATCAATGAAAGCAGACGATTATTTAGATATGCCGGCCATTGTGCATAATGAAATATTGGTTGAAATGTCTTTGCCAGCTCAAGAAATTTATAAAGAGATACGCAAAGAGTTAATTGTTGAAGTGGATAAAGAAACGATTGCTGTGGCTAATGCGGCTGTATTGGTTGGTAAGTGTATCCAAATTGCAAACGGCTTTCTGTATGATGAAAATAAAAACACGTTGGTGTTGCATCAAGCAAAGGGCGATGCGCTTGAATCAATCATAAGTGAAACCAACTCACCCATTTTGCTGTTTTATACGTTTAAAGCCGATTTGCAAACGATTAAGCAACGTTTTCCGCAAGTGCAAACGCTTCAGGACAACAGCGAGCAAAAAGTAAAAGACTGGAACGAAGGGAAGATTCCATTGCTTGCCTGCCATCCTGCCAGTGCTGGGCATGGGTTGAACTTGCAACAAGGCGGCAATGTGATTGTGTGGTACGGGTTGACGCATTCGCTTGAATTGTTTGAGCAAGCTAACGCGAGAATCCACCGACAAGGACAGACAAAAACGGTGATTATTCATTACATTTTGGCAGAAAATACCATTGATAGCGCAGTCTTAGCCGCACTGCGTAACAAAGAAAAAGTACAAGACGCTGTTTTTAACTCTTTGAAATAATTACAACTTTATTTTTTATTTGTTTATCTTGTAAATTATAATTTACAAGATTGAAAAAAAGCATTACTATTTACCCACGTTCACAAGAACGCAAACAAAAATAAAATAATTTAGGAGAGAGAGATGAAAAATCAAGTAACCCACGTTAGAAATGCAAAAACAGACAAAGTTGAAGCTATTAAACAAATCGACTTAAAAATGCAAGACTGGGGATTTTCTTTTTTTGTTGAAACAGAATTAGACGCTTATAAAATTGCTCATGCTTACAGCCCAAAAAAAGTAGGAATTGAATATTCAAAAGATTCTGAAATGTTTTATGTAACGGTTTATAAATAACAACAAACAAAGCGCGGTATAAAAGCCGCGCATTAGGAGAAAGAGATGGAAGTACAAATTTACTTCGACATTATCACGCATGATGGTAAAACAATAGAAGTTAATGTTAGCGCAACGTTATCAGGTTCATATATACCGGCTGATTTTAACCATGACATCGAAGACAGTCGCGAAATTGATGTGACAGTAGTTATTTTGGTAAATGAAGATTATGATCTGATTAAATCTGAAAAATTAACTGAAATCGTTTACGAACACGTTGACGATAACGATAGAAAAATATACGAAAAAGCAGAAAAAGGCGTTGATGAGATTTACTTAGACGACTTTAAAAGCGACAAAAATTACACAGACATTATTTAAAAAACAACTCCTACCTCTGCCGCTAAGACGAGTGGCTTTTTTTTAAAGGTGATTTATGACACAAACAATTTATGATTTTTTACTAATGCTTGACCAGACAGGCGCGGCATATTTGATTTTTTTACTTGGCTTTTTGTTGATGGCTGATTATTGCTTCACAGCTCAAGCAGAAGTTGCACGTTTACGAAAAATACTAAAGCAGGCAATGAGATAGGAGGAGTTATGGCATACAAAGACCCAGAAAAAGCAAAAGCAAAAGCAAAGGCAAATCATAAAGCATGGCGTGAAGCAAACCGTGAGAAATTAAAAGCAGTTAATAAAGCATACCGTGAAAATAATCCTGAGAAAAAAAAAGCAGCTAATAAAGCATACTATGATGCTAATCGGGAGAGATTAAAAGCACATATTAAAAAATACCGTGAGGATAATCTTGAAAAAGTAAAAGCAAATCATAAAGCAAATCAAAAAGCATGGAATGAGGCTAATCCTGAGAAAGTAAAAGCGTATCGTAATCGCCCATTAAATGCAGCAGCTAGTCGTATATATGCGCTAACAGGCTTGAAAAAATCTGAAATACCAACCGAGTTGCTTGAAGCACAAGCACTTATTATTAGCATCAACAGAGAGATTAGAAACAATGAAAAATTGCACAGAGCTTAGAATGAACCTTTCAGAAGTATATGAAGGCATTAAAAATAAAACCATTGCAGTAGAGGATGCCCAGCAACTTATTGCTGCTGCCCGTGTGATGGTATATTCAGCAGGCAAAGAAATTGAATATGCAAAATCAAGACGTGAATTACCCGAAATAGAATTTCTATCTAAATAATTATAACCTGCGCGGTGTAAAAGCCGCGCCATCTGGAAAACATCATGAGCGCAACACTAGCACTAACACTTAGCTTTTTAACCGTTGACACCAACATCGACAAACACGGCAAAACAACCACGCATGAAGTAATTGCATACACAACCGTAGCAATACCATACGACACCATGCAAGCATGCAACAACGCAAAGGAAGAATATAACTTTGCAGTAGGAGCATATCAGTTATTTAAACGCCCTACGCGCATTATTGGCGCGATTTGTAATGATAGTAAAACGGGGGTGGTGGAATGAGTTTATTAACTGAAAAACAAATTGTGGACTTAATAAAAATGGCAAATGTTCCCATATATTTATATGACAAGATTTGTAAATGGAACGAAAAGCAAACTACTCAACAAGTAAATCTAGATTGGAGCAAATCACCGATTGACGCTGTAAAAGCCTCAATCAGTATCACTTGGACAACTATTGAGGGTTACACTGAAACGTATAGTCTTGGTGCATACACAAAGCCAGCGATAGCACACCCACACGCAGAAATCATGGCTAAGTATGCAGAGGTTGCGGCACGTCGGCATGACCCTTGGGTTGAGTTTGAGCGATATAATTATCTAACTGGTGGCTGGGATAGATTAGAGGAGCATCCATCTTGGCGACCAAATGCAATCTATCATTACATTGGAGATAAGCCATGAAATACAGTGCAATCATTTTGTACCTAGTAGCATCATTTGTGGCGGGTGGTTTGGTTGGATTTGTTGCAGTTGCCACCATGCACCGTCATTACCATGAAGTAATTAAAACAAACATTGGTGAATTTATTTTAAAAGATGGCAAGATTTTCACCGTCTATGAAATGCAACGCAACGTTTCTGGGGATATGGTAGCAAGATGAAACAAATCGCACTAAAAGAGCATCTACAAAACCGTTTGCGTGAACTTAAAGAAGAACGCAGACAGTTAAAAAATCAAAAAATGCGTAGCATCAAAGAAACGCAAAACATTTTTCATATTTTGGAAGAACTGGAGAAACGCAATGGGTGAGCTAATTTTTTGGACAGGCATCTTTGTTTTAATTGTTTGTTTCATGGTGGAGTATGCAAACGATGGAAATTGATGATATGGCCGCGCTTGTTTTCTTCTTGCTTGGTTTAATTCTGGGGGCGATATGGATATTACACGCGTAGAGAAAGCGTCACCAACGCCAACAGCAACAAATTGCAAGCATGACCATTGGCGAGTGTATCAATCACTAGGCTATAGAGAGTGCGACCAATGCAAATTACAAAAACCAATTTTTAATGTTATCAGGCATCAAAGATGAAAAAAACATTCAAAGAAATTACAAAAGTAGAATTACAGATGCTAAAAGAGTGCATACGCTACGATTCAGAAACGGGCGTATTCCATAGAAAATTTGGAAAAATGGGCGTTGTAAAGCTGTGTTGGTCAAACGTCCATGGCACTGTTCCGCTGCAAAACAAAACACGCAAAAAGTATTTTACCGCGTGGCGTTGCGCGGTTTACGCGGTGTATGGATATTATCCAAACTATAGTGATAGCGTTATTTTTAAAGATGGTGATAACCGCAATTTAAAAATTGAAAACATTGTTGTGCTTAGACCGTCAGAAAGTGAACAAACCATTATGGACTTTGCAATGGAACATAATATTTCACCGCAAACTGTTAATGCGAGAATGCAAGGCATGCCAAGAGTCAGCCGCATGGTTTATCGTAGCCGCGTTTATTTTTATGAAAAAAGTGATTTCATTAAACAATGTGGCGACATGATTGGCAGAACAAGACGAGCTGATTATGATAGTGAAGTTATTATTGTTAAACCTGTAAACATTGACCGCCAACCTCGCAAAAACAAAATGATTCGTGACTTTTTAGCTTATTGGCATGACGCTGAAAGTATGCCTAAAACTTGGGGGATGACGTTGTGTTAGATAAAGAACAAGCACTGCGCATACTCAAACTGTTGTCTGGCTTAGAAATGTATGTTTTTATGCGAGATGATGCACCCGACCACCACACTGATGAACTGATTAAAATTATTGGCGAATTGACTGATATTGTATTGGAGAAAGATAATGAATGAAACCTTATTTGGTATTGGTGCGCTAGCATTGATTTTTACGTTTATGTTTGTGGGTATCATGCACGAAAAAGACGTGATGGTGGATTGCATTAAATCGTCATCGAAACAATGTTATACAGTAGATGAAATTTATAAATTATGCACAGGAATTACAAAATGAAAATTGAGATTAAAAAATTAGACGCAACAGCCGTTATCCCAACCTACGCCACAGAAAAGTCAGCAGCGGTAGACTTGCGGGCAAACATCAGCAAAGCCATGACATTGGACTTAGGCGAAACAGCGTTGATTCCAACAGGTCTTGCAATCAATGTATTTGATGGTGAAGTAGCGGCTTTGATTCTTCCACGCAGTGGCTTAGGGCATAACTACGGTATCAAACTGGGTAACTCTGTAGGTCTAATTGACGCAGACTACCAGAAGGAATTGTTTGTATCCATCAAGAATACCGGCAATGGTGTCTATAAAATCAACCCACAAGACCGCATTGCTCAGATGCTGTTTACACCAGTGATTCGTGCCGAGTTTGTAGAAGTAGACGAGTTCAGCACAATAACTAATCGTGGTGGTTTTGGAAGTACGGGAGTGTAACATGGCGTTATTAACTGAAGAACAAATACAAGATTTATATTTACAGCTTGATAACGTATCATCAACATCAGCAATGCAAAAAGTTATTCAAGAGTGGAATGAAAAATCACAAATAAAATATGATTTATGTGATTTTCTTGAATATTATAAACATGATTGGGATGATAAATTCCCAAAACCTAAACAACTTGAATTTAATGCCATTTTTTACGATGAAAATGGAGATGAAATTGAAAGACTTTGCTCATTTCAAGAAAGACCTGTAACACCACACCCACACGCGGCTTTAATGGCGAAATATGCAGAGGTGGCAGCTAGACGGGTTGACCCGTGGGTTGAGTTTGAGGTGAAATTTGAATATGGGAATTGGGATAGATGCACCAAAAGTATATCCTTTAGCCTTGACGGTAGTTACCGCTACATAGGAGATGACAAATGATTAGTCCAACAGTGTATATCCTAATTAGTACGATTGCTTCACACGGTCAATTTACACAATCAACAGCCACGTTTGCAGACAAGCCATCATGTGAATCAGCGGCATTAAGACAAGATTTTGTGTTGAAATCCATGCAGTTAATTAGCACAAGATGGAATCTTACCTGCCACCCTTATTTGCTAAATGAAGAAAAAAAATGATTAAAACAATACTTCAAAACGGACAGCGCACGGGCATGACCATGCGAGAAATTACGGAATTGACAGATCTAAAACAGCACCAAGTTGATTTTCAAATGCAAAAATTGATTAAAGCGGGTGAAGTGATTAAATCTGAGGATAGAATTGATGGTGCTTATCTTTATTCGCTAGCCAATTATTCACCCGCGCCTGAGAAACCTGTAGTTGAGGTTTCACCCGTGCGGCTTGATAATGTTATTAAGCATTTAGCTGATAAAAAAGCGGATATGGTAAACGCGCCAGCGCATTATACAAACGGCAAAGTTGAGTGTATTGATGCTATTGAATCCATGCTAACTCGTGATGAATTTATCGGATTTTTGCGTGGGAATATTTTAAAATATCAATGGCGATACAAGATTAAAAATGGCGTTGAGGATTTAAAAAAGGCGCAGTGGTATTTTGACCGTTTGATTAAGTTTGAGAATTTCTAATGTTTTGGCCAGATTTAAAATTTCCACCAATAAACCTATGGAGCGCACCAATGCAAAATATAAAATATGATTTTAAAGGCTACGCAGTAGACCAAGACCCAACCATGAAAGCATTACGTTATGATGATATGGAGGTTTACATGGCTAAACTAAAATGGTTTACTGATAATCCTATGCAGCCGGTTTTTATAAGTGAACGCAGTCAATGAAACCACGAATTAAAAAGATAGGTAGGTTGTGGCTATGCTACACACAAACTAGCGTTGTTTGCGTGGGCTTTACACCTGAACAAGCCTATAACAAATGGATGAGTAAAAACAAAGCCGCTTAAGTAAGCGGCTTTTTTTATTAAGACATTAAAAACAATTCTGATTCTGCTTTGCGCCTGCGTGTTAATCCTGCAAGCGGTTTGCCACCTGCTTTATCCCATTTGTGAAATTCAGCCGCAGCACCAAAATAATCACGATTATTTAGTTTTTTGAGCAATGTAGAATCTCCTAAGCCCTCCGCAATATCATCTTTATCAATATCAGAGCCTAAGTTATAAGCAAACGATATAAGTGCATCAAATTGATTTTGAGTGATTGGAACTTTGACCAATGAATTAACATCCTTTTCAAATTGCACAAGTGTTACTTTTAGCAACTCCAGCGCAGCCAATTCTGTTGGTAGCGTTCTTCCTTTGCCAACTGGCGTGCCGTCACCATAAAAAGTTGAGCCATAACCGATTGTCCACTTTCCAGCGGGGCATTGATACGCTGATAATTTGCAACCCTCAAACTCTTTAATTAACGCTAAACCACGTTCACCAGTTTTCATTTCTTACTCCGCAATAATAAAATAGTTATCAATTTCTGCGTCAATCGAATCATATCGTTATCCAGTACACGAATCTGATCTATTAACTCAACAAGTACATTATAAGCCTGCTCAAGTATTGGCTTGACAATACTTGTTGCCCACACCCAAACGAAATAGACAATGTATCCCATGCCGCCAGCGGCAACAATGGGGAATCCGTATTGATTGATATACTTTGCAATGCTATCAGCGTCCATTAGTCTTTGCGCTCTATGGTTGGTTTAGCTTTGTCTTTTTCTTGCGGTATATCGAGCGCATCAGCCATAAGCGAATCAATGCGAATAATATCACTACTCATGGCAGTAACGCGCTTGTCGAGCTGCTGAATGATGCTGATCAACCCATTTATGCGCTCAAGCACACTATCAAGCAAAAACTTCACGGTTAGAAAAACAAAATACAAGCCAATGCAAGCCGCTGCAATCGGAAATCCAACATCAGTGGCAAATTGCAAGACTTCCATTATTTACTTGACCACCAAGTAAGGAACGAGAATAACGCGCCAACGGTAAACACAATGCCACCAATGAAGCCTTTATAGCGTGTTTGCTCGTTCTTCATTTCTTCAAGCGCATAAATGATTGCATCGAGTTTTTTACCGCGATCTTCAAACACTTCTTCTAGCGCGTCCATGCGCTGTTCTACTTTCGCCAAGCGGCATTTATCGTCAGGCATTGTTTACCTCGACCCAGTTAATTATTGATTCATCCCAGTAGTAGCTTTTGTCGTCTTGTGGGTAAAACGTAGGTGGTTCAAAAACACATTCAGACTCATTAAATACCCATGACGGAAAGCGATTGTTCCAAGCCGCGACAGTTGCTACTTTTTTGGCTGTTATTTCTTCAGCAGTCATAGGATGCACCATCCAGACATCTTTGTAAATACCGTCAACTAATTGGTATTCTGGTTCTTCTTGGTCAAGTACGTCATAAATTTCTAATTGCGGTTTTTCAATGCGTTCAAATGGCATCCAATGACTTGGTATTGCGCCAAACGCTTGCAATAAATTTTCTTCTAACGCTGGATGATTTTTTGGTTGACCGTTTTCAATTTCTATATAAAGATTCATTATAAATCACCTGTATTTGTTGATGGAAACGCACGAGTTGTTCCTGGCCATATAATACGAACTGCACCGCCACCAGCAAGTCCATAAGCAGCATAAGTAGCGCCTCGACCTCCGCCATAAACTCCACCATTACCCGCATTTGAGCCTGTGCCACCGCTAGTAGCTGATGTGCCGCTAGTACCACTTGAGCCACCGCCACCACCACCTCCGCCTGAACCACCTGCCGCACCATTTGACCCTTGGCCTAATATACCAACGCCGCCTCCACCGCCTGTCCACGCATCTCCAGTGCCGCTATCATATCCACCACCACCACCTCCACCACCACCACCAGCACCTGCATTACCTGGACCAGCGCTATTACTTGATTTTCCAGAACCCCCGTTACCAGCGTAACCACCAGCGCCACCACCGTCATTGCCGCCACCAATACCACCTCCGTCACCAGTAAATGTACCGCCTTGACTTCCTGCACCACCTCCAGGGCATCCACCACCTTTAACTACCGCAGTAGACACAAAATAACTATCTCCGCCAGCAGCAATTGATGTAGATGCTCCTGCTCCTACAACTACAGTATAAGAGCTGCCTGGTGTGACTAAGTAATTATTTTTATACCCTAAACCACCACCACCAGCACTGCCGCCTCCGACAGCAACCACAGAAACAGATGTTACATTAGTAGGTGCAACCCATGAATATGTCCCAGGTGCTGTATACGCTTGTTGACCGGGAGGAGGACCAAAAGACCGAAAGTCACGCAGTACCGCTTGTATTATTCCACTCATTAGGTCAACCCCGCACCGGAAATAATCCAAGTAGTCGATGTCATTTTAAGTGCTGTCGCTGTGCCGTACTGCGCAAGAGAACGTGTGCCTGTAGTGCCTGTACCCGCTAAATACATCGTGTCTGTTGTGATAGCAACACTGACCACTTGCGCTGTCATATTAACGAAAGAGATTGCTGTGCCGATTGGATAAGCTACAGAGCTGTTAGCAGGGATTGTAAACGTCCGAGCATTAGCATCGGTTGATGGGTGGAAAATACATTTACCGCTATCCGCTAAAACGGCGGTGTAAGCTGTGCTTTGGCTATTAACAGGGATATTTCTAAACCCTACTGCGTCAGTCCCATTAACCGTACAAGAAGACAGCGTACCGCTAGATGGTGTTCCTAAAGGTTGTCCGCTATTAAATTCAATATTCCCCGTCATCGTGCCGCCAGCTAATGGCAAATACGAACCCGCTGGAATATAAGCAGCAACCCACGCGCTACCAGTATAAACGCGCATTTCGTCAGAAACATCATTAAAATATAAATTCCCAGCAATTAGCGCATCACCAGAATTATTTAAAGTTGGATTAGATGAATATGAGCCTAGATATAAATCGTTTAACCCAGTAATACTATCAACAGCGTTAACTGTGTATGCTGCAACATTCACAACTTGCTGCATCATTGGAACAAGACGAATTAACGCGCCACCGTTACCAAGGCCCGTTGTGGCGTTATCGTCATCAGTGACCGTGCTACCATCACCGCCAACGGTTGTACTAAAAGTAACTGAACTCATTAGACTATTTCCTCAAGTTTTAAAGATGTTTGAAACCCATTCACGAAAGGATTTTCAATAGGACTTAATTCTGAAAAGTTGCATAAAAATGTTCTTGCGTAAAAATTCTTATCAACTGTCATGTTTATGTTGCCAATATAATCGGGTTTTGAATAACTATAAAGCAATTCACCGCTCAACCCCACTTCACGCTGTGCATCATAAAAACCACTAAACGCTTCTTCTTGCGTCAGATGTTTTAATGTACAAGCTAACGTGCGCATTTTTGGTTTAATATAATAATATTTTGTGTTGTCTATCGAGCGTTGAATTTCCGTTAAATCCACATAGCCTTGTGATATTTCACCATAAAACGGGTTAATACTAGGCTCAACTGTACGACCTAAGAAAACACGCCCAATCTCTATATAATTATCACCGTTAATAATACTCCACGCGCTGTGTGAACCTGTTCCACCATAACTGGTAGAGTTTAACACTAATGCGCCTGTAGTTGGACTGTATGAGTTAATTGTACCAGCAACAAATGTAGTGTTATCAGAAGTTTTATAAACGGTTATTTCTTGCCCAGCAATAAAAGATAATCCAGTTGCTACTGTAAATGTTTTTTCACCTGTGCTAACAGTTACGCTTGTTGTACTAGTGGCGGAAATAGATGGCGTGTCATCAATAATAATCTTAACAGAGCGCACCATTGCGTTTTCTGTTGGGTAATATGTCGCCATTGATGTATAGCTTTTGCGCTGGTCTTCTTCAATAGACCCAAGCCACCAGTTGCGTGATTCCCAAGGATATTTTGTCCCTGCTGCATTTTCGCTATAAATTGGATATAAAATTGTCCACGCTCTAAAATCACTTCCGCTGTCAAAGCGTACATCACCACCAAAATCCAATCCGCTATAGGCTATAACGCGTACTTTAGCGTTAGTGGTTAAGTTATGATTGATAAGTGATACCACGCCAATACTGCGCGGTTCATAAGGTAAGTTAATTTTAAGCGTTGAAGTACGATAGCCAATAGTTGAACGCGCGACACGTTTAATAACTGGGTTTTGAATATTGCTTAATGGCAGTGAACTTGTCCATGTTGTTGCAGTAGTTTCTGCAATAGTGCATTCATCTATTCTATTTGGATAGCTTAACGATATGTTACTTGTCACCCGATACACTCCAAAATAATCTCTTTTCTTTTTGCATCGATTTGAAAGCCGATAATGGTTAATAATTTTCCGTAATCATAACTTAATTTATCAGAAAATACAGTAACGCCATCACCTAAAGTTAAAGATGGTATCTCATCAACCACCGCTGTGATGTTTACGGTATCAACACGCACTTTAGATAAGTTAAGCAAAGTAGTTGCAACGCTTGTTGCTGCGGTACTTGTTTTAAGGCAACTATCAATTTTAATTGCAGGTGCTAAAGGATGGCGCGTTTGTACTGCTGAGTCATTTATAAACACGGTTCTATATTGCTGAGATAAAACTGCTTTACGCGCTGCGGTTACTGCGCCAGCTAAATCGGTTTCTTGTTGCACTGTTTCAATTTTATCATATTGCATTGACACTGATGTGACAGGCAACCCATTTTCACCAATGCCAGTATTTACAATATCAATGGTTATCAGTTCACTATTTGTTAGCGTAAGCGTTGACGTAGTAGCAAGCGCGATTAACTTTGCATAGACCACATTTTGCATAAAATACCAATAAGCACCACATGATTGTGCTATCTGATTAAGTAATGCTGATGTGCTAACTTCACTTGTGACGTAAATCCCTACAGCACCAATCGCGTTTAATGCGCTTTTGCTGGTTGCGTCTAGCGTTAAAGATTCTTCGGCAAGGATTGATTCAAATACATCACCCGCGTTCGTCACTGAATCTGAACAATCACCCGTTATTGTTCCCGCTGGTGTTGTGCCTAGTTTTGCGTAACCAGCGCAAGTAATGTACTTTCCCGATGCAATGCTACTATGCACCATAAATGACGAAAAATCCGCCCATGTATATGCTTGATGAAGCGTTAGCGCAACGCCTTTATCATAAATAGCGTTTATTGTTGCCGTTGTGCGATCTGAAAATTGATAAATTAGCTGTGACGTATTAACAAAAACTGGCGTTGCATTAAGCACACTGCCAAACACTCGCGGCTTTATATTGCCTTTAATGTCACCAGCAACGCCTTCTACGCCATCCGGCAACGCGTTATTACCTAAAAATTTATTATTAACATGGTTGCGCGTCAATACTTCCGACATTGAGCGTACTGTTAAATAAACCATATCGCCGCTAAACCGCATTGATTCAACTTTACCTGTTAAATAATCGTTTTGAGATCCGTCATCATTTACAAGTGAAAGTGAAATATTGCCATTATCTAGCGCGTAATCCATTAAATAATTTAATCCGCCATCTTTATTGATTAACTCAATTTCACCAATAGATGGACTGGAAAATATTTTAAATGTTCCGCCATCATCAGGGCTTACTTTAATCAATGCTGGTTGCAGCATTCTATTTTCAAAGTAATTGCCGCTGTTATCAATAAATGACACGTCACTAAATCTAAGCGTTTGTGACGCATTAGACTTATCTAACGCGCCAACTGTTGCAATCCATATAGACATAATTAACCTTTAGCCTTTAAGCGTGTATCAGTTCTTAAACCATTCATTGCATCAATCAATTCCTGTGTTTTTTCACGTTCTGCTTTTGATGTTGCCATCATGGTATTGACTAAAATCTCTAGTTTTTGATTTTGAGATTTTAACTCTGCAATGGTTTCTGCACTGTTTACGCTTGAATCGTTTGACGCGTTATACAAAGTAACGGGTATTGATCGGCCGTCTGGCAATGGGACGGCTGCCTCTGCGCCTGCTTCACCAAATATAGACGGCTGATTAGCAATACCACCGTTTGCGAATTTCGGATAATCAGTTTTCTCATAATAAGTGTCGTAATCATTTTGACTATTAAAACCTGCTAGTTTCCAAGCGGGTGTAAACGTAGATGGAGATTGCAATAAATCCAAATTACTTTGTTGCTGCCAATATTTAGCATTTTCAGCACTTCTTGGCAGAGCAGTTTGTTTTGACAACGAATCCATGTCTGCTTGCGATAATGTCATTAAGGCACTTGCAGCTTTTGCACTTTCTGCCGCTTGATTTGCTGCTGCCGATGCTGCTGCATCACTAGCTGCTTTTGCTGCATTTGCGCTTGCTATAGTATTGTTGTTTTCAACAGTCATTGCTGAAAGTGCTGTCGTTGCGGAATTTGCAGCAACAATAATTCCATCAATTTTACCAATCATAGATGCAGTATTAACATCCATTGTTACCACTGTCGCTAAGTTTTTATTCACATCTACAGCTAACGAGTTAACAACGGATACATCTGTAGTTGCTTTTGCGGTATTAACATCCATTGTTACCACTGTCGCTAAGTTTTTATTCACATCTACAGCTAACAAGTTAACAGCGGATACATCTGTAGTTGCTTTTGCGGTGTTAACGTTTAATGCTTTTTCAGCAGTAATACCCAATTCAAGGTTGGTATTTAAATATCGAACCTCAAGCATATTTTTAATGGCTTGATTGCTATCAACTGACATGAAATTTTCTTTACTTACCATCACATTCAAATCGTTGGCAGCAGTAGTTAATGTTTTTATTTTTTGAATAGCAACATCATCTAAAACATTAACGCTGTTATCCTTAGCAATCAAAGCATTTAGTTCGCTAGACGCTTTTGCAACATCGGCAAGTTTTAACTTAGCATCGTCTGGCAAAACATTTAATAAATTGTTTTGGCTTATTAAAGCATTTAACTCTTTTGACTTACCATCAATCTCAGCAATTTTAGCTTTAGCGTCATCAGATAAAACAGTCACCCCGTTTTCAGTGGTAATTAAACTGTTTAGTTCTTTTGATAACTTATCAATCTCAGCTATTTTTTGAATAGCATCAGTAGTGGTTACGTCCAGTTTAGGTTCACCCCAAGATTGCAATACTGACGTTTTAGCCGCATCAACCGCATCTTTCATATCAAAACTAAAGTTTTTAAGCGTCAATACTTGCTCATTAAACGATGCCAAGACGTTATTGATAATGGCTGTTTTTTGTGCAGCATCAAATTCAGCACTATTGATAATCAGATTAACGTTAGATGTTAAACCACCTTCACCAGCAACGCTTTGAATCAATTTATCCATAAACGCAGCGTCAACACCAGCCATTCCAGCTGATTTATCTATCATCAAAACGATTTTAGCCAATGCGTCATAGCGCATAGTATTTTCAAGTGTTGGGTTTAGTTTGGCAACGTCACCCGCTGATTTCGTAGCCGTAATCAATTTATTCCATAACTCTTGGTTTGCTTCACTAATACCTTTGGGGATTTCAATAGTGCTAAAATCAATGGCATCTTTAATATCGTTTAATGCACCAAGTTGTAATTCTTGAACGTCAACCGATTGAGCAAGACCACTGACTTGTGACAAAACATCTTCTAGCGCAGTTTGACCTTTTTCACTGGTAGCGTAATATGATTTAATTGCGTTCATGTAAGTGTCAGCATAACCGGTAATGCCGCTTAACGCTGTTCTTTTTTCTTCCGCTGTTGCACCAAACTTAGCTAACTTTAATTGTTCTTCAAAGTTTGCTTTAGCCATATTCAACTGCGTTTCTGGCGAACCCATTGACGTTGCACGAATGTTTTTAATCCACGCTGAAATGGATTTAGAAAAGTCTGTAATAAATTTACCGGCATCAGCAAGTTTTTCAAGCGACGTAATAACATTTAAAGTTGCTTTAGTTAATACCTCAAATTTATTTACGTTATCGCCTGCATTCTTTTCCAATGCTTTTAGCTTTTCAGCCAATGCCGCAGCTTCTTCAACTGTTTTTGGTATTGCATAATCACCTAGTTTTTTAAGTTCGTCATTTAAAACTTTATCTGTTTTTAATTCATTTAATTGTTTTTTTGAATCCAAATAATTTGCGTTGCTTTTCGCGTATTCAATCAAAGGTTTTGTTACTTTCAAAGATTCAAGCGTGTATTTTGTTCCTTCTAATGCCTTAGTTAAAACATCCGTTGTTAAATTTTCAACTGGAATGCTTTTAATATATGCAGCATTGGCTTTAGGCATAAATTCAAATTTAGCCACTTTATTCCATAAGTTTTGCATTCCCGTGGTATCTGGTTGCAAATTATTGGTTTTTAATAACGGCTCGACTACTGCCGATATGTTTTTTGCAGCAGTTAATAAATAATTAGTGACTTTAGCCGCGTCTGATTTACTTGTGATTTCAGTTGGCAATCCAGCACTTGCAGGAGCTTTTAAACTAACAAGAAAATTATTTACTGCTTTTTTAGAGTCAATCAGTTTTTGAGGGTCACTTGTGAAAGCATCATATAGACTATCAAGACCTGCTTTAAATTCTTTCAATCCACCAAATGCGCGTGTCATTGAATCACTAAATGAAATCAGGCCTAAACCCGTTAAACTTGTTTTTGAACCTAGTTTTTCCATCCCTGCTGTTGCTACGGCTGCTTGTGCCGCAAGTCTAATCGTTGTTTCGTATAGACCCTCACCCATGCTTTGGAATTGCCCTAAGTAACGTCCAAACGCTTGACCTGCTATTTCATCACTGGCTTTATTGATTGCATCCTCAATTTTCTTTTGGTTATCAGCATTGTTTTTTTCACCGGCTTTTAACGAAAGTTTCATTCTAGGAAGCATTAAATTAGAGTTGAATAAACTCTCATCTTTAAACGAATCTGTTGCGGCTTGCATTAGTGTCGTGCCTACATTGCTAAAGACTTGTCTAAATAATTTAGTTAATGGGTTATCAATACCTGTGATAACATCAAAATACGTCACGTCATCACTAAACCAACCTGTAACCGTTTTTTTGATTTTAGTGTAATCCATTACTT
>ERZ1034363.235-NODE-235-length-39405-cov-4.429363_pt1 | contig 39405 bp, 67 predicted proteins | sample MGYA00520616_ERZ1034363 | MGnify/ENA primary metagenome ERZ1034363 (study PRJEB33736, sample SAMEA104284506) | Azolla filiculoides | biome: Urban; feature: Water surface; material: Ditch water | place: Netherlands | collected 2015-10-28 | depth 0-0.1 m ... | reverse complement strand
TTCTTGCCGTCAGCAGAATCAGAAACTCGCTTGTAGTTGGTATCAACATAGCTCTGAGTCTCATGCGAACGATCAGCTTCAAGCATGTCTGACATCATCTTGGACATGCTTGTGTTTTGATGAAGCCCAGTTAGCAAATTGAATTTAATACTCTTGCCGAATGCCTCTTTGTAGATGTCGCCAATTTCAGCAATGGCAGGATAAACCTGATGGCCACCGACAGACACCATGCCATCGCCAAGATCCATCTCGGCAATTCGATTTGAGACATCTGCCAGTTTGCGAATTGCCGCTTCAGATACATCCTTGAGGTCTTTCCCGGCCATCCTGAAGTCTTGAAGAATTGCAGCTATCCACTGACCCATCGCCTTTTTGTATGCCTCGCGTCGGTCAGTTAGGCGCTCAACCACTTCTTCTTCTGTTTCTCCACGCTTAGTCATTGCCTCAACGATAGCCTTGAACTGATCCAGCATCTCAGGGCGTAGCGCTTCATTCAAAGGAACATCAACCATCTTCTGCCGACCATCAATCACTTGCACTTCACGGCGAGTCTTATCAACATGCTCAGTCAGGAACGGATCTTTCTCACGATCCAACCCGGCCAGTCGTGCAAAGTAATGATCCAGACCATGCGCCCACTCATGGGCAACAGACCCCGCACCAGCGCGACGAGTAATATTGATCTCATTAACGCCCGGAACAAAGTGAGCTAGTGCTGATCCGCTGCCTTGCGCTCCAACAGCAATACCCAGCATTCCGTTCAAACCAATAGCCTTGCGCGGCACACCGATAATGTCTGCCAAGTCAGCAAACGAGTCGAATAGATGATTCAAATGCAACTGACGCTCTTTAGCCAAAGCCTTTGAGTCGCCTTGCATTGAGTTGCCAAAATTTACGCCACGGAAAGCAAACTCACCTCTTAAACGCTCGGAGGTTATGTCTTCCCCTTCTTCGCGCCTTGCCTCGCCCTTGCGCGAAACCTCAGTCACTGCACGGCCAATTTCCTTAACTACGCCTTCTTTAGTTTCGCGCTTTGTCTCATTGCGTGCAGCTTCTTCTGCCGCTTCTTGAGTATCAAATGCGCCAATGACACGGCTTACTTTGTCCTGAAGAACGAATTTTCCTTCTAGATCCGAGATTCTTGCTGCAACAGCATCAGTTACAGACTTGTCATTCACGTCGCCTGTGCCGTCAATCCTGAGCGAATCAACGGTTACGTACTTGCCATTTGCTTGCTTTGCTGTGAGATAGACATAAACAAAAGGCACTCTGCCCTCTGGCGCTCGTCCGGTCGACTCAGGCTTGATTTCATCCGCAGTAATAATCTTGTAGCCCTGACGAACCCAAGACTCGACCTTTGATGGCCAGCCAGCCTTTGTATCTTTCAGCGCACGGCCAACCTCGTCGTACCCCGGCTGCAATGCGCCAAGGAAACGATTGCTGCCCATGTAGTTGATTTCTGCCTTGTGGTTTCTCCAGCCATCGGGATATACCGTATCAAGCAAAGCGTCACCAGCAGCAAGCTCAGAGATATTTATTGATGTTCCAGTCTTTCCACTAAGCTGAGATTGCTTTGCAGCCCACTTTGCAACAGCAGCAGGATTGTTTGCCCACTTCAATACGCCTTCCATCGCAGCGTTGATGCCGTCGATGTACGCCTTCATTGAGGCTTCGCTAAGAACCTCTCCGCGCTTCAGCTTAGGAGCGGATGCGATTGAGTCATAAACCTGCTTAACGATGTGCGCGATGATCGGATTCATTCCGCCATCGATCATCGATTGATAGTCAGGCTTTGGATAAACCTTGGCCTTGACCACTTCTTTGGCTTGGAACGTGGCGTTCTTGTCTTCAATATCAGACCACGTTAGGCCACCTGTACGGCGATTGCGCTTGTTGTAGGTTAGCTCTTCGCCAGCATCGGCAGAGCGCTTGGATTGCTTTGCTTCATCAACCGGCTCAGGCGCTACTTCAGGCGAGGATTCTTGCTCGTTTTCTGCGTTGACCGTAACATCTTCTGTCGTAATGGTTTCTGCATCAGGCTTAACGTCAACCCAGCGCTGGCCGTTGTTGTAGGCATCAATCAACTCGCCAACAGAAAGCTCTTCCTTGCCAAGAACTCCTTTTACGCCGGGGCGAATCATGGTTTCGCGTGTTATTACATTGCCCGAATAGTCCTTTATCTCACGATCCGCCAACCGCATTTTTCCATCAACGATTTCAGCGGCGTAAGTAGTGAACGCAATAATTGGACGAGAGAAAGGAGTTGGCTGAAACGCCCATACGCCCGGCTCAATCATCTCTTTGCCAGATGAAACCCACTTTCCTGCAACCTTCCACTTGCCCGGCTCTGCCATCGTATTTGGCAGGAATTGGCCACCTTTGTAGAAGTAGCCGTTCATTCCTTCTTGGCCACCAGCAGCCGAACGAGTAACACCATCAGCCGGTTTTACATCCTTCTCTACAAGAACCTTAACCGCACCTTCTCTGGTGTCAGCCAAGTAACCGCTAGGGCCATGCCATCCCGGAAGTCCCATAGATTCAGTTGCGTTAAGATTGTTTATTTCAACCTTCTTGCCACTTGGAAGAGTGACTTCAGTGACGGTATTGCCGTTTTCGTCTTTGACTTGCTTGGTTGTAGCGTCTGATTCAGGTTTGTTACGCAGAATTCTGCCATCAGGCGTGCGGCCTCGGCGAATATCATTGATTGCGCCTTCGAGCGCATAGCGGCGCTTCAGTAGAGACTGTTCAGCAGCGGTTGTCGGGCCGCTGCGTTCTTGCTTCTTCTTGATTTCAGCATTTACCAGATCAAGCGCGTCTTGGTATGGCTTGATTGCTTCTGCCTCAATGCGATTTTCCTCAATAGCCTGCGCTGAGTAACGGTCATTGATCTTCTTTTCAAGGTTGTAGAAGTGGCGAGTTGCTTCAACCTTATGACTATCCGAAAGCGCGTCGTACACATCAAGTGACAAGTCGGCAGCATTTGGCTGACTGAACAATTCGCTGCGATATGCACGATTTGCTTCTGCTTCAGATCCGCCTTTTGACTCAATCATTGCCTTTTGCTTGTCGCCGTTGGCATCCTCAAGGTAGGTGTCTTTGTACTCATTTGTCTCAAAGCGATTCTCAAGCCATTGCTCAAAGGTTAGCTGGAGAACAGGAAGCTCTTTGACTTTCTCTTCCCTGTCAAATAGCACGCGGCCATCAGGCGAAACATTAACCTGCTTGGACGGAACCCACTCACGGCCATTGTTGCTAATAGAGTCAAGCAGCGAGGCGTCACCAGACCGGCGACCAACCAACAGTAATTTGTCGTCTGTACCAATGCGATACCAGCGGCCAGCCTTCTTAATAAGATTGCGCGGGAATATTGAAATTACGCCTTTGTACTCATACCAAGTTGGCTTGGCTTCTTCGTCTGCAATGGCTTTGCTATCAGCAGCAATCTTCGCCTCTTGAGCTTTGGCCTTGTCGTATTCTTTCTTCTGGACAACATCAACGCGCCGGTCATCGAAAGCAAAACCCATCAGCCCATTGTGGCGACCATCTTTTGCGCCAGTCAGCCGGCCATCATCTTCAAACTTTGCAACCATCCATTGCGAACTCTTTGGTTGCGTAATCGCCAAGAACGTACCACCATCAAAGCCGAATATCTTGAATTGTCCAACAGAGTTACCTGCGGCAATATTCTCTTGCTCTTTCTCGGAAGCCGTCTTCAAAAAGTCGCGCTGCGCATCGGTGATATGGACTTCTTCGCCGGTAATGCGATCAACGAAGATTCCTTTGCCAGAAGGAACGACTGGATCTTTTGCTTCAGGAGTCTCTTTGGTTAGGTCGATAACTGGAGCCGCTTCAACCTTGCCGCCCTTTGCTTCAATCTGAATCACGACTTCATCACGATCCAGCGACAGGGATTCAATGACTGATTTCAGCTTGGTGATTGCCTTGCCTTTGTTCTGCTCACCGTCTAGCGCCGGAATATCCAGCATTCCTTTGAGTTCGTTGAGCGCCGCATTCTGCTCTACTTCATACACCGCAGCCTCTTGAGGCTTATTAGCTTTTTGCAGAAGGATCTTCTGACGGCGAATCTCATTCTGTGCTTTGTCGATGCAATGGGATAAAGACATGGCGGCTAATCCTGAATAAATTATCCGGGCAAGTATCTACCTATCAACCAATGCAGCAGGCGTCAGGAAACTGCTAGTATCTTATTGAAGATTGTGATTGAACATGCAAGAAAGACTGGATCATCATCATAATTTCTTCCATTTCTTCTTCTTCTCGCTCTTGCTCACGCTGAATGCGTTTTTTCCGCTTGTATGAATATGCGCCACCGCAAGATCCTTCAAGCGCAGATATTGTTATTGGTAAATCATAAACCTCATGCAGCGGCCCCCAAGAGTTACCCCAAGAGCCGCCCCAAACTACGCCCCAAGACGGATGAATAGCGCCCGGAGCATCTCCAAAATACCAAGAGTCTGAACTGAATGACTCTGGGGAGAATGACCTGTTATCTAACATTTAGCCAACCGGGTTCCAAGGATCGCTAGTTGTGCCTATACCCTTGACCTCGATGTCATTCACCTTCTGGATGTTTGAATGGATCGGGGTGGTTTGGGCAGCGGTTAGGATGGCTGTGGCGATCTGCTCCGGTGTGTAGCTGGAACCACCACCACCAGAAGTCAGGGTGCGGTCGATGTATTCCCACACAGCCTGTGCGAGTGCGTCGAGATCAACGCCACCTGCACCTGCTGTTGCAAGTGCTTTACCTGCCGAGCCGTTTGTATTGAAGTCAGCAAGGACGGCGTTCCACACCGCAGCGGTAATCGAATCTGCTGTCAGTACGCCGGAGTCAATGGTTGATCCAGTCATCTGCCCGATAGCGTATGGTGTAAGCGAACCTGATACGGTGAAACTGGCAGCGCCATCACGAAGCGGCGAAGCGTCGTTAAGCGGGTATGCGGTAGCGTTTGCCACAGTTATCGTGAGCGTTGTCTCGCCGGAAATGCTGGCTTCAGCTCCAATTGTTGGTACGTTTAGGGTGATCGCCAGCGTTGCGCTGCCTGAACCACCAATGGATGCAGTAAGGGCTGGGGTATTTGGCGTGATAGAGATTGTTGCCGTACCGTTGCCAGATGAAATGAGTTGCCCTGTAGCGTCAGCAATCGTGATCGACAGTGATGCTGTGGCTTCAATCGGGTAACCCATCACCGCAGTGCCAGAGCCTGAGATAGCGAAGTCGTGCATACGGGCAGAGATCATCCCTGCCTTCTGCGGCATCTGCCAACCCTTCATGACGTAACCCATCGGCAAGCCTACCTTGTCGTCGGTGATGCCTTCGCCTGCTGTCAGATTGCGCTTCATCCCCGTCAGGTTGTAGTTGCCTAGCGTACCTTGCGGGAATGAGTTGTTATGGAATGAACCACCGTAAGTGCGGAACACGCCAATCTTGTCGCGGTAACCGTTGGTGAGGACGCCCATTAGATAAGCTCCGCAGCCTCGGGATAGGTTTCGACCAGCTTCTCGCGGTCAATCTCCTTCTGCAACTCAGCAACAAGCGAGGCTAGGCGATAGGTATCGCCCTTCCACTGGGCGAAGTCCGCAATCAGGTTGAGGATGCGCTTATCCATTTCAGTTGTATCCGTAGTCAAAATCAACAAGCACCGTGCCGCCTGTAGTCGTTGCGCCGGTCTGGAACATCAGGAACTGAATGTTCGCGCCGTCAGGAATCTTCCGCATACTCGGCAAGGCATTGACGAAATCGACCTTGGTATAAAGGCCAGTCGCCGGTACAGGGATCGTCCAGAGCGGTTTGCAAAGACCGATGACCACCGTTCCGGAGGCGTGAGCAGTGCCAGCCCATACCAGAGAAACGATGTCGGACACGCCGGTATCACCAGCAGCCAGTGGCAGGAACGGGTTGTACTTATTGGCCGCTGCGCCTGTATTCAGGATGTTGCCAATCGTTGCCGATGCGGTAGAGGTAAAGGTTGTCGTGGCCTTGGCTGCACCGGCAGTGTTCAGGTAGTTGATGATGCAAGTCGGGGCATTTGCTCCCATTGCGGTATCAGCCGCGACAAACATACGCAGACCCGCACCGTTGGGGTAGCGATCCACCTTGGCGGCAGATGAGCCGATTGCCGTCATCGTCACGGTCTTGGTGCCTGTGGTGCTGACGTTGGTCGTGGTCAAAGGAACGAAACCAACCATATCGACGGCCATGATGTACCAAGGCGCGCCGGCAGCAGCTACGACAGACGCACCGGCAGACAGGAAGTGGTTGGTGGCTGGCGAAACATCGCCGCCTGTGTAGGTCGTGCCTTCTGCCCAAGTGTTATCCGTAGGGATGAAGTTCAGGTCAGTGCCGGTATAGACAGACAGCGGTGGCGTACCAGCGTGTGGCCCAAGCAGCGTCCAAGCACCAGCGATACCAGCAGCACCGAGGGCTTTGTTCATAAAAGCCATGTCACCTTGACCATCCGTGGTCAGGGATTGAATTAGTTCATCTTGTGAGGCAAAGCCCATGTCTTGCTCCTTACGCCCACACGGTTTCTAACGTGCCGGACAGAATTGACGAAGCAAGCGAACCCGCGAACCCGCTTGCGAAAAAGTTAAGTACCGCGCCATCTTTGATTTCAGGCATCCCGGCCTTATGGATCACCGACTGAAACTCGTCGCACGCGCCATACGATTCAATGTTTCCTGTCGTTGTCACCCGAGATTCTTGGTTGAAGTACATCAGCATCAACGGCTTGACGATCACCAGAGCCATCAGCCCCCCACCAGCGCCGGTCATCGTGCAGGACTGGATTGATTGAACCCCGGTGTCACCTGATTGCAGGTTAATGAATGAGTTGTAGCTTGTACCCGTCAGCATGGCATTGACTACCTGCCCACCGCCAGACACGATGAATGTTCTAGTAACCTGACTCACGCGCCCTGCTACACCGTTCTGATTCGTGTAGTTGATCGTGAACTCGCCAACCGCAGAGGATGCAGACTGAGCCACTGCAATGACCTGACCCGATGTATAGCGCGGGATGGCTACCGTGTTTTCCATCGTCTGCTCTTCCCCAACAGCGTCGGTATCGACGAACGGGTAATAGAGCAAGTAATCCGTCAGCATCAGCAATTGACGCCCGTTAGCCGTTGAAGTCGCACCGTTTGCCGCACTCATCACCTTGATGTTGTTCAGGTGCTGCGTCTTGCCTGCGCCAACTGTAGGCACATAGAGGCCGCGAATCGACTCAACCTGCGCAGAGACAAGCGGAGCAGAGGCATAGAAGTTAGCAGGAGGACTACCAGCAAAATAGCTGTAGTCAATCCCAGCGTTGGTCGTTGTCGCTGCGGAGGCAACCGTTTTTCTAAACTGCGTCAGCCAACAGCGACCTGCGCTGTCAGCATCAGTAATCTCAGAAACGGAGCGAAAGCCGGCCATAGTCTACTCGGCAGAAATTGATAGGCTTGACGGAGCAAACTGCGGCTGGATGCCGGCAGAAACATTGAGCGTTGCCGATAGAGCACCAGAGATCATCATGCTTACTGCGCCGGATGCGGTATCGACCACAGCGAAGTGGGTGCAAGCCGATGTTCCGGCAGTACAAGCGCCGAACTGGATCAGATTGGTGTTCGTGAATGGCGACGATGTGCCAGTCCATGACGAGGCTTTGGTCAGCGCAACACGGGCGTAACCCGTATAGTCTGCTTCAGCAGCCAGCGATGCTGTCTCGCCGGGGTCTGCCTTGAATAGTGCGAGGTACTGGGTGGCACTGGCGCGATAGGCCGGGTCAAGACCACGGAGGAATACGTCGAGTGCGTCTGCTTCGGTTGCGTTGGATAGTGACATTGGGGTAACTCCTTAATTAACGGGCAACGCCCTTAAATTTTTCTGCTGACCTCATCACGCCGAGGCCAAGGATGCCGTACAGAACTTGCATAGTGAGGTCGGTGTTAATCACCGGGAAATCGCCGGCATAGCCGAACCAGACCTTGCTGGCAAAGCGCAGGACAGGCTCAAACACTGCGGCGTATGCGAAGGCGATGCCACAAACCCACATGATGAAAGGACGAGCGCCAGCTATCCAGATTGAGGACGATGCCGCTTCGATCTTGTTTATCTCGGTCTGACCATTGAGCCGATCTGTCTCGGCCTTGTACTCGTCAATATCAAGCTGACGAGTTTCTTTCTCGGTCGTAATCAGGTCGCCGGCAAGGTTGCCGACGGTTTGGATGATGTCGCCAATGATCGGGGTCATGCTGCGTCCTTTAACGTGCGATTCAGCCAGCCCATGAGGAACTTGATCTGTGTGCGATCTCGTTGAACGATGTCTCGGTAGCGCGCAATCTTTGCCAATGAAAAGGCAGGACGAAATACCTCTGCCTGCATTGAGTTAATCGCCATCAAGGTCTTCTGCCCGACCACGCCGTCAGGCGTTACACCGGCAACGATCTGCGCCAGCTTGCCCGATGTCTTTACGCCGGCATTGACGCCGAAGTCGTAGATTGATTCGGCAACGGACTGGCTGATGATGGAGTCGCAGCGGAGTGCATCCCAATAGGTGAGCTTGTAGAACTGGCGCACAAGTTCTGACGGCGGCGTGCCGCCTGCATCGATAGCGTTCCAGCCGAGCCAATTAGGGTTCGCCTTGCGTGCGATGCCTGCATAAGTCATTCCACCGTGGTCGTGTGCGATATTGGTTAGCTTGTAGCCACCTTCTGCCACAAGCGTCTTCTCGAATGCGATGTTGAAGTCGGCCATTATTTGATTTCCATCAGTACCTGACCGCCCGTGTCGAGTTGGATTTCGATCCGTTGGACGAGGCGCTCGACAGTATTGCCATCTGGAATGAGGCCACCGCCAGCGCGTACCTCGCCCAAAACGACTGCGCTGTCAGTAGAAGAGCCAATCCATCCGCAACCCTCAATGTGGGGTAGAACTTTGCCGTGGTGATGGCTCCATCGCGCTTCGACTTGATGTCTGCCAGTTGGTAAATTGCCGCGTCCATTGAGTTCCTCAGCTAGAGAAAACCTTACGTTGTTGAGATACAGCTTGCCGTTTTCAATCGTCAGTTTCATCGTGTGCAATATTGATTAGTAGGTACATGACGAAGCCAACGCCAACGATGGCGAATGAGGTTTCGATTACGGTCATTCGTCGTCCTCGTACTTGTCGAGTAGGTAGGCAAGGCAGCAGAAATACACGACCGTGCCGAGCGTAATGGCGATGTAGGCGCTCATTTCGGCCCCTGCACGAATGCAGCCCAGAGAGCGATGCCAGCCCAGCCAGCAGCGGCAACGACTGCCCACTTGACCACTTCCAGCTTCAGCTTCAGCCAGAACTCTTTGTCTGCTTCGGCCTTCTTGATCCAGTTCTCATGCGCTTTGCGGTGAGCTTGAACGTCGCCCTCGGGGAAAGCCTCTTTAAACATCTTGTGGATTTCGTTGGTCGTGTTGTTGTTCGCTTGCAGTAAGCCCATCGTGGATTTCTGCATGTGTTCAAAGCGATTCAACACCTCGGAGTGACGAACGTCAGACTCGACACGGTTCTCCTTGATTTCTGCCTTCAACTCTTTGAACGTCGCTTCTTCCTTTTTTTCGTGTGCTTCCATCGCTACGCGCACCTCTGTCATTAGTTTCAAAGTGATGCCGTCGATGCCCCTGCGTTCCTCACCAGTCCAGCCGTGGGGATGTCGGAGGTCGGGTTCGTCGTGGTTCATGTCGTCACCTCTTTGGAAACGATGACGCTGCCCGTCAGTATTTTCGTAACCTCGCCGGTTGAGCTAACCATCTCCAGATCGTAGACGCCACGTTTCCATCCGAACGACGCTGTGTCAGAAGAACTGATCGACATGAAGATGGTGTTGGTTATGGTGTTGATCGTCAGGCCACCGTTCTCAGTGGTCAGGCTGTGCAGGACGGTGCCGCCAACCTTGTCCTTGATCGCCATGCGTGCGGTGTAGCCGGTGAGGTCAATCGGCGTGTTGTAGTAGAGCGCACCGCCTGAAACGTAAGCCGGCCAGACACGACCTTGATCGTCGTAGGGCATAACCCCAGCGAACTTGACCGTGTTGGCATCGACCACCACGCTTGGGTGCCAGTCGCTCTGGGCTTCCTTATCACGCTGCACAGGCGGGTTGCTCTGTGCGTTAAGCTGCTTCGGGCCAACAATCCCCATGACGTAAGACCGCCAGCCATTGACCATGCCGTGAGAAGGCACCGTCAGGACAGGTACGCCCGTCGCGAAAGACACGCCAGTGATCTGCCTAGAAACGATCAGATCAGCGTTCTCCCACCGCAGTGTTAGCGGGTAGGCGTCGCCTTGGGTAATCAATAAGTCTTTCGTGTCGGCCATTGCTATTCCTGCTTACAGTGTTGATGAATTCTCCTTCTTCCCCTCATAACTCCTAGCGATAGCCAACGTCGTAATACTGTTCTGCACCAAAATTCTCATCAATCGCCGCGCTTGGAGGTCCAAACTCAGCAGCGAATCGCTTCTCATGCTCAGATGCCTTGCTCGGGTCGAACAGATCTGCATCACGCTTGAGGTAGCCGAGGTGAAGCATCCAGTCCAGGAGTGACCGGTGATACCTGGCCGGGATCTCTGGCGTATCGGAGTCTTCTGTCATCGGAGATGTCGGCGTGCGGATGACGGTCATATTCACTGTGTCGCTGTATGCCGTAGGTGGCCACAGCCGCAACTTCCCTGACTCCCAGTCTGGGACAAAGGCGATTGGCGTACTGGCGATGCTGTCTTCCCAGCCTGGTACGGACTCGTCCATCGTGCGGGCAACCCGTGGCGCCAGCGGAATGCCGCTTGAAGCAAGCCTGGCCCTGCGGACGTAGATGATCGAGTCATCGAGTTCGACGTAGGTGTCCCCTTCTGAGATATCGACTTCCGCGACCTTGCTTGACGAATCAACGATCAGGCTTGCCCTGCGGCAGGCTTCATCGACAGCGTCGTTGGCGAAGCTATCGACCTCGTCGTCCGAGACAAGGTATGGCTTTTGTGTATCCTTCGCAGTAATGCGAAACAGTTTGCGTAGTTCTGCAAGGTTCATGCTGCGGCCTCTTCCTTATGGACCAGCGCAGCGAACACCTCGCTGGGGTCGATCATCCGTTGGCACATCGAGGCGCCAGTTTCCTTGTCCTCGATGCAGTAGTCCTTGGTGTAGTGGAGACGATGGCACGGGTAGCAAGACAGTCCTTGCGGCGCCATTGCGTAAGTGTTCTTCCAGTGCTTCGTCAGGTTTTCGTGTGACGAATGAGAGAGCAGGCATACCTTGCGGTTGTCTTCAAACGAGACGGCGTTCAGAACACCGGTTTCGCAGCCTATGACAGCGTCTGCGTACTTGGCCAAGGCCAATGTATCCCTGATGCCAATCTCGCCCGACAGGCACACAACGCGCGGCTCCTTGTCCCAGCCCTGCTCAAGCAGGCGGCATGCGTCATCACCGACCATGAAGATCCGGCAGTCCGGTTTCTCGATCAGGATGCGTGCGATGACCGAGTCCTGGCCAGGGTAGAACTTGTGGTGCGATGACCCGGCAAGCGCGAATACAACGTTGAAGCCATCCGGCAGCAATCGCGCCTTGGCCTGCTCAGTCTCTTCCTTGGTCGGGTAGAACTTCAACTCGCTCGAGTACGGAACGCCAGCAAGCTGGGCCGTAAATTCAAGGTAGTTATCGTTCATTCGTGCGTGGCGAACGTCGTGCGGCCATGCGTGGTTTGCCCGGCCAGGCAGTGCCAGCATCGTGCCTTCGACCGACTCGCTAAGATTGACGAACTTGTCGTACTGCTTCGCCACCACTTCCCAGAACGCGCCAAGCTCGTTGTTCGGTACCTGGTCCGAGTCTTGGATGTACCAGTCATCGACGTTCGGGTCGTCCTTGATGATGTTCTGCCCCTTTGGGGTGGTCATCACGGTGACGCGGTAGCCTTGACGCTTGAGTGCCGGGAAGATGTTTGATGCTTGAAGCATGTCGCCAAAGCCGCCATAACGTACTACACAAGCGGTTTTCCGGTTGGCGAACGCATCCGACATCCACGGGTGCTGCTGTCTTTCATCGTCGCGCTTCTGGAACACAAGCAGGAACGAATACTCTGTCCCTTCGTTGCGGTCCTGTCGCTTGACTAGATCCCAGCCCCCCACATCACGCATTGCGTCGATGATGTCGGTAGGCTCGAAGTCGTGCTTGTGGTCTGGGTTTGAGCCATGCGTGCCGATGTTCGGGTAGAACTTCTTGTGCGGCAGGTACAGGACCATGTAGCCGCCGACCTTGATCAGGCTCCACCAGTTCTTTAGCGCCGCCCGGTAGTCCTCGATATGCTCGAGGAGGTGCGAACTGAAGACCGCATCAACGCTTGCTTCCTCGATAGAATCACTGAGGTCAGCACAGTCATCGACCTTAACGTCAGGCTTGATCTGGATGCCGAATAGCTCAGTATCCTTGCACGAATCAACGCCAAGGAAGTGCGGGAACGTCTTCTTCGGGCCGCAGCCCAAGTCGAGAACGATGCCGCGAGTGTAAGGAACGATCTCGTACTTTACCTTCGCGGACTCATCGCCCTGCGGATCTTCAATTCTCCAGACCACCAACCACCTCCGCTAGATTTGCTGCAAGCTGATCATCAACGACAGACTCCACGGGCTTCTTGGCGCGTGGTGCGCGTTTCTGTGCGACAGGTGGCTCTTCCCCAAGGATGTTTCCCTGGGAGTCGAAGAGCGCACCATCCTGCTCGTACTTGGCTCCAGACGAATGCCCATAGACCTCTCCATAGGCACGGCTTGGATCAAAACGCTTGGCCATTAGCAGTCCTCGCCGGGGCAGCTTTCAAAGACGGAGTTGGATTTCGTACCTGACTTCATGCCGCCCATTGAGTTGGTGGCATCGCCAGAGATGTCGGCGCCGTAGGTGTCGCCGTTAAGACCGGTTGAGGTGCCGCGATTCGGCAGAGACTGGCCTGTGCCACCCTTTCCAACAGCGTTTGCTGCCTTGCGTTCTGCGATGTCTGCTTTGGTACCCATGATGGACTCCTGTGTTTAGTAGTGAGTCCAAAGTGTCGCGCAGCCCCTCATAACGGAGATATGAAAAAAGGGAGCCGAAGCTCCCCTTTGTTTGAGTCAAACAGCGTTAGGCTGCAGAGTCCCACTTAACAACACGGGCCTGCGAAGCCTGGGTGTGGACAAGACCGAAGCCGCCCAAGAAGTACCAAGCGATACCACGGCTACGACCATAGTCGGTCGGGATCTTGCCGCGCATCTCTTCTGGGACAGCGATACCTTCTGCAACGGTGTCACCGCCGAAGAAGTAGGCCCAGTTGGACTTGCCGTTGGTGAATGCCGCCTTGGCGATGTTGTTCTGCTCAACGAAGCGGGTGTTCTCGTAGCGACCAACTTCGCCGTTGGCGATCATGCCAAAGCCTTCGTTGGTGTATTGCTTGATGGACTCGAGATCGTTCTTGAACTTGCGCCAGGTGGTCGGGTGAGCGATAGCAAAGTAGTCGTCGCCTTCGTACGGAGGAATATTGCGTTCCTTCATGATGTCGACGATGGTCTTGATATGCTCTTTGCCCAGAGCGACGTTGTTGGTAAGCGTAGCCGTGCCGTTGGTCGTCAGGGTGACGGCAGCAGTATCGGTACCGGCAGTCGGGACAACGCGCAGGGCGGTCTTGTTGAACTCGGCATGAGCCGCTGCATCGAAAGCCTTCTTGGCATCGTTCTTCAGAACCTTGTTGATCACTTCCTTGACCGAATGCTCGGACAGGTCGTCCAGCTTGCCGGTGTAAGGCACAGAGTTACCGTACTCGGTAATGGTCATGGTGCCTTGGGTGATCGTGAAGTTGCTTTCCGGCATGACCGTGGTTTCAACCAGGGTGGTGCCTTGGTTGGCGATGTCAGAGTAGACGTTCCAGTGGAAGGTGTCGCCCTTGCCTTTGCCTTGGACAGCAGCGTCCTTGACATCGGCGAACTGACGGAACTTGCAGAGCGGTTGAACGGCGTGGCGCAGTACCTTGGACAATGCGTCCGAGTACATATAGCCACCGAGAGTGTTGGTTACCCAAATTTGACCAGCCATAATGATTCTCCTTGAATGCTGTTTTTACGTGGACAAGGTTTGTCCGAGACGACGGTTCGCCATTTCCTGAATCAGCGCAGACGGGTTGTTTGCCTCCATTGGCGACACTGGGGCTACGGCTGCTGCGGAGGCGCTCGGCACTGGGTCGAGTCTCTCCTTGTTCTCCTGACGGGTGCTGCGCTGCGGTGGGGCGGTCTGCTGGCGTCCAGTTGGGGTCTTGCCTAGCGACTTGTAGAGGCTGTCGGCTACGGAGATCATGGCGTCAGAACGTGGAATTCCGTTCTCTACCTGCTGATTGATCTGCATAGAAGCCAGCGCCTTTAAGTTCGGGTCGGCAAGGATGTCTGGATAGTCAGTCTCTACTCGCTTCAAGGCAGCGTCATAAGCCATGCGGTTGAGAACGTAGTCGGTAAGCTGGTCAGGATCAATCGCTTGCTGCGGGGTGGGCTGGTCGCCGCCCTTTGGCATGGATATCAGCTTAACCAAGTCTTCCTGCGCCGCTTCCTGATTGCCCTCGTACATATGGGCAAGCATCTTGGCGGCAACCGCGTGAATATCTTCATCCACAACGGGTAGATTCTGCACTGGCGCAACTTCTTTAGCCGCCAGTTCTTGTGACTCACGCAGGATACGAGCCGCTTCTTCAAGCCGGCGATCTGCTGCGGTGTTCTTTTGATAGGTGCGGACCAAGTCTTCAATGGGAACCTCAAGTTCCTGACCATCAACCTTCACCTTGTACTTCTGCACCGGGGCTGGCTCTGGCTCGACAAGCTGCTGCTCTACCTGGTCAGGCTCCGGCTCCGGTTCTGGCTCTGGTTCAGCCAACGACACACCCATCTCCTCCTCCATGCGGAGTCGGTTCTTCTCCTCGATGATCGCCAGCGCACGGGCGCGTGGTGACTCAGGCGAGGTCAGGGTCTGCTGTTCTTCGGTCGATACGTCCTGCTGGATGGCATCTACCTGCTGTTCGATCTGCATTGAATCAATCTCCTTGGTCGTGAAGTTCTTGCTGGGCGTTCAGCCCGGATTGGATTGCTTCGGCCAGCCAGTACTGGATGTCCTCGGCGACATGAATCTTGTGCTGCAACGCCCTGATGCCTGCTGCGTTCTCAGGGCTAACGTGCTTCAACTGATCAACCGCTGCCTCGATCTCGCCTTCAGCACGGGTGACCAGATACTTTCCGATATCGGTGGCTAGAAACGCCTCGACCTCGAAGCCGAAGTCGATGCTCTTCAAGAGCGGATTGCTATTGATGTCTTGGTTCATATGCGAACGCTAACGCAGCCCCTCATAACTGCGCGCCATCTGATTCAATTCCCTGACCGGCGCCACCAGGCCTGGCTGGGAACATCGGGCTAGTGTTGCCGCTCTCCGGGATGTCCATCGGGCCAGACATAGCAGCCTCCTGCCCTGCCGGTGATACCGGCTGCGGGAAGTTCGGGTCGATGCCCATCGGTGTTGGCGCCTGGTAGCCACCGGCCTGCATGAGCTTGTCGGCCACTGGGGCGATCTGCGGCACGGCTGCGATGATCTCGCCGGCCTGCATGGAGCTATAGATTGCCTCGACCATCTTCGCCACCTTGTCGGCGTCAGTCTTGCCGATGCGTGCGCGGATCTCATCGATCTGTGCGGCGAGTAGCTCGGGCGGGTACTTGGCGTCGAGGGCTTGCTGTAGCTGCTGCTTCTCTTGCTCAAGCTGGCCGATGCGCGGGTCATCAGTCTCGGCGTCGAAGAATCGGCCACCATCCTTGTGACCAAGTGCGCCGAAGATTTCCTTGATGATCTCCATCGGCTTGACGCCGTATTGCTGGAGAACACCGTCACCCAGTGCGTTCTTGACGCCATTGACGCCGGTCAGCAGGTTGTTGATCTTCTGCGTCGGGCTGGTGGCGTTCATCCCGACATTCACTGTTAGGGTCAGTTCGCGCATGATCAGGTCGTCGGTCACTGCGTCGAGGCCCATCTGCTGGAACATCTTCGACTTCTCAGCGGCCAGGGCCAGGATCACCTCGTCAGTCTCGTAGTGCTGCTCGAGCAGGACAAGCTGGCGAAGCGCAGGCTCGGCCCAAGTCTCGATGAATGTCTTGATAGCGTAAGCCTTGACCTTGTTGGCGTCGCTGGAGAGGATCTCCATGCCGCCTACTGTTTCATTCAGCTTGCGATTGGCCTGGACTGAGGATTGCGACATATTGCCGCTGATCTCATCGAAGTCCATGTTGAGACGGTCTTGCTCGTTGTAGCTGGATGCGGTCACATCCGGGGTGTCGATCACCTTAACATCGCCATCGATGTCTGACATCAGAGTGACGGACGAAGGTACGTTGCGGGTCAGTGAGCGCAGATCAACCTGGCGGTTGCGCTTGACGAAGTACCGCTTGTTCATCGCGAACTTGACGTTGTCAATACGCTGGTTGGCGATCTCGTTGCCCTCGGCCTGGATCTCCCTGACCAAGCGAACCTCGCCAGACGGATCGACCTTGTGCGTCTCGATGACCACCTTGCCCATGACGAACGGCCTGCGGCCGTGGGCGTACTGGTTGCTGATCGGCTCTGGGTTGGACAACAGGAACTCGGTGCCGAGCGTGTAGAACATAACGTCCTGCCCGTCATCGTCAGCCATGATGTTCAGATGGACCCAGACGATTGAGAAGGCGTTGATGCTGGTGACGTTGTCTGATGAGTCGGTGCGATCACCTTCGCGCAGGATCTTGGTCGAGTCTGAATACTTCTTCGAGGCCGACAGGATCTGCTGGTCGGTGAGCGATGCCCACTTGCCGGCGCCCATCCGCGCCTTAACGTCCTTGACGTACATCGGCTTGAGCCAGATGTTGTACGGTGATGTATTGACCGGGTCGAGCCACGAAGCGGCTGGGTCGAAGCGGAAGTTCTCACGCGGTATCAACTCAACGACTGGCTTGTCCTTGGCCTTGTCCCACTCCTGATGGCTGATGACAACGCCTTGGACATCTGCGTCTTGGAAGGCGCCACAGACGATCTGGAACCACGGCACGCCATGCACATCAGAGCCAGTAAGTCGGTACTGGAGAAGCTCCTTGACGATCTCGGCCGAAGCCGTCGCCATGTCCGATGTCTCATGCTTCGCGTCGATTGAGACGATGTCGGAGGTCGAGAAGAACGCCTCTGCGACTGAAGCCTCGGCACTGCGCACCATTGCGCGGGTCTTGGGACGGAAGAACTTAGCTCGACCACGGTAGCTGTCTGAGTTGTACTTCGAGTCACTCGGGTGCTTGGACTGGAACTGACGCAGGTCGCGCTCCAAGTCTGGGCGGACGTTGGCGTCAAAGTAATCGGTCGAGCCTGAGTAGGCGTCACGGGCGAACTTGAGTGCGTTGGACTTGTCGATCATTAGCTGTAGTCTCCGACGATACGCCCGGCAAAGTCCTGCTGCATGTCGGCCATGTGATCGTGATTGATGCGGCCACGGGCCACGTTGTAGCGTTCGAGAATCTCGCCGGCACCACGCTTGGCTGCTGCCACCGTCTCTGATGCGCTGTACCGCTTATCGAGGTGCAGGACGTAGCCCCATTGACCGGATAGCATCATGTTGTGGATCGTTGCGATACCCACGTCACCACGGACATTGACCGCCCAGAGGTGGCCAGGGTACGCATCGTTGAGCGCCTCGGCGATCATCTTGGCCTGGCTGATGTCCAGTGCGTCTTGAACAGATGCATACTCGTTCGAGATGAGCAGGTTCGACTCGGCTCCATGCATGTGGATGTTTGCTGATTGGGTCATGTCCATTCTGGTTCAGTCTCTCGTTGCATCAGGTCAGCCTTCTGAGCGTCCGTGAGCCACAGGTATTCCCGGCGGCTGTAGTATTGGCGGATGCTCTCGGGCAGTTGGTCATAGGGGTCGCTTGGGTTCGTTGAATCGCTGTCCATTGCTGAAGACATAGGCCACCTCGTTTGAGTCAAGCGATTCGCCACCATTGGCACGGGCGATGGCGACCTCTTCGCTCCACAGGCGTTGTGTGAAGTTCGGGCCACCCTGGAAGTTGATCGGTGTGTTTTCAGATGCCATCTTCGTAAATCTCCGGCTCCAGTGAGCTTTCATCCACCAAGTACGGTGGCGATGCGTCCATATCCTCGATTCGGCTCATGGCGTCGATCAGGTCGTCATGGACGCCGAACGGGAACACCAGATACTCCTCGAGGAAGTTCTTGTTCAAAGAGTACATGCGCCCCTCCTCATCGCGCCGCTGTACTGGCTTGAATATTCGGAAGGCTTGCCCCTCGTCGCGGACACGCGCCTGGGCCTTGGTTTCGCCTTGCGTCACAGCAGGAAGGAAGAAGCGCCCGGCACGGAACCACGGCTCGAGTCGCTGCACCCGGTCAGTCTTGGACCCGTTGCCATCACGCGGCCAGGCCAGTTCGCGCATGTCGAATGAGTCGCGCTCCCGCTCCATCATCTCCTCGAAGTATTCGAGGTCCGATGTGCTGCCGTAACGCTCGTAACCCACCTCAACGCGCTGGACGCCGGGCATGTTCTGCCACACCTTGCGCAGTCCTTTGATCGCGTTGTACCGCTCGGACAGCGTCATGCGGTGGTGGTAGCCATCGACCAGCCAGCGGTTGCCTGCCGAGTCAATGCCAATCACCGGGATCGCGGTGCGGTCAGATCCCTTCTTCTTGCTGGATGCCGGGTCGCACAGGATGTAGATGTTGAGCGTGGCTGGGCGAACGTCCTGGAACTTGAGCCAGTCCTTCTGGAATATCGCGTTGTTGCCGGCCGCTGGGTTCTGCAGCATCTGGGCGGCCAGGACGGATGAGGTCTGTTTCTTCTTCTTATCCTCCCAGACTGCTTTGGACAGGAAGACAGGGTTGCCGTCGCGCAGGCCGTTGTCAGTTGCTGCGTAGATGCGCGGCTTGACGGCGCCCATCTCGATCATGGTGTTGTAGGTGTCGCCGAAATGGTATCGGGTGCCTATATGCCATGAGCGTGCAAGCGAACCATCGGCCGGGCGTGCGCCAAGGTTGTCGGACAGCGACCACGCCTCGGTGGTCTTGGTGATCATCTCAGGCGACGTGACGCTATCGACAGTGACCACGTCATCATAGACGCGCAGCAGGAAGTGGGCGCCGGTTGGCTGGCCATCGACCAGGCCATGCCCTTCAACCGTGGCCTCCTTCGGGTTGCCCTTGCGCTTGACCACGATGCCTGAGTCTTCAGACCAGCGCGGCGAGTCCTTCTTAGGATCAGGCCACAAGACTTCTGGGTACAACTCCTTGAGCGTGTTGTTGCTCTCGAGTTCGTACTTGACCTGGCGCAGGAACTTCCGTGCTACCGGCTTGTTGAAGCTAAAGATGCCGATGGTGATCTCGGGGTTCTTCAGGATCTCCTGAATCACGCCAGCGAATGTTATGACAGTTGATTTATAGTGTTCGCGTGACCATAGGTCGAGGTAGCCATCAGGATCGCGCTCTACCTCTCGGCTGCGCTCATAGATCCACGGATGCACGGCATCTGATCGGCCAAGCAGCACAGAGAGCAGGAAGAAGCGGTCAAGCCTGCCGAGTTCTGCGACATCAGCAGGGGGCCAGTTGATCGCATCACCATAAAGCTCGAGCGCCTGTTCATAGGTTAGCGACCAGATGTCCTCCTGATTGATCACTTCTTGCCCTTGATGGCTCCCAGCTTGTCGGCCAGGCCAGTGACCAGTCGCACCTCGCCGCTATGCTCTACCTTCTGCTCAATGGTCTGCTCGATGATCTGCTTATCGAGGCCAAGCAGCTTGGCTTTGCCCATCGTTGCGGCAGTAGCGGCGGACGACTGCACTGTCTCGGCAGCGAGGGCTGCTTGCCGCGCTTCTTCTAGTTCTGCGACGAGGTCATCAACGGTAATTGCGTTGCGTTTTGCTGCCACAGATCTCAGCTCCGCGAGCCTTGCCGCGATCTTGACGTTATCCAAAACGTCTTTTGCCTTACGATTAACGGACTCCGGCTTCATCTTTGCAGCGTCGTACGAACGACGATACGCCTCACTCGCGTTACCTGTTTCAAGGTACGCTAGGCAGAAGTTTTCCTGCTTTGGCGTGAGGCTAGTCATTCGCGGACTCCGATAATGTTTGTTCATCGTGAAGACTCGCATAGCCCCTCACGATTGTGCCGACCCCTGGCAATGTATTTGGCGGAATGACAAGCATCCATCGAGGGAACGCAGTCGGATCGAAGCCGCCTCCCCAATACCGATACATCGCACACACCTTTGCTCGGCTCCTTTCGCGCTTGGTGTGTAGCTTTGCTGGCTCAATTCCCGGAATGTTTGGAAGCGCCCTGGCTACCTGCCTGCTCGGATACCCTATTTCTAGCGACACCTCTTTCGCAGTAACCCACCCTGGGCCTCTGGATTTAAGGTGGTCAAGGATAGCGGCAAGAAGTTCATCCCTCTCCTGCTGACGCGACATAGCTCACTTCACCTTGCCAGTCTTTGTGCGTGCGAATGAGCGGTTCTCGCTGGGCGTCTGTGCGCGCAGGTTGCTCAAGCTGTTGGTGCCACCCTTGCTCAGTGGCTTCTTGTGATCAACGTCCTTTCCTCGGACATCGACACCAGATGCCTCGAGCTTTGCTCGGGCCTGGTTGCGCTCGGATCGGTTGGCGATCTGCTCTGGTTTTGAATGATAGTTGGCGTACTCGTCGGCGTAATTACGTTTTTTCATTGCGTCATCCCCACACAATCGATCTCAGTTGAATTTGTTTGCTCTGGTGGCAGCAAGGTATCCAGTAGCACCTCGCAAAGCGCACTGGCGTGGCTGGGTAGGTCTTGCTGATACGCTACTAGGCAAATGTCGATCAGCGATTCGATCTCGTCTTCGCTGAATGTGAATTTCACGCTTGATTTGATTTTCATTTGGTCGTTCCTAATCGCATAAAAAGCAAAGCCGATTCATGCCAAGCCAAGAGTTCGTGATTGACAGCGTCAGTCCATTGCTCTCGCGGCGTGTTGTCGTGGTAAAAGCAGAGGCGCTCTTCCTGCATTGCGCAGGTTGATTTCGCAAGTTCGTGGTACATCGCCCGAAAATGTTGTCGAAGGCAGATCAGTCGTAGCAACTCAACCTCCCCTGTACTTGCCGTTGCGCTTCTCTGCCTTGATGCGCTCCCAGTGATCATCGCGACACTTCTCGTCGCAATAGGGTCTGCCATCGTCCAGCTTCTCTGCGCAGTTGCGGCACTCACCCACAGGGAATGCACTCACTGCGTGGCTCAGGCTGTACTGGAACTCCGCTATCCGGTTCTCCAGTTCGGCGTCACGCCTGTCGTTTGCTATGTCGATTTCGTCACTCATGCTGCCATCCCCATGTATTCATCAATCCTTTGAATCGCTTCCTGCCACCCATAGCAGACATGCGCCTTGTAACCGCTCTCGTTCATTTCATTCAGCCAGGCTTGTTGCTCTTCGCTCAAACGTCCGTCAGTGGTTTTCATTTCGATCCACAGGCCACCGTAGCCACCGACCATTGCCGGCAAAAACAGATCGCTTACCCCAGGCTTCACGCCAATCGATTTGAGTTCAGCAGCCTCTCGTTTTGAGCGCATTCCGCCGTTAGGTATATGGAATATTCTCTTGAGTCTTTCGTCGCTATTTGTTCGGCAATAAGTCATCACAACGAGCTGGTGTTCTGACTCTGTTTTTGGTTCGCGATTGGCGAAGAATTTGGGTAGTTGGTAGGTCATAATTTTGGTTAGTGGTTGCTCACGTAAAACCCGAAACCCGAAACAACCCGAGGGCAAGCGATTTGTTCTCGGGTATAGCCCAGTGATAGAGCGGAAAGATGTATAAAAAAGGGGGTTTTTTTACCTATACCCTTCCTTTGTTTTATTGCTCTTTTTGAGGGGTTTTTCAGACAGACTCTTAAGAGGCGTGTCCTCGGTAATCGGGTTTGCTCAAACCCTTGCCACGACTGGGTTATACCCGAGTCGCACTTTTTTTCCTCGGTTATCGCCTCGGGTTGTTTTTTTGACGCGCTCACTCGACAAACTCCGAGAAAACGATGGCCACTGCGGCTGGTCCGCGTACCTTTTTACGCTCGACAGCGAAGAACTCACCGTCCTCAAGAAGCAGTTTTATAACGTCGTTTTGACCGGCATAAGAAAGCGCCTTGAACTTGCGCGAAGCCTCACGAATTTGCTTGCGCGATAACCCATCAGCCCGTGCTTCTTTTATCCTTGCGGTGACATCCTGAACCGCTGCGTCGAATGAGTTCTCAGTGATATTTACGCCAGACGAAACGACAGCCTCGTTGGTGAAGTGGCGCACGAAATTGATCGACCACTCGGCATGCTCCTTGTTGATCGTTTCCGATTCGCAAGACATTGAGATGATCATCGACAGGCGCATTGATATCTCATTCGCCCTGCCCCACATTTCAGCCAGGCCGAACTTTTCCAAGCGGTCCATCTCGCTCAGGGTGAAGTCTTCAAAGTCGCGGAAAGCAGCCATCGCTTCCGGTTCGATGTTGATGATCTTGGGTTGCGGCTTCATATCGTGCGCGACATCTATCAGACCATCTAGCTGTGTATGCGGTGCGCGGACCTTCTTGCACCATTCAACGATATCTTCAGGCGGTGTGTTGTTGGTGCAGAACTGCCCGGCCTCGCGCTCTGAGTAGCATTCCATGACGATGAAACGGTTCAGGAAGCCATCACGAAGCGCCTTTGATCCAATCGCATCGTAAAACGTGATCGGCGTGGTCATGGCCATGATCGTCAGAGCCGGGTTTAACACCTTGCGCTCTGCCATCTCAGCCTTCTGAGTCTTCGACATGCCTGCCGTCGAGTAGCCAACCGGGTGAAGCGTTCCGTGCAGGCGCCCGAAGCACTCCATTTCGATCTTGCTGATATCGCGATACTGACCGCTCTTGTCCTTGTTCGCTGACTCAAGCTGCATACCCATTTCGTCAGTGATGTGGATATGTGTTGGCTTATCGATCAACGCCGAAACAACGCCAGACTCTGATGTGTATTTGCTTGGACCGAGCAGCGCGTCAAGGCCTGCAGCTTCAAGCATCCACTCGATGGTGCTTTTGATGTGTTCTTTGCCGGTTGCTGATCTGCCGATGGCGATCAAATAGATCGACGCCCAGTTGCTCATGCTTGACTGGTAACGGCGCCCCATAAGAACCGAACCGAGCGCCAGTGCTGCAGCTACCGAGTAGATGGCCTGGGGTTTCCGCGCCGTATGCATTGACCACTCGACAACCTTGCCAAGCATTCCTGGGATCTGCAAGATACCAAGCGGCACATCGGGCTTTGCTGGCGCTTCGGGCAGGATCTTGAGTTCAATCTGCTTGATCTGGGTGACAGATTCAGCCTGCTTGCTGCCAGCGAACTGATCAGCAACGAACTTGTTGAACTTGTCTGTCGTCCAGCCATCGGCCAGGGCATCTGCAGCATCCCATTTTTCTGGGAACGATGAGACATCAAGCACGGCAACATTGGCCGCAACGCTATCCAGTATCTCAACGACCTTTGTCATTGCCTCGATGCCCGGCTTATCAGCGTCTGGCCACAGCAGAATATTGCGCCCGGCAACCATTGACCAGTCAGGACCGTCGTAAGCATTGGCGCCACCCGGCCAGGTGATGCATACATACTCATCACCGCAAATACGCCGGGCTGCATCACAGGCCTTCTCGCCCTCAACAATCAGGATCGGGTCATGCAGTCGTGACGACATGATGTCCATGCCGTAGAACGGCTGGAAGCTCGACCACTTCTTGGCCACCCAGTCAGCACCATTGAAGGTCCAAGGGCAGAATTGTTTCTTGCCACCGGCAACGTCATAACGCGCAACGTAGCCAATCAGCTTGCCTGAGTCGTTCAGGTACTGCCAACGGTTTGATGGCTTGCCATGAACGTGATGGACGCATTCAAATGTAGCCTTCCACGGTGTCGGGGAAACCCAGTTGCGGGTGCGCACAGGGGTCGGCTTGAAGACTGGTGGTGAATATTCTTTGACTCTTGGCGGCTTTCCATCTGACAGGTCATTGACCGCCTCATGCTGAGACAGGCCGTGCATTGCTGCATACAGCGAAACCAAGTCACCGCCACCAGATCCAGACGCGAAGTCCTTCCAGACGCCGCTATTCAGGTTGATTGATAACGAGTCACCCTTGTCGCCGTTCAGATTGCCGACAATAAATTCCTTGCCGGCCTTCCTGCCATTCGGAAACCATGAGCGAAGAAGGCCTTCTGAATCACTAAGCAAAGACTCAGCAACTGACTTGAAGTCAATTTTGTTGCCAGCATCAAACGCTGCTGCGTTGAAATTGATTGCAGCCATGATTAGTTGCCTGACCTTCCATGCTCGAAACGAGCCTGACGCGCCTTTTGGGCTGCGCTTTGAACTTTGATGTACATGAAGCTGCGCCAGTCACCGCGATCAACCATGACTGATCCTTTATGGGGGTAGCAGTCCATGAAAAGTCCGCGCTCTACTGGATGGCCTCCACCGCTTGGGGTGTCCATGTCGCACAACATGCAGTTGATCCAAATTTCATCGCTGCACTCGTACAGGCCACCACCAAACATACTGGTGATAGAGCCGCAACGAGGACAGATGCCACCGTTATCTGAGTGGTTTTCAAAGAATGAAACAGGGTCACCATCAAGGATGTTGATGTCTTGGATGGTGCTAATTATTTGGTAGTCTTCGCTGATTATCTGGTCGTTCAAAGCTTTGCCGAACGCAGCCACCTTGGGGTCGTGATCGACGCCTTCAGGCTTCACGTCATACCAATTGACGATGCCCTGCGGCGACACAATCTTGAAGTCAGGCAGGTAAAAAGTGCCGTCAGAAAGTTTGTAGCCCTCTGGTTCGTATTCCCACTTGTAGCCCATAGCATCAAAGAAGACCCCCCAACGGGCTTCAAGCCGGCTGCGGAATTTGTAGCTTTTATAGCTTGTTTCTATCGCTTGGATTTTCATTTATAATTCACCCTGCTTTTAGACGCCACCCGAGGGTTACCGCCCGATGAAGGTGGCGTTGTTATTTCTGCACTCATGGCTGCAGACATAGCCATCACAAATAAATCTTTAGTAGTCCGCGCAACTTCTCTATCTCGCCGCGCTCTACGACAACCAGATCAAGGGCGTCCAGCAGGCGGACCACGGTAGGCACCTGGCCATCGATGATCTTTGAGAGGTTTGCGTCAGACGTGCCGAGCGCACTGGCAAGCTGCTTTTGCAGGCCATAAGCGCGAACAGCGTTCTTGATGCGCTCGATAGAAACTTTGTTTCCTGTGGTTTCCATTTTTCCGAGTTACTCTGAAATTGGCGGAAAACCCAAGGCACACAAGATGCCAAACGCAGGAGATAGAAATGTCCTCATCACGCGGCTGCTTTAATGCTCGAGCAAAGATCCTCTCGAAGCTGCATCAGTTCGATATAGAGAGTCGATCCGCACTGCGTAACCTTCTCGTTACGGATGCGAGAGATCGTGGCCTGGGACGAGTTGCAGCGCCGAGCGATTTCACTATCACTCAGTTCAAATTTGTCGGCGATCTCGTCAGCGATTTTTTTTGCGGTGTCCATTCGCAAACTATACGCGAATGACTAGCTAAAAACAATACACGAATGGAAGACTTGTTGCTAAAGGATATGCTGCCATGAATACTTACCGAATGAAGACCCCAGCCTCACTTATCGCAGACGCCATTGATGACGCCATGAAGGCGTTCAACAACGGGAGAGGCATTGGTCAGTCTGAGTTGTCGCGCCGATCTGGGGTTCCGCAGCCGACCATCAGCAGAACATTGAAGGGCAAGACGCTTCCTGAAGTCAATACCCTTTCAAAGCTGCTGGAAGTGTTAGGTGCCGGCAATGTGAAGCTGTCACAGTCGGTTAAGGCTCTCATCCCGCAAGATGAGTATGCCCCAGCAGTAAAACCGGAAGCCCCCAGCCTATCCCCTATCGCCATGCGTATCGCAATGGCCGTCAATGACATGCCGGAGCCGTATCAGGTGGCTTTGCTTAACCTGATCACGATAGAGCATGAGAAAAACGGGGCTTTACGGCTTACCGAAATCCAGAGACTTTCGGAAGCGAAACGTCTAAAGGCTGGCTAACAGACCGCAGCACAACCTGCTCACCATCTGGGTAGGTGACGATAAGGGCAGCATGTGCCGCTCCATCTGATACCAAGCGGTCGAGGATGCGCTGCATTGTTTCGGTCTTATCCTGAGTGATTGCCACCACATTCATTCTTATTATTCCTTTGTAAGTTTGACGTCAGTATATAGCCTGTTTAAAACACTGCGAACATACGACCTACGTCAATTCTCGTGAAATATTCCACAGTGTCTCGTCAATATTTATCACTGTGAATACAGCCAGTAGCTTACTCCCGAGTAGGGCATAACACCAACCGCGTATTGATGAAATTATTTTAAAAAAATATCCATTCGTGTATTGCATGGACTAGCCATTCGTGTATAGTTCTATCCAAGGTCGAATGGAATCGCGGCCCAAACTTCAATCGATTCCCGATGAACGAAGGACAAGCTATGAACGCACCGCTATCACTAGCGCAAGTGCTTCCGACCTGGATGCAGGCCAAGGAAGACGAGCGCAAGGCGATTGAACATCGCCGCGAATTGGACAAGATGATCCAGTCGCTACTGCCCAAGAAGGACGAGGGCAGCATCACCGAAACCACCGGCAATTACAAGACAACGGTCACGTACAAGCTCGACCGCAAGCTCGACACCACTGCCCTGCAGCTTGACTGGGCAACCCTTCCGCCCCGCGCTGCAGAGGCCATCAAGTGGAAAGCTGACCTCTCCACCTCCGCATTCCGCGCCCTGTCCGATGAGGACAAGGCAACCCTATCGGCTTACATCACCACGAAGCCTGCATCTCCCACCGTTTCAGTCGAATTTAAGGAGTAGTCGCCAAATGGCAATCACTCAGCAACGAGTATTAGAACTTCTGGATTACGACGCTCAGTCAGGGATTGTCAGATGGAAATCTGATCGTCTTTCTGGAGAACACAAAAGCGTTGTTGTGTGCGTTGCCGGCGAAGAGGCTGGCGGATTGACTTTCGATGGGTACAAAAGGATTGGGTTGGATTTTGGTCAATATTTATTGCACAGAATTATTTGGCTTTATGTGCACGGTTCGTTCCCTCCGAGCAATTGCGAGATCGATCACATTGACGGCAACAAGTCCAATAACTCAATAAACAATTTACGCATTGTAAGTAGATCGCAAAACCAGCAAAACCTCCGACAAGCAAAGGCTCACAACAGATCAAGTGGGTTTCTTGGAGTTCACTTTGATAAACAAAGAGGGCTTTGGAGGGCGGTAGTAAACGTCAATAAAAAACGTATTGATCTCGGATTTTACGCGCAGCTAGAAGATGCAAAAGTTGCTAGAGAAAAAGGCGTTGAGAAATATTTCACCCATTCACCAATTAACGCTTAACGAAAGCGAGGAACCCAAAATAGCTATACAACTACGCAGCACAAAGGATGCCGTCAAAAACAACGGCCTCAAGGTAATGACCTATGGTCACGCAGGCACCGGCAAGACATCGCTCTGCGCAACCACTGGCGCACCTACCGTCATCATCAGCGCAGAGGCTGGTCTGCTCTCCTTGCGTGGCCACGACATCGCAGTCATCGAAGTGGGCAGCATCGCTGATGTCCATGAGGCCTACAACTACTTGAGCGGCCCAGACGGTGAGCAGTTTGAGTGGATCTGCCTAGACTCGATTTCGGAGATCGCAGAGCAGGTGCTGAACTTCGAGAAGAAGAACAGCAAAGACCCACGTCAAGCCTACGGCGCACTGGCCGAGCAGATGCAGGACTTGATCCGCGCCTTCCGCGACATGCCTGGCAAGAACGTCTATATGTCCTGCAAGATGGAACGCATCAAGGACGAACAGGGTGGGCTGGTCTATAGCCCATCAATGCCGGGCGCGAAGTTGAGCCAGGCAATCAGCTATTTCTTCGATGAAGTGTTCGTGCTTCGCGCAGAGAAGGCAGACGACGGTCAGATCTACCGGACTCTGCAAACCCAAGGTGACTACAACTATGTCGCCAAAGACCGATCCGGCGCTCTGGAGCTATACGAAGAGCCAAACCTCGGCAAGATCGCAGCAAAAATCATCGGCAGCACCAACTAATCAATCAAGTAGCAACTAATCAATTCAAGGAGCAACAATTATGGCCTCATTTACTTTCAATGCAGCAAACGTCGCACCGGCAACCGCTTTTGAACCAATCCCGGCTGGCTGGTATGTCGCGCAGATCTCTGACTCTGCAGTCAATCCCGCCAAGTCTGGGAAGGGTATGCGCATGTCGCTCACGTTCGACATCATCGAAGGCGACTTCAAGAACCGCAAGATCTTCGCCGGCCTGAACATTCAGCACGAAAACCCGGAAACCGAAGGCTATGCGCAGAAAGACCTGTCATCAATCTGCCACTCGGTTGGCGTTCTTGACCTGAAGGATACGTCGCAGCTTCACATGAAGCCGCTGATGATTAAGGTCGCCATCCGCGAAGCCAAGAACGGCTACGAAGCCAGCAACGACATCAAGGGTTACAAGCAGGCTACCGCCGGCTCCGCCCCTGTTGGTGGTCCTGCAGCAGCAGCCAACTCGGTCACCCCACCCTGGCAGAAAAAGGCAGCTTAATTGACCACAGCCCTGTGACAGAGGGCTTTATCAATCACGTTGGAGAACCAAATGGCAGCACTACCAGAACCAATCCATCAAACCAAGGGCATGATTTTCCGCTGGTATGAGGAAAAGAACGAAGCAGAATCAATGCGTCCGTATTTGGGCGCATCAATCATTGGTCATAACTGCCGGCGCTACCTGTGGCTGTCGTTCCGCTGGGCGCTGAAGAGCAAGTTCGATGGTCGCCTGCTCCGCCTGTTCAGCACTGGCCACCGCGAAGAGGGCCGCATTGTTGAAGAACTGCGCGGTATTGGGTGCCAGGTATGGGAAACCGATCTAAATACCGGTGATCAGTTTGAAATCACTGACTGCAACGGTCACTTCAAGGGCCACCTTGATGGCAAAGCACTAGGCCTGCCAGAGGCTCCGATGACCGTGCATGTGCTTGAGTTCAAGACGCACAACACAAAGAGCTTCAGCGAACTGAAGACAAAGAAGGTCAAAGACTCAAAGCCGATGCATTGGGCGCAGATGCAGGTCTATATGTTCAAGGAAAATCTTGAACGGGCCATGTATATCGCCGTCTGCAAAGAAACAGATGACCTCTACGTTGAGCGCGTTGAGCTTGATGCGCACGCTGCTCGGGCTTTGATCGACAAGGCACAGACAATCATCGAGATGGATGAGCCACCACCGCGCATCAGCGAAGACCCGTCATGGTTTAGTTGTAAATGGTGTGACATGCACCCTATCTGCCACGGCACAACGGCACCGCTACCGAACTGCAGAACGTGCGCCCATTCAACGCCGGTAGAAGCTGGCGAATGGAACTGCACGAAGTACGAATGCGAAATACCTCTGTTAAACCAGTCTCATGGGTGTGATTCGCACAGGTATATCCCGATCACGCTGGAGAAGTTCGCCGAGATGGATGACGTTGATGGTGATGAGGTTATCTACAAAAACAAACTGACCGGCAACACATTCAGCAACGGCAAAGGTTTTCTGAGCCGCGAGATCCACGCATGCGCTGATAAACGTGCTTTAGGAGATGCTGGTGTTAATGCATTCCGCTCAGAGCTTGGTGACAACGAGGTGATTGGATGACCACCCGCCACAGCAACCAATTGATCGGCAGATCAAAGGACATCATCGAGACGCAACTCTACAAGATGTCGCTGCAGATGCCGCCAGGCTACAACGAATGGAGCCACGGCGAGTCGGTTGTCTTCAAGCAGAGGTCGCAACGCGCCAACGAGCTGTGCAAGACAGGTCGCGCAACGCTTGCCGAGCTAGTCAATTGTTACAAGTCACTTGAGGTTTTTTGGAAATGATACCCCGCCCCTACCAATCAAAGGCCATCAGCGACCTCTGGGAGTGGTTTGAGAAGCACCCAGAAGGAAACCCCGTGATCGAAGCGTGCGTCGGCGCTGGGAAAAGTTACGTTATCGCGGCGCTCTGCCAGCACGCCATCACCACATGGAAAGGCACACGCATCTTGATGCTGGTCCATGTCAAGGAGCTGATCGAGCAGAACCACGAAGAGTTGCTCAAGGTATGGCCAGAGGCGCCTGTCGGCATCCACTCCGCCAGCGTCGGCAAGAAAGACATCGGAAACGACATCCTCTACTGCGGCATCGGCAGCGTCTATAAAAAAGCGCACCTGATGGGCAAGATCGATCTGGTCCTGGTCGATGAGTGCCACCTGATCAACACCGAGAACAGCGGAATGTATCGCACATTCTTGAACGAGCTGAAGAAATACTGCCCATTCATGCGCACCATTGGCCTGACCGGCACCGCATTTCGCGGCAACGGCGTCTGGCTTACCGATGGCGAAAACCCGCTATTCACGCACGTCGCAGCCAGGGTGACCATGAAAGAACTGCTCAAGCTCGGCTTTCTGGCCAAGCTTCAGCCGGCGCTGACGAGCGTTCATTACAGTTCTGACGGCATCGAGATTGTTAATGGCGACTACAACATCCGCCAGCTTGCTGACCGGGTAGATCGCGACGAGTTGATCAACGCCACTTGTGACGACATGATCATCAAGGCTGCTGGCCGCAAGAAGTGGCTGGTCTTCTGCGTCAATGTGTCACACGCGATGCACGTCTCTGACGCACTGAAGCGCCGGGGTATTGCATCGGCAGTCATTCACGGCGAGACGCCGAAGGCAGATCGCGAGAAGACCATTGCCCGGTTTCGTGCTGGTGAGATACATGCCATCTGCAACTGCGCAGTCCTGACCACCGGCTTCAACGTCAAGGATGTCGATTGTATCGCCCTGCTGCGCAGCACCAAGTCGCCAGTGCTATACGTTCAGATAGCTGGGCGCGGCATGCGCACCGCTGACGGAAAGGAAAACTGTCTTTGGTTGGACTATACAGATACAACAGAGCGCCTGGGTCCGGTTGATTCGATCACCGGCCACGCAAAACGCAAGGCAAGAGACAAGACAGCACCGAGCAAGATCTGCGAAGAGTGCGGCAACCCGAACCCGATCAGCGCCCGTGAGTGTATCGAGTGCGGCCACCCGTTCGACATCGCTGAGAAAGACCCGCACGGCACGACTACCTCGACGGCAGCAATCATGTCAGCCGATGTCAAGCCGGTGCGCTACCGGGTTGATCGCGTCTCATACGCCAAGCACATGAAGCCAGGCAAGCCGCCGTCACTGCGTGTCGAGTATTGGTGCGGCTATCGCATCGTGGCCAAGGAATGGATCGCGCTTGAGAGCATGAACCAATGGGGCCGGGCATCTGCAGCCGAATGGTGGCAGAAGCGCACAGGTCACGCGATGGCGCCGAAGAACATTGATCAGGCGCTGATCTATATCAAGGACTGCGGCATCACTGAGCCTGGCCATATTGAGGTCAATGAGCAGAAGGCCTACCCAGAGATCGTCAAGTATTACCGCAAGGAGGTGACAGCATGAGCCGCGCAACACTAGAAGACAAGATCTGCTACTGCAAGCGTGAGCTTGCATCGCTTGAGGCCACTATCACCAACTGCCACAGTTGCGACAGGAAACGCTACAACCTGAACGAGTGCATGAAGCACGGCCATGTGCCGGTGCAGTTCCTTGAAAGCACCGACTGCCCTGACTGGGAGTTCAATTCGATACCCTTCTAAAAATATTTGAAAAATAATTCATTTGTGTATTGACATCTATACACGAACGTATAGAATGAACACATCGGAACAAAACAACGAACCGGCTCTTTAAAAACTAGATGGATTACCCGGAGTCTGAAACAGCACCTTGCCGTAAGACGCAAGTGAAGCGACTGAATTAGTAGGCCGGTCAAGTAACACAAACAAACATACGGCCCTTCGCAAGAGGGGCCACCTCCAAGCACTCTAAAACCTGTTGGAACGAGTCTGCAGCTCCGCCCAATCCGAATCGGAAATCGTTGAGTGCTTGGAAGTGATAACCAACAACAAAGAGGGAAACGAAATGAGGACGATGACAAACCCAAAAGAGTTCTGCGCGATTCTCCTTGCAGAAAAGTCATTCCAAACAAACAACAACTTCACGATGCGCGAATACATCAGTTCTTACGGATTCCGCGCACCACGCGAATTGGCTGATCAGGTTATGGCGATTCGGGATGAAATGAAATCAAAGGAAACAAAATGAAATACAAACGCACCGTAGCTTGCGTTCTGTTTGAGCGCATCGATCCACTGCATACCAACGGGTGGAAGCCATGAAAACCTACATCGTCTGGGGCATCCCAATCGAAGTCGATAACGTCTCCATTAACTCGGACGGCGAGATCGAAAACTGGGATCTGTACATCGGTGGCGTCGAGTTAATTCTTGGCGCTGACTTTCTCGACCCGATCGTTGTGAAAGAGTTGGAAGAGATGATTCTGAAAGGGTATGGCAATGATTGATTACTGCAAGTTGTACGAATACCGCGCAGAGATGGATGAAGCTCGGCGACTGGCACTCACAGTCGATTACACGGTGTTCTTTGAAACAGCACCGCTTGTTCAGCAAGGCCGACCGCAAGTGGTTATCCCGCTGAATGTCTAACACCAGCCCTGCCTAGCGGGGCATTACTTAGCCCCATTGGCGATCAACCTCAATGCCCACGGCAGAAAGGCTCAATCGAAATGGAACCAGTGGGGCTAAGTAATCAGACGGAAGCGCCTAGCACGCAAGGCAGAAGCTGGAGTCTTGAGCGCCGTCTGATTAGCCCACTCACCCCGCACCTTTACGGTTAAAAACAAGGAGCTTCATCATGGCACAACTAGCCACTGTAACAACCCTCTCCACCCTCCGCCAACGCAACCTGATCGCACGAGCCGTTGAACTCAAAGCTGTGATCGACGGTGCCAAGGACGAGCTGGACGAGATCCTCAACACCTTCCGCTCACTGGGCGACGGCGAGTTCCAAGGCCGCGACGGTCACAAGGTGCTGGTCTTCAGCACCGAGCGCGTCACCCTCGACAGCAAGACGGTCAAGGGTTTCCTGACCCCAGCGCAGGTTCTTGCCGCCAGCAAGTCCTCCTTCGTCACTACTGCAAAGGTGAGCTAAATGACCCGCCAAGACTTTCAAGCTCTGCTTCTGGGCGCTGCACTGGGTGTTTTAGCAGCACTGTTTCTTTGAGGGGAACGAGATGTTATCCATATACGACTGCTGCGCCATCATCGAAGGGTTCGATGGCGAAGACCACGACGAGGAAGAAATCTTCGCCGCCTTTCAACAACTGATCAATACCGGTGTCGTTTGGCAACTCCAGGGTTTCTACGGACGTACCGCCAAGCACCTGATCGATAGTGGGGTGTGTCATGCGTAACGAAAACCTGCACCAAGTCATCGTCTGCACCACCGAGGCAAAGCGCCTGGCGGTGATGGATGTTGAAACGAAACCCGGCGATCGCTGGAACGAGCATTGCGCTGTTGTGTTCGGCAAGTGGATTCTTGAGAACCGTGAGTACAAAGCACTTTCCGCACACGCAAGCAACGGAAACTTTACTGTCTGGGTGACCAGGCTTCAATAGGAGGTGAGTATGGCAGCAGAACTCAGACTGCCGCGCAGTGCGTACCCAGACAAGTGGCATCCGTGCCGTGGGTACAAGTCGCTGGAAGACCTGCAGTCAGTCATGCAGGCGCGGCACAAAGCGTTTCAACCACCACGCTGGTTCGACCCGGCATGGGGATTTGAGCCAACGATCTGCAACAAGATCGATGACGGCGTCGAACTCTGGAAGTGGTCGATCAGTATGGAAAAGTGGCGTCTCGATGCTCACATCGTTTGGCGCGACTAGCAGACTGCGGCTTTACGAGGCCGCACATTGAATGGCTTGGAAATAACTCCGTGAGCTACGAGAAGCGAGCCGCCCGGCACCAGCGGATTTCCCCAAGTTGCAAGCCGGATGATCCGAGCCATTCAATGTGACACCAGTCACTCAGGCGCTTCCTTACGCCTGCCACCAAAAACAGGAGCAAGACATGAAAACAATCGACTTCTCAGACGTTCGTGAGTATTACGAGCGCCAGCGGCCAGAAGGTCACTGGTTCGATGCAGGCACCTTGAAGTGCTTCGGATGCCGGCTACCGAAGATCGCCTACGAAACCAACGCAGGTGTCTTGTTCGTCTCCAGCGAACTGGACTTCTCTGGTGAGCGCCGCTACTACAACGTTCGCCGCCAGTCAGTGAATGGCGACATCAAGACTGTCGGCAAATTCAACGATTACCGCACTCGCGCTGAAGCAATCAACGCGATCAAGGCATTAGATAGAGAGGCTTTGCAATGATCGTCAATACACCTCAATTCCAGCTAGACGCCAAGGTCCAGCGGTACGGACCAGACGCCTATTCGCTAACCCTCGACCAGTGCTGGCCAGTCGCGCAGAAGCCCCACTTCACGCGCATCACCCAGTTGAATCTCACCTCTGCCCAGCTTGACGCGCTGGCTGCGGTGTTGATCAGAAAGTAACTGGATTAAATAATCAATACGCATACTTAATCCACTCAATCCACACCGCGCCTACGGTTAAAAACGGAGATTCAAAATGATCATCAAATTCACCGCCGACCAAGTCGCAGCAGTCGGACTCCCCCATCGCGGGGCTTACATCGAATATTCAGACGATGGTCTGTACGTCGACAACAGTACGTGGCTCGACAAGCAGCCCTGCTTCGAGCCTGGCATCGACCGACTGATCGAGATGGCTGACGCGATTGTTTATCACTAGCAGTTGCATGAAACCCGAGCTAGTCGGGCTACCCCTCTGGCCTGTCTCCTAACAGGTTTTTAACGTCAATGGCACGACAACTAGCACGCCCTGTACCAATGGCTGAGTGCAAATCAGCCGGTACAGTAAAGACGAAGCGTGATGTGGTTTGGCACGGTTGCACGTTTGAGTGCATCGCATCTTCAGTGGCTCGACAGGATGTGCATCGCTAGTTCATGGCTGGCGACGATTCTTGTCTTGTTAGTTGCCCCGCTGGTTCGACTCCAGCCGTCTTTACTGTACCTCCCCCTCCCGGCACTGAGCCGGTTTAGCCCCGCTTGATGGTGACATCGCGGGGCATCTTTTTGCCTTGAGGAAATTATGACAACACAACACACGCCGGGGCCGTGGCACACAACGCGCGACGGCTTTTCAACAGTTTATGTTGAAGCGCGCATTGGCGGAGGATGGATTCAGGAAGTAGCGGCCTGCGGTCCGACAGAAAAAGGATCAGATCAGCAGGAAGCGAACGCACGACTGATTTCCGCTGCGCCTGAGTTGCTGGAAGCCATCAAGCCTTTTGCCGCGATGCTTGCAGATCACCATAAAGACGTACCGGACTACCAGCAGATATTCGGAATCAATCGCAACAGCTTCTCCGTTGGCGACTTGCGCCGGGCCGTATCAGCAATCGCCAAAGCAACCGGGAGCCAACCATGATCCGCCTAATAACCCTCTGGCTCCAACTGAGAGCCAAGCAAGCGCACTTGGACGGCATCGAAGCCGCCCTTGAGTGCATCGATCACCCCGGCATCAAGAACCGCTACATCGAGCGCCGCATGGCCTTGAAGCGTGACCTTCACCGCATCACTGGCGACTACAAGCTTGTGGCTAGAGAACGAAATCCTTGGAGGGCAGCACTATGACCACTCCCGAACTAAGACAAATGCAGGAAGACATGGAAGAACGCGAGATCCGCGCAGCCAACACGATAGTGGTTGCCGGGTGCTTGATCCTTATCTTTGTGCTGATCAGCTTTTTGGTGAAGCTATGACTGCCCGTATCAGCGAAGAAGGCGCAGCCCTGGCCATCCTACACGGCCAGATGTGCGAAACCCAGCAGACCATGCTGCGCTTGCGTAAAGAGCAGATGGACATCGCCCGTCGAATGCTTGCCGCCCAACGATTTCACGCTACCTGCTGCGAGGCGATGGAGCGGATTATTAACCCAGTGCGCAGGACGTACAGCGCCGAGGACTTTTTATGAGCAAACAAGCGTGGCAATACACCCGCATCGGTAAGTCTTATTCCTTCTCTGCCGCACACCAATTAACCAAGGTTCCAGCAGATCACCAATGCGCGAGACTTCACGGACATAACTACGTTATAGAAGTTGAGGTACGTGGTGATGTTTCGGAGCGTAACGGCTTCTGCAACGGATTGGACTTTGCTGATCTTGATCGTGACATTAAGCCAGTGATCGACATGCTAGATCACCAGTTTCTTAATGACTTTCTAGATAACACAACAGCGGAGCGACTTGCTCAATTCATCATGGATGAAGTCTATAAACGATCAACCCGATACCTGTATTCAGTGAAGGTATGGGAAACGCCTAAATGTTGGGCGATGGTTGTCAATCAAGACGGATTATTTCATAGGGTGCATAAAGAGTGATTCATTACCAAGGATTGCCAATTACACCAGCCAGCTCCGCAGTTGCAGCAGTTAGCGGAGGCCATGCGTTTGTGTCTTTCGCCCACTCAGATCAGCTAGGAATTGCGATTGATGTTTGTCAGTCCTTCGCAATAGATAACGGAGCTTTCTCTGCATGGAAACAAGGAAAACCCGTAACTGATTGGAAAGACTTTCTGGAATGGTCAGAGGAAATCAGCTACTTGCCACACTGCGATTTCATCGTAATACCTGACGCAATAGATGGTGATTTAAATGAACAAACAGCACTTATCGGCAGGTTCCTTCAGCACTACGGGAGTCGCGGAATGCAAGTGGGAGCGCCAGTATTCCACCTTAACGAACCACTCAATCACGCTTCCTATCTTTCTAGGGCATGGAGCAGGGTTTGTATCGGTTCTTCAGGCGAATACTCTGAAATCGGCACAGCAAAATGGTGGAACCGAATGAACCAAGTAATGATTGCCATGTGTGATTCAAGAGGCAGACCTAACTGCAAGTTACACGGTTTGCGAATGCTAGACCCTGAGATATTCACCAAGTTTCCTTTTTCTTCTGCTGACTCTACCAATATCGGACGAAACATTGGTATCGACTCCAAGTGGAAAGGCACTTACCTACCGCCAAACAAAGACGCGAGAGCATTGGTAATGCGCCAGAGGATAGAGGCTTTTAACTCTGCGAATGTTTGGGATATTCAACCAGAACAGCAAAGTTTATTGGAGGCAGCATGACCTACTTCGATCCAAGATTAACCGAGGCATACCGTAAAGATACAGCCCACGGCTTTAGCTCTAGTGGCCTTCCTGCGAGGAATAAATGTCGCAAGTGTGGTGCTGATAAGCACGTATCAGGACTAACAAAGAAGGGCTACGGCTCAAGGCTAGACCCGTGTTACTGGGTATGCAAAGGTGGATGCAATGCGTAGCTACACACCTAAACCACGCCTAAGACATTTCGAGATAGGCGACAAAGTGAAATTACCTAACGATAAGCGTGATTTCGTTATCCGCGAGATTCTAGGTAACGGATATGTAGAACTTAGCCACAGAGTTACGGCCAGCGAAGGCCATGAATGCGAGGTATTGAAATGAGCGCAAAAGATACTCAGGTCGGAGGCGATCATTACCGCACGATGATGATTCAGCCAGTTGAATTTATCACCCGTAACAAAATCCCGTACATGGAAGCCTGCGCCATTAAATATTTGTGCCGATGGCGTGCAAAGAATGGCCGGCAAGACTTACAAAAAGCAGCGCATTACATTGAGTTGCTAATTGAAATGTACGACGCCGAGTTAAAAGAAAAAGAGGCAGAGAAATGATTTTCACGTATGAAGGCGAACGCTATCAGCTTCACCTATATGGCCCAGTAACCTGTCTTTGTTGGAGCCTAGCAGATAACACGCTTTGGCGATTCACCACTGAAGAACTGCGAGGAATCTTAAATGGCAGTCCTTGAGCATTCTGTTAATCCGCGAGTTATCAACACCGGACAAAAGTACGGATGTTTCAACAGACCAGACTTTCAGCCAGTTGCTTACGGCGCAGCCTGCTACGGATCACAGGCTTTCCCTCACGTAATGAGCCACGATTGCCGATTCGATTTAAGCGAGACAGACGCACGATGTACCGGATGCCATCGAGTAGGACAGGGAAAACAATACGATGAAATGGTAAGGAGTTTAGGAAAATGAGCCAATTACTAGCAACGCTTTACCCGGATAAATTCGTACCGCCAAAAGGTCGTTTAGTACCACGGCCAAGAGTAATTCAGCCAGCGCGAGAGGAAGATAGAAACAACCGTACCCAGGCGAAAGAGGATAACAAGCGAAGGATTTACCAACTGATTCAGCAAGGAATCAATACCGCTGCGGAAGTTTCGGATTATCTGAATTTCACCAGAGCAACAGTAAGCGGGTATTTCCGGGAATTGGAGCAGGACGGGCTGTGCTACAGGATTGAGCATGGGCCGAATATTCCGCTAACAATGCACGCTTATTAACGATCAATCCACCACCCGACAGGCAAGAGTCACTGCCTCTAAACGACTTATTGCTGCGCACATACCGTCTGGTTTTGTCTTTGAATCGCAGCGGGGTGGTGGGTTGTTACTTATTGGAGAATGAAATGAACATCGAAAAGATCAAAGCCGCTGCGCTTGCGGCTAAAGCCAATAGCCGAGACTTGACTACGTTTCCTTCAGATGTCCTTGAGTTGATTGAGAGGCTGGAAGCTGCGGAGAAGTGCCTATTTCAAATGCAGAACGCGGCGATTGATTTAAGCAAAAAGCTGGAAACATCAGAGCAACGTACTGATGAGTTTGTAGCGCGGTTCAGTCGTTATGTTGGCGGCGATGGTTACTTCTGGCTACATGACCTGCATGACTTTTACGATGACTGGAAGGAGAAGCCATGACCAGAGAAAAGATACTAGCTTTGTATGCTGCTGCCGTTGAATCAGCAGAGTGGCCTGACACATTACAGGGCTACTACGACAAAGAGCATGAGCATGAGATTCGCATTAAGGAAGCCTTCTACCACATGGCGCAACGTGAGGCGTTTGAGGCTGCTGCTGCCATGCTGGATACGATGGAAAGCGAATGGTATGACGGCTACGAGTTCCGCAAAGTGCTTCCAGATGACTGCGCCGCTGCAATCCGCGAGATGGCAAAGGAGAGTGGGAAATGAGCGGAAAGGGGTCTGGACGTAGACCACAGCAAGCACCTGACCAAGATGTTAAGGATGCTTGGGATCGTATATTCAAGAAGAAGAAGGAGGAAACGCCAAGTGTTCCTAAACCAAAGTG
>ERZ1034363.234-NODE-234-length-39467-cov-5.231632_pt1 | contig 39467 bp, 37 predicted proteins | sample MGYA00520616_ERZ1034363 | MGnify/ENA primary metagenome ERZ1034363 (study PRJEB33736, sample SAMEA104284506) | Azolla filiculoides | biome: Urban; feature: Water surface; material: Ditch water | place: Netherlands | collected 2015-10-28 | depth 0-0.1 m ... | reverse complement strand
CGTCAAGGAGCAGCACATCCTTGACTTCGCCTTGCAGCACGCCGCCCTGGATGGCAGCGCCGACGGCAACGGCTTCATCGGGGTTCACGTCCTTGCGCGGTTCCTTGCCGAAGATTTCCTTGACCTTCTCCTGCACCTTGGGCATGCGCGACTGGCCGCCGACCAGGATGATGTCGTCGATGTCGGCGATCTTGCAGCCGGCGTCCTTGAGCGCCATGACGCAGGGCGCGACGGTGCGCTCGACCAGTTCATCGACCAGCGATTCGAACTTGGCGCGGGTGATCTTGAGCGCCAGATGCTTCGGACCGGAGGCGTCGGCCGTGATGTAGGGCAGGTTGATTTCGGTCTGCTGGCTTGACGACAACTCGATCTTGGCCTTTTCAGCGGCTTCTTTCAGGCGTTGCAGCGCCAGCACGTCCTGCTTCAGATTGACGCCGGATTCCTTCTTGAATTCGTCGATGATGTAGTCGATCAAACGCTGGTCGAAGTCTTCGCCGCCGAGGAAGGTGTCGCCGTTGGTGGCCAGCACTTCAAACTGGGTTTCGCCGTCGACATTGGCGATTTCGATGATCGAGATGTCGAACGTGCCGCCGCCGAGGTCATAAACGGCGATCTTGCGGTCGTTCTTGCTGGTCTTGTCCATGCCAAAGGCGAGGGCGGCAGCGGTCGGCTCGTTGATGATGCGCTTGACTTCGAGGCCGGCGATGCGGCCGGCGTCCTTGGTCGCCTGGCGCTGGCTGTCGTTGAAGTAGGCCGGCACGGTGATGACGGCTTCGGTGACTTCTTCGCCGAGGTAGTCTTCAGCCGTCTTTTTCATCTTGCGCAGCACTTCGGCAGAAACCTGCGGCGGGGCGATTTTCTTGTCGCGCGCTTCAACCCAGGCGTCGCCGTTGTCGGCCTTGACGATCTTGAAGGGCATCAGCGAGATGTCCTTCTGCACTTCCTTCTCTTCGAAGCGGCGGCCGATCAGGCGCTTGACGGCGTACAGCGTGTTCTTCGGGTTGGTCACGGCCTGGCGCTTGGCCGGGGCGCCGCAGAGGATCTCGCCGTCTTCGGTGTAGCCGATGACGGACGGCGTGGTGCGCGCGCCTTCTGCGTTTTCAATAACCTTCGGCTGGCCGCCTTCCATGATGGCCACACAGCTGTTGGTCGTGCCGAGGTCGATACCGATGATCTTGCCCATGATTCGTTCCTTAAAGATAAATGACTGATGTTCGTGAGTTGGGGGCTGCCTGGCCGATTTCAAGTCGCTGATTGCAGCGGACTGTGCTCGGCCGGAGATGGCCCCGAATTGATTGGCTGCTTATTTGCCCTTGGCGACCATGACCAGTGCCGGACGCAAGACGCGGTCGGCAATCGTGTAGCCCTTTTGCAGCACGGTGACGACGGTGTTGGCTTCCTGCTCCGATTCGACCATGCCGATGGCCTGGTGCTTGTGCGGGTCGAACTTCTCGCCAGCCGGGCTGACTTCGTTGAGCGCATTCTTTTCGAAGGCGGCGACCAGCTGCTTGAGGGTCAGCTCGACGCCGGCCTTGAAGCTGTCCACGGTCTGTTCCGGCACGGCGAGGGCGGCTTCGAGGCTGTCCTTGACGGCCAGCAATTCGCCGGCAAAGCGTTCGACGGCAAATTTGTGTGCCTTGGAAATGTCTTCCTGGGCCCGGCGGCGGATGTTTTCGCCTTCTGCCTTGGCGCGCAACCAGGCGTCGTGGTGTTCGGCCGCCTGCAACTCAAGCGCGCGGAACTGCTCCTCGATGCTCGGCAGGGTATCCGTATGGGTCTCAACGGTCGGCTCAGGCGCCGCTTCAACGGCAGGTTCGTTGCCCAGAATTGCTTCCTGGGGGGTTTCAGTATTCGTCATGCGTGGTTCTCCCAAAATTCTGCAGCTTTATCTGGGGGCTGTCCGAGTGGTTTCAAGGGGGGGCGAGAACTATTTTTGATGGGCAAAACTGCTGCCGAGCCGCAGCCTGCGTGCTACGATAAATCCCAAAATGTTTTGGGGGCATCCTTGAATGGAGCAGATTGGCAAATATCGGGTGATACGGGAGCTGGGCAAAGGCGCTACGGCGACCGTCTATCTCTGTGACGATCCCGATGCCGGTCGCCAGGTGGCCGTCAAGGTCATCAGCTTCGGTCACGACAGTGCGGCCATGTCGCGCCGAATGCGCAAGCTGTTCCAGAACGAGGGCATGGTTTCCAAGCGGCTCAATCACCCGAATATCGTTCGCGTTTACGAAGCCGTGGTCGAGAAGGATTTTGCCTATCTGGCCATGGAGTATGTCGAAGGCTTCACGCTCGAGGACAACTGCCGGATCGACAAGCTGCTGCCCATGCACCGGGCCATCAGCATCATTTTCAAGTGCTGCATGGCGCTCGATGCGGCGTACCGGCAAGGCATCATCCATCGCGACATCAAGCCGGCCAACATCATGATCGCCGCCAACGACGAGCCGAAAATCGCCGATTTCGGCCTGGCGCTGAACATGAACAAGGACATGGACCGCGACTCGACCTTCATCATGGGCGTCGGCTCGCCAGCCTACATGTCGCCGGAGCAGATCAAGGGTTACCCGCTCAATCAGAAGACCGATCTTTATTCGCTCGGCGTCCTGATGTTCCAGCTGCTTACCGGGCGCCTGCCGTTTCGTGCCAACAACCAGGCAACACTGGTCTATCGCATCATCAATACCGATGCGCCGGCCGTTACGGCCCTCAACCCGAATCTGCCGGAAGGCCTCAACGCCATCATGCGTCGGGCGCTGGAGAAGGATCTTTACAGCCGTTACCGCAACGGCGCCGAGATGGCCAAGGACCTCTCAGCCGTGCGCTACCAGATGCTCGACGAGGATCAGACGGCGCAGGACACCCAGCATTTCGAAACCTTGCGCGGCCTCGATTTCTTTGTCGAATTTGAAAATGTCGAAATCTGGGAAGTGTTGCGTGTCTCGGTCTGGCGCGAGGTGCTGCCCAATGTTGCGCTGATCCGCGAAGGAGAGCGGAGCAAATTCTTCGGCATCATCATCAGCGGGTCCGTCGAAATATCGGTCCAGGGCAAAGCCCTGTGCCGTCTGGGTCGCAGTGAGCCGATCGGCGAGGTGGCCTATCTCCACCCCTCCAGCGATCAACGCTTTTCGACGGCGGTAACGCTTGAACCGACGCTCTTCCTCGAAGTCAATGCAGCGGCGCTCGCCCTATCCTCGGAAGAGTTGCTCGAGCGGATGCGCAATGCGCTGCTCGGACGTCTGATCAAACGCATGCGGGAAGTCAATCGCATCGCTGCGGCGCTAGGCCAGCCGGCGGTCCGTGCCGAGTCGGCCGCAGGCTCCGGCCCGTCATCGCGCCCGGCCGGCGGCATCGACCTCGAACTGGCACCCATGTGAGATAGCTGTTAGTCGTTAGTCGCTAGCAAACCCTGGCTAGCAACTAACGACTATTAACGGGCGACTAGCACCTAGACCTTGAACCGACCGACCAAAGTGGCCAGACTTTCGGCCAGGCGCTTTAGATCGTGCGCGGCACTGGCGGTCTGTTCGACCGTGCCGGAATTTTCACGGGCCATGCCGGCGATGGATTCGATACTGCTTTCCACTTCGCCGGAGAAGCGACGTTGCTGGTCGGTGGCGGCGGCGATGGCATCAAGGCCTTGACCGACGGCAGTCACCGAGCCATTGGTGGCAGCCAGTACATCCGAGACGGAATGAACGGCCGTCTGGCTGCTTTCCAGGTGCGAGATGCCTGCCTCAATGCTGCGGCGGACGGCCACCGATTGGGCGCTGAGCTGGGCCGTAATGGCATCGATTTCACTGGCCGAGCGTGACGACTTTTCAGCCAGCTTGCGTACTTCGTCGGCGACGACCGCGAAGCCGCGACCCTGTTCGCCGGCACGTGCCGCCTCAATGGCGGCATTCAGCGCCAGTAGGTTGGTTTGTTCGGCGATGTCCTTGACCTCGCGGGTCATCGTCGTGATGGCTTCGGTGTTGCGCACGAAGTTATTGACCGAATCGGCCATTTCCTTGACTGCACGCTCAACGACATTCATTTCGCCGAGCAGGGTGCTCAGGTTGCGACCGCCTTCATTGGCGCGGGCCAGGCTTTCCTGCGACTGGTGCTGGACGTGTTCGGCGCTCTGGGCAATCGAGGAAATGCTGGCCACCAGTTGTTCGACCGCCGAGGCAGCCTGTTCGGATTTCTCGTTCTGCTGCTGCGAACTTTGCGTGACGCGATCAGCGCTGTCGGACAATGCGACGACGCGGGCCGAAACCTGACTGGCTGAGTCCCGGACCTGACGGACCAGCTGGTTGAAGTTTTCCATCATTTCGTTGAAAACCTGCGCCGCCTGGCCGACTTCGTCATGGCCGTTGATGGGCAGTCGGCGCGTCAGGTCGCCTTCGCCGCGGGCGATGTCGCTGAGGCCCCGACGCAAGGCTTCGAGCGGCTTGCTGACAAAGTGGTTGGTGATCAGGTAGATGAGAACGAGCAGGGCGCCCAGCGCGGCCAGGGCGACGCCGGCAATCTTGAGGCGGAAGGCGGAGACTTGAGCTTCGACGGAGTCGAGCGACACTTTCATGCTGACCACGCCGAGCACGGTTCCTTCAGGTACTTGATGGCAGACGGTGCAGTCCTTGCCGAGGTAGTTTTTAGCGGCCTTGGTCGGGTTGATGACGTGCAGGTAGGAGCTTCCGTTCGACGATTCGACCGAGGTGTAAGGGGTGCCGGTCGTCATCACTTCTGTTTCGAGCGCATCGAGCGGGCGCTTGCTCTTGGTGTCGGGGCCGTACAGTTTGACCACGGCATCGCTGCGGGCAACCATCAGATCCTTGATCACCGAGAGCTGCTCGATCTGGTCGAGGAAGACCTCGCGCTGACCGACCGTGCCGGTGAGCATCATGCCGGTCAGGCCGGCCATGGTCATTTCGTGGATGCTCTTCGAGAAATCCTGGGCCTGGAGGATCGCCGTGTCCCGATTGACTTGCGTTGTCCAGACAATGGCGCCTGCCCAGATGATGGCCAGTACCAGCCAGATGGCCGCCGTCAGGCGGATCCAGATCTTCAAGTCGGCGATGCGAAACATGATGTCCCTCGAGTTTCTGCCGCCATTTTTAGCCTGGCGGTCGGTTCCATTGACCGGATTGTGCCAGCCGTTTGCCTTGCATGCAAAATATTCCAGAAATGCAAATTTCTACAATTAATCAAACAGAATAATTTTCGTCTTCAAATGGCGGGGCATTGGCCTCGTATCCAGCGCTTCAGGGCGCCAAGGTCAAGCGCGCCGCTCTGCCGGGCGATCTCGCGACCCTGCTGAAAAACGGCCAGGGTCGGTATGCTGCGGATGTTGAAGCGCGCCGCCAGTTGCTGCTCTGCTTCAGTATTGACCTTGACCAGGCGGACGCCGGGTTCGAGATCAATGGCTGCCTGATGGAAATCCGGTGCCATCATCTGGCAGGGGCCGCACCAGGGGGCCCAGAAGTCGACGACGACGGGCAGGTCGTTGCGGGCCAGGTGGCGGTCAAAGGTGGCGGCAGTCAGTTCCAGCGGCTCGCCGGTGAACAGCGCTGCCTTGCACTGGCCGCAAATCGGGCTGTTCTTGAGCTTGGACGCGGGAATCCGGTTGACTGCGGTGCAGTGCGGACAAACGACATGCAGGTTGGTGTCAGGCATCGGTTGCTCCTCGAGTCAGATGCTGCTGATGTTTGTCCCCGATGCCGGATTTCAAGAGCGGGCGCCGAATTTGATGGCTTGCCGGGCAGATGTTTCAAGGGACTGCGGGTCGATGGCGACCTGGGTCGGCCAGCCGGCCAGGTGGCCTTCGACGACGTCGGCCAGTGCCTTGATCCAGGCGTCGTCTTCATTGAGCGCCGGAATGTAGTGGTATTCCTTGCCGCCGGCCTTGAGGAAGTCGTCGCGGCCTTCCTGGGCGATTTCTTCCAGGGTTTCGAGGCAGTCGGCGACAAAGCCGGGGCAGATGACGTCGACCCGGCGGATGCCCTTCTGGCCCCAGTCATGCAGCGTCGGAGCGGTGTAGGGCTGCAGCCACTCGGCCTTGCCGAAACGTGACTGGAAGCAGATCTGGAATTGCTCGGGCTTGAGATTGAGGCGCTCGGCGAGCAGGCGGCCGGTCTTGTGGCATTCGCAGAAATACGGGTCACCCAAGGTCAGGCTGCGCTTGGGCAGGCCGTGGAAACTGATGAGCAGGCGGTCGTTGTCGCCTAACTGGCCATTCGCCTGCCAGTGCTTGCGTACGGTTTTTTCGAGTGCGCTGATATAGCCGTCATGGTCGTGGAAATTGCGCGTGAAGCGCATTTCCGGCTGGTTGCGGGTTTTGGTCAGCCACTGGCAGGCGTCGTCGACCACCGTCGCCGTCGTACTTGCCGCGTATTGCGGGTACATCGGGACGACCAGAATGCGGTTGGCGCCTTCGGCCTTGAGGTGGGAGAGGACGTCGGGCAGCGCTGGCGAGCCGTAGCGCATCGCCCAGGTCACCTTGACATGATGGCCGCGCTGGCCGATCAGGCCGTTGAGCAGTTTGGCCTGGCGCTCGGTATGGACGCGCAGTGGCGAACCTTCGGGCATCCAGACGCTGGCATATTTGGCCGCCGATTTTTTCGGTCGGGTGTTCAGGATGATGCCGTTGAGGATCAGCCACCAGATCGGCTTCGGGATTTCAACGACGCGCGGATCGGAGAGGAATTGCTTGAGGTAGCGTTTGAGGGCGGGCGCGGTGGGCGCATCCGGCGTGCCGAGATTGACGAGGACAACGGCGGTGCTGGCCGCGGTGCCGTGGCGGTGCGGCGGCTCGGGGAGAAAACGGGGCATTAGTTATCCGACTTGTAGGAAAGGGCGCTGGAGAGCAGGCGGGCGGTGATGTCGACGATGGGGATGACCCGTTCGTAGGCCATCCGGGTCGGGCCGATGACGCCGACCGAGCCGACGATGCGGCCATCGACGCTATAGGGGGCGGCGATGACGCTGCATTCGTCGAGCGGGGCGATACCCGATTCGCCGCCGATGAAAATCTGTACGCCTTCGGCGCGATGCGAAATATCGAGCAGGCTGACGAGGCTGGAGCGTTGCTCGAAGAGGTCGAAGAGTTCGCGCAGTCGCTTCATGTTCGACGACAGCTCTTCGACATCTAGCAGGTTGCGTTCGCCGGAAATGACGTAGGGCGCCGAATTTTCAGCCATCGCGGCGTCGCCGGCATCGAGCGCGAGCGCCATGAGTGGCTTGATGTCTTCGCGCAATTGCTGGATTTCGCTGGCCAGGCGCTGGCGTATCTGCTCGAAATCGAGACCGGCGAAATTCTGCGTCAGGTAATTTCCGGCACTGACCAGTTCGGCCGGCGAGTATGCCTTGTCGGCGGTCACGATGCGGTTCTGCACATCGCCGTCGGCGGTGACGATGATGAGCAGGATGCGTTTCTCGGAGAGGCTGAGGAATTCGATCTGGCGGATGCGGCTGGCCTGGCGGCGGGGTGCGATGACGACACCGGCGAAATTGGAGAGGCTGGAGAGCAGTTGCGAGGCGCTGGCGATGATCTGGCTCGACGGCCGGCCGTGCAGCGCTTCTTCCATCTGGCCCATCTGCCGCGCTTCGAGCGGCTGCACGGTGAGCAGGCTGTCGACAAACAGCCGGTAACCGCGCGCCGTCGGAATGCGCCCGGCCGAGGTGTGTGGGCTGGCGACGAAACCGGCTTCTTCGAGGTCGGCCATGACGTTGCGGATGGTCGCCGGCGACAGGTCGAGGCCGGAAAACTTGGACAAGGCACGCGAGCCGACCGGTTGCCCGTCGGCGATGTAATGTTCGACCAGGGTTTTAAGGAGGGTGCGCGAGCGTTCATCAAGCATGGCTGGATTGTACAAAAATCTGCGGTCAGCACAGCAACAGCTTTTTTATGCAAGAATTCGAACCCATGAACAGAAGCTTTGCTTCCCTGAAGAATCCCCGGACCATCGCCCTGGTCGGCAAATACCACAGCATGGAAATTGCCGAGTCCTTGCGTCGTCTGGCCGAATACCTGTACGAGCGCGGTGTTTCGGTCTTCATCGAGCGCGAAACGGCTGAGCATATCGGCAAGAAAGTTGATCTGTCGCGCTGGGTGACCTGCGGTTTCAATGATATCGGCGCCCATGCCGATCTTGCCATTGTCCTTGGCGGTGACGGCACCATGCTCAATGCGGCGCGCCGCCTGGCCCGCTATTGCGTCCCCCTGGTTGGCGTCAATCAGGGCCGGCTCGGCTTCATGACCGACATCGCCCGCGACGACCTGCTGACCTGCATGGACGACCTGCTCGACGGTCGTTTCACCCAGGAAAACCGGATGCTGCTGGCCGGTGAAGTGACGCGCGACGGCAAGGAAATCGCCTCCAACATGGCACTCAACGACGTCGTCGTGGACAAGGGCGCCATCGGCCGGATGATCGAATTCGAGTTGTTCATCGATGGCGAGTTCATCTACAACCTGCGCTCCGACGGCCTGATTGTCGCCACGCCGACCGGCTCGACGGCTTATTCAATGTCGGCCGGCGGCCCCATCCTGCACCCGACCACGGCCGGTATCGCCCTCGTCCCGCTCTGCCCGCATGCCTTGAGCAACCGCCCGATCATCGTCAATGAAAGCGCCGACATCGAGCTGCGCATCGCCAATGCCGACGACGCGCGCGTGCACTTCGACGGCCAGGTGACGATCGATCTCGAACGCGGCGACTGCGTCCGCCTGCGCCGCTCCGAACACGCCATCTGTTTCCTGCATCCGCCCGGCTACAGCTATTTCGCCATGTTGCGTCAGAAGCTGCAGTGGAGTGAGCGGCCCAAAGGAACCTGATTAGCTGATGCTGCAGCACCTGACCATTCGCGATTTTGTCATTGTCGACCGGCTGGAACTCTCGTTTCAGGACGGTTTTGGCGCCCTGACCGGCGAGACCGGGGCCGGCAAGTCCATTCTCATCGATGCCCTGGCTCTCGCACTTGGTGAGCGCGCCGATGCCGGCGTGGTCCGTTCTGGTTGCGACAAGGCGGAAGTTGCCGCCACCTTTGTTATCGGCGCCCAGCCGCAGGTGAGCGACTGGCTGCGCAGCAACGATCTCGACGGTGACGACGAGTTGCTGCTCCGCCGTGTCGTCGATGCTGGTGGCCGTTCGCGTGCCTACATCAACGGTTCGCCGGCCACTGTGCAGCAATTGCGCGAAGTCGGCGAGTGGCTGGTCGATATTCATGGGCAACACGCTCACCAGTCGCTGTTGCGCGCCGAGGCCCAGCGCACTTTGCTCGACAGCCACGCCGGCTTGGGCAGCGTGGCGCGTGATGTGGCCGCTGCCTGGAAGCGCTGGCGCGATGCCGAGCAAATGCTGCGTACGGCGAGCGAAGGTGCCGATGCCTTGCTGCGCGAACGCGAGCAACTGCAATGGCAGATTGGCGAACTCGACGCCCTGGCCTTTGGCGACGACGAATGGGCAACGCTCGATGTCGAACATCGCCGGCTCGGTCATGCCGCCAGCCTGATCGAGGGGGCGCAGTATGCCCTGGCTATCCTTTCCGATGACGATGCCGCCTGCGAACGGCAGATCGATGGCGTCGCCACCCGCCTCGGCAACCTCGCCGAGTATGATCCGGCGCTGGCTGAAGTCGCCGCCTTGATCGGCTCGGTGCAGGCCGAATTGTCCGATGCCGTCTCCACCCTGCGCCGCTATGCCGACCGGGCCGATCTCGACCCGACCCGTCTGGCCCAGGTCGAACGCCGGATGGATGCGGTGATGAGCCATTCCCGCAAATATCGCGTCCAGCCGCCGGAGTTGCCGGGCCTGCTGGCCGGCTGGCGGCAACGTCTGGCCGAACTTGATGAGTCGGCCGATCTGGCGGCGCTCGAAACGAAAGTCGCGGCCGCGCGCCAGGATTTTCGGGCGCAAGCCGAAAAGCTCTCGGCCGGCCGCAAGAAAGCTGCTGCTGAGATGGGATCGGCGGTCAGTGAGATCATGCGCCAGCTGGCACTGTCTTCCGGTCGCTTCGAAGTCGCTTTGGTGCCGGTGGCCGATGGCGCTGTCTATGGCCTGGAGCAGATCGAATTCCGCATCGGCGGCCTGGCCGGCAATGAAGCCAAACCGCTGGCCAAGGTGGCTTCCGGCGGCGAACTGTCGCGCATCAGCCTGGCGATACAAGTACTCACCTCGCGCTCAGCCAGCGTACCGACCCTTATCTTTGACGAGGTCGATGTCGGCATCGGGGGCGGCGTCGCCGAAATTGTCGGTCGCCTGCTGCGCGAACTCGGCAGCGAACGTCAGGTCCTCTGCGTCACCCACCTGCCGCAAGTCGCAGCGCAAGCCAACTGGCAGTGGCAAGTCAGCAAGGCAACGCGCGACGGCGTCACGCTGAGCGCCATCCAGCCGCTCGATGCGGCCGGCCGGGTCCAGGAAATTGCCCGCATGCTGGGCGGGGTCGAAATTACCGACATCACCTTGCAGCATGCCCGAGAGTTGCTCCGGCTGTAGGTTGAAGCAGGTTCTGGATTCGGCGCACGGGCCGCAATCGTGAGTAAAACCCTGTTAATTCATTGCAACGAATTGTGTGGCGGTGCTACTGTGGTAACACTCGTGTTAAAGGCCTTAAACCATGTCCACCACCTCACTGAAACTTTCTGACGAACTCAAGCAGCGGGCCGTTGCCGCTGCCGAGCGGAAAGGTGTATCACCGCATGCCTTCATGGTTCAGGCGATTGAGCGAGCAGCTACGGCAGCAGAAAGGCGGGCCAGCTTCGTCGGTGAGGCGCAGGTAGCTCGGGAGCAGATGTTGAGTTCCGGTACGGGCTACGATGCCAGCGAGGTTCATGCTTATCTCAAGGCGAGGATAGCCGGTGACAAGGTAGTGCGGCCGAAGGCAAAGTCTTGGCAAGGCTGAGCTATTCGGAACAGGCGCTGGCCGATCTCGAAAGGCTGACCGATTTCCTGATCGAGACCGATCCTTCGGCCGCGGCGGAGACGGTTGGGTTAATTGAGGAGGCGGTAGCGTTGTTGACTCGTCACCCGCTGATTGGGCGACCTGTGGAGTCGGCAATGCATGAGTTGGTAATTTCACGTGGACGGACCGGTTACGTCGCCCTCTACAGTTTTGAGCCGGGTCAGGATGCTGTTTTGATTCTGGCAATACGCCATCAACGGGAAGCAGGTTTCTGGGGGCAGGGCGAAGACTGAGCCGCTGTTGCCACGGTCAGCCGGAAAAACCTGCCAAAATTCAGAAGATGCGAAGCAGGCGAAGTACCGCCAGCAAGGCCAGCACCAGGAAAAACACGCCGCTGACCCGGTGTATCCAGTGCAGGGGCAGGCGATTCAGCCAGCGCCTGCCGGCAACGACGCCGAGGATGGAGGTGCAGGCCAGGGCCAGCGTGGCGCCGACCCATGTCGCTGTTGCGTCGGCGGTGCCGCCCAGGCCGGCGACGGCGATCTGGGTCTTGTCGCCGAACTCGGCGAGAAAGATCATCAGGAAGGTGGTGGCGAAGATGTTGTGGCCGGGCTTTTCCGGGATGTCTTCGGCGTCTTCCTCTTCTTCATAGCGCAGGGCACTGATGCCGAACCAGGCAAAAAGCAGGGCGACGGCTGCTGTGACGACCCATTCCGGCAGCCAGGCGGCGAGGGCGGCGCCGAACAGTACGGCGAGCAGGTTGAGGATGGCAAAGGCGGCAACGGCGCCAAGAACGACTGGCAGGCCGCGATGGCGGGCAGCCAGGGTCATGCAGACGAGCTGGCTCTTGTCGCCGAATTCAGCCAGGGCGATGAGCAGGAAAGTGGTGCCGGCAGAGGATAGCCAGGTCCCCGGTGTCAGGGCAGCAAGTTCAGGCATTTGTGAAGGTCAGCGGATCAGGACTTGTTGTTCGCCTGGTCGCGGTGCGGGCACTGATCCTTGGTGCACTTGGCGTAGAGGTAGAGCGCGTGGTCCTGAATGGCGAAGCCTCGTTCTTGGGCGATGGCGTTCTGGCGCTTCTCGATTTCCGGATCGTAAAACTCTTCGACCCGGCTGCAGTCGATGCAGACCAGGTGGTCGTGATGCTTGCCGTGGTTGATTTCGAAAACGGCCTTGCCGGATTCGAAGAAGTGCCGCTCAAGCAGGCCGGCCTGCTCGAACTGGGTGAGCACGCGGTAAACCGTGGCCAGCCCGATGTCCATGTTTTCGGCGATGAGCATCTTGTAGACGTCTTCCGCCGTCATGTGGCGCAAGTTGCTCGTTTCGAACAATTCAAGAATTTTCAGGCGGGGAAAAGTGGCTTTCAGCCCCATGTTCTTGAGGCTTTGCGGGTCGCTCATTGCTTGGAATCCCTGAAATTGTTCGATCAGGCGGAATGCTGATTTCGGGTATGATATACCGCTTCAAAGCTGATTGAAAAACTCCGGAAAACCGAATGCGCCGTTCCCGTCTATTGCTCGTCGCCGCTTCTTGCGCCCTCATCGCCGCTTGTTCCTACAAGCCGAGCTTCATCAATGAATACAAGATCGATATCCAGCAGGGCAATGTCCTGACCCAGGAGATGGTTTCCCAGCTCAAGCCGGGCCAGACGCGCGATCAGGTCCGCTTTCTGCTGGGTACGCCGCTGGTCAGCGATATTTTCCATCAGCAGCGCTGGGATTACATTTACCGCTTCAAGAGTGGCAAAACCGGTGATGTCGAATCGCGCAAGTTGACCGTGTTTTTCGATGGCGAGGGGCGCCTGGAGCGCGTCAGCGGCGATATCGCGGCAGGCGAATCCAGTGAAGCGAGTGCACCGGTCAACAAGAGTCGCGTCGTCGATCTCGGCTCGTTGTCGCCGGAATTGGCCGACAAGCCACTGCCGCCGCGCGAGCCGCCAAGCTATTACCGTCGTTTCATGGACATGTTGGGGTTTTAAAGAATGAGTGCAACACGTATTGGTGTCGTCGGGGCCGGTGGCCGCATGGGTCGCATGCTGATCGAGGCTACGCTGAAGGATGATCAGCTGGTGCTCGGCGCAGCGTTTGATGTGGCAGGCAGTCCGGCTATCGGCAAAACGGCCGGTGATCTCGTCGGCATGCCCTGCGATGTGGTGGTGACCGACGATGTCGCCGCCGGGCTCAAGCACATCGATTGCCTGATCGATTTCACCCGCCCGCAAGGCACGCTGGTTCATCTCGAACTGTGTCGCCAGGCCGGGGTGGCCATGGTGATCGGGACAACCGGTTTCGAGGCCGACGGCAAGGCTGTGATTGCCGCTGCGGCCAAGGATGTTCCGGTCGTTTTTGCCCCCAACATGGCGGTCGGCGTCAATCTCGTCTTCAAGCTGCTCGATACCGCAGCACGCATCCTCAATCAGGGTTACGACATTGAGGTCGTCGAGGCGCACCATCGCCTCAAGGTCGATGCGCCTTCCGGCACAGCCCTGCGCATGGGCGAAGTAGTCGCCGCGGCCCTCGGGCGTGATCTTGACGAATGTGCTGTCTATGGTCGCGAAGGTGTGACCGGCGAGCGCGACCCCTCAACCATCGGCTTCGCCACGGTGCGTGGCGGCGACATTGTCGGCGATCACACGGTCATGTTCTGTGGCCTTGGTGAGCGCGTCGAAGTGACGCACAAGGCCAGCAGCCGCATGCCCTATGCCCTCGGCAGTCTGCGCGCTGCACGTTATCTGGCCGGCCGCAAGAGCGGTCTTTTCGACATGCAGGATGTTCTCGGTCTGCGTTAAGCCTTTCCCATGAAATCACGCCTGCTGGATCGGCAACTCCAGGAAATCTTCGGTGGCGAGGGTGAGCCGCAATTCAGGGCGTTGATCGAGCAGGCCAGGGCGGCGCAGCAGGGGGCGCTGGCTGATGGCATGGAAAGGCTGCTCGGGATAGTCGATTCGTCCTATCGCGCCTACGCGGCTATGAATTTGGGTGCCTGGTACACCAAGTTGTCAGGTGACGTGCTGGCTGACTGGAATCTCCGCTCCGGCATGATCGAAGCCGGCCGCCAGTGGAAACAGATGCTCGGTTATGCCGAGGCCGATATCGATAACTCGATAGCCCAGTGGGAACGCATGCTGCATCCGGAAGATCTGCGCATGCTGAAGGCGGAGATCGAGGCACACGCGCAGGGTCAGTCCCCCCATTTTCAGGCCGAATGCCGTCTCAAGGCGCAGGATGGTCAGTGGCGCTGGCTTTTGTTGCGAGGGGCGGTGGCCGCCCGCGAAACCGACGGCCTGCCGGTGCGCATGCTCGTCTTGCAGCGTGACATCAGCGAAATGAAAGCCGCCGAGGCTGCGCTGATTTCGGCCAAGGAGGCCGCCGAGGCGGCCAACAAGGCACGCGGCGCCTTTTTGGCCAACATGAGCCATGAAATCCGGACGCCGATGAACGGCATCATCGGCATGACCGACCTGGCTCTGGATACCGAACTGGATGCCGAGCAGCGGCATTACCTGAAGACGGTGAAGTCGTCGGCCGAGGCGCTGCTGACCATCGTCAATGACATTCTTGATTTCTCGAAAATCGAAGCCGGCAAGGTTGAATTCGAATCGCTGGCTTTCTCGATTCAGGACACCGTGCTCGAAGCGGTTCGTGTGCTCGCCGTCAGCGCCCACAAGAAAGGTCTGGAACTGGTGGCTGATGTGCGGCCCGAGGTGCCGCTGCGCATTGTCGGCGACCCGACGCGCTTGCGCCAGGTCATCATCAACCTGATCGGCAATGCGATCAAATTTACCGAACATGGCGAAGTCGTGCTCGACGTGGCGGTCGATCAGGAGACCGAGCATTCCGTGTATCTGCGCTTTTCCATCCGCGATACGGGTATCGGTGTGCCTGCCGACAAGCAGCGCGCTATTTTCGAGGCATTTTCCCAGGCCGATGTGACGACAACCCGTCGCTTCGGCGGCACGGGCCTCGGGCTGGCCATCTGCGCCCGCCTCGTGCAGTTGATGGATGGCAAGATAACGCTCGAGAGCACGCCGGGCGTTGGCTCGGTTTTTTCGTTCACCGGTCGCTTTGGCGTCGAGTCCTCGGCGATAACGCAGACCCAGGCGTTTTTCGCCGGCTCGCAGTATGGCGGGCGGCGCGCCCTGGTCATAGACGACAATGAAAAGGCCGGTCGTTACATGGTCGAGTTGCTTGAGCGCCTCGGCATCCAGTCTTCGTTTTCAGCCGATGGCAGGTCGGCTGTGGCCGCTATCGAGCGTAGCCGCGCGGTCGATTTTCCCTATGATTATGTGGTGGCCGATGCCGGCATGGAAGCGCCAGCCGGATTTTCCCTGGCCGAAGCCTGGCAGCAGTCGGGGCGGGTCGAAAAGCTCCTGATCATGCTGACGACGGAAAATCAGCGCCACGATCTGACCCGTCTCCGGGAAATAGGCGTTTCTGCCCACCTGGTCAAGCCGATAGGCAGTGCCGACCTGATCGATGCCCTGGGCCTGGCGGAAGGTCCGGACCCAAGCGCGCAGAGCGACTTGATCCTTGCCGATATTGCGCTCGACGAGGTTTCCGAAGGTAGCGATGCACCCCTGAATATCCTGCTGGTCGAAGATAATCCGGTCAATCAGGAATTGGCGAAGCGGCTGCTTGAGCGGCAGTCCCATCGGGTGACCCTGGCCAACAATGGCGTCGAGGCTGTTGATCAGTTTGACAGCGATCACTACGACGTCATCTTGATGGACATGCAGATGCCGGTGATGGGGGGCCTCGAGGCCGCCGAGGCGATTCGTTCCAGGGAAATGCGCCGGAGCTGGGTGCTGTCCCACGAGATCAAGCCCGTCTACATCATAGCCATGACCGCCAACGTCATGGCCAGCGACCACGATCGCTGCATCGAAGCGGGCATGAACGACTACGTCGCCAAGCCCTTGCGGCCAGCCGAATTGTTTGCCGCCCTCGGGCGCAGCCGAGGCCGCATCGATATCGATCAGCCGACGCTTCTGGCCGCTGCGCCGGCCTCATCGGCGAAGCGCATCGATCTGGCGGCGGCGCTGCGCGATATTGGTGACGCCGAGCTGTTTGCCACGATGGCCGGGATGTTCCTGTCGGAGTGGAATACCCATCTGGGTCGCCTCAAGACTGCCCTCGACAGCAGTGACGGCCTTGATCTGCGCATGCATGCCCACACCGTGAAGAGTCTGCTGGCCATGTTCCACGCCGAAAGCGCCCGGCGCCTGGCGATGGAAATCGAGCAGGCGGCGATGGCCGTCGACAATATCGACTGGCCCGCCTGTCAGCGTCTCCATGCCTCGCTTGTCGATGAAATGGCGCAGATAAAACCGGTTCTGACGCAATACGTCGAGACTCGTGTAATCCCTTGAATTTGCCTGAAAAGCCACTTTTCGGCTAAAATAGTAAGGTTAAAAAGCACGAGCGGGGAGGCGCAAGCCTTCCCGCTCGGCACATGAATAATTAGAAATTCAAGGAGAGCCGGTCGTGTCGTTGCTGCCCTCATTCATACCCGCCATTCTCGCCCTCGCCGACGGAACGGTTTTCAAGGGCCAATCCATCGGCGCTGACGGTGTTACCAGTGGCGAAGTTGTCTTTAATACGGCCATGTCGGGCTATCAGGAGATCCTTACCGATCCCTCGTATTGCCGCCAGATCGTGACGCTGACCTACCCGCATATCGGTAACACCGGTTGCAATGCGGAAGATTTCGAGTCCAATGCCAATTACGCCGCCGGTCTGGTCATTCGCGATCTGCCGCTGGTCGCCTCAAACTGGCGTACCCAGGACGATCTGTCGTCCTATCTGAAAAAGCACGGTATCGTCGCCATTGCCGGCATCGATACGCGCAAGCTGACGCGCATCCTGCGTGAAAAGGGCGCCCAGGCCGGTTGCATCCTGGCTGGCGAAGTCGATGAGTCCAAGGCGCTGGCCTTGGCCCGGGCTTTTCCGGGGCTCAACGGTATGGATCTGGCCAAGGTGGTTTCGGCCAAGGAAAGCTATGCCTGGAACGAAGGCGAATGGACGCTGGATGGCTATCAGCCTGGCCCGGCACCGCGCTTTCATGTCGTCGCCTATGACTTTGGTGTCAAGAAGAACATTCTGCGCATGCTTGCCCAGCGTGGCGTCAAGCTGACTGTAGTGCCGGCCCAGACCCCGGCGGCCGACGTCCTGGCCATGAAGCCGGACGGCGTCTTCCTGTCGAATGGCCCAGGCGACCCGGAGCCTTGCGATTACGCCATTGCGGCGATTCGTGAGTTCCTTGATCGCGGCATCCCGACCTTCGGCATCTGCCTCGGTCACCAGTTGCTGGCCCTGGCGTCAGGCGCCAAGACCCTGAAGATGAAGTTCGGTCACCATGGTGCCAACCATCCGGTCAAGGACATGGACACCGGCCAGGTGCTGATCACCAGCCAGAACCACGGTTTCGCTGTCGATGCCGATTCCCTGCCGGCCAACCTGCGCGCCACCCATGTGTCGCTGTTCGACGGTTCCCTGCAAGGCATTGCCCGCACCGACGTGCCGGCCTTCTCCTTCCAGGGTCACCCCGAAGCCAGCCCCGGTCCGCACGACGTGGCCTACCTGTTTGACCGCTTCCTGGATGCCATGACGCGCGGCGCCGCAGCGTTGCAGCCCGCGAAATAAGGCGAGAGTAAAGAAATGCCGAAACGTACAGACATAAAAAGTGTTTTGATTATTGGCGCCGGCCCGATCATCATCGGTCAGGCCTGCGAATTCGACTACTCCGGCGCCCAGGCCTGCAAGGCCCTGCGCGAAGAGGGTTACAAGGTCATCCTGGTTAACTCCAACCCGGCGACCATCATGACCGATCCGGAAATGGCCGACGTTACCTACATCGAGCCGATCACCTGGCAGGTTGTCGCCAAGATCATCGAAAAGGAACGCCCGGACGCGCTGCTGCCGACCATGGGCGGTCAGACGGCGCTCAACTGCGCCCTCGACCTCGACCGTGAAGGCGTCCTCGCCAAGTTCAACGTTGAGTTGATCGGTGCTTCCAAGGAAGCCATCGACAAGGCCGAAGACCGCCAGAAGTTCAAGGACGCGATGACCAAGATCGGTCTCGGTTCCGCCAAGTCGGCAACCGCGCACAGCATGGAAGAGGCTTACCAGGTGCAGGCCGTGATCGGCTTCCCGACCATCATCCGCCCGTCCTTCACGCTGGGCGGCACGGGCGGCGGCATCGCCTACAACATGGAAGAGTTCGAGACCATCTGCAAGCGCGGTCTCGAAGCCTCGCCGACCAACGAGCTGCTGATCGAAGAGTCGCTGCTCGGCTGGAAGGAATACGAGATGGAAGTGGTCCGCGACAAGGCGGACAACTGCATCATCATCTGCTCGATCGAAAACCTCGATCCGATGGGCGTCCATACCGGCGACTCGATCACCGTCGCCCCGGCCCAGACGCTGACCGACAAGGAATACCAGATCCTGCGTAACGCCTCGATCGCCGTGCTGCGCGAAATCGGCGTCGATACCGGCGGTTCCAACGTACAGTTCTCGATCAACCCGAAGGACGGTCGGATGATCGTCATCGAGATGAATCCGCGCGTCTCGCGCTCCTCGGCGCTGGCGTCGAAGGCGACCGGCTTCCCAATTGCCAAGATCGCCGCCAAGCTGTCGGTCGGTTATACCCTCGATGAACTGTCGAACGACATCACCGGCGGCAAGACCCCGGCCTCCTTCGAGCCGTCCATCGACTACGTTGTCACCAAGGTGCCGCGTTTTGCTTTCGAGAAATTCCCGCAGGCCGACAATACGCTGACCACCCAGATGAAGTCGGTCGGCGAAGTCATGGCTATCGGCCGCACCTTCCAGGAATCCCTGCAGAAAGCCCTGCGTGGTCTGGAAGTCGGCGTCGATGGCTTCAATCTCAAGACGGTCGATCCGGCCACCATCGACGAACAGCTGGCCCGGCCGACGCCGGATCGCCTGTGGTACGTCGCCGACGCCTTCGGGATCGGAATGTCGGTCGAGCGTGTTTTCGAACTGACCAAGATTGATCCGTGGTTCCTCGTCCAGATCAAGGAAATCGTTGATCTCGAACTGGCTGTCGAAAAGCGCGAATTTGCCTCGATTACCGCCGAAGAGCTGCGCTACCTCAAGCGCAAGGGCTTTGCCGATCGTCGTCTGGCCTACCTGTTGAAAACCACCGAAACCGAATTCCGCAACCGTCGCCATGCCCTGGGCGTCCGCCCGGTGTACAAGCGCGTCGATACCTGCGCTGCCGAGTTCTCGACCGATACCGCCTACATGTACTCGACCTACGAGGACGAGTGCGAGGCCAATCCGACCGACAAGAAGAAGATCATGGTTCTCGGTGGCGGTCCCAACCGCATCGGCCAGGGCATCGAGTTCGACTACTGCTGCGTGCATGCCGCCATGGCCATGCGCGAGGACGGGTACGAAACGATCATGGTCAACTGCAATCCGGAAACCGTGTCTACCGACTACGACACCTCGGATCGCCTGTATTTCGAGCCGCTGACGCTGGAAGACGTGCTCGAAATCGTCGCCATCGAAAAGCCGGTCGGCGTCATCGTCCAGTACGGTGGCCAGACCCCGCTCAAGCTCGCCCTTGCCCTCGAAGCCAACGGCGTGCCGATCATCGGCACCAGCCCGGAATCGATCGACGTGGCCGAAGACCGTGAGCGCTTCCAGAAGCTGCTGCACGAACTCGGCCTCAAGCAGCCGCCCAACCGCACGGCGCGCACCGAAGAAGATGCCCTGCGTCTGGCCCAGGAAATCGGTTATCCGCTAGTCGTCCGCCCGTCTTACGTGCTGGGTGGCCGGGCCATGGAAATCGTCCATGAGCAGAAGGATCTCGAGCGCTACATGCGCGAAGCCGTCAAGGTCTCGCATGACTCGCCGGTGCTCCTCGACCGCTTCCTCAACGACGCCGTCGAGTGCGACTTCGATGCACTGTCCGATGGCGATGAAGTCATCATCGGTGGCGTCATGGAGCACATTGAACAGGCCGGCGTCCATTCCGGCGACTCGGCCTGCTCGCTGCCGCCCTATTCGCTGGGTCAGGCCGTGCAGGACGAACTGCGCCGGCAGACCAAGCTGATGGCCAAGGCGCTCAACGTCTGCGGCCTCATGAATGTGCAGTTCGCGATTAAAGACAACGACGTCTACGTGCTCGAAGTCAATCCGCGCGCCTCGCGCACGGTGCCCTTCGTTTCCAAGGCGACCGGGCTCCAGCTCGCGAAGATCGCGGCGCGCTGCATGGCCGGGCGCAGCCTCAAGGACCAGGGCGTGACGCGGGAAGTCATCCCGCCGTATTTCTCGGTCAAGGAAGCCGTCTTCCCCTTCGTCAAGTTCCCGGGTGTCGATACCATTCTCGGCCCCGAAATGAAGTCGACGGGCGAAGTCATGGGCGTCGGCGTCACTTTTGCCGAAGCCTTCGTCAAGTCGCAACTGGCGGCCAGCGTCAAGCTGCCGACCTCCGGTAAGGTCTTCCTCTCGGTCAAGGACAGCGACAAGGCGAAAGCCATCGAAGTTGCCCGTCACCTGCATGAAGCCGGTTTCCATCTCGTGGCGACGCGCGGTACGGCGCATGCCATCGAAGCCGCCGGTTTGCCGGTGCAGACGGTCAACAAGTTCACTGAAGGTCGTCCGCACATTGTTGACATGATCAAGAACAATGAAATTTCCTTGATCATCAACACCGTTGAGGAAAAGCGTCAGGCGGTTAACGATTCGCGCAATATCCGGACGTCCGGCCTGCAGGCGCGGGTCACGATGTACACGACGATCTGGGGTGCCGAGGCGGCTGCCGAAGGGATCCGCAATCTGGGTGAGCTGGTGGTCTATCCTATCCAGACCTTGCATACACAACTAAACTAAGACAAACCTTAAAACCGCCGGGTTATTCCATTTCCAGATCGCCCGTGACTTTGTCGACGTCGCCTAGCCGTGCTGTTCGCACTGTCTGCGGCTAGTCTTCGCGTCACGAACGAACTGGAAATGGAATTTGCTCCTTTGGGGCGCCGGCGGTTTTGCTTTTGCTGGAAGAGACTATGAGCAAAGTTCCATTGACCGTAAAAGGTGCTGAAAAGCTGCGCGAAGAACTGCATCGCCTGAAAACGGTGGATCGGCCCTGGGTCATCGGCGCCATTGCCGAAGCGCGCGCCCATGGCGACCTCTCCGAAAATGCCGAATACGATGCCGCCAAGGAACGTCAGGGCTTCATCGAAGGGCGTATCCAGGAGGTCGAGGGCAAGTTGTCGCATGCCCAGATCATCGATCCCAAATTGCTCGATGCCGACGGCCGTTGTGTTTTTGGCGCCACGCTCGATCTCGAGGATCAGGATACCGGCGATGCCGTGACCTACCAGATCGTTGGCGAGGACGAAGCGGACATCAAGGGTGGCAAGATTTCGGTCAATTCGCCGATAGCCCGTGCGCTGATCGGCAAGTACGCCGGCGATATCGCCCAGGTCCAGGCGCCGGGCGGCATGCGCGAATACGAAATAATCGATATTCGCTACGAATAATTGCCGTGAAACGCCTGTCCGAAGCCCTCTACCTGATTGCCATCACGCTCTGGGTGGGCGGTTTGTGGGCTATCGGCTACATGGCGGCACCGGTGCTCTTCGCCAGCCTGGGCGACCGGCAGCTGGCCGGCATGGTCGCCGGCAAGTTATTTGCGCTGGTTGGCTGGCTGGGTTTGGGCTGCGCGGCCTGGCTGCTGATCTTTCTGGTGTCGCGCTGGGGCGGGCGGGTGCTCAGGCAGGCCGTCTTCTGGCTGGTCGTGCTGATGGCGCTGATGACAGCCGCCAGCCAGTTCGGGATTCAACCGCTGATGGCACAGCTCAAGCTCGATGCGCTGCCGCGGGAAGTCATGGAAAGTGTGCTGCGCGACCGCTTTGCCGCTTGGCACGGGGTTTCCAGCATCCTCTACCTGGTGCAGAGTCTGCTGGGCTTATGGCTGGTGATCTGGAGCGGTCGCGGCCTGAAGTGATCAGCCCTGGAAGGCGCGCTTGCTTTTGCGCGGGGCAGAAGGAATCGGACGGCGTGGCTTCGGGGCTTTTTTGGCGTTGGCAGCGGCAATTTCGGCAGGCAGCGGCCGATAAACGACGAGCAGCTTGCCAATGTGTTGAATTTGAGCAGCACCCAGTTGGGTGCAAATCTGCTCATAATAGGCCAGCCGATTTTCGCGGCTATCACCATAAACGCGAATCTTGATCAGTTCGTGGGCGTTAAGGTTCAGTTCGATTTCCTTCAGGACGCTCTCAGTGAGGCCGTTTTCGGCAATCGAGACAACCGGATTCAGAGCGTGGGCCAGGGCGCGCAGTTCGCTGCGCCGGGCCGATGTTAATTGCAGCATAGTCAACCTTTCAAAAACGGCATTTTACCCGAATGAAAAGAACCAGAACCAGTAAAGCTTGGATGCGCGAGCATGTCAATGATACCTATGTCCAGCTTGCGAGGAAGGATGGATGGCGTTCGCGCGCCGCTTTCAAGCTGCTCGAGATCGACGACAAGGACAAGTTGCTCAAGCGCGGCGAGGTCGTGGTTGACCTTGGCGCGACACCCGGTGGCTGGTCGCAGGTGGCGACCAAACGGGTCGGCGATGGTGGCATGGTGATCGCCCTCGACCTGCTGGAAATGGAGCCAATTCACAACGTCCATTTCATCCAGGGCGATTTTCGCGAAGATGAGGTGCTCGATCAGCTGGAAAAACACATCGGGGATCGCCGGGTGGGGCTTGTAATGTCCGACATGGCCCCCAATATGTCAGGAGTGCCGCTGGTCGATCAGGCGCGCATCATGCACCTGGCAGAACTGGGCCTGGAATTTTCCCGGGCGCACCTGAAACCCGAGGGCGCTTTTCTGGTCAAAGTTTTCCAAGGCACCGATTACGAAACATTTTTGCGCCAGATGCGGGAGACCTTCAAGACTGTCGTGGTGCGCAAACCGGATGCTTCGCGTGATCGTAGTGCCGAGCTTTATTTGCTCGGACGCACATTGCGCTAAGAGTTTTGTTTAGAATGGCATTTTTATCGCTCGTCGCTGTAGAAGGAGAGCAAGCTTGAACAACATGTTCAAAAACCTGGCCGTCTGGCTGGTCATTGGCCTGGTGCTGATGACGGTGTTTAACCAGTTCAACAGCCGTCAGGTTGCCTCGTCTGGTTCCGTCGAATACTCCCAGTTCATCGAGGAGGTGAAGTCCGGCCGCATTTCCAAGGTGGTCATGGAAGGCCGTACGCTGAAGGCGACGACAAGCGAGGGCAAGCGCATCACGTCTTACGCCCCGCCCGATCTCTGGCTGGTTTCCGACCTGCTCAAAAATGGCGTCAAGATTGAAGCCAGGCCGGAAGAAGAGCCGTCCTTCCTGATGAACCTCTTTGTCAGCTGGTTCCCGATGCTGCTCCTGATCGGTGTCTGGGTCTTCTTCATGCGCCAGATGCAGGGCGGCGGCAAGGGCGGTGCCTTTTCCTTCGGCAAGTCGAAGGCGCGCATGATGGACGAGTCGACCAATGTCATCACCTTTGCCGACGTGGCGGGTTGTGATGAAGCCAAGGAAGAGGTTCAGGAAATCGTCGATTTCCTGCGCGATCCATCCAAGTTCCAGAAGCTCGGTGGCCGTATTCCCAAGGGTGTGCTCATGGTCGGCAACCCGGGTACGGGCAAGACGCTGCTCGCCAAGGCGATAGCCGGCGAAGCCAAGGTGCCCTTCTTCAGTATTTCCGGTTCCGATTTTGTTGAAATGTTTGTCGGTGTGGGCGCGGCCCGCGTCCGCGACATGTTCGAGAATGCCAAGAAGCACGCACCGTGCATCATTTTCATCGATGAAATCGACGCCGTCGGTCGCCATCGTGGCGCCGGCCTGGGTGGTGGCAACGACGAGCGCGAACAGACCCTGAACCAGTTGCTGGTCGAGATGGACGGTTTCGAAGGTCATACCGGGACCATCGTGATTGCCGCGACCAATCGTCCCGATATTCTCGATCCGGCCCTGCTGCGGCCAGGCCGTTTCGACCGTCAGGTCGTCGTTCCCCTGCCCGATATTCGTGGCCGTGAGGAAATTCTCAAGGTTCATATGCGCAAGGTGCCGATTTCCGGCGACGTCAAGGCCGACATCATCGCGCGCGGTACGCCGGGTTTCTCCGGTGCCGATCTGGCCAATCTGGTCAATGAGGCTGCCCTGTTCGCCGCTCGCGGCAACAAGCGCCTGGTGGACATGGAAGATTTCGAGAAGGCCAAGGACAAGATCATGATGGGCGCCGAGCGCCGCAGCATGGTGATGACCGAGGAAGAAAAGACCAATACGGCTTACCACGAGTCCGGTCATGCCGTGGTTGCCAAGCTGGTGCCGAAGTCCGACCCGGTGCACAAGGTGACGATCATTCCGCGTGGCCGTGCTCTGGGCCTGACCATGCAGTTGCCGGAGCAGGATCGCTACGCCTACGACCGTGAATACCTGATGAGTCGGATCGCCGTGCTGTTCGGTGGTCGGATTGCCGAAGAGTTGTTCATGAACCAGATGACGACCGGTGCCTCGAACGATTTCGAGCGGGCAACCGCGATGGCCCGTGACATGGTGACCCGTTACGGCATGTCCGACCTCGGCGTGATGGTCTATGGCGAGAACGAGGGCGAGGTATTCCTCGGTCGCTCGGTAACCCAGCACAAGAACGTTTCCGAAGCGACCATGCAGAAGGTCGATTCTGAGATTCGTCGCCTGATTGACGAGCAATATGCGCTGGCCCGCCGCCTGCTCGAAGAGAATCGCGACAAGGTCGAAGCCATGACCAAGGCGCTGCTTGAGTGGGAAACCATTGATGCCGAGCAGATCGACGACATCATGGCCGGCAAGGCGCCGCGTCCGCCCAAGCCTTCGCAGGCCAGTCCGCGGGCGAGCACGCCGAGCGATACGCCGGGTGCGGAACCGAGCGCTGCAGCGACGGCCTGATGGGTCGTCTTGTTGAATCGGCCGGGAGTCTCTCCCGGCCTTTTGTTTTTTTGCCATGACACAATTGCACTGCGGCCCTTATCGGCTATCGCTAGCTCGCCCCCTGGTGATGGGGATCGTCAATTTGACGCCGGATTCCTTTTCCGGCGACGGCCTGGTCGGCAATGTCGAGCAGGCGATACGCCACGCCAGGGCGCAGTTCGAGGCAGGTTCGGACATTCTCGATATCGGTGCCGAATCGTCGCGGCCGGGGGCTGTTCCAGCCTCGGAAGCCGACGAATTGAGGCGCCTGCTGCCCGTGCTCAAGGAAATTGTCGGTTGGGGTGTGCCGATCTCGGTCGATACCTACAAGCCGGTCGTCATGCGTGCCGCCCTGGATGCTGGCGCGACGATGATCAATGACATTACCGGCCTGACCAATCCGGATGCCCTCTCTGTCGTGGCTGGCAGTGATTGTGCGGTCTGTGTCATGCACATGCAGGGGGTGCCCGGCACGATGCAGCAGACGCCGCAGTATGGCGATGTGGTTGGCGAGGTGCGGGCTTTTCTCACCAGTGCGGCGGCGCGTTGCCGAGAGGTCGGCATTGGTGGGGAGCGAATCGTGCTCGATCCGGGCTTCGGGTTCGGCAAGACGCTGGCGCACAATCTGGCTCTTTTTCGCGCCCTCGGCGGCACCAGCGTCGAAGCCCTGCCGGTGCTCGTCGGCATCTCCCGCAAGTCGATGCTCGGCGCCATTACCGGGCGCCCGGTTGGTGAGCGACTGGCGGCCAGTGTCGCGGCTGCACTGATGGCGGCACAAAAAGGTGCGAAAATACTGCGCGTGCATGATGTCGCCGCGACCAGGGATGCCCTGGCAGTGTGGGCGGCAATCGAACAGGGGAGTGAGCAATGAGCAGGAAATATTTCGGAACCGACGGCGTACGCGGTCGGGTCGGGCAGTCGCCCATTACCCCGGATTTCGTCATGCGCCTCGGCTATTCAGCCGGCAAGGTCTTGCTGGAGCAGTGCAACATGCCGGCCGGCGAACGTCCCGCCGTGCTCATCGGCAAGGATACGCGGCTCTCCGGGTACATGCTGGAGTCGGCGCTGGAGGCTGGTTTCTCGGCTGCCGGCATTGACGTCTTCCTGGTCGGCCCCTTGCCGACGCCTGCCGTCGCCTATCTGACCCGTGCCTTGCGTCTGCAGGCCGGAATCGTCATCTCGGCCTCGCATAATCCCTATTACGATAACGGCATCAAGTTTTTCTCGGCTCTCGGCACCAAATTGCCCGACGAGGTCGAGCGCGCCATCGAGGCGGGCATCGATCAGCCCATCGTCTGCGCCCCGCCAGCCGACCTTGGCCGCGTCCGGCGCATCGATGATGCGCGCGGTCGTTATATCGAATTCTGCAAGAGCACTTTTCCCAACGACCTTGATCTGCGCGGCCTGAAAATCGTCGTCGATTGTGCGCATGGTGCCGCCTACCATATCGCGCCAAGTGTCTTTCATGAACTGGGTGCCGATGTCGTGACTATCGGGGCGCAACCGAATGGTCTGAATATCAATGATGGTGTCGGTGCGACGGCCCCCAAGGCACTGTGCGAAGCGGTGCTGGCTAACCGGGCCGATCTCGGCGTGGCCCTCGATGGCGATGCCGACCGTCTGCAGATGGTCGATGCCGAAGGCAATCTTTATGATGGCGATCAGCTCCTCTTCGCCATCGTTCGCAGCCGGGCTCGTGCCGGCAAGGTAAGGGGCGTCGTCGGTACCCTGATGACCAATCTGGCCCTCGAGCACGCCCTGGGCAAGGCAGAGATACCATTTGCCCGTGCCGCGGTGGGTGATCGTTACGTTGTCGAAATGCTCAACGAAAAGGGCTGGCTCTACGGTGGCGAAAATTCCGGGCATATTCTTGCCATGGACCGGCATACCACCGGCGATGGGATCATCGCAGCCTTGCAGGTTCTGGCCGCACTGCGCGAAACTGGTGGCGATTTGAAGACATTGCTCGGTTGTCTCGTGCTCTATCCGCAGAAACTGATCAACGTGCCGATCTCGCGCGGATTTCCCTGGAAGGATCATCCGGCGATAACGTCGGCCCTGAGCGAAGCCGAATCGGGACTTGCCGGGCGGGGCAGGGTGCTGCTCCGCGCCTCGGGTACCGAGCCCCTGTTGCGAGTCATGGTTGAAGGCGAAGATGCGCCTGAAGTGCTGCGCACGGCTGAAAAACTGGCGGCTGTTGTGCGGGAGTTGGCGCAATAAATTGCCTTGAATGCCTAATCGTATTGACCGAAAAATCGACGAGTCGCTATAATCCGAAGGTTTTTCGCCAACAGAATCGTCTAGCCCATGCGTAAAAAGCTCGTAGCTGGTAACTGGAAGATGCACGGCTCACTGCAGCAGAATTCGGTTTTGCTGGCGAGTATTGCCGCTGGAGCGTCCGGAATGGCTTGCGAGATGGCCGTCTGTCCGCCCTATCCGTATCTTGGGCAGGCACAGTTGGCGTTGCAGGGTTCCCCGCTTGCACTGGGGGCACAATCGCTTAGCGAGCATGCGTCGGGTGCGTTTACCGGCGAAGTCTCGGCGGCCATGCTGCTTGAATTCGGGTGTCGCTATGTGCTGGTCGGTCATTCCGAGCGACGGGCACTGTTCGGTGAAACGGATGCAGTAGCTGCGGCCAAGTTCGCGGCGGCGCAGGAGGCGGGTTTGGTGCCCGTCCTCTGTGTCGGTGAAACGCTGGATGAGCGCAATGCCGGTCAGACCGCCTCGGTGATTGCCCGGCAGCTGTCGGCAGTGCTGGATCGTGTCGGGGTGAATGCCATGGCCTCGGCTGTGGTTGCCTATGAGCCGGTATGGGCCATCGGAACCGGTGTAACGGCATCGCCGGCGCAAGCGCAGGAAGTGCATGCGGCGATCCGTGCCCAGGTGGCGGCGCTGGATGCAGGTGTTGCCGAAGGTTTGCGCATTCTCTACGGTGGTAGTGTGAAGCCGCAGAATGCGAAGGAGTTGTTTGGGCAGGCTGACATCGATGGTGGTTTGATCGGTGGCGCTGCCTTGGTTGCGGATGATTTTCTGGCGATTTGCCTTGCGGCAAATTGATAGGCTGACAAATGAACTGGTTATTTTCTCTCGTCCTGACGGTCCACATTCTGGTGGCGATCGTCATTATTGGCTTGGTCCTCATGCAGCACGGCAAGGGCGCCGACATGGGGGCTGCTTTTGGTAGTGGCGCCTCCGGCAGCCTGTTTGGTGCTACCGGCTCGGCTAATTTCCTGAGTCGTGCAACGGGCATTCTCGCCGCAGTATTCTTTGCGACGAGCCTGACCCTGGCCTACATTGCTTCAAGCCAGCCAAAAACGACTGGCAGTGTCATGCAAGAACCGGTACAATCGCAGACTGTTTCGCAGCCTGCCTCGGCGGGTGGTGAATCGCCAGCGGCTCCTGTGGGTGCGGGTTCCAAGGCGAAAGACATACCGAAGTAACGTAAGAAGGTTTGCCCGGCATTAAGTCCTCGCCGGGTGACCAAAAAGACGTGCCGACGTGGTGAAATTGGTAGACACGCTATCTTGAGGGGGTAGTGGCGCAAGCTGTGCGAGTTCGAGTCTCGCCGTCGGCACCAAAAGCTGGGCAGTGGCCGCAAGGTACGCTGCTTCGAACAAGAAACTGAATATTGGCGGCGGGTCATGGAAAACTACTTTCCAATCCTGATGTTCGTTCTGGTGGGGGTTGCGGTCGGCGTTCTGCCTGTCGCAATGGGCTTCATTCTTGCTCCAAGCCGACCGGATCCTGAAAAGCTCTCTCCTTACGAGTGCGGCTTTGAGGCTTTTGAAGATGCGCGCATGAAGTTCGATGTGCGTTTCTATCTGATAGCCATTCTCTTCATTTTGTTCGATCTGGAAATTGCCTTCCTGTTTCCCTGGGCGTCGATTTTCAAGGACATTGTTGCGACCGAGTCGATAAAGCTCTTCGGCTTTCTCGAAATGCTCGTGTTCGTTGCCATCCTGGTCGTGGGTTATGTGTATGCCTGGGCCAAGGGCGCGCTGGAATGGGAATGAGGCTAGGCTATGGCTATTGAGGGCGTCCTCCAGGAAGGCTTTGTCACCACTACGGCTGACAAGCTGATCAATTACATGCGAACCGGCTCGATCTGGCCCATGACCTTCGGTCTGGCCTGTTGTGCGGTTGAAATGATTCATGCCGGTGTGTCGCGTTACGACCTCGATCGTTTCGGGATCGTGTTCCGGGCCAGTCCGCGTCAGTCCGATGTCATGATTGTCGCCGGTACGCTGACCAATAAAATGGCACCGGCCCTGCGCAAGGTTTACGACCAGATGGCCGAGCCGCGCTGGGTCATCTCCATGGGCTCCTGTGCCAATGGGGGTGGCTACTACCACTACTCCTATTCTGTTGTGCGTGGCTGTGACCGCATCGTTCCTGTCGATATCTATGTGCCGGGTTGCCCGCCGACTGCTGAAGCCCTGATTTACGGGCTGATCCAGTTGCAGAACAAGATTCGTCGCACCAATACCATTGCTCGTTAATTGCCAAGGCTGATTCGATATGTCTGCCAAGCTGGAAACGCTTAGTCAAAACCTGCAGAAGCACTTTGGCGATAAATTGAAATCGCTGAAGCTGGCTTTGGGTGAAGTAACCATTGAAGTCAGTGCGGCCGACTATCTCGGCGTGATGACTGCCTTGCGCGATGAGGCTGATCTTCATTTTGAAGAAATCATCGATCTCTGTGGTGTCGATTATTCGACCTACGCTGATGGTGGCTGGCAAGGCCGGCGCTACGCGGCGGTTTCCCATCTGCTGTCGATTGCTCACAACTGGCGTTTGCGTGTCCGTGTCTTTGCTGAGGATGACGAGTTTCCCGCCGTTGATTCAGTCACCGGTGTCTGGAAAAGCGTGAACTGGTTCGAGCGCGAAGCCTTCGACCTCTACGGTATTGCCTTCGTCGGTCATGACGACCTGCGTCGCATCCTGACCGATTACGGTTTCATCGGACATCCGTTCCGCAAGGATTTCCCGATTTCCGGCCACGTTGAAATGCGTTACGACCCCGATCAGGCTCGCGTGATCTATCAACCGGTCACCATCGAGCCTCGCGAGAACACCCCGCGCATCGTGCGCGAAGATACTTTCGGGGACACTGCCCATGGCTGATATCCGCAATTTCACGCTGAACTTTGGTCCGCAGCACCCGGCCGCGCACGGCGTTTTGCGACTCGTGCTTGAACTGGACGGCGAAGTCGTCCAGCGCGCCGACCCGCATATCGGTCTCCTGCACCGCGCCACCGAAAAGCTGGCCGAAACCCGGACCTGGGTCCAGTCCGTGCCGTACATGGATCGTCTCGACTACGTCTCGATGATGTGTAACGAGCATGCCTACTGCCTGGCTACTGAAAAGCTGCTCGGCATCGAGGTGCCGGAGCGCGGCAAGTACATCCGCGTCATGTTCGACGAAGTCACCCGTATCCTCAACCATCTGTTGTGGATCGGCTGTCACGCGCTGGACGTCGGTGCGATGACCATGGCGCTCTACACCTTCCGCGAACGCGAAGACCTGATGGACGTTTATGAGGCGGTTTCCGGTGCCCGGATGCATGCTGCCTACTATCGTCCGGGTGGTGTCTATCGCGACCTGCCGGATCGCATGCCGCAATATCAGGAATCAACCTGGACCACCGCCAAGAGGGCGGGGGAGAAGAACGAGAACCGCAGCGGTTCCGTGCTCGACTTCCTTGAAGATTTCACCAATCGTTTCCCGACCTACCATTCCGAATATCACACCCTGCTGACCGACAACCGGATATGGAAGCAGCGTCTGGTCAATGTCGGCGTCGTGACGCCGGAGCGCGCCATGCAGATGGGCTTTAGCGGCGCCATGCTGCGTGGTTCGGGCATCGCCTGGGACTTGCGCAAGAAGCAGCCCTACGCCGCTTACGACAAGATCAATTTCGATGTGCCAGTGGGCGTCAATGGCGACAGCTATGACCGCTACCTGGTTCGCATGGAAGAAATGATCCAGTCGAACAACATCATCAAACAATGTATCGCCTGGCTGCGCAAGAATCCCGGCCCGGTGATCACCGACAACAACAAGGTGGCACCGCCGCCGCGTGAAAACATGAAGACCAACATGGAGGAGCTGATTCATCACTTCAAGCTCTTCACCGAAGGTATCCATGTTCCCGCCGGCGAAGCCTATGCGGCCGTCGAACATCCCAAGGGTGAGTTCGGCATCTACTTTGTTTCCGATGGTGCCAACAAGCCTTACCGCATGAAGATTCGTGCTCCGGGCTTTGTCCACCTGGCCGGTCTGGATGAAATGTCCAGAGGCCACATGATTGCCGACGTCGTTACGATTATCGGTTCCCAAGATATTGTTTTTGGCGAGATCGACCGCTGATGTTTTCCGCTGAAACCCTCCAGAACTTCGCCCGCGAAGTCGCCAAGTATCCCGCCGAACAGAAGCAGTCGGCGTCGATGGCCTGCCTCGCACATGCCCAGGCTGAAAAAGGCTGGTTGTCGCCCGAGTCCATCGAGGCGGTTGCCAACTATCTTGGTATGCCGCCCATTGCGGCCTACGAAGTGGCCTCCTTCTACAACATGTATGACCTGAAGCCGGTCGGCAAGTACAAGATCATGGTCTGTACCAACCTTCCTTGCGCGCTCTCGGGTGGCTACCATGCCGGCGAATACCTGCAGAAAAAGCTGGGTGTTGGCTACGGCGAAACGACGCCGGATGGCAAATTCACATTGAAGGAAGGTGAATGCATGGGGGCTTGCGGCGACGCACCGGTCTTCATCGTCAACAACCGCTCGATGTGCAGCCACATGCACCCGGAACAGATCGACAAGCTGCTTGAGGAGTGCAAATAATGGCCATGCTTGGTGCGATCAACGGCGTCCTCATGGAAGGCCTGGACGGCGACAACAGCTGGGGCCTCAATGACTATGTAGCGCGCGGCGGTTATGCGCAGCTCAAGCGCATCCTGGAAACCGGGATGACGCAGGAAGACGTCATCAGCGAAGTCAAGAAATCCGTGCTGCGCGGTCGAGGCGGCGCCGGTTTTCCGACCGGTCTCAAGTGGTCCTTCATGCCGCGCTCCTTCCCCGGAGACAAGTACGTCGTCTGCAACACCGACGAAGGCGAACCGGGTACCTTCAAGGACCGCGACATCATGCGCTTCAACCCGCATGCCGTCATCGAAGGCATGGCCATCGCCGCTTACGCGATGGGCGCCAACCGCGGCTACAACTATGTGCACGGCGAAGTCTGGCTCGAGTACAAGCGTTTTGAAGAAGCGCTCGATCAGGCCCGCGCTGCCGGTTTCATCGGCCAGAACATCCTCGGTTCCGGGTTCAACTTCGAGCTGTTCGCGCACCATGGTTACGGCGCCTACATCTGCGGCGAAGAAACGGCGCTGCTCGAGTCGATCGAAGGCAAGAAGGGGCAGCCCCGCTTCAAGCCGCCGTTCCCGGCCTCTTTCGGTCTCTACGGCAAGCCGACGACCATCAACAATACGGAAACCTTCGCTTCCATTCCCTTCATCCTGAAGATGGGCGGCGAGGAGTTCCTCAACCTCGGCAAGCCGAACAATGGCGGTACCAAGCTGTTCTCGGTGTCCGGTCATGTCAATCGTCCGGGCAACTACGAAATTCCGCTGGGCACCCCGTTTGCCACACTGCTCGAAATGTGTGGTGGCATGCGCGGTGGTCGCAAGCTCAAGGCCGTCATTCCGGGTGGGTCGTCTGCCCCGGTCATGCCGGCCGACGTGATCATGGATTGCACCATGGACTACGACTCGATCAGCAAGGGCGGTTCCATGCTCGGTTCGGGCGCGGTCATCGTCATGGACGAGACGGTCTGCATGGTCAAGGCGCTGGAGCGCCTGTCCTTCTTCTACCACGAAGAGTCCTGCGGCCAATGTACGCCCTGTCGTGAAGGTACGGCCTGGATGTACAAGGTCGTGCATCGCATCGAGAACGGACTCGGCAAGCCGGAAGATCTGGATCTGCTGAACAGTGTTCTGGGCAATATCGCGGGCCGTACCATCTGTGCGCTCGGCGATGCGGCCGCCTTTCCGGTGCAGAGCTTCATCAAGCACTTCGGCAAGGAATTCGAGTACCACATTGAAAACAAGACCTGTCTGGTGCCCAAGGATGTTCAGTGGGCAGGCAGCGGCTTCCACAAGATTCCGGCCTGATGGCCGCGGGTTGCAACGTAACTAACGACGAAAAGTCAGGCTACAAGGTAGCGACATGCTAGAAATCGAAATCGACGGCAAGAAAGCGCAAGTGCCCGATGGCAGCACGGTGATGGATGCCGCGCAGCAGGTTGGGGTGTACATTCCGCATTTCTGCTACCACAAGAAACTTTCGATCGCCGCCAACTGCCGCATGTGTCTCGTGCAGGTGGAAAAGGCGCCGAAGCCGTTGCCGGCTTGCGCAACGCCGGTGACCAACGGCATGAAGGTTTTCACGCACTCCGAACTGGCCGTCAAGGCACAGAAGGGCGTGATGGAATTCCTGCTCATCAATCACCCGCTGGATTGCCCGATCTGCGATCAGGGCGGCGAGTGCCAGTTGCAGGACATGTCCGTCGGTTACGGCCCGATGAAGAGCCGCTACACCGAAGACAAGCACGTTGTCTTCCACAAGAGCGTCGGTCCGCTGATCTCGATGGAAGAAATGAGCCGCTGCATCCACTGCACCCGTTGCGTCCGCTTCGGTCAGGAAATCGGCGGCATCATGGAACTCGGCATGGCCAACCGCAACATGCACTCCGAGATCATGACCTTCGTCGGCCGTTCGGTGGATTCCGAATTGTCCGGCAACATGATCGACATGTGCCCGGTCGGTGCGCTGACCTCCAAGCCTTTCCGCTATACCGCCCGTTCCTGGGAACTGCAGCGCCGCAAGTCGGTCAGCCCGCATGATTCCGTCGGCGCCAACCTGGTTGTCCAGGTCAAGCACGAGAACGTGATGCGCGTTCTGCCGCGTGAAAACGAAGATGTGAACGAGTGCTGGATCTCGGACAAGGAGCGTTTCTCCTATCAGGCCCTGAGTTCCGACGAGCGCCTGACCAAGCCCATGGTCAAGCAGGGTGGCGAATGGAGGGAAGTCGACTGGAACGTCGCCCTCGATTACGTCGCCCACGGTCTCAAGGACGTTGCCCGCAACCATGGTGGTGATGCCGTGGCCGCACTGGCTGCGCAAAGCTCGACCGTTGAAGAACTGGCCCTGCTGGCCAAGGTCATGAAGGGCCTCGGTAGCGGCAATATCGATTTCCGCCCGCGCCAGAGCGATTTTTCCGCCGATGGCAAGCGCGCCGGCACGCCGTGGCTGGGCCTGCGTCTGGCCGAGATCAAGGATCTTGATGGCGCCCTGGTGGTTGGATCCTTCCTGCGCAAGGATCATCCGCTCATCGCTCAGCGTCTGCGTCAGGCTGCCAAGAAATACACCAAGGTCAGCCTGTTGTCGGTGACCGGTGACGATCAACTGATCAACCTGCATGCCCGCCTGACCGTTGCCCCATCGCAACTGGCCGCTTCGCTGGCCGCCATCGTCAAGGCTGCGGCCGAGATCAAGGGTGTTGCCGTGCCGGCCGGGGTCGAAACGGCCAATGTCTGTGAAACGAGCAAGAAGATTGCCCAGAGCCTGGTTGATGGCGACAAGCGAGCCGTTTTCCTCGGCAATGTCGCGACCCAGTCGGCTGATGCGACGCAGTTGCAGGCCTTGTCGCTTGAACTTGGCAAGATAACCGGCGCTACGGTCGGTTTCCTCGGCGAAGGTGCGAATACCGTCGGTGCTTACGCCGCAGGCGCACTGCCTTCCGCTGCCAATGCCCGCCAGATGTTCGAGCAGCCCCGCAAGGCTTACGTTCTGATGGGTGTTGAGCCTGAATTCGATTGCGCCAATCCGCAACTGGTTGTTGGCGCACTCAAGCAGGCCAGCCTGGTTGTTTACATGTCGGCATTCAAGCATGCACCGGCCCTTGAATACGCCGATGTGATCCTGCCGATTGCTCCCTACACCGAAACTTCGGGCACTTTCATCAATATCGAAGGGCGCATCCAGAGTTTCAACGGTGTGGCCAAGGCTCGTGGCGATGCCCGCCCGGCCTGGAAGCTGCTGCGTGTGCTCGGCAACGTCCTCAACCTCGACGGTTTTGGGTACGAGTCCAGCGAGGCGGTTCGCGATGAACTGCTGGGCAAGGGTACTGAATTCCTGACCGGTCTGAATAATGATCTCAAGGGCGTCGCCCTGGCTGTTCCGGCGGCTTCGTCTGCCGGCCTGCAGCGCATCGCCGATGTGCCGATCAACTTTGCCGACCCGCTGGCTCGTCGTGCCCCGGCTCTGCAGCAGACGGCTGATTCGGTTGCACCGACCGCCCGTCTTGCCGAGCAGACCATGGCCCAGATCGGCCTTGCCGACAAAGCCCAGGTTCGCGTCAGGCAGGGCAGTGGCGAGGCAATTCTGGTCGCCCGCACCGACAACAATGTGCCTGCCGGCTGCGTACGCGTCTCGGCGGCGCATGTGAGCACTGCGATGCTGGGCGACATGTTCGGCTCGATTACCGTGGAGCGTGCATAAATGGACGCATTGATGAATTTCGGCACAGGGATTTTCGGCGGCGCCTGGCCGGCCGTCTGGACCCTTATCAAGATCGTCCTGATCGTTGCGCCACTGATGCTCGGCGTCGCGTATCTGACCTATTTCGAGCGCAAGGTCATCGGTTACATGCAGGTCCGAATCGGTCCCAACCGGGTCGGTCCGTGGGGCCTGATCCAGCCGATCGCTGACGGCCTCAAGCTGCTGCTCAAGGAAATCATTGTTCCGACCACCGCCAGCAAGGGCATCTTCATCATCGCTCCGATGCTGGCGATTGCACCTGCCCTGGCTGCCTGGGCCGTGGTTCCCTTCACCGATTCACTGGTCGTTGCCAATATTGATGCGAGCCTGCTCTACATCATGGCGATTACCTCGATGGGGGTGTACGGCATTATTCTGTCGGGCTGGGCTTCCAACTCCAAGTATGCCTTCCTCGGCGCCATGCGCTCGGCCGCCCAGATGGTTTCCTACGAAATCTCGATGGGCTTCTCGCTGATTTGCGTGCTGATGGTTTCCAACAGCCTCAATCTGGTCGATATCGTCAATGTGCAGGACCAGGGCCGCTTCGCTGGCTGGGGTCTGAGCTTCCTGTCCTGGAACTGGCTGCCGCTCTTCCCGATGTTCATCGTCTACCTGATCTCCGGTACGGCTGAACTGAATCGCGCCCCGTTTGACGTGGCCGAAGGTGAATCCGAAATCGTTGCCGGTTTCCACGTTGAGTATTCCGGGATGGCCTTTGCGCTGTTCTTCCTGGCTGAATACGCCAACATGATCCTGGTTGCGGCTCTGACTTCCCTGCTGTTCCTGGGTGGCTGGCTGTCGCCGGTTGGTTTCCTGCCGGATGGCATCCTCTGGCTGTTCGCCAAGATGTCGGCCATTCTCTTCCTGTTCCTGTGGTTCCGGGCGACTTTCCCGCGTTACCGCTATGACCAGTTGATGCGTCTGGGCTGGAAGGTTTTCTTGCCGATCTGTCTGATCTGGCTGGTTGTTGTCGGCGTCTGGATGATGTCGCCGCTGAATATCTGGAAGTGAGGAGAGACTCATGGGTTCGATGAAGGAAATCTTCAACAGCCTCTTCCTCAAGGAATTGTTGAAGGGCATGTCGGTCACCGGGCGTTATTTCTTCGCCCGCAAGATCACCGTTCAATATCCGGAAGAAAAGACACCGCAGAGTTTCCGCTTTCGCGGCCTGCACGCCTTGCGTCGCTATCCGAATGGCGAGGAGCGCTGCATCGCCTGCAAGCTGTGCGAAGCCATCTGCCCGGCGCTGGCCATTACCATCGAGGCCGAGCCGCGCGATGACGGTTCCCGTCGCACGACGCGCTACGACATCGATCTGACCAAGTGTATTTTCTGTGGTTTCTGCGAAGAAGCCTGTCCGGTCGATGCCGTTGTTGAGACGCGCATTTTCGAATATCACGGCGAGAAGCGTGGTGACTTGTATTACACCAAGCAGATGTTGCTGGCCAACGGCGACCGCTACGAAGATCAAATCGCAAAAGACCGCGAACTTGATGCTTCTTACCGATAACAGGTGCTAGCGATGGATTTTCAAACTGCGGTTTTCTACTTCCTGTCGGCGATTCTGGTCTTCGCGAGCCTTCGCGTGATCACCGCCCGCAACCCGGTTCACGCCGCGTTGCACCTGATTCTGGCCTTCTTTACCTGTGGCGGCATCTGGGCCTTGCTGCAAGCCGAATTCCTGGCGATTGCCATCATCCTCGTCTATGTCGGCGCGGTCATGGTGCTCTTCCTCTTCGTCGTCATGATGCTCGATATCAATATCGACCGCATCCGTGAGGGCTTCTGGAACTACCTGCCGCTCGGCGCGCTGCTTGGTCTGCTCATGGCTCTCGAGATGAGCCTTGTCCTGGGTAGCAAGTACTTCCAGATTCCGGCGGCCGAAGCGCTGGTGCCGGCGGGTGTGTCCAATACGAAGAGTATCGGTGCCCTGATGTTTACCGACTACGTCTATCCCTTCGAGCTGGCCTCGCTCATTCTGCTGGTCGGCATGATCGCAGCGATCGTTCTGACCTACCGCGGTCCGAAGAAGTCCAAATACACCAACCCGAATGAGCAGGTCTTCGTCAAGGCGAAGGATCGCGTCCGCGTCCTGCAAATGCCGGTTGAAAAAGACTGAACCCCGGGGAACCCATGCTAACTCTCTCTCTCTCCCATTTCCTGATTCTGGGCGCGATTCTCTTCGCGATCAGCGTCGTCGGCATCTTCCTCAACCGGAAGAACCTGCTGGTGCTGTTGATGACCATCGAGTTGATGCTGCTGGCGGTCAACATGAATTTCGTGGCGTTTTCCCACTACCTGAATGATCTCTCCGGTCAGATCTTCGTCTTCTTCATCCTGACTGTTGCCGCCGCCGAGTCGGCAATCGGCCTGGCCATTCTGATCGTGCTGTTCCGCAACCTCAAGAGCATCCATGTGGATGACCTGGGCAGCCTGAAGGGTTAAACATGGAAATGCAAAAACTCTATCTGCTGGTACCTTTGGCTCCGTTGATCGGTGCCATGATCGCCGGTTTATTCTGTCGGATCATTCCGCGTTGGGTGGCTCATACGGCGACCATCGCCGGTGTTGCCATGGGCCTGCTCATGAACCTCAAACAGGCTGAACCCGTGATGCACCGAATTCACCCACTTTCGGCTGGGTTCGCCGTGCCGGTTTTTGCCTTCTTCAGCGCCGGCGCCTATGTGCAGGGTTTGAGCATCGAAGATGTTTTTGCTTCACCGGTTGCCATGGGAATCATCCTCGGCCTGGTGGTTGGCAAGCCGATTGGCATTGTCGGTACCGCATGGTTGATGGCCAGGTTTACCAACGCAAGCCTCTCAAAAAAACTTTCGTGGTGGGATGTCGCGACTATCGGCACCCTCGCCGGAGTTGGTTTCACAGTCTCGCTGCTGATCAACGAGCTGGCATTCAAGGGTGACGAAGCTGCAGGCTCAATGGGAACGCTCGCGGTGTTGCTGGCGTCGACCCTGGCTGCCATCTTCGCAACTGTTGCCTTGCAATTTAGAAAGCGAGCCTACTCAGTTGCCTAATCAGGAGAAGCAAAATTCAACTGCCACGGATGCCCCTCTCGTGAGCCCGGCCGGCAAAGGTAACTCGGGAGAGCCTTCACCTGAACAAACCACCTGGGGCGTTGGCCCGTGGGAGGGCGAGTGGCCAGCTGACGCCGGCACACCAGATGAGCCAAACCCAGATTCGATTCTTGACCCAGAGTTGCTGCTAAACGGCGACACCCGAAACGTGCTCGACAAGTTTCGCTACTGGAAGATGGAGGCGATTGTTGCTGAGCTCGACACTCGTCGCAATAAATATCACGTGGCAATTGAAAACTGGCAGCACGACCTAAACATCGGTTCTATTGTTCGAACCGCGAACGCTTTTTTGGCATCAGAGGTTCATATCATCGGCAATCGTCGCTGGAATCGCCGAGGCGCGATGGTGACCGACCGCTACCAGCATGTTAGTCATCACCCAACCGTTGAAGAGTTTGTCGAATGGGCTAAGACCGGTGGCACCGATGGCGCCGCGATTCCGATCATTGCCATCGACAACGTGCCGGGCTGCAAAAAGATCGAAGAGTATTCATTGCCCGAAGAGTGCGTGCTACTTTTTGGTCAAGAGGGCCCTGGTTTGAGTGAGGCTGCTATCGAGGCTGCAGAGGTGGTTCTTGAGATTACCCAGTTTGGTTCAACCCGTTCAATCAATGCTTCGGCCGCTGCTGCCATCACAATGCACTGTTGGGTTGAAGAGCACGTTTTCAAGCGTCGCTAGTTTGCGGGCCATTCTCTCGATAAACTTAGATGTACGCCATCGCGTACGACTCCAGATTCAAACTTAGGGGTATGTCATGCCTGCAGTAGTGATTATTGGTGCACAGTGGGGCGACGAAGGTAAGGGTAAAGCTACCGACCTTCTTGCAGAGCACATCGACTACGTCGTCAAGTTCAATGGCGGAAACAACGCTGGTCACACCGTGGTCATCGGCAACGAGAAGTATGCACTTCACCTTCTTCCCTCAGGCATTCTGACCC
>ERZ1034363.233-NODE-233-length-39494-cov-6.916001_pt1 | contig 39494 bp, 39 predicted proteins | sample MGYA00520616_ERZ1034363 | MGnify/ENA primary metagenome ERZ1034363 (study PRJEB33736, sample SAMEA104284506) | Azolla filiculoides | biome: Urban; feature: Water surface; material: Ditch water | place: Netherlands | collected 2015-10-28 | depth 0-0.1 m ... | reverse complement strand
CCGATCATCCTGGCCCTGGCCAACCCCGAACCCGAGATCCGCCCCGAGCTGGCCAAGGCCGCGCGCCCGGACTGCATCATCGCCACCGGCCGTTCGGACTACCCGAACCAGGTCAACAACGTGCTGTGTTTCCCGTACATCTTCCGCGGCGCGCTCGATTGCGGCGCCACCAAGATCACGGAAGAAATGAAGATGGCCTGCGTGCGCCAGATCGCCGACCTGACCAAGGCCGAGACCAGCGACGAAGTCGCCGCCGCCTACGCCGGGCAGGAACTGGTGTTCGGCCCCGACTACATCATCCCCAAGGCCTTCGACACGCGCCTGATCCTCAAGATCGCGCCGGCCGTGGCCCAGGCCGCGGCCGATTCGGGCGTGGCCACGCGGCCGATCACCGACATGGACGCGTACCGCCAGTCGCTCTCGCGCTTCGTGACGCAGACCGGCATCCTGATGCAGCCCATTTTCAACATCGCCAAGGCAGCGCCAGCCGGCCAGAAGCGCGTGGCCTTTGCCGACGGCGAAGACGAGCGTGCGCTGCGCGCGGCGCAAATGGCCATTGACGACCACCTGGCACACCCCATCCTGATCGGTCGCCCCGGCGTGATCGCCGCGCGCATCGAAAAAGCCGGTCTGCGCATGCGGCTGGGCGTAGATGCCGACAACGTCAACCCAGAGGACGACCCACGCTTCCGCACCTACTGGGAAACGTACCACCAGCTGATGAAGCGCAACGGGGGCAGCCCCGAAGTTGCCAAGGCGGCTGTGCGCCGCTCCAACACCATCATCGGGTCACTGATGGTGAAACTGGGCGATGCCGACGCCCTTATCTGCGGCTTGGTAGGCGTGTACACCACGCATCTGGAGCGCATCGACGCGATCCTGGGCAAAGCAGCTGATCACACTGAATACGCGGCCGTCAACGCGCTGATGACCAACAACGGTCCCCTGTTCATCACCGACACCTACGTCAACGAAGACCCCACTGCCGAGCAACTGGCCGACATCGCCTGGATGTCGGCACAGGAAGTGCAAAAATTCGGCATCACGCCCAAGGTGGCATTTTTGTCGCACTCCAGCTACGGTTCGTCCAAGCGTGCGTCGGCACGCAATATGCGCCTGGCGCGAGATATCTTTGTTGCCCGCCACCCTGACATTGAATGTGATGGTGAACTGCATGGGGATGCGGCTTTGAAGGAAGACATTCGCAACGCCTACGACGCCGACAGCACCCTGAGCGGCTCGGCCAACCTGTTGGTGTGCCCCAACCTGGACGCTGCCAACATTTTGTACAACGTGCTCAAAACCACCGACAGCGGGGGCGTCACGGTGGGGCCAGTGCTGATGGGCACATCTGCCACTGCCTACATCCTGACGCCAGCCGCCACTGTTCGCCGCGTGTTGAACATGACCGCCTTGGCCGTGGCAAGCGTCAGCATGAAAGCGCGCAACGCCGGCTGACGCGGTCAGAAAGTCAGGGGCTGCGGCCCCCGCCATCCAAAGCCCATCGGCGCACAGCTGTTGGGCTTTTTTCATTTTGTGGTGCATCCCCCGAACAGGTGGGGGAGAGCAGCCACCCGACCCCTTCACTTGCAAAGACCGGCCTGCAGGCTGCACCAGCATGCAGCGCCGGCGTGCAGTTGCGCACCGCCGCAGTGCGGCGGCAGCCGCCTGTGCCGGTAAACGTGAGTGACGAGGGTTTCCCATCATGGCGACGGCTCGCAAGAGTGAGGACAATTTTGTATACCAAAGTGTGTTCTGACTACGCGTACACATTCGATTTAATGCCGCTCTGAGCGGCCTGCCCCGGTTGTGTGCGCGCAACGGCACACAAGCTGGCATTGAACTTGCTCGAACCCAAGCAACAACCGTTTTTTGCACTTCCCCGGAGTCACCGATGTCCAAACGTCCTTTCCTCAAAGCCACCGTCGCAGCACTGGCACTTGCCGTTTCGGGTGTGGCCATGGCGCAGAACAAGCCTATCAAGTTCCAACTCGACTGGCGTTTTGAAGGCCCTTCTGCCCTGTTCTTGCAACCCCTGGCCAAAGGCTATTTCAAGGATGCCGGGCTGGACGTGACCATTGACGCCGGCAACGGCTCAGGTGCAACAGTGACGCGTGTGGCCTCTGGCTCGTACGACATGGGCTTTGCCGACATGGCTGCGCTGATGGAGTTCCATGCCAACAACCCCGATGCCCCCAACAAACCGGTGGCCGTGATGATGGTTTACAACAACACGCCCGCTTCGGTCATGGCACTCAAAAAGTCGGGTATCAAGACCCCAGCCGACCTGAACGGCAAAAAGCTGGGTGCTCCGGTGTTTGACGCCGGCCGCAAAGCCTTCCCTGTATTCGCCAAGGCCAACAACGTGAGCGGCTTTCAGTGGATCTCGATGGACCCACCGCTGCGTGAAACCATGCTGGCCCGTGGCGATGTGGATGCCATCACCGGCTTCACCTTTACCTCGGTGCTCAATCTCGAAGCCCGTGGCGTCAAGGCCGCCGATGTGGTGGTCATGCCCTACCCCGATTTCGGCGTGAAGCTGTATGGCAATGCCATCATTGCATCGCCCAAGCTGATCAAGGAAAACCCGGCTGCGATCAAGGCATTTTTGCAGGCCACCGCCAAGGGCATGAAGGACGCGATGGCCAAGCCCGCTGACGCGATTGCCTACGTGAAAGAGCGTGACGGCATCATCAACGCCGAACTCGAAACCCGCCGTTTCCAGATGGCGATTGACTCCGCCATCAACAGCGCCGACGCCCGCGCCGAAGGATTCGGCCAGGTGAAAGCACCCCGTCTGGCCCTGATGGCCAGCCAGGTGTCTGACGCCTTTGCCACCAAGACCCGTGTCAGTGCCGACGCGGTCTGGAACCCCAGCTTCCTGCCCTCTGCGGCAGAGCTCAACGTGTTGCCTGCCAAGAAATAACATGGCGGACAAGGACGCAGCTTTTGTTGACTTCAAGAACGTCTGGCTGGCCTACAACGCCGCACTGGAAGCACAAAACCACTTCGCGGTAGAAGCCATTGACCTGCAGGTGCGACGTGGCGAGTTCATCGCCATCGTCGGGCCTTCGGGTTGCGGCAAATCCACCTTCATGAAGCTGGCCACCGGCTTGAAGATGCCCTCGCGCGGCAGCATCCATATCGACGGCCAGCCGGTCACCGGGCCGCTGAAGATTTCGGGCATGGCATTTCAGGCGCCGTCGCTGCTGCCCTGGCGCACGACCGTCGACAACGTGCTTTTGCCGCTGGAAATTGTGGAGCCCTACCGCAGCCAGTTCAAAGCCAAGCGCGCTGAATATGAAGCACGTGCCCGAAAGCTGCTGCAAAAGGTCGGCTTGCGCGGCTATGAGGACAAGTTTCCCTGGCAGCTATCGGGCGGCATGCAGCAGCGCGCCAGCATCTGCCGTGCACTGATTCATGAGCCCAAGATGTTGTTGCTTGACGAGCCGTTTGGTGCGCTCGATGCATTCACCCGCGAAGACCTGTGGTGCATCCTGCGCGACCTGTGGACCGAGCAGCAGTTCAACGTGATACTGGTGACGCACGACCTGCGCGAGAGCGTCTTTCTGGCCGACACGGTGTATGTGATGAGCAAGAGCCCGGGCCGCTTTGTGGTGAAAAAAGCCATCGACCTGCCGCGCCCCCGCGATCTGGAACTGACCTACACGCCCGAGTTCACCGACATCGTGCACGAACTGCGCAGCCACATCGGCGCGCACCGCAATACCGACGCGGCCGACGCCACCGAACCCACCGCTTCCTGAGCCATGAACAGCAAACAACTCCAAACCTGGTCCCCGTGGATCCTGCTCGTCGCCATCGTGCTGCTGTGGCAGGGCTTGTGTGTGGGCCTTGATGTCTCGGAATTCATCTTCCCCAGCCCCACCCGCATTGGCTCGCAAATGTGGGAATACAAGGGCCTGATTGCCGGCCACGCCTGGCGCACCTTCTGGGTCACCATGACCGGCTTCGGCATTGCGATTGTGGTGGGCGTGCTGCTGGGCTTTGTGATTGGCAGCTCGCGCCTGGCCTACGCCGCGGTGTACCCGCTGATGACCGGTTTTAACGCCCTGCCCAAGGCGGCGTTTGTGCCAATTCTGGTGGTGTGGTTTGGCATTGGTGTGGGCCCGGCCATCCTGACCGCCTTTCTGATCAGCTTCTTTCCCATCATGGTGAACATTGCCACCGGTCTGGCCACGCTGGAGCCTGAACTTGAAGACGTGTTGCGCGTGTTGGGCGCCAAGCGCTGGGATGTGTTGGTTAAGGTGGGCCTGCCGCGCTCCATGCCCTACTTCTATGCCTCACTCAAAGTCGCCATCACGCTGGCCTTTGTCGGCACCACGGTGTCGGAAATGACCGCCGCCAATGAAGGCATTGGCTACCTGCTGATTTCTGCCGGCTCAGCCATGCAGATGGGCTTGGCCTTTGCGGGACTCTTGGTGGTGGGTGCCATGGCCATGATCATGTACGAAATTTTCAGCGTGTTGGAGCGCCACACCACCGCCTGGGCCCACCGTGGCTCCCAAGGCCACTGAGTTTCCGCCCGAGGACGGCTATGGCCTGGCAGGCAAACCTGGATCTGGCCTATGCGCGCCACGGCGAACGTGTGGTGGCGCACCACCAGCACAGCGGACCGCTGCGCATTCTGCAAAGCCTGTACCCCGAAGGCGATGGCATCTGCCACAACGTGCTGGTGCACCCGCCGGGCGGGCTGGTGGGGGGCGACACGCTCGACATCACAGTGAGCGCCGAGTCCGGTAGCCACGGCCTGATCACCACGCCCGGTGCCACCCGCTTTTACCGATCGGAAGGGCCGCAGGCGCTGCAATACACCCGCGTTCACCTACAGACCGGCAGTCGTCTGGAATGGCTGCCGCTGGAGGCCCTTTGCTACAACCAATGCCAGGCTGAGAACCGCCTGGTCATGCAGCTTGAACCGGATGCGGAGCTACTGGGTTGGGACGTGACCGCGCTGGGCCTGCCCAACGCAGGCCTGCCGTTTGTTCAGGGCCGCTTTGGTCAACATATCGAAGTACCGGGCGTCTGGCTGGAGCGGGGATTGGTTGACGCAAGCGATTTGCGTCTGATGGACAGCGCCGCCGGCCTGGCCGGCGCGCGCTGCATGGCCAGCCTGTTTTTTGTGAGTGGCTCGGCGATCGAACGCAAACGCAAACAGCAGGCGCTCGACACTGCACGCGAACTGATAGCCAACCATGCGCTGGCTGCTACGGCAGGCGCCACCAGCCCCAACCCACAGGTGCTGGTGGTGCGCGTACTGGCCCCGGTGGTGGAGCCTGCCATGCAGTTGCTGCGCAGCGTGCGCAGCGCATGGCGTCAGGAGCTGTGGCACCTTGCCGACTGCAGCCCCCGCATCTGGGCCATGTAATTACTTGGTGTAGTAGCCGACACCGAGCATCATGTCGCCCACGCGCTGAACCAGCGTGTGCTTGGTCTCCACGGCGTTGGTCGCCGGGTTGCGCCACTTGTGTTCCACCGTGCCATTGCCGGAGTTCTTGGCTACCGCCAGCATGTACTCAAACAAGGGGCTGCCGGCGGCGTCCCGCAGGCCGCGCACATCCATGCCGTTGAGTTGGGGCGTGTCGCCATTGGCGTGGTACTTGCCATCGGCCAGGCCCACGGCAAACACATATTGGTCGTCATGCGAGAAGCCGCTTTGCGGGTTGTTAAACGCCACGAAAGCCTTTTCCTGGCCCACTTCTTTCACGTAGGACACCGCACGGTCCAGCAGCGCCTGCGCTTCGCGCTGCGTGGATCGTGGCGAGTAGTAGCCCACGCTCACCACATAGCTGTCCACCTTGCTGTACAGGCTGACCTTGTTTTCAATGCGGTGGCTGTCCGGGTTGACCCAGCGGTATTCGATGCTGCCCACGGACTTTTCCGCTGCGGCAGCCAACAGGTCGCGGACCAGCGGCTTGCCGGCTGCATCGCGCAGTTCCATCACATAGCGGCCGGCCAGCGGCACTTGGGTTCCCCCATTGGCGTGCATGTAGCCATCGGGCCCCACCACAAACACGTAGTACGGTCCGTCGACAAAGCTGCCTTTCGGGTTATTGAACGACTCAAAAGCCGTGGCCGGCCCGTTGCGCTTGAGAAAAGCCACCGCCGCGTCCAGCAGTTCCACCGCCCGGCCCGCTTTGGCGCGCTCAATGGAACCCAGCGGCCCGGGTGCAGGGTCGGCCGCATACGCAACTGGCAAAAGTGCGTTGCCACACGCCAACAACACGCCACACAGACCCATAGAAATACGCTTCATGAATGCTCCTGTATTTAAAAAAAGTACAGGACGAAGGCTAGGACAGGGCCTACCCGCTCGACATGACAAATGTCAAACTGCGCGCTATCGGTCTCAATTTGAAACACCCGAAGTCCGTGAATTTCACTGGACTCACGCTTGCGGTTGGGCACGCTGGAGGAGCCCGGCGTTATCCCCTGGCCGCGCCGCGAGCAAAAAGCCAGCCGGATTAAATCGCGACCAACTGCCTGACCCCGTCGATTTCCATGTTGGCGCCTTTGCCCCGGGCGAGCACGGCGCCGCGCTCCATCACCACGTAGTCATCGGCCAGCTCCTGGGCAAAGTCGTAGTACTGCTCCACCAGCACGATGGCCATGTCGCCGCGGTCGGCCAGCATGCGGATGACGCGGCCAATGTCTTTGATGATGCTGGGCTGAATGCCCTCGGTAGGCTCGTCCAAAATCAATACGCGCGGCTTGGCGGCCAGCGCGCGGGCAATCGCCAACTGTTGTTGCTGCCCGCCCGACAAGTCACCGCCCCGGCGCCCCAGCATTTGCTTGAGCACTGGAAAGAGTTCGAACAGTTCTTCGGGCACCGGCGTTCCCGCCTTTTTGTAGGCCAGGCCCATGTGCAGGTTTTCCTGCACCGTGAGGCGCGAAAAGATCTCGCGCCCTTGGGGCACAAAGCCGATACCGGCGCGGGCCCGTTCATAGGGCGTGATCTGGTGGATGGCCTTGCCGTCCAGTTCGATCGAGCCGCTTTTGATCGGCACCAGCCCCATCATGGACTTGAGCAGCGTGGTCTTGCCCACGCCGTTGCGCCCCAGAATGACGGTGACCTTGCCCAGTTCGGCGCTCAGGCTGACATCGCGCAGGATGTGGGAGCCGCCGTAAAACTGGTTGACGTTTTTGACTTGCAGCAGGGGGGTGGAGGCTGGCATGTTCATCGTCCCAGATAGACCTCAATCACCCGCTCGTCGGCCTGCACCTGGGCCAAAGTGCCTTGCGCCAAGACCGAGCCGTCGCACAGCACGGTCACGATGTCGGAGATGGTGTTGATAAAGCTCATGTCGTGTTCCACCACCATCAGTGAGTGTTTGCCCTTGAGGGACAGAAACAGTTCGGCGGTGCGTTCGGTTTCCTCGTCGGTCATGCCTGCCACCGGTTCGTCGAGTAGCAGCAGCTTGGGGTCCTGCATCAGCAGCATGCCAATCTCCAGCCACTGCTTCTGGCCGTGGCTTAAGTTGCCGGCCTGGCGCGTAACGCTGTCGGCCAGGTGAATGGTGTGCAGGATTTCAGCCAGTCGGTCGCGCTGGGTCGAGTCGAGCTTGAAGAACAACGAAGGCTTCACGCCCTTGTTTGTCTTGAGCGCCAGCTCCAGGTTTTCGAACACCGTGAGTTGCTCAAACACCGTGGGCTTCTGGAACTTACGGCCGATGCCGAGCTGCGCAATTTGCGGCTCGTTGTAGCGCAAGAGATTGATGGTGCTGCCGAAATACACCGTACCCGAATCGGGCCGGGTTTTGCCGGTGATGATGTCCATCATCGTGGTCTTGCCGGCACCGTTGGGGCCGATGATGCAGCGCAACTCACCCGGGGCAATGTCGAGTGACAGGTTGTTGATGGCCTTGAAGCCATCAAAGCTCACATTCACGCTTTCCAGGTACAGGATGCGACCGTGGGTCACGTCCACTTCGTCATCGAGTTTCAGGCGGCCAAAGCCGGCGCTGCGTCCACCCGATTCGGTGTTGCCGGCCTGCGCGGCCAGTGCCGCCATCCGGGCCTCGACACGCTGGGCGCCTTGTTCCAGTAGTTCGGGAGTCATGCCTTGTCTCCCTTCAGTTTCTTGACCAATCCCACCACGCCGTCGGGCAGGTACAGGGTCACACCAATAAACAGCGCTCCCAAGAAGTAGAGCCAGAACTCGGGGTAGGTCACGGTGAGCCAGCTCTTGGCACCGTTCACCAGAAACGCACCCACGATCGGACCGATCAGCGTGGCACGACCGCCCACTGCGGCCCAGATGGCAATCTCGATGGAGTTGGCCGGGCTCATTTCGCTGGGGTTAATGATGCCGACCTGCGGCACATACAGGGCACCGGCCACGCCGCACATCATGGCCGAGATGACCCAGATGGTGAGCTTGTAACCCAGCGGTGAGTAGCCGCTGAACATGACGCGTGATTCGGCATCGCGAATGGCCTGCAGCACGCGGCCGAACTTGCTGGTCACCAGCCAGCGGGCCAGCAAAAAGAACAGCAACAGCGTCAGCGCCGTCAACACAAACAGGGTCATGCGCATGCTCGGGGTGGCAATGGGAATATCCAGAATGCGCTTGAAATCGGTAAAGCCGTTGTTACCGCCAAACCCGGTTTCATTGCGGAAGAAGAGCAGCATGGCCGCGAACGTCATGGCCTGCGTGATGATGGAGAAGTACACGCCCTTGATGCGCGAGCGGAAAGCAAAGTAGCCAAACACCAGCGCTACTACACCGGGTGCGGCCACCACCAGAATCAGCGTGGCCACAAAGCTGTCGCTCAGCAGCCAGTGCCAGGGCAACTCCTTCCAGTCCAGAAACACCATGAAGTCGGGCAAGGCGCTCTTGTAGTTGCCATCCAGCCCGATCTGGCGCATGAGGTACATGCCCATGGCATAGCCACCCAGCGCGAAGAACAGGCCGTGGCCCAGCGACAAAATGCCGGTGAAGCCCCAGATCAGGTCCATGGCCAGTGCGCAGATGGCAAAGCACATGATCTTGGCCACCAGCGCCACTGCAAAGTCGCTCATGTGGAACACACTGTCGGCCGGAATCAGCAGATTGAGCACCGGCACCAGCGCGCACAGCACGATCAGCGCAGCCAGCCAGGCGCTCCAGGCGGCACGGCCAAGCAACGGTGCTTTTTCGGGAAGTTGAATCATGTTGGCGGCGCTCATGCTTCGCGTCCCTTCATCGCAAAGATACCTTGGGGGCGTTTCTGGATGAACACAATGATCAGCACCAGCACCGCAATCTTGGCCAGCACGGCACCGGTCCAACCCTCCAGAAACTTATTCAATATGCCCAGGCCCAGTGCGGCATAGACGGTACCGGCCAATTGGCCCACGCCGCCCAGCACCACTACCATGAACGCGTCGACGATGTAGCCTTGACCGAGGTCCGGCCCCACATTGCCGACCTGACTCAAAGCGCAGCCAGCCAGCCCGGCAATGCCAGAACCCAGCGCAAAGGCATAGGTATCAATCCGCGCAGTGTTCACGCCCATGCACGCAGCAATCGGGCGGTTCTGCGTGACACCCCGCACAAACAGGCCGAGCCGTGTCTTGCCAATCATGAAAGCCACCGCCGCCAGTACAAAGAAGGCGAAGCCCACAATCACCAGCCGGTTGTAGGGCAGAGACAAGTTGCCCAGCACCTGCATGCCACCACTCATCCAACTCGGGTTTTCAACGCCCACGTTCTGCGCACCAAACAGCGTGCGCACCAATTGCATCAGCATCAGGCTGATACCCCAGGTAGCCAAGAGCGTCTCCAGCGGACGGCCGTACAGAAAGCGAATCACACTGCGTTCCAGCGCAGCACCGACCAGTGCTGAAGCCATAAAGGCCACCGGCACCGAGGCCAGCAAATACCAGTCGAATGCACCGGGGAAAAACTTCTGGAAAACGCCCTGCACCACATAGGTGGCATAGGCGCCGATCATCATGAGCTCGCCGTGGGCCATGTTGATCACGCCCATCAGGCCGTAGGTGATGGCCAGCCCCAGCGCGACCAGCAGCAGGATGGAGCCCAAACTGATGCCGCTAAAGATCGCACCGAGCCGGTCACCCCAGGCCAGCGTGGCTTCCACCTTACGCAGGCTGTTGCCCAACGCCACTTTGACATCGGACTCGGTTTCGACTTGCAGACGCTCCATCAGCAGCGTCTTGGTGGCGGCCTGCGCGCTCTGGCCTAGCAGGGCTGCGGCCTCCAGACGCTTGGCCTTGTCGCTGCTACCGAGCAAGGCGGCGGCACGCAACTGGCCCAATTGGTCTTTCAGTTCGGCATTGGCCTCTTGCGAAAAGGCCTTGTCCAGCAGCACCAGGCTGCTTTCATCGACATTGCCTTGCAGGGTCTTGATGGCAGCGCGACGCACCGCCTCGTCGGGTGACAGCAATTTGAGCGTCGCAAGCGCAGAGTCAAGCTCACCCCGCATGCGGTTGTTGTTCATGACATCTTCGGCACTATCGGGGAGCGCAACGGGCGCCCCCGTGACCGGGTCAGCACCCTGGTCGCCGTTCACGATGACGGGACTGCCCGCCACCACTTTCACTGCGTCATCGGACAGCGCCTGAATGAACGCAACGGTTTTTTCATCGGGTTTGGCCACTGCAGCCCGCAGTGCCTCGATCCGTGCATCGCCTTCGCCAATAGCAATGGCTTTGGCTTCGTCAGTAGTCAGCGCATGGGCACCGACGGAGAGCAGCAAAGCAGCAATGACCAAAAGTTTTCGCATAAATGTTTTCGTAGTTGTCTGCGTACCCATCAAGCAACCTGACTCAGGACGGCATGGCGCTCCGCTACCGGTAGGAAGATGAGGCGCCCGCTTCCGCGGGCGGTTTTCTGGCGATTGGAAGGAGCGTAGCGAGCGGGTCGAGGTGGCGTCTGAAGCGCGGAACCGTACAAGCGTACGGCGAGCACTGCAGGACGTCAGATCGGCCCGCGCAGTAGCTCCTTACTTCGCCACAGGCTCATCAGGCTTCTTGTCATTGCCTTCGATGAACGGAGACCATGGCTTGGCTTTCACAGGACCGGGTGTCTTCCACACCACGTTGAACTGGCCGTCTGCCTTCACTTCGCCGATGAACACCGACTTGTGCAGGTGGTGGTTCTTCGGATCCATCGTGCTGGTGATACCGCTCGGTGCCTTGAAGGTCTGTCCGGCCATGGCCTTGATGACGGCATCCACATCGGTAGTCTTCGCCTTCTCAACCGCTTGCTTCCACATGTTGATGCCGATGTAGGTCGCTTCCATCGGGTCGTTGGTCAGAGGCTTGTCCTTGTGACCGGCAATGCCCTTGGCCTTGGCGTAGTCAGACCACTTCTTGATGAACTCGGTATTGCTGGGGTTCTTGATGGACATGAAGTAGTTCCAGGCAGCCAGATGACCCACCAGCGGCTTGGTGTCCACGCCGCGCAACTCTTCTTCACCCACGGAGAAAGCCACCACGGGAACGTCCTTGGCCTTCAGGCCGGCGTTGCCCAGTTCCTTGTAGAAGGGCACATTGGAGTCACCGTTGATGGTGGACACCACAGCGGTCTTGCCACCGGCTGCAAACTTCTTCACGTCAGCCACGATGGTTTGGTAATCGGAGTGGCCGAAGGGGGTGTATTTTTCGTCGATGTCAGTGTCTTTCACGCCCTTGGATTTCAGATAGGCGCGCAGAATCTTGTTGGTGGTACGGGGGTACACATAGTCGGTGCCCAGCAAAACCCAGCGCTTGGCGCCGCCACCTTCTTTGCTCATCAGGTAGTCCACCGCAGGAATAGCCTGCTGGTTAGGAGCCGCACCGGTATAGAACACGTTCTTGGAGAGTTCTTCGCCTTCGTATTGCACGGGGTAGAACAGCAGGCCGTTCAGTTCTTCAACGACCGGCAGCACGGACTTGCGGGACACGGACGTCCAGCAGCCGAAGATCACGGCGACCTTATCTTGTGTCAGCAGTTGCTTGGTCTTTTCTGCAAACAGGGGCCAGTTGGAAGCGGGGTCGACGACCACGGGTTCCAGCTTCTTGCCCAGCACACCGCCCTTGGCGTTGATCTCATCAATAGCCATGAGCACGGTGTCTTTCAACACCGTTTCAGAGATGGCCATGGTGCCCGAAAGGCTGTGCAGAACACCCACCTTGATGGTGTCTGCGGCGTACGCTGGCAATGCCGACAGCGTGGTGAGGGCGGCGGCGACGCTAAGTGCCTTGAGGGTAAATCGACGTTGCATATTCGTTAGCTCCGAGGTTGATAAAACAAATCAGGTTCCTAGCCTGGCAAATTCAGCAGGATTGCTTGAGGCAAATCAGTTTTAGCAAGAGCCATGCCCGATTTGTGCACCGCACAACAAGGTGGCGCCGCACTTATTCAGTGCACGCTTAAGTGCGATACTCGTGCAAAATTAAGTGACCACAGTCAAAGAGACGAAGGAAACCTTTTCATGGCGCTCCAAACCAATTCCAGGATCTGGGTTCAGCTTTTGACGACCATGGCTGCCGCTTTGGTGTGTGTTTGGATTCTCGTCATCCTGTGGCAGGGTTACACGTCACGTCAGGCGGCACTGGCGCAAGCACAAGACTTCTCACTCAGCATGCACGACGCCACCATGGCCGGCCTGACCGGCATGATGGTGACCGGAACCGTGGCCCAACGCGACGTGTTTCTGGACCAGGTGAAACAACTCGGCTCCATTCGCGATGTACGCGTGTTGCGCGGTGAAAACGTCAGCAAATTATTTGGCCCGGGCAACATCAAAAACGCGGCCACCCCCGACGCGGAAGAAAACGCCGTGCTACAAAGTGGCAAAGAGGCCATTGGCGTCGAATCGGATGCAACCGGCGAATACCTGCGTGCCATCCGCCCCGTCATCGCCCTGAAGAACTCGCTTGGCAAGGACTGCACCACCTGCCACGTTGTGCCCGAAGGCACGGTGCTGGGCGCGGTGAGCATGAAAGTGTCGCTCGACAAGGTGAATGAAGAACTGCGCAGCCAACGCATCAATTCCATTCTCGCGGCCATCTTCACCAGCAGCGTGGTGCTGGCCCTGATCTATCCGTTCATCCGCAAGAAAGTTACCCAGCCCCTTGAAAAAGGAGTGACGGTTGCCCGTGGCATTGCAGCCGGTGACCTGAGCCAGGACATCGTGGTGGACTCACGCAACGAAGTGGGTGAATTGCAAAGCGCCTTGCATGAAATGAATCAGGGACTGATCCGAATCGTGCGGCAGGTGCGCAGCGGCACCGATACCATCTTCAGTGCCTCTCGCGACATTGCCAACGGCAACACCGACCTGTCCCACCGCACCGAGGCGCAGGCCAGCACGCTGGAAAGCACGGCATCCTCCATGCAGGCGTTGACCGAAGCTGTGAACCAGACCGCCGATGAGGCGCGGCGCGCCAACCAACTGGCCCAGTCCGCCTCCGAAGTGGCCGTGCGTGGCGGTGCCGTGGTGTCCGAGGTGGTCAACACCATGGAGTCGATCAACCAGTCTTCACGCAAGATTGTGGACATCATTGGTGTGATTGATGGCATCGCCTTTCAGACCAACATCCTGGCGCTCAATGCCGCCGTAGAAGCGGCGCGTGCCGGAGAGCAGGGGCGCGGCTTTGCCGTGGTGGCGTCTGAGGTGCGCAGCTTGGCGCAGCGTTCAGCCGAGGCCGCCAAAGAAATCAAGAAACTGATTGATGACTCGGTCACCAAAGTGGACGCTGGCGGAACCTTGGTGCACCAGGCCGGTGCCACCATGAATGAGATTGTGGAAAGCATCCGCCACGTGACCGACATCATGGGCAACATTGCTGACGCCAGCAGCTACCAGACCGAGGGCATCCAGCGCGTCAACGAAGCGGTCAATGACATGAACCACGTGACCCAGCAAAACGCTGCGCTGGTTGAAGAAGCCGCCGCTGCCGCCCAGTCGCTGCAGGATCAGGCCGCCCAACTGGAAGACGTGGTCAGCATCTTCAAGACAAAGGCCTAAACCGCAGCCGTTTGCCCGGCCTTACTGGTCGCGCTCCCGATCAGCGCCCGCAGTTTGGTTGCGTCAAACGGCTTGGAAATGAAGTCATCCATGCCGGCTTCAAAGCAGGCCAGTCGGTCCGCCTCCATGGCGTTGGCCGTAATCGCGATGATGGGGGTGCGCTTACCGTCCGCCTCCATGGCACGTATCTGCCGGGTCGCGTCCAGGCCGCCCAACTCCGGCATTTGCATATCCATCAAGACGAGGTCAAATTCCTGCAGCGCATACTCGGCCACCGCCTCCAGACCGTTTTGGGCCAGCACTACCGTGTGCCCCCATCGCTGCAGCAGCGCGATGGCAAGGCGCTGATTGATGGGGTGGTCTTCGGCCAGCAATATATGCAGTGCGGCCGTATCGGCCGTAGCCGATGCGCCCAGCGGAGCCATGGATGCAGACAGCGGGTCCATCCGTGACCGCCCCAGCATGATCGTGAACTGAAAGCAGCTTCCCACACCGGGTTCACTCTCCACGCCGATACGCCCTCCCATCAGTTCTGCAAGTCGCGCGCAAATGGTGAGCCCGAGCCCCGTCCCGCCGTACTTGCGGGTGGTTGAGGTATCCGCCTGACTGAAGGCCTCAAATATGGCGCTCTGCTTGTCTGGAGAAATGCCGATGCCCGTGTCCCGCACCGCCACCTGCAGTTCCCACTGTTCACCGGCCCGCTCTGTGACCGCAGCGGTCACGGACACCGTCCCCTGCGTGGTGAACTTGATCGCGTTGTCACACAAATTCAAAACAATCTGGCGCAGCCGCACCGGGTCGCCCATGGCCCAATCGGGTAAGCCATCGCCAATGTCGCAACGCAGGGCCAAGCCCTTGGCCACCGCCCGCACTTGGGTGGACTGCACCGCTTGCACGATGACCGACGCAGGAGAAAACGGCACATGCTCGATATGGAGCTTTCCAGCCTCGATCTTGGACAAGTCCAGAATCTCATTCAAGATCACCAGCAAGGACTCGGCAGATACCTTCACCATGCTGAGATGCTCGCGCTGCAGCGACTCGAGCTGCGTTTCCAGCAGCAGATCGGTAAGCCCCAGAATGCCGTTCATCGGCGTTCGAATTTCATGGCTCATGTTGGCCAGAAACTCACTCTTGGCACGGTTGGCGCCTTCGGCAAGCCGCGTGGCTTCGCGCAACGCCGCGTCGGCCCGCTTGCGCTCACTGATGTCCCGCAGGAAAGCCACCAGGTACCGTTGGTCGATCCCGGTAACCGTTACTTCCAGATCAACCCAATGTCCGTCGCGATGGCGATGCCGGGTTTCAAACCGTTCATGTCCTTTTTGAACGATCCGCTGGACCTGCGCCCTGATTTGCGGCATCTTGGCGACCGCTTCAAAGTCGGCGATGCACATCGACATGACCTCAGCACGCGCATAACCCAGCATGTTGCAGTAACCGGGGTTCACATCCACAAAATTGCCATCGGCATCCAGCACCCAATAGCCTTCGTTGGTGCTGTCGATGGCCCGCTCCGCGAATTGAACTTTGCGACTCAAGTGCAGAAACAGCGGATGGGCCAAACCCATCACGAATGCACTAAAGACTGCGGCCACCAGCACGGCAATGGCCTCAGGAGAAAAAGTGCCCCCGGGCTGCACATCGCGCACAAACCATTCAACGATCAGCAAGCCAACGAAAACCACGCAACCGAGCAGACCCGTATACAGCCAACGGGCACCCGAATGTTGTTCAGTTTGATGCTGATGCCCTTCTTCCACCAGGCCATCCCCTCTCGGTCATGTGCTAAAGATTTCGCAGCAAAGCGATGCGCAGTTTATGTGGAGGCATGCACGGCTCTGGCTCTGGCACGGCCCCAAAACTTAAGGATCCTATTGGATCGCAATTGGCGCCGCAAAATGAAAGCAAAGCTTCATTTCAGGTCTGGGAAGTGCGCTTAATTTCCCGCAGCATAAAGAGATACAGCCCCTCGACCTTCTCACGGGCCCAAGGGGTTTTGCGCAGGAACTTCAGACTTGACTTGACACTGGGGTCGAGGGCGAAACAGCGCACCGGAACGCGCTCGGCCAGCCCTTCCCAGCCATAGAACGCCTCCAGCTCGGTGACGATCGCCTCCAGCGTCTTGCCATGCAAAGGGTTTCGCGGTTGTGCTGGAGGTGCGTCAGTCATCAATAGGGTTTGAAATTGGAGCCACCCCGCACCGGCGCGGGTGTGACGTGGGAGGTCAGGCGGGGCGCTTGTGCGCGTCGGTCTTTTGAATAGGATACCGCAGACCGCGCAGCGGGCGCCGGTAATTGCACGGCATTGCCGGTCTTGAAGAAGGCGATGCTTTGTTGCAATTGGGCCGCCTGTGCTGAGAGCTCTTCGCTGGTGGCCGCCAACTCTTCTGACGCCGACGCATTTTGCTGGGTGGCCTTGCTGAGCTGCCCCATGGCCCCGCCGATTTGCACCACCGATTCACTTTGCTCGGTGCTGGCAGCTGAAATCTCCTGCACCAGTTCACTGGTCTTCTGGATGCTGGGCACAATTTCGTCCAGCAACTTGCCGGCGCGCTCGGCGGTTGCCACGCTGTTGCCAGCCAAATCGCCAATCTCTTTGGCAGCCAGTTGGCTGCGTTCGGCCAGTTTGCGCACCTCGGCCGCGACCACCGCAAAGCCCTTGCCATGCTCGCCGGCGCGGGCCGCCTCAATCGCGGCGTTCAGAGCCAGCAAATTGGTTTGGTAGGCAATGTCATCGACGATGCTGATCTTGGCCGCGATCTGCTGCATGGCCTGCACCGTTTCACCCACCGCAGCGCCGCCTTCGGTCGCCTCGGTATTGGCCTTGGTCGCCATGCCATCGGTGACCTTGGCGTTGTCACTGTTTTGCGCTATGGAGGCAGACATCACATCAATCTGGGCGCTGGTCTCTTCCACGCTGGCAGCCTGCTGGCTGGCGGCCTGCGACAGCGACTGCGCCGTTGCATTGACCTGGTCAGCAGCACCTGTCAGCGCGTCAGCCGCAGCATGCACTTCGCTCAAAACCCGCGTCAGGTTTTCAGCCGTCGTGTTGGCACTTTCCTTAACCTTGGCAAACAAGCCGTCGTAGTCGCGCTGGATGCGGTGCGTCAAATCGCCTTCGGCAAATGCGCTCAGCAAGGCCGCCACATCGTTAAGCCCCTGCTCGCTGGTATCGAGCAACTGGTTCATGCCACGTGCCAGCGTTTCGAAAAAGCCGGTCTTGCCGTCCACCGCCAGACGATGCGAAAAGTCACCAATCGCCGCTGCCTGGACCAGCTTCGCAATTTCCTGCTCGGCCGCCACTTCAATGGTGCGATCCAGCCACTCCACCACGGTGCCCAGGCGCTTGCCCTCGTTGTCCAGTATCGGATTGGCCGTCAAGCCGAAATACAGCTTGCCCACCTGAATCTGGGTGCGCAGGGTGCTGTGCATGGCCTGCAGCAGGTGGCGCTGGTGGGATGGGCTCTTGTGGAACACATCGATGTTGGATCCAATCAGTTTATTGATATCGAGGTTCGGCAAGGACTTGCGCAGCTCCACTTCGTTGCCGCGAAGCATGGACACCATGGTCTCGTTCATAAACAGGATGTCGTAATGGGCGTCCGCAATCATGACGTTGGTGCTGGCCTTGTTCAGCGCATTGACCACCCGCATGTTGGTCACCGCCGACTCGGCTGACAGCTTCATCTGCGCCCGCGCCTGGCTCACCACATCGGTCACACGCCGCTTCTGACCCGGCATCGCTTCAACTTCCTCGGCAAAATTGCCCTGCGCATATTGCTCCAGCAGGTCCACCAGCCGCAACATGACGTCGATATGCGAGCGGGCTAGCGAATTCACCGCCTGTGCCATCTCGCCATACGCACCAGGCAAGCTTTGGGCGGGCATCTTGTGATCAATGGCGCCGGCATCGTGCTCTCGGGCCATGACGCTTTGGGCCTTTTGAAAGTCGGCCAGCACCGTATGCACCGTAATGAGCGAGTTCAGCACTTCGGCGGTTTCGTCCGAGCCGGCGGGCTTGACCGGTGCATTGCTCAGGTCGCCTACTGCCAGCTCTTGCAGGTGACCTTGAATGGATTTCAGTCCCCCGCTGGCCACCAGATAAAAGCTGTAAAAAAGGTAGGCCGCTACCAGCAAGGCCACCAGCACGGCAATTCCTGCCACACGCATTTTTTGCGACAGTCCGTCAATGCGCGCCTGCAGAATTTCATCGAGAACAGGAATGCCTTTTTCGTAGAACGAAGCCAGTCGCTGTACCGCTGCCTGGCCCTGGTCAAAGTACTGAGCGGCTGTGAGCTTGTCGCTGTTCTGCAAGGCCTCGGGGTCTTTGGCCAGGTCGTAGAACGCAGCGGCGCTTTCCATGGCGCTCAGGTCCAGGCGCGTCTTCAGGCTCGGGTTATAGGTCAGCGCCTTGCCCAGGTAATCTTGTGTCGTGCCACTGGCGGCCTTGACGTTGGCCGCCCACACCACGTAGCTCAACTCCTCCTTGGTTTCCAGTTCCTTCTTGGAATCTTGAAAACGCTGCATACCAAAGGTTCCCCAGCCCCACAGTTGCCCCATGTCTTCACCCAACTGGGGCAAGAGGTACAGCGTGCTGAACAGGTAGTAACTATCGATGTCCGGGTCCAGCACCAGGTTCGAGTTGTCGCCAATGCTGCCGAGCAGTTTGACCAGTGCTTCGCTCACCGGGCCATACACGGCGCCGCCATCGGTGTCAGCCACCGCAGTGGCTGCGGCAGCTTTGGCCCACGCTGCTTTCAGCGCTTCGAGTGCGGCCTTCACTTCCAGGGGATCACCGGTAGCCACCACATGCGACTCGAAGGCCTTGATAGTGGCATCAACCTCGGCCTTTGCCGCCGCGAATTGGGAGGCAGCATCGTACCCGCCCACGCCCGCTCGCGCAGCGCTGCGAATCTTGGTGACGGCCGTAGTGATGGGAACCAGTTTCTGGAAGGCCGCGACGCCGGTGCGTTCCTTGGCACTGAAGTTGATCTGGTCGTTCTGCGCGGAGACGAAAAAATAGCCCAAAAGGGCTACAGGTAACAAGAACACGACCGTGATGATGAGCGCCTTTTTGAGGAAACTGATGTTACCCATCAGTCCCACACCCAGACCCCAAAAACCTACGCCTGTGCCGGCGCCAAGCTCCGTTCGTGCTGTCATTTCCATCGATCCTAATTTCTATTGTGGTATTGGGCAGATTACATCAAAACCAGGCCTGGTTGAGTGAATGCCTGCCAGCAAACATGCAAGGGTTATGCCTGCTTTCGGTGCACGCAAAAGCCCCTCCAATTGGGCACAAGCCTTGCTTTGACCTATGCTAATCACTGTCACTACTTTTCACCAACCAGCACCCTGACGCCATGGAACTCACACCCCGCGAAAAAGACAAGTTGCTGATTTTCACCGCCGCCCTCCTCGCAGAACGCCGCATGGCGCGCGGGCTCAAGCTCAACTACCCCGAAGCGATTGCGCTGATCAGTGCGGCCGTGATGGAAGGCGCGCGTGACGGCAAGACCGTGGCCCAACTGATGTCCGAGGGACGCACCATTTTGAAGCGCGAAGATGTCATGGATGGCATCGCCGAGATGATTCCGGATATCCAGGTGGAGGCCACCTTTCCCGATGGCACCAAATTGGTGACCGTGCACCAACCGATTGTTTAGTCCGATTGTTTGTTCCCACCACAAGGAGTAGTTCATGCGCAAAGTAACCCACGTTCTGTTCGCCTTGATTGCCACCCTGACTTGCGGTTCGGTACTGGCCCACGGGGGCGCCGGCAGCCATTTGCACAGCGGATTTGAAACCGGATTCATGCATACCGTCACCGGGCTCGACCACGTCGTGGTGATGCTGTCGGTGGGCTTGTGGAGCGCACTGTCGGCCCGTCGCACGGGCCGGGCAATGCTGTGGGGTCCGCTGGGTTTCACCAACATGCTGTTGTTGGGCACCACTTTGGGGCTTCAAGGGGTTGAAGTGGCAGCCGTGGAACCGCTGATTGCCGCCTCGCTGGTGGCGGTGGGATTGCTGGTTGTCACGAAAATGCAACTGCAGGGCGTGTGGGCTGCAGCGCTGGTGGGGCTGTTTGCCGTGTTTCACGGCTTGGCCCACGGACACGAACTGGCCGAGAACGCGCAAGCGTTTGAGGTGTTGGCCGGTTTGGTGTGTGCGACCGTGATGCTGCACGGCACGGGCCTGGGCTTGGGTCACCTGCTGCGCGGCGCGCCGGTCTGGGTTCCGCGCACGATTGGCGCTGCCGTAGCAATATTGGGCAGCAGCTTTTTGCTGCCGCTGAATTAAGGACACACGATGATTCCCGGAGAAATTCTGACCGATGACGGCGAGCACCCGATCAACGTGGGCCGCCGCACCCTGACCCTGGTGGTGCAAAACACGTCCGACCGCCCGGTGCAGGTGGGTTCGCACTACCACTTTGCCGAAACCAACGGCGCACTCGGCTTCGACCGGGCTGCGGCGCAGGGCATGCGACTCAACATTCCCAGCGGTTCGGCGGTTCGGTTTGAGCCGGGGCAGCAGCGCACCGTGGAACTCGTAGATTTTTCCGGCGACCGCGTGGTGTACGGATTCAGAGGTTTGACACAGGGGCCGCTAGCAGCTCCGGGAGCACAGTAAATGGCAAGCATCGGACGCCGCGCCTACGCGGAGATTTTTGGCCCCACCACCGGCGACCGGGTACGCCTGGCCGACACCGACCTGCTGATTGAAGTCGAAAAGGACTACACGCTGGCCGCCGGGAGCTACGGCGAAGAAGTGAAGTTTGGCGGTGGCAAGACGATTCGCGATGGCATGGCGCAGAGCCAGCGCACCCGGGCCGAAGGGGCAGTGGACTGCGTGATGACCAATGCGCTGATCATCGACCACTGGGGCATTGTGAAGGCCGATATCGGCCTCAAAGGGGGCCGCATTGTAGGCATTGGCAAGGCCGGCAACCCCGACACCCAACCGGGTGTGGACATCATCATCGGGCCGGGCACGGAAATCATTAGCTGCGAAGGCAACATCGTCACCGCCGGCGGCATCGACAGCCATATTCACTTTATTTGCCCGCAGCAAATCGAAGAGGCCCTGGCCAGCGGCGTGACAACCATGATGGGCGGCGGCACCGGCCCCGCTACCGGCACCTTTGCCACCACCTGCACGCCCGGTCCCTGGAACATCGAGCGCATGCTGCAAGCCGCCGATGCCTTTCCCATGAACCTGGGCTTTTTGGGCAAGGGCAATGCGTCCCTGCCCGCAGCCTTGCACGAACAGGTGAACGCCGGCGTCATCGGCCTCAAATTGCACGAAGACTGGGGTACCACGCCCGCTGCCATCAGCAACTGCCTGGATGTGGCCGACGAGACCGATGTGCAGGTCGCCATCCACTCGGACACACTGAACGAATCGGGCTTTGTCGAGAACACCATTGCCGCCACCAAGGGCCGGGGTCTGTGTGCCTTTCACACCGAAGGCGCCGGCGGCGGCCATGCGCCCGATATCTTGAAGGTGGTGGGACAGGCCAACTTCCTGCCCAGCTCCACCAACCCGACCATGCCCTACACCCAGAACACGCTGGATGAGCATGTGGACATGCTGATGGTTTGCCACCACCTGGACGCCGGCATTGCCGAAGACCTAGCCTTTGCCGAGAGCCGTATCCGCAAGGAAACCATAGCCGCCGAAGACATCCTGCACGACCTGGGTGCCATCAGCATGATGAGCAGCGACAGCCAGGCCATGGGCCGCGTGGGCGAGGTCATCATCCGCACCTGGCAGACAGCAGACAAGATGAAGGCCCAGCGCGGCACGTTGCCCGAAGACCCGTCGCGCAGTGACAACTTCCGCGTCAAGCGCTACATCGCGAAATACACCATCAACCCAGCCATTGCCCACGGCATCAGCCATGAGGTGGGCAGCATTGAGGTGGGCAAGTGGGCCGATCTGGTGGTCTACAAACCGGCGTTCTTTGGTGTGAAGCCTGCGCTGATTCTGAAGGGCGGTTTTATTGCCTTTGCCGCCATGGGTGACCCGAACGCCTCCATCCCGACGCCGCAGCCGGTGCACTACCGGCCGATGTTTGGGGCCTACGGTGGCGCGTTGCACAAGGGCTCGATTACCTTCTTGTCGCAGGCCGGCCTGAACGGCGGCGTGGCCGAGCGCTATGGCCTGAACAAGGTGGTGAGCGCCGCCAAGAACATTCGTGGCGTGCGCAAGCAGCACATGATCCACAACAGCTACCTGCCGACCATGGAGATTGATGCGCAAACCTATTCGGTGCGCGCCGACGGGCAGTTGCTGACCTGCGAACCCGCCGTCAAGTTGCCACTCGCGCAGCGTTACTTCCTGTTTTAAGGGTGCGTCTGGAGCGCACAATCCGTGCGTTCCATTCCCCGAAGCTCTCACCATGATTCAGACCAGCAAATGCATCTCCCAGGGCCGGGGCTTGGCCCCCGCCTTGCTCAAACGTGCCGCCACCGTGGAGCTGGATTGGGACGTGCGGCAGAAAAGCCGCTTCGAGACCACCGACTCCGCCGGACGCAGCGTGGGCGTCTTCCTGCCGCGCGGCACGGTGCTGCGCGGTGGCGACGTGCTGGTGGCCGAAGACGGCTCGCTGATCCGCGTGCTGGCTGCGCCGCAACAGGTGTTGCGCATCACCCATTGCACCGAACATGGCAGCGCGTTTGACCTGATCCGCGCGGCCTACCACCTGGGCAACCGCCATGTGCCGATTGAATTGCATCCCGACTTTTTGCAGATTGAGCCCGACCATGTGCTGGGCGACATGTTGCGCGCCATGCACCTGATCGCGCATGCGACCGACGCGCCATTTGAGCCGGAAAGTGGCGCCTACGCCACGGGCGGGCACGCGGGGCACGGACAGGCGCATTCGCATGACCACGCGCATAGCCACGACCATGGCCACGATCACGACCACCACGGTCACAGCCACTGAGGCCTTTGGTGCACGACACCGCGTTTATGCAACTGCTGTGGCTGGCCTCGCCGGCCTTGCCGATTGGCGGCTTCAGCTATTCGGAGGTGCTGGAGGCGGCGGTCGAATCGGGCCGCGTCAGCAACGAAGCGGAGGCATCCGCCTGGCTCGTCGATCAGTTGCACCTGAGCCTGGCCCGTTCTGATTTGAGTGTGGTGGCGCAGGCCATTCCGGCCTGGCGTGCCACCGACACCGCGCGCATTGCCGCGCTCAATGCCTGGGTGCTGCAAACGCGCGAAAGCAGCGAGCTGCGCGCGCAAACCGAACAAATGGGCCGCAGTCTTTTGGAATGGCTGCGCAACCACACCACCGCCACGCCCGAACAAATTGCCACGCTGGCTGCGCTGGATGCCAGCTACCCGCTGGCCTTTGCACTGGCGGCCAGCGCCACGCAGGCACCAGTGCGCGATTGCCTGCTGGCCTACGCCTTCGGCTGGGCCGAAAACATGGCGCAGGCCGCCATCAAGTCGGTGCCGCTGGGCCAAAGCAGCGGGCAGCGCATCCTGTCGGCCATCACCGCCGCCATTCCTGAGGCCGTGCAACACGCGCTGGATCAGGGTGACGCCAGCCGCCAGGCTTTTTCACCCATGCTGGCCATCCTGAGCAGCCAGCATGAAGTTCAGTATTCCCGTCTGTTTCGATCCTAGGAAAGTACGTCTATGTCCTCCGCCCTGCACCACATCGCCAACCGCACCAAGAAACTGCCCCCGCTGCGGGTCGGCATTGGCGGCCCGGTCGGCTCCGGCAAGACCACGCTGCTGGAAATGCTGTGCAAAGCCATGCGCGCGCAATACGACCTGGTGGCCATCACCAACGACATTTACACCAAGGAAGACCAGCGCCTGCTGACCGTCAGCGGCGCTCTGCCGGCCGAACGCATCATGGGCGTGGAAACCGGTGGCTGCCCGCACACCGCCATCCGCGAAGACTGCTCCATCAACCTCGAAGCCATCGACCGCATGCTGGTGGAATACCCCGATGCCGATGTGGTGTTTGTGGAAAGCGGCGGCGACAACCTAGCCGCCACCTTCAGCCCCGAACTCAGCGACCTCACCATCTATGTGATCGACGTGGCCGCCGGCGAAAAAATCCCGCGCAAGGGTGGCCCCGGCATTACCAAGAGCGACCTGTTTGTGATCAACAAGACCGACCTGGCACCCCACGTAGGCGCCAACCTGGCCGTCATGGAAGCCGACACCATCCGCATGCGCACCACGCCCAAAGGCCTCAAGCCCTTCGTCATGACCAACCTGAAAACGCAGGACGGCCTGAAAAAGGTGATTCAGTTCATCGAAGAACGCGGCATGCTGCAAGCCGCCTGAAGCGCAGAATCACCCGGCTTTCGGGTGACTCGCTCGGGTTAGAATACGCGCCTGTCAACGCCCCGCACCCGCGTGCAATCGTTTGGCGTCAAACCCTGGAGACTTGGGTGAGTGGTTTAAACCAGCAGTCTTGAAAACTGCCGACGGGTAACCGTCCGTGAGTTCGAATCTCACAGTCTCCGCCAGCAAACATCCCCATCAGCTCGCCTTTTTTGCCAAGCAATACGCCACGATGGCGTTGGCATGGCCGTGACCGAGCGCGTGCTCGGACTTGAGCCAGTTGACGATTTCCATGTGTTTCATGCCGGATTGCTGGTTCACCAACTGGAGCCAGTGATCGATGGGTTTACCGTACTTCTTTTCAATGGACGGGAAATAGGACGCAGGTCCCGTGACTTTTTCAGGGCTGGTCATGGCGCGTTCCTTTTGAATGCATGAACGCTAAGCGTTCTTCTTGTCGGCCGGGCCTTGAAAATCGAAGTCCAGCAGATTCTTCGGCTCATGCTCTGTTGAGCGCTGAGAAAATGGCACCTCCGCTCCGTCCAAGCCCATCGGCACGGTCTTGTCGAACCCGGCGTCAAACCGGTCCACAAAGGACGGGTCCTGCCAGAGGTTGTCAATAAAGTCGGTGTTGATTTCCGGGATGTCGAAATGCGATTCCGGTTCATGGGCAGGAACTGCCGAATGGGAAACTGCGGACGGCTGCGGCGCGGCACTGGCGTCCACGCTGCCCGGTGGCTGAAACTTGCGAACAAGAGGTTTATTCATTGATGTCCCACTCCAACGACATTTATGCGTGTTGCATGGGGTTTATCTTAGCGCGGCCGCTGCACTTCCGCTCTTAGCGTGCGGGCACCGGCAGTTCCAGCCGGAACCGTTCCGGGCCGCGCATCTCTGCACCCAACACGGCCTGACGGCGCTCCACGCTTTGCAACACCAACCCCTCTTCTACGACAGACCCTACACGGTAGGGCTTAGGGGCTTTGCCATCGATGGCGATCAGCGCAGTGCCACGGCCTTCGCTAGAGGCAATCACACCGGCAAGTCGCAGCCGGCTGGCTGCGTCGGGCATAGCGGCAGGCGCTGCAGTCGCCTCCGCACCAAGTAGCCGCGCTAGCCCGGCCGGGTTGACGGGCACTGGTTCACTGCGTGAGCCCGCCGCTGGCACTAAAGATCCTGCATCCGGACGCGGCCATTGCAACACCCAAAACACCACGCTGCCCGCAAGCAGCATGGCCACCACAAAAGCCGCCAGCCGGGGCGTCCAGGAGTTGAGGGGGATAGCATGCATATTCGCGATTATCATCGTGCGGCAACCGTCTCCAAAGGCACCAAGCCATGAAATTTGTATCCTCCCTCGCCCGCCACGCCCAACGCGGCTTTACGCTCATCGAACTGATGGTGGTGCTGGTGATCATTGGCGTGCTGGCCGCGTTGATTGTTCCCAATGTGCTGGACCGTGCCGATGACGCCCGCGTCACAGCCGCCAAGACCGATGTGGGCAACCTGATGCAGGCCCTCAAGCTCTACAAACTGGACAACCAGCGTTACCCGACCGGCGCACAAGGCCTGCAGGCGCTGATGGCCAAGCCCACGGTGGACCCGATTCCCGCCAACTGGAAACCGTATCTGGACAAACTGCCCACCGACCCCTGGGGCGGCAGCTACCAGTACCTGAACCCGGGCATCAAAGGTGAGGTCGATGTGTTGTCGCTGGGTGCCGATGGCAAACCCGGCGGCGAAGGCAAAGATGCGGATATCGGTAGCTGGCAATAAGGTGCGCCCTTGCCGCAAGGCCTTGAGCAGGCCGCGCGGCTTTACCCTGTTGGAGTTGCTGGTGGTGGTCAGCATCATCGCGATTGCCAGCGCCGGGGTCAGCTTTGCACTGCGCGACAGTGCCCAAACCCAGGTTGAACGTGAAGCGCAACGCCTGGCCGCTTTGCTGGAATCGGCACGTGCCCAGTCGCGCCTGCGTGGTGTGACTGTGGTGTGGCGCAACACCGCCACCGGTTTTCGCTTTGACGGCCTGCCCCCCAAGACCTTGCCCGAGCAGTGGCTAAACCCCGCCACCACAGCCGGCGCCCCCGTGGCGCTGGAACTCGGGCCGGAGCCGATCATTCCGGCGCAGTCAATCACCTTGCGCAGCACGGTACAAAGCGATGTGGCCTGGCGCGTGGCAACCGATGGCCTGCGACCCTTCAGTGTGCAGACAGCGAACGCCATCCCACCGGGCACCACGCCATGAAGATGCCCAGGCAGCCCCGCCATTGCGTCGGCTTTACTCTGATCGAGGTGCTGGTGGCGCTGGGCATTGTGGCCATCGCGCTTACTGCCGGCCTCAAGGCTACGGCCGCACTCAGTGCCAATGCCGAGCGCCAGTCCGACATGCTGCGGGCGCAACTGTGTGCCGAAAACACCTTGATCGGCTTGCGCCTAGCGCGCCAATTGCCGGGACTGGGTGAAACCAGCACCGATTGCGAGCAGGCCGGCCAGATGCTGCAGGTTCGCACCGGCGTCAGCCCCACACCCAATCCCAACTTTGTGCGGGTGGATGCACGGGTGTTTCGGGGCACCGATTCGCTGGTGCAGGTCACCACCGTGATGGGACGCAACTGATGCCACGGCAAGTACCCAAGCGTCAAAAGGCAGGCAGCAAAGCCAGTGGCTTTACGCTGGTGGAGTTGTTGGTGGCACTGATGGTGATGGCCTTGCTCAGTCTGATGAGTTGGCGCGGTCTGGACGCCATGGGCCGTGCGCAGACCCAAACCCAGGCGCGCGCTGACACGCTGCAGGCGCTCAGCAACGGTCTGGCGCAATGGGGCGCAGACCTCGATGCCATGGCCGACGACCTGCCCCCCGCCAAGTCGATTAACACCACTCCTGCCCCGATGGAATGGAATGGCCAGGTGCTGCGCATCACCCGCTACAGCAACACTGCCGACGGCGCGGGCCTGCGTGTGATCGCATGGACTCTCATGGCGGATGCCGAAGGAAAGGCCTGGCAGCGCTGGCAGTCGCCGGTGGCGAGCACCCGCGCCGACCTGCAGCAGTTCTGGACCCGGGCGGGCACCTGGGCGCAAAGCCCGACGCCCGCCGACCTGACACGCCAGGTACGCATCGTGGATGCCACCGACTGGCAAATTTTTTACTTTCGGGGTGACGCCTGGACCAATCCCGGCTCCAGCAGCGACGCAGCAGCAACCAACCCCGACGGCGTGCGACTGCAACTCACGCTACCGCCCAACCACCCGCTGGCCGGCAAACTCATCCGCGACTGGATTCGCCCCACCGCCGTGGGCAGCAAATCATGAGGGCTAATAGGCAACATGGCGCCGCCCTGCTGACGGCCATGCTCACCGTCACGCTGGTGGCCACGTTTGCGGCTGCCGCCTTGTGGCAACAGTGGCGCAGCGTGGAAATTGAGGCCGCCGAGCGCAGCCGCACCCAGATGCAGTGGGTGCTCAATGGCGCACTCGACTGGGCCCGGTTGATCCTGCAGGAAGACGGCCGCAACAGCCAGGTAGACCACCTGTCCGAGCCCTGGGCCCTGCCGCTCCAGGAGGCCCGGCTGTCAAGTTTTCTGGCGGTGGACAAGAGCAACACGCAAGATGCGCTGGATGCTTTTTTGTCGGGCCAGATCAGCGACCAGCAGGGCCTGCTGAATGTGCGCAACCTGGTACTGGAAGGCAAACCCAATCCGTCGAGCGTGCTGGCCTTTGGCCGCCTGTTTGCCATGCTCAACCTGCCCAAGTCGCAATTGAATCTCATGGTGGACCAGTTGCTTGCCGCCGATGCTGCCAGTGCGAAACCCACTGCAGCAGCCAACGCCAGCGAGGCCGCAGCGGCTGAGGCCACCGCGCCCTTCAAGCCCTACCGCCTGGAACACCTGCATTGGTTGGGCCTGCCCACCGCCACGGTGCGTGCCCTGACGCCCTACGCCACCCTGCTGCCAGCACCCACCCCGCTCAACCTGAACACCGCCAGTGCCGAAGTGCTAAGCGCGGCAGTGCCCGACATGGACCGCGCGCGCGCGCAGCAATGGGTTGCAGGCCGCGCCACAGCGCACTTCAAAACGGTGGCAGATGCCTTCAAGGCTGGTGGCGTGCGCGAAAGTGGCACCGGCGCAGCCGAGGCCAAAGATTTCAGCGTCAACAGCCGATTCTTTGCCGTGCGTGGTCGCCTGCGTCTGGGTGACAGCAGCGTGCAGGAGGTTTCACTGGTGGAGCGCGTGAGCCCCACGGTCAAGGTGATCTGGCGGCAGCGTGAATCGGTGACAGCCCCTCTGGTGGGTTCCCTACAATGAGCACACCGAAAAGCCCATGCCCACACTGATTCTTCAACTCCCCCTGCCGACCGGCACCGAGGCGCCCGCGTACGACTACGTACTAAGCCCCGATGGCCAGCAGGCTGGCAGCCACGGCCACGCAGTGGCGGCCATGCTGCCCGCACAAGGGGCGCGCCATCTGGAAGTGGTGGCCGTGCTGCCAGTGCAGGCCCTGTCCTGGCACCGCCTGACGCTGCCCGAGCGCGTGCTGCGAGGCATGCTATCAGGCCGCACAGAGCCCGCACGCATTCGCAGTGTGCTTGCTGGTGCGCTGGAAGAACGACTGCTGGACGAACCCGATCAACTGCACTTTGCCGTGTTTGCCGCAACGCCTCTGGACGCCGGCGATACCAGCAACGCCTGGGTTGCCGTCTGCGACCGCAATTGGCTGCAAAACAATCTACAGGCCCTGGAAGCGGCTGGTTACACCGTGAACCGGATTGCCCCCGAATGCTCGCCAGCCGATACGGGCAGCGAGAACCTGCTGGTGCGTGGCGATGCGCATGCAGCCCACATGGTCTGGTGCAGCCGCCACGGTGTCACGCAACTACCCCTGCCTGCGGGACTGTCCCGTCTGCCGGACCCGGTCGCGCTGCCGGTGCTGGCAGAACCCGCCGCCCTGGCACTGGCCGGCAAATACTTTGGAAACGGGGTGCAGGCCCAAACGCTGACGCAACGGCTGCTGGCAGCGGCCCAAAGCCCCTGGAATCTGGCGCAACTGGAACTCAGCGCTTCGCCAGGCAACCGCCTGTTCAAGCAAACCGCCGCTCTCGGCCAACAACTGCTACATGGACCGCAATGGCGACCGGTGCGCTGGGGACTTGTTGCGTTGCTGGCGGTCCAGATCGTGGCACTCAATGTGTCGGCCTGGCAAAAGCGGGCCCAGTTGGCGAGTCAGCGCTCGGCCATTCAAGCGGTATTGCAGCAAACCTTCCCTGAGGTGCAGTTGGTGATCAACGCACCCTTGCAAATGCAGCGTGCGCTGGACGACTTGGCGCGCGCACGCGGTGCGGGAGCCGAGGTCGATTTGGGCCGGGTGGTCACAGCCGTTTCTGCACTGGCACCCAAAGAACTGGTACTCACGGGCATCGAGTTGTCCGGGCGGCAGGTGCGCCTGCGCGGCCAGGGCTTCAGCGATCCGCTGGTCCTGGCCATGCAACCCGCACTCGACGGCCAAGGCCTGCGGGCCCGCCTGCAAAACGGCCTGCTGGTGATTGAACCCAAGGAGCCTCGCTGATGTCCTGGCTGCAACCCTTCTTTGCCCGTTGGGCGGCGCTGGCACCTCGCGAACGGCGCGGCCTGACGCTGGCTGCCCTGGTGGTCGGCACCGCGCTGATCTGGACGGCTCTGCTGGCGCCTGCACTGCGCACCCTGAAAAGCGCTGATGCACAAACCGCCGCGCTCGCGGTGGAGCGTGACCGCATGTTGGCCTTGCAGGCGCGCGCCGCCGCCCTGAAGGCGCAGCCTGCCGTGCCGCCCCAGGAGGCGCTCAAGTCCCTGCAGGCAGCCAGCAGCGTGTTGGGTAAGGGAGCCGTGCTGCAAGTGACCGGTGACCAGGCCACCCTGACCCTGAAGCAAATTCCGGCGGTTGCCTTGGCCCAGTGGCTGAGCCCCGCCACCGGACCCAGCCTGAGCCCAGTCGATGCCCAGTTGCAGCGAGATGGTGGTGCGAGTCAGGCACTCTGGAGCGGCTTGCTCGTGTACCGACTGCCGGCGGGCGCAGGTGCCCCCTGAAGCCATGAACCACCGCCCACGCACACCCACAGCAAGCGCTGCGCAGACCGGCGTTTGGGCCTGGGCGTTGGTTGGTGCCTTGTGTGGCGCGGTGTGGGCCACGGTGCAATTTGCACCGGCGGTCTGGTTGCAACGCGCCGTTGCGGCGGCTACCGATGGCCGTGTGGTGTTGCACGACAGCCAGGGCACGCTTTGGCACGGGTCGGCCCAACTCGGCTTTACCGGCGGCCCCGGCAGCAGCGATGCCATGCGCCTGCCCGGTCGCGTGCAGTGGGATGTGCGGCCGGACTGGGACCAGTTGCACCTGGCCCTTCGCGCCGATTGCTGCACCTCCGACGCCCAGCGCATGGACCTGAAGCCGGGCTTGCGTAGCTGGCGTCTGCACATTCAGCCGGGGCAATCGAACTGGCCCGCAGACTTACTGGCCGGCCTGGGAACGCCCTGGAACACGGTGCAGTTGCAAGGCACGCTGGCGCTCAAAACGCAGGGCCTCACGCTGGTGTCTTCGGTAGACCGGTTGCAACTCGAAGGCTCCTTGAGTCTGGACATGCCCCAGATCAGCTCCAGCCTGTCTACCCTGCGGCCACTCGGTAGTTACCAGTTGCTGCTGCAAGGTGGAGAACAGCCCGCACTGGACCTGCGCACGCTGGAAGGCAGCCTGCAGTTGCAGGGCAACGGCCGTTGGACGGCGGGGCACCTGCGATTTACCGGTGAGGCCCGCGCCGGGGCTGGGAACGAAGCCGAACTCTCCAATCTTCTCAACATCATGGGACGGCGCGATGGCGCGCGGTCCGTCATCACACTGGGCTAGCACCATGCGATCTTCACTGCGTTTAACCCCTCTTTGCACCTGGCTCTGCAGCGCCGGCCTACTCCTGGCATTTGCCGGCGGCACCGCCTGGGCGCAGGCCACACCCGCTGCTGCACCGGCGACGGCCCTGCCCGCACGCGGCGCCCCGGTCACGCTGAATTTTGTGAACGCCGAAATCGAAGCAGTCGCCCGCGCCATGGCCAGCATGACCGGACGCCAGGTGGTGCTGGACCCGCGTGTAAAGGGCACCATCAACCTCAGCAGCGACAAGCCGCTGTCGCCTACGGCCGCGTACAACCAGTTTCTGGGTGCGCTGCGGCTGCAGGGCTTTACCGTGGTGGAATCGGCCGGGCTGGACAAGGTCGTACCCGAAGCCGATGCCAAACTGCAAAGCAGCACCGTGACCGCTGAGACCAAGAGCGGCCCCATTGGCAACCAGATCGTGACGCAAATCTTCCGCCTCAACTTTGAGAGCGCCGCCAACCTGCTGCCGATCCTGCGCCCGCTGATCAGCCCCAACAACGTCATCAACGTCAATCCCGGCAACAACTCGCTGATCATCACCGACTACGCCGACAACCTGCAGCGCATTGCCCGCATCATTGCCGCCAGCGACGTGGCCAATGGCAGCGACCTCGAAATCCTGCCGCTACGCTACGCCATTGCCAACGACCTGGCACCACTGCTGCTGCGCCTGGTGGACTCGGGCAGTGGCGCAGCACCAGCCGCCGGCCAGACCGACACCGGCTTCAAGACCACCATCATTGCCGAGCCGCGCAGCAATGCGCTGATCGTGCGCGCCGCCAACCCGGCCCGTGTGGCGCTGATCAAATCGCTGGTGTCCAAGCTGGACCAACCCACTGTGCAGGGTGACAGCAGCAGCGGCAACATCCATGTGGTGATGCTCAAGAATGCGGACGCCACCAAGCTGGCCACCACCTTGCGGGCTGTGATGTCAGGCGAGGTGCGGGCGGCGGCTCCAACCGCCGCCGCCGCAGCCGGCACACCTGCTACGCCAGTGGCCAGCGCCACCACCGGCGGCCAGGTGCAGGCTGACGTGGCCACCAACTCGCTCATCATCACCGCGCCCGAACCACAATACCGCCAGTTGCGCGCCGTCATCGACCAGCTCGACGCGCGACGCGCCCAGGTGTTTGTAGAAAGCCTGATTGCCGAGGTGAACGCCGACCGTGCAGCCGAGTTCGGCATTCAGTGGCAGGGCCCGATCGGCAAGGCCGGCGACTCCACCATTGGTCTGCTGGGCACCAACTTTGGCTCGGGTGGCAAAAACATCATTGCGCTGGCAACCGGTGCGGCCGCCGGCACCGTAACGCCTTCCGCCGGCTTGAACATTGGTGCCGCCGTACAAAACAACGGCGTCTACACGCTGGGCTTTCTGGCGCGTTTTCTGGAGCAAAACGGTGATGGCAACATTCTCTCCACGCCCAATTTGCTGACGCTCGACAACGAAGAGGCCAAGATCGTCATCGGCCAGAACGTGCCCTTTGTGACCGGCCAGTACACCAATGCCAATTCGGGCGGCACCGGCTCGGTAAACCCTTTCCAGACCATCGAGCGCAAGGATGTGGGCCTGACGCTCAAGGTAAAGCCGCAGATCAGCGAAAACGGCACCGTCAAGCTGGCGATTTTTCAGGAGGTCAGCACCGTGCAGGCCTCCAGCGTCAACTCGCCCAGCGGCCTGATTACCAATAAACGCTCGATTGAATCCAACGTGCTGGTGGAAGACGGCTCCATCGTCGTGCTCGGTGGCCTGCTGCAAGACACCTATGCCGGCAACAACGACCGGGTGCCCGGCCTGGCCGATATTCCGCTGCTGGGCGCGCTGTTCCGCAGCGAATCGCGCAGCCGCAACAAAACCAATCTGATGGTGTTCCTGCGCCCGGTGGTCGTGCGCGATGCCGGTGCCAGCGATGCCCTGTCGAACAGCCGCTACGAACAGATGCGCGGTGCACAACAAGGTGCTCAGCCTCTGCCCAGCGACGTCATGCCGATCAATGAATCGGCCGTGTTACCGGCGGTGCCAGCGCCCGCAGTCAAGGCAACGCCGGCCGCACCGGCAGCGCAATAACGGTTGCATTCATGGCAGCACGCTACCCCCTCCCCTACGCCTTCGCGCGCAACCAGCAATTGCTGCTGGAGCAGGACGGCGATGCGCTAACCCTGTGGTTGCACACGGCCACGCCGCCGGGCGGCATCAGCGAGGTGATGCGCAAGCACGCCGGCGCGCAGGTCGAAATGCTGCCCGCCGAGGTGCTGCAGCAGCGCATCAGCGCCGCCTATGCGCAGGGCGAATCCAGCGCCGCCTCGGTGGTGAGCGAGGTGCAAAGCGATGCCGACCTGTCGCGCATGATGCAGGAACTGCCGGCAGTAGAAGACCTGCTGGAAAGCGCAGGCGATGCGCCCATCATCCGCATGCTCAACGCGCTGCTGACGCAGGCTGCCCGCGATGGCGCCAGCGACATTCACATCGAGCCTTACGAGCGCCACAGCAGCGTGCGCTTCCGGGTGGACGGCACGCTGCGCGAGGTGGTGCAACCCAACCGCGCGCTGCATGCCGCCCTGATCTCGCGCCTGAAAATCATGGCGCAACTGGATATTTCGGAGCGGCGTCTGCCGCAGGACGGGCGCATTTCTTTGCGCATCGGCACCCGCGCCATGGACGTGCGGGTGAGCACCCTGCCCAGCGCCCACGGTGAGCGGGCCGTGCTGCGACTGCTCGACAAGAGCCAGGGCGCACTGAATCTGGAATCGGTCGGCATGCAGGGCGACATCTTGCAGCGCATGGAAAGCCTGATCAGCCAGCCGCACGGCATCATTCTGGTCACTGGCCCCACCGGCTCGGGCAAAACCACCACGCTGTACGCGGCCCTGAGCCGGCTGGACGCTGGGCGCAGCAACATCATGACGGTGGAAGACCCGATTGAATACGAGCTCGCCGGCGTTGGCCAGACGCAGGTCAACAGCAAGATTGACCTGACCTTTGCCAAGGCACTGCGCGCCATCCTGCGCCAGGACCCGGACGTCATCATGATTGGCGAAATACGCGACTTTGAGACGGCTCACATCGCCATTCAGGCGTCCCTCACCGGGCACCTGGTGCTGGCCACCCTGCACACCAATGACGCACCCAGCGCGGTAACCCGCCTGATCGACATGGGGGTGGAGCCTTTCCTGCTGAGCTCCAGTCTGCTCGGCGTATTGGCCCAGCGGCTGGTGCGCAAACTGTGCCCGCATTGCCAAGGTGCCGGCTGCGCCGAATGTGCGCAAAGCGGCTACCAGGGCCGCACCGGCATCTTTGAGTTGATGGTGACCGACGACACGCAACGCGCCCTGATTCACCGGCGGGCTTCCGACGCCGAATTGCGTGAAGCCGCCTTGCAGGCCGGCATGGTGCTGATGCGAGATGATGGCGCGCGGCTGGTGCAGGCCAGCATTACTTCGCCGGAAGAACTGTTGCGGGTAACGCGGGATTAGGCCTGCGCACGTGGCGGTGGTCCGTCACACTCCGCGCAAAAACCCCACCAGAATCAGCCCCCCGAGCAGCACCGGCTGGTGCAGCATGTAGTAGCTCAGGCTCCAGCGTCCCAACAGGGCCAGACCGCGCACCGGCGCGCCGGTGGTGCCGGTGCCGCATCGGCTGCCCCACACTTCCAGTTCAGCGGCACGGTTGCGCAGCAGCCACTGACCTGCGGCCAGCCCCCAGCACATCACGCCCAGCCACGGAAACAGGGGCGCGTAGTCAACGGTGAACGGCTTATGGCTGATCAAGCCCAGCCAGTTGAACGCGCGCCCGTTCAGAAAGTCGGCGGCGGGCCATGTGGCATGCAGCAACTGGGCCAGCCAGGGAACGGCCAATGCCAGCGCTCCGAGCAGCCACAGTTTCGCGCCTGCCGCTGTCAAACCGCGGGCCACTATCAGCATCAGCGCCATCCCGTGCAGGATGCCAAAGTAGATGTAACTCTGCGGGAACATAAACCACGACCCGATGCTGACCAGCAGCGCACACAGGGCAATCTGCCGCCAGCGCCGCCAGAAGCGCGCCCCGCTTTGGCCCTGATGCGCTGCAATCGCCTGACCCAGTCCGGCACAAAAAACGAACAAGCTGACGATCGCGGTGCGCTGCACGGTCCAGAACGGATTGGCGTAAAAATTGGTGTTCAGGTAGCCCGCTTGCTGCAGGTCAAAGCAGAAGTGAAACACCGTCATCCATACCATCGCCAACCCGCGCAGCGCGTCCACAGCAACATAGCGGCTGGCAGGGCTAAACGGGGCAGTGGGTGAGGCGCGGGGCATGGCCCATTTTCCCCGAGTTTGCCTGTGATAAGGTTGCTGCATGCCCGCCTATTCCTTCACCGCCCTCGACGATCAGGGGCAAACCCGCAAGGGGACTTTGGAGGCCGACAGTGCCAAATCCGCACGCGGCCAGTTGCGTGCGCAGTCGTTTATTCCGCTGTCGGTAGAGGTGCTGAGCGGCCGCGATGCCAACGCCCAGGGCGAAGCTTCCGGTGGACTCTGGAGCCAGCGCGTATTCAACACCACGACCCTGGCCATCTGGACGCGCCAACTGGCTGAACTGGTCAGCGCCGGGTTGCCGCTGGAGCAGGCCCTGGGCTCCTTGGCCGATGAATCGGAAACCGAGCCACAGCGCAACCTGAACGCGGCGCTGCGCGCCTCTGTCAATGGCGGCAGCAGTTTTGCCCGCGCTCTGGAACAGCATCCGCGTGAATTCGCGGCAATTTACGTTGCCGTGGTTGGTGCCGGTGAGCAAAGCGGCAATCTGGCGCTGGTGCTGGTGCGCTTGGCCGATGACCTGGAAGAACGGCAGGCGCTGCGGTCCAAACTGCTCGGCGCTGCCCTGTACCCGGCCATCGTGTCGGCCGTGGCGGTGCTGATCGTGCTGTTTCTGGTGGGCTATGTGGTGCCGCAGGTGGCACAGGTGTTTGCCGGCAGCAAGCACGCCCTGCCCCTGCTGACGGTTGCCATGATGGCGATCAGCGATTTCGTCCGGTCGTTCGGCTGGCTGGTGGCCTTGGGCCTGTGTGGCGCGGGCATCGTGCTGTGGCAGGCCCTCAAGAATGCGGCCTTTCGCGAGCGCTGGGACGCCGCCTGGCTGCGCCTGCCGGTGCTGGGCAAATTGGCCCGGGGCTACAACGCCGCCCGCTTTGCCGGAACGCTGGCCATGCTGACCTCGGCCGGTGTACCGATTCTGCAAGCGCTACAGGCTGCCGCCCAGACCCTCAACAACCAGGCGCTGCGGCGCGACGCGCTGGATGCCCTGGTGCTGGTGCGGGAAGGCGCGCCGCTGGCGGCTGCGCTGGCGCAGAAAAACCGCTTCCCCAGCCTGCTGTCCATGTTTGCGCGCCTGGGTGAGCAAACCGGCCAGTTGCCCACCATGCTGGACCGTGTGGCGCGTCAACTCAGCACCGAAGTGCAGCGCCGCGCCATGCACCTGGCCACGCTGCTGGAGCCGCTGCTCATTGTGGCCATGGGGCTGGTGGTCATGCTGATTGTGCTGGCGGTTCTGATGCCCATTATTCAGCTGAACCAATGGGTTAAATAAACCCCCTTTGCAACACGTTGTTGCAACTTTTTAGCGCACACAGGGCAAATGGCCCTACTAAAGTTTCGGAAAATAGGGGGGATTTCCGAATCTTCTAACTCTATAAATTTTTCGTCTCATGCAGACACCCGCGCAAGCGACCACACGGCGCAGTGTGGAACCCAAGGGCACGCCGTGCCGTGCCAAACTGCCTTTATGGCGGCCCGCCATTTGGCGCTCGGCCTTGCTCGGTGGCCTTTTGCTTCTGGCAGGTCCAACTTGGGCGGCGCTGGGGGGGAACCTGGCCGCCATCGCCAGCGACCAACAAGCCTGGCAGGCTACTCACTCCACTAGCACGCTGCCAGGTACCAGCCTCCACACACTCACCCTGCCCAACGGCGTCACCGTGCGCCAGTACCTGGATACCAGCACCGATACGGTCTTTGCGGTGGCCTGGGAGGGCCCGGTCTTGCCCGACTTCCAGCGGCTGTTGGCCAACCAGTTTGGCGCCTACCAGGACGCGGTACGTGCACAAAAGCGCGGCGTCCATCTGAAGACCAACGACCTGGTGATGGATTCAGGCGGCATGATGCGTGCCTTCAGTGGCCGTGCCTACCTCCCCGCCCGGCTTCCAGCCGCCCTGAACGCCAGCGAGATTCGGTAGGCGGTCGCTATGCACAGCCTTCAACGCTGGATTCAAAGTGCGCTCCGACCAGCGATGTATCTGGTGGCATCCATCCTGCTGCTGACTTTGTCGGCTTGTGGCGGGGGTAGTAGCTCTGAAAGCTCGACAACCCCCGTAGGTTTCCCGGTCAGTGTTGCAACGCAGTTGGATTCCAATGTGGCCGTCGTCACCGTAAAAAGAGGGCCAGCCAGCAACGTCAACATTCCCTATGTCTCGGTCACCGTGTGTATTCCGGGCACTACCAGTTGCAAGACGATTGACAACGTACTGCTAGACACCGGCTCCACCGGTCTGCGCTTGTTTGCCAACGACTTGAATGCCGCACCTGCCCTGGCCCTGCCGCCCCACCAAGTGGGCAGCAACACCGGCATTTATGAGTGTGCGCAGTTCCTGAACGCCAAGGCCTGGGGCGCGGTCAAGAAAGCCGACATCGTGATTGGCTCCAAGCGTGCCGCCAACGTGCCCGTTCAGCTAATCAACACCAACTTTCCTAGCGCACTGGAAAGTTCCTGTGGCGGCGACCTGATGATCCCACCGACTGCGACGGCTCAAGTCAACCAGAATGTCCTGAGTGCCAACGGCATTCTTGGCACCGGTCTATTTGTCAATGACGGCCAGACCTATTTCAACTGCGCGGGCACCTACCCTCTGCAAACCTGTGGCGAAATCAGTCTTCCGGCAAACCAGCAGGTGCAAAACCCGGTGGCCTTGTTTGACACCGACAACAACGGGGTAATCGTGCAGCTTCCGGCGCTGCCCGATTCCGGCACCAGCAGTGCATTGGGTTATCTCATTTTCGGCATCGATACCGCCCAGAGCAATAACAACGCACTGGGTTCGGCCCATGTGGTCACGGTCAATTCGATGGGGCGATTCACCACCCGCTACAACAACCTGGACCGCACCGACAGCTTTATCGATAGCGGATCGAACGGACTATTTTTTGACGACCCTGACCTGCCCACAAACTGCGCCTTGGGAGCTACCGGCTTCTTCTGCCCGACTACGGCACAGCCCCTGTCTGCCATCATCCGCCTGAATAACTTCAGCAGCATCATGGTGAACTTCACCATTGCCAATTCGGACACGCTGTTTCAGGGGGGCCGCTACGCCTTCGACAACCTGGGCGGGGCCCTGAGCGCCAACACCTTTGACTGGGGCCTGCCCTTCTTCTTCGGCCGCTCGGTCTACACCGCCATCGAGGGCAAAACGGTGGGCAACCGGGTCGGGCCGTTCTACGCCTTCACCAACTAAATTTCCCTCTAAACTGCTGGCCCATGAAGCCGGTAGCCATCGTCCAGCACGGCCCGCATGACGGGCCCAGTTACTTTGCGACCTGGTTGACGGCGCAGGGTATCCCGTCTGAAGTGTTTTGCATGTTCGACGGTGCGCGCCTTCCCCCGGACCTTAGCCGGCATTCCGGCCTGTGCATCCTGGGCGGCCCGATGAGTGCCAATGACCCGCTGGCCTATTTCCCGCCTTTGTTTGGTCTAGTACATGAAGCGCTACAAAGCCGCGTTCCGGTGATTGGACATTGCCTTGGGGGCCAGCTATTGAGCCGGGCACTGGGTGGCACGGTACAAGCCGCCGAACACCCGGAAATCGGCTGGAGTCTGTTGGAACCGGTGCACCCGGATGCCCGCGCATGGTTTGGCGAACAGCCTCTGCAATTATTCCAGTGGCATGGCGAATCGTTCAGCATTCCAGCGCAGGCAACCCAATTGCTGCGCGGCAGTCATTGCGCCAACCAGGCGTACTGCGTGGATGGCCTGCACCTGGGCATGCAGTTTCATTGCGAGGTGGATGAGGCCAAGGTACGCAGTTGGTTGGAGTTGGGAGCAGAAGAAATGCGCGCGTGTGCTTCACCGGGAGCGCAAGCCGCTGAGTCCATTCTGGAGCGGTTGGAAGTCAACCTGCGCATTAGCCAGCACATTGCCGACCGCATTTACACCCGCTGGGCGCAAGGCTTGCGGCGCTAAACGGACCTCAGGTCCACAAATCCAGCGGTGGATCGGCCACCACGGCGCGCAGGATGTCGGTGCGTGACACAAAGGCCATCACCACGCCGCCGTCTTCCACCACCGGCAA
>ERZ1034363.232-NODE-232-length-39514-cov-2.767072_pt1 | contig 39514 bp, 39 predicted proteins | sample MGYA00520616_ERZ1034363 | MGnify/ENA primary metagenome ERZ1034363 (study PRJEB33736, sample SAMEA104284506) | Azolla filiculoides | biome: Urban; feature: Water surface; material: Ditch water | place: Netherlands | collected 2015-10-28 | depth 0-0.1 m ... | reverse complement strand
GCGCCTTTTCCTTTGCGATGCGGACTTCCTTTTCAAGACGAGGAATCGCCTTTTCAATTGTCTGTAAATCCGCGAGCGCTAATTCTGTGTTAATGGTTTCCATATCCGATGCTGGATCTACACGACCATCGACGTGAACAACATCGCCATCGTTGAAAACGCGGATCACCTGACAGATTGCATCGGTGTCACGAATATTTGTAAGGAACTTGTTGCCAAGGCCTGCACCTTCAGATGCGCCCTTAACAATTCCGGCGATATCAACGAAGGAAACTACGGCTGGAAGAAGTTTTTCCGACCCAAAGATCGTTGCTAGCTTGGCTAGACGCTCATCCGGCACTCCCACGATTCCCACATTGGGCTCGATGGTGGCGAAGGGGTAGTTAGCGGCCAGAACATTGTTCTTGGTCAGAGCATTAAAAAGGGTCGACTTTCCAACGTTAGGCAGTCCGACGATTCCAATAGAGAGGCTCACTGGGGTAAGCCTACGGGGGTTTGTCGGTGCTCCCTGCCACGATAGGCCCATGCCCGCATACGTAGTGACCTTATTAATAGGACTAATCGCAGGATCTGCGATCGGATACCTATTTTCAGCCCTCAAATCCAAGGATTCGGCGGGCAATCAAGCCCTGCTCGATGATTACAAGGCCCAGCTAGAAGCAGAGCGCACTAAGACTGAATCTGCGATCAAGTTAAATGCTGAACTGATGGCGGTCAAGGATTCAGTTACAAAGTTAACTACCCAATCCAATGAAGCAAACCGCATCCGTACCGAGGCGGAAGCAAAGCTGAACACAACAATTCTTGAAATGCGTCGTGCATCTGAATCAATCTTTGATGAAACAAAGAAGATCGCTGGAGCACTTTCTAATTCGCAGACCCGCGGAAAGTTTGGCGAGGCACAACTTGAGCTATTGCTGCAGGGTGCAGGACTCCGCGAAGGGCACGAATACACAGCGCAGCGTTCAACAACTGATTCTGACTCATCTGGAATTCCGGATATCACCGTAACGATGCCTGGTGGCTCTCGTTTGTTTATCGATTCCAAGTTTCCCTTTGAGCGCTTCCTTGAAGCCTTTGGCACAGATGATCAATCTGAACGCGATGAGTATTTACAGCAGCACACCAAGGATTTGTTGAAGCATGTTGATGCGCTCGCAAAGCGTGGGTATCACAAGTCGCAAGGCTCACCAGATTTTGTTGTTCTCTTTGTTCCCTTTGAAACCCTGCTTTCTGAGGCACTTCGCCTTGATCCAATGTTCCTTGAAAAGGCCTTTAAAGTCGGCGTAACTGTTGCGACTCCAACATCAATGATGGCGCTGCTTCGCACGATTGGTTACATCTTCACCCGCAATAAGTTGGCGGAAAATGCTGATGAGATTCAAAAGGTTGCCAGCACTTTTCTAAAGAACATCACCCTGCTGCACACCAAGATCGTTGCAGTTGGTAAGGCGATCTCATCTACTTCTAAGGCGTATGAGGATCTTGTGCCAACAGCTGAAAAGACTGTTTTGGCACCGGCGCGAAGAATTCATAACTTAGGTGTTACAGGGGATAAAGATAAGTTGGCTATTGAGTATCCTGAGGCACCTGGTGCGGTTCGAGATCTGAAAAATGCAGAGCTTGAAGCAACCGATGATTACATTGATGCAGAAGAGGTAGGCGAATGAGTACATTGCAGAAGATTCAGATCCAAGGTCCCGGCTTAAAGAAGCCTGGAATCGTTGTTCTGCAAACGGTATTTATCGGCTTCTTCGTCTTCATTGAGATGACAATCCGCACCGGTGTTGGAGTTCTTACAGGTATCGCAATCTGCGCTGCGCTGTATGGCTCACTTCGCTTTGGTCGCCCAGGAACAACCTATGTTTCAGTTGTTACTCCCCCATTGGCATTTGCAGCATCTGCACTCTTTTTAACAATGGTTTTAGATGGCTTTAGACCATCACGAGTTGGCATTGATTTCATTGCTGCACTTGCTTCAGAGGCGCCATTTTTAATTCTTTCAGCGCTCTATGGCTGGTTTGTGTACTTGAATCAAAAGGCTAAGAAGAAGCCTTCAAAGCGTAAGGCTGTTGCAGAACAGGATTAAGCCTGGCCCGCTGCCTTCATATCTTTACGAAGCTCTGGTGGCAGTGCGAAAAGTAGTGACTCTTCAGCGGCTGTAACCTCTTGAACATCCTGGAATCCATGTTCATGCAACGTTGCTAAAACATCCTTAACAAGAATTTCAGGTACAGATGCACCGCTTGTTACACCGATTGTTTCAACACCGGTAAACCAGTGATCCTGAATCTCTTCAGCGTAATCAATGAGATGTGATGCCTTTGCACCGTACTCAAGTGCAACCTCAGCTAAACGCACTGAGTTACTTGAATTTTGTGAGCCAACAACAATTACTAAATCTGCTTGTGGTGCAATCTCCTTAATCGCTTCTTGGCGATTTTGAGTTGCATAACAAATGTCATCACTTGGTGGTGATTGAATTTCGGGGAAGCGCTCCTTCAAAATATTTACAGCTTCCATAGTTTCATCAACCGACAAAGTTGTTTGAGATAACCAGACCAGGTTCTTGCCAGGTGTTGGTTGAATATTTCGTGCACCATCTAGACCATCAACGATGCGAACACGATCTGGTGCTTCACCAGCTGTGCCCTCAACCTCTTCATGGCCATGGTGACCGATAAGCAAAATCTCTGAATCCTCTGTTGCAAAGCGACGAACCTCGTGGTGAACCTTGGTTACCAATGGGCAGGTTGCATCAATAGTTTTTAGATTGCGTTGCGCTGCCTGCTCATGAACTAGCGGTGAAACACCGTGAGCTGAGAAAACAACGGTCTTGCCCTCTGGAACCTCAGATGTTTCATCCACAAAGATCGCGCCCTTTGCTTCAAGGGATGCAACAACGTGAACGTTGTGAACGATCTGCTTGCGAACATAGACAGGTGCGCCATACAGGGCCAATGCTTTTTCGACTGTGATCACAGCACGATCCACGCCCGCGCAATATCCGCGAGGCGCCGCCAGTAGAACTCTCTTAGCCATGGGGGCAGTCTATTAGGCTCATCCCATGTTCGAAACTTCAAGTGAGTCCCCGGCTCCAGTTCGGGTCGTCTCTGAAGCGATCAAGGATTATGTAGACCGCCTGGGTCCAATTTGGATTGAGGGCGAGATCAGCGAGCTAAACGAGCGCAGCGGAATGATGGCATTTATGCGCCTGCGCGATACCAGCGTTGATATGTCTATCTCGGTGATGTGCCATAAATCGGTAATCGCAACTGTGAAGCCGCTACCGGATAACGCACGAGTTGTTTTATATGCAAAGCCATCTTGGTACACAAAGAATGGGTCCCTTTCATTTTCTGCCCGTGAAATCCGCCAGGTCGGTGTTGGTGAATTGTTGGCTCGACTTGAGGCGCTGAAAAATCAATTAGCGGGCGAAGGACTTTTTAACTCTGATCGCAAGGTTGCACTTCCGTTGCTTCCAAAGGTCATTGGATTAATTTGTGGTCGCAATACAGATGCAGAAAAAGATGTTGTTGAAAATGCAAAGCGTCGCTGGCCAAGTGTTCAATTTGAAATCCGTGAAGTCACTGTTCAAGGCGCAGCTGCGGTCAGCGAAGTTTCAGATGCGCTACGCGAACTAGAGGCAAACAAAGATGTTGAGGTCATCATCATTACCCGTGGTGGCGGATCCTTTGAAGATCTACTGCCCTTTAGCGATGAAGGTCTAGTGCGTTTAGCCGCATCATGTGAAACCCCGATTGTTTCTGCGATCGGCCATGAAAAGGATTCACCGCTATTGGATTTAGTTGCGGACTATCGGGCATCGACTCCAACTGATGCGGCAAAGCGCGTAGTGCCAGATATTTCCGAAGAGATCGCAATGATCGGGCAGATGCGCGACAGAGCCCGTCGCACATTGATTAATCGCATCGACCACGAGGCCACCAGAATTACTAACTTCAAGAACCGCCCTGTTATGAAGGATCCGCATGTATTAATTACAACAAGGGCTGAAATCATTACTGGGCTGCGCGATAGATCTAACCGTTCCTTTGCGAGCCGTTTGAAGTTAGCAAAGGAAGAGCTCAAGCAGGTAAAAGCCCGCGTTCGTGCGCTTTCACCACAAGCAACTTTGGATCGTGGCTATTCGGTAGTGCAGTTAGCAGATGGTCAGATAGTTACAGATCCAAAGAAGTTAAAGCAGGGCGATGAGTTAAGGCTGCGTCTTGCAAAGGGCGAGACAAAAGCCACAGCCCAAGGAAACTAAAGAGAGAGTAGATTTGACCTATGGCCGAAGCAAAAAAGATCTCATATGAAGCAGCTCGTGACGAACTAGCTGAAGTTGTTGAATCCCTCGAAGAGGGCAGCGCAACTTTGGAAGAGTCATTGAAGTTGTGGGAGCGCGGCGAAGAGTTAGCCAAGATCTGCCAGGAATGGTTGGACGGGGCTAAGAAAAAACTTGATGCAGTAAAACCTGAATAGGAACCACGATGCCAAACTTTTCATACTCAGATCTTCTGCCCATCGGCGAGGATAAGACTAAGTACCGTCTTGTCACCAAAGAAGGCGTAAGCGTTGTAAAGCTTGGCGATAAAGAGTTTTTACAGGTCGATCCATCGGCCCTTGAAAAATTATCAGCTGAAGCAATCCATGACATCAACCATTATTTGCGTGCCGAGCACCTTCAACAATTAACAAATATTGTTAAAGATCCTGAAGCCTCGCCTAATGATCGCTTTGTTGCGATCGATCTTTTAAAGAACGCCAATATCGCTGCCGGCGGAGTTCTGCCGATGTGCCAAGACACAGGTACAGCGCTAGTTATGGGCAAGAAGGGCCAGTTTGTTTTAACAACTGGCAAGGATGAGGTCGCGATTTCACAGGGTATTTATGATGCCTATACATCTTTGAACCTTCGTTATTCGCAGATGGCTCCAGTAACAACTTGGGAAGAGAAGAACACTGGCAACAACCTGCCAGCCCAAATCGAGATTTATGCAGATAGCGATCACCAGAACGAGTACAACTTCATGTACATCGCAAAGGGTGGCGGCAGCGCTAATAAATCATTTTTGTACCAGGAAACAAAGGCTGTCTTAAACCCAACCTCATTTATGAATTGGTTGGATGAAAAGCTTCGTTCAATTGGAACCGCAGCCTGTCCTCCGTACCACCTTGCAATTGTCATCGGCGGAACCAGCGCCGAGCACACTGTAAAGACCGCAAAGCTCGCATCAACAAAGTACCTGGATTCATTGCCTACATCAGGAGATGCTGCAACTGGCCATGGCTTCCGCGATATTGAATTAGAGCAAAAGGTTCTTGAACTAACTCGTACATTGGGAATCGGCGCACAGTTTGGTGGCAAGTACTTCTGCCACGATGTTCGTGTTGTTCGTCTGCCTCGCCACGGTGCTTCGCTGCCGATTGCTATTGCGGTGTCATGTTCAGCGGACCGCCAAGCAAAGGCCAAGATCACCAAGGATGGAATCTTCCTGGAAGAGTTAGAGCGCGATCCAGCACATTTCTTGCCTGAAACAACTGATGAGCATTTAAATGATGATGTTGTGGCGATTGATTTGAACCAGCCAATGGCCAATGTTTTAGCTGAGCTTTCCAAGCACCCAGTAAAGAGCCGTCTTTCACTGACCGGAACCCTGGTTGTAGCTCGCGACTTAGCCCATGCCCGCATCAAAGCGATGATGGATGAGGGCAAGCCAATGCCTGAATACTTAAAGAACCACGCTGTTTATTACGCAGGTCCGGCAAAGACACCTGAAGGGTATGCATCAGGATCCTTTGGACCAACAACTGCCGGTCGCATGGATTCATATGTTGATTACTTCCAGGCCAATGGTGGATCCATGGTGATGCTTGCAAAGGGCAATCGATCAAAGGCTGTTACCGATGCTTGTAATTCACATGGTGGTTTCTACCTAGGGTCAATCGGTGGACCGGCAGCACGCCTTGCTCAGGATTGCATCAAAAAGGTTGAGGTCTTGGATTTTGAAGAGCTAGGAATGGAAGCGGTCTGGAAGATCGATGTTGTTGATTTCCCAGCCTTCATCGTTGTCGATGACAAGGGCAATGATTTCTTTGCGGAAACTAGTAAGCCAATGATGATTGGTAAGAAACCGAACTAAGAGTTAGCGGTTCGGCTTAGTAGTAATTAGAGCGCTTGTGCTTGGCCAACGCCTTGCACGGTGTCTCATAACGGATGCTGATGTAACGAAGTCCCCAACGGATCTGCGTCACAGGATTTGTGCGCCAATCAGTTGAAACAACATTCATCTTTGTAGCAGGCAACGCCTGAGCAATTCCGTGGGCACCAGAGCTCTTGTTACGAGCCTTGTAGTTCCAGTGACTTTCCTTGGTCCAAAGCGAGTTCAAGCATTTGTACTCTTTTTCGCTAAAGCCGTATTCATTAAGCAAAATTGATTTAGCAACCTTCTTGGCACCCATTGGTGATCGAGCTAATTCGACCTGGCGGGATGTGGCTGAAACCAGGGCAAGCTCTGATGAGAAGATCGCGCCCGATGCTGTCGCGGCAAGGTCATCCTCGGCAAACAACAGGGCTGAAGACTCGGCCGGCTCAACGATCGCCGCGCTCTTTGGTGAGTCCAAAGAAACCTCTGAAACTGGGGAGCTCTCTAGAGCGTTGGCGGCAGGTAGAACGGTGGCAATGAGGAGCAAAGATGCTGTGACACCCCAAATCGCAACTGACTTCGTGGTGAACTTCTTCATCGCTAGCTTCATGGCAACTGCTCCTTTCTTGTCTGGTCTAACCCGCAAGCACTCACCCGCGGTTTCTTTCCATAGGCCATCAGCCTCAAATGAGGCTTAAGACTTAAGGGGAATGCCTTTATGGTGCGGTAGTCGGCGCTCATCGGCAAATCAAAGCCCGCATGAGTCGCAAATTCTCAGGAAGGTAATTACCTGTGGACGGGTAAAACCGCAGGTCAGATAGGCAAATGTCCGATATGTCCGAAATGTGACTGTGACATTGTTTTAGGGGTGTTTTGCTCCCCTGTGTTCGCCTTAGTTCGCTGCCGGACCTTCCAGCATTTCAGTCACAAGAGCTGCGATCGGCGAGCGCTCGCTGCGGGTCAGGGTCACGTGGGCAAAGAGCGGATGACCCTTCAAGGTTTCGACAACTGCGACCACGCCATCATGGCGACCGACCCGAAGGTTGTCTCGCTGGGCGATGTCATGGGTCAGGACGACCCTGGAAGCGGTTCCAATTCTGGAAAGCACCGTCAGCAGGACGCCTCGTTCTAGGGATTGGGCCTCATCCACGATCACAAAGGAGTCGTGAAGAGATCGGCCGCGGATGTGGGTCAGGGGCAGAACCTCGATCAGGCCGCGGTCGATGATCTCATCGATCACCGGCTGACTAACGAGCGCTCCCAAAGTATCGAAAACAGCCTGGGCCCACGGCGACATCTTTTCGCCTTCGGATCCTGGAAGGTAGCCCAGCTCTTGGCCACCAACTGGATAGAGCGGGCGGAAGATAACTACCTTTTTGTGGAGACGTTTTTCCATAACCGCTTCGAGCCCGGCACAAAGGGCTAGAGCGGATTTACCGGTTCCGGCTCTGCCGCCCAAGGAGACGATGCCGATATTTTCATCCAGCAAAATATCCAGAGCGATTCGCTGTTCCGCACTTCGTCCATGAAGTCCAAAAGCTTGGCGATCGCCACGGACTAACTTCAACTGCTTGTCTTCAGTGACTCGGGCAAGGGCTGATCCTTTTTCAGAGTGCAGCACTACCCCGGTGTGAACTGGAAGTTGGTGGGCGGATTCATGATCGGCAAACTCGCTGGCGTACAGATCATCGATCACACCATGGCTGACATTGATCTCTTCAATTCCGGTCCAGCCGCTGTTGGATACAAGTTCAGCTAAATACTCCTGGGCCTCGACTCCGACAGATGAGGCTTTAACGCGAAGTGGCAAATCCTTAGTTACAAGGACAACATTCTTGCCATCTGACATTAAGTTCTTTGAGATCGCCAGGATTCGTGAATCATTGGTGCCATCGCGCAGGAAGCCATGGGGCAGCGTTGAAAGATCGGTGTGGTTGAGCTCGACTGAAAGGGTTCCGCCTTCAGGAGTAATTGTTAAAGCCTTATCGAGCCGGCCATGGGTAATACGAAGATCATCAAGGGCGCGAAGGGCGGCGCGGGCAAAGTAGCCAAGTTCGGGATGGTCGCGTTTGGTCTCAAGTTCTCCGATAACTGCGATCGGGATGATGACCTCGTGTTCGGCAAATCTATGGAGGGCGCTGGGGTCTGCAAGCAAGACGCTAGTGTCTAAAACAAAGGTTTTAATGGCTTTTTGACCTTTAGCTGCCAATTAACTCTCCTAGATTTAATTGTTATCGCCGTCGTGCTTCGGACAATGAAAAGGTAGAACTGAGGGCGAGGCAATTTGCGCAGACACGCGATGGCCAAAAGTTAATTTTAGGTTTCGATTTATGAACCGAAGCGGCGCTGTCTTACTGAATAGGCACGCAAGGCGCGAAGGAAATCTACGCGACGGAAATCTGGCCAATAGGCTTCACAAAAGTAGAACTCGGATAAGGCGCTTTGCCACAACAGGAAGCCGCCAAGGCGTTGTTCGCCAGATGTGCGAATCAAAAGCTCGGGATCTGGCTGACCTGCGGTGTATAAAAACTTTGAAATATCTTCAGTAGTCAAAGTGGCTGCAGCTTCAGCTAGTGAATGGCCAGCCTTTTGCTCTTCACTCATGTAGCTCTTAACCGCGTCCACGATTTCGCGGCGTCCGCCATAGCTAATGGCAACGTTGACTTCAACGCCATCATTTCGAATCGGCTTTAGGGCGTTGAGTTTGTCGGCAAGCCAAGGCGGCAAAAGATCTAGCGCACCTACAGCTTTGATATTCCAGCGACCGGTAGCTGCTAATTCATCTACTGTGTTGCCGATGATCTTTAGCAGTTCATCAATCTCTTCTTGAGATCGCTTGAAGTTATCTGTCGATAGCAACCACAAGGTCACGACCTTAACTTGGGCATCATCACACCAACCAAGAAAATCAATGATCTTGTTAGCGCCAGCTTTGTGGCCATGAGGATCATTGGTGGTGGGATTTGATTTTGCCCAGCGACGATTTCCATCGAGGATCACACCAACATGGTGCGGGGTTTTAGAAAAATCTAAGGAACGAACAAGGCGCCACTCGTACAGTGGATAGAGCAGCGACTTAATTACCTTACGAATACTGGCGAACAACTCTGCGCTCCGCGGCGATGGATGCGATTGGAAGTGTGCCGGCAAGAATCAGCCACACAATCTTCTTCATGGGCCAATGCGCCTTAACTGAAAATTGAAGTGCGGTCAGCACATACACCGCATAAACCCAGCCATGAACAAAGGGAATCCAGGCGACCATCTCTTTCCAATCGGGATTGTTAAAGATGTATGCCACAGGCAGATCAACAAACCACAACAGAAGAGACATAACGCCAGCCACTAGGGCCATAACTCGGTAACGCTTAATTGCTCCGCTCATGGGGTAACTCTACGGCGATAGAAGGGCAGATACAGCACCACGCCCGCCATAAGCCACCAAATGACGACATAGGAAAGGTGTTGCCAATAAAAGCCGGGGATCTTTGAGGTCAGCTTCTCAGGAGTTACACGGGTTCGAAGTAACTCTTGGTCGCGAGTTGATTCGCTGCTGGCCAGAATGTAGCCATCGTATAAATCTAAATCTGTTAACGATGTGACAACTGCGCTATCAAGGCGGGAAATCACACCAGAAGAATTTTCTGCGCGATCTCCATTTTGGCTTGCGACTAGCAAGCCTGTCACATCAATACTCATTGCTTGTTGAATATCTGGATTTAACAATCGTTCAGACCACAAACCGCGCACCACAAGGATCGCTGAACTGTTGTCAATTTCTAGCAGCGCGACCTCCCAATCAGCAACAGTGCCGGCACCATCAACTTGATTAGGGGCTTTGAAATTAGCAATGTAGTGACCGGTAGCTGAAACAGTTTTGTTCAGTGCAGTGGCGGGTATTGCTTCTCGTGGTGAAGATACTGAATCTAAAGCAACAACATTGGTATCAATTGTTGTGGCAACCTTCAAAGAATTTTTTAAATCTGCGGCTCGTTGTAGCTGCCAAAAACCAAGTCCGACAAAAAGTGCAGCGATCAGTAAGACCGCTACTGCTTGAGATGCCTTTGTGAGGAAATTACTCTGCTGAGTCATCGCTTCGATCTACGCCCATGAATCGCTTATAAAAGCTACGCATCAAGAAAACAACGGCGAGGATCAAGAGTGCAACAGTGACCGAGCCAGCTGCGCCCATATCAATATCTTTTGTCATGCCATAATGATGTCATGCATTCGCAGGAAGCGTTCGACTACAACGACCGGTACGGTGTCACAAAGAGCCGCAGCTGGATCGCTGTTGCGCTTATAACCGCTGTCGTGGGTGTGGGTTGGATTACCTGGGCCGGACTGCACCATTCCAACCCTGCAATCCGAACTCAGTTGATCACCTTTGTTATAGATAATGACCGAGAAGTTTCGGTGAGATATTCAGTGGATCGTCACAGCACCAATACTTCAACAGTGTGCACCCTGATTGCTCGTGATTACGACAAGAACATCGTCGGCCAAATTGATCAAGAAATCCCTGCCGGTAAAGCAAAAGTCGAACTGGTCACCGTTGTTCCTACGCGTAGCGAAGCGGTTAACGCTGATGTATCAAGTTGTCGCGCCAAGTAAGTAACCAGTACCTTTACGCCTTATGACACAGACATGGCTTACCCAAGAAGCAGCGGACCGCTTGCAGGCTGAGCTGACCCAGCTTGAAGGTCCAGGTCGTAAAGATGTCACTGCAAAGATCGAAGCGGCGCGTGCTGAAGGCGATCTAAAGGAAAATGGCGGCTACCACGCAGCTCGTGATGAGCAAGGAAAGATGGAAGCGCGTATTCGTCAGTTAAAGCAGATGCTTGAGAACGCTCATATTGGAACACCACCTGCAAGTGCCGATGGAAAAGTTGGCGCAGGAATGGTTGTAACCGCGATTATCGCGGGCGATGAGATGAAGTTTTTAATTGGCTCACGTGAAATCTCTTCAGGTGATCTTGATGTGTACAGCGAAAAATCACCTTTGGGTGCAGCTGTACTTGGTCAAGAAATTGGTGCAAAGGTTTCTTACACAGCACCTAATGGTCGCGAAATCTCTGTAGAGATTGTTGCTGCCGAGTTTTACGCCTAACTAATTAAAAATTAGTTTGAGTAATTCTTGTACTTGCGAATACTCAGTGGAATAAAGACAACCATCAAAACAACCATGTAGAGCAATGATGTCTCTAATGGGTGCTGGCTTGGCCAGGAATTAGCTGTTGCACCAAATTGATTTTCGAGACCAAATAGCTGACGACAAGCTGCAACCATGGTTGAAACCGGATTCCATTCAGCAAAGTACTGCAACAACTTTGGCATTCCTGTTGTTGGCGCAAAAGCATTTGAAAGGAAGGTCAGTGGGAAGGTGACTAAGAAACCAACGCTTTGAACTGTGCGGGCCTCTTTAACTGATAGTCCAACCAAAATGCCGATCCAGGAAAGCGCATAACCAAACATAAATAGGAATACGAAAGCTAAGGAAGTTTGCAGGACTCCTGAAGTTGGACGCCAGCCAACTGCAAAGCCGGCAAGCGCCATAACAACAAGTACCAAGATATTTAGCAGTGCATCACCAAAGGTGCGACCGAAGATAACTGCGCCGCGTGAAATTGGTAGAGATCTGAAGCGATCGATCAGACCCTTCTTCATATCTTCAGCTAAACCAATTGCCGTTGATGCCAAGGTGAAGGCAACTGTTTGCACGAAGATTCCGGGCATTAAAAGCTGTACATATCCACCTGGTTGACCGGTATCGATAGAGCCACCAAAGACGAAGCGGAACAACAAAACAAACATAACTGGCTGGATTGTTGAGAAAACTAATAGTTCAGGTACGCGAGCAAGCTGCAGAAGCTGGCGCTTGGTAATAACTATTGCATCACTGATTGCGTACTTCATTTCTTGCCCCCTCTCTTTGACTTCACCGGTTCTGCGACTGTTTCTTCTGCGATGTGGCCTGTTAAAGAAAGGAACACATCATCCAAAGATGGACGCTTTAATCCAATATCTAATGGGTGAATCTTTGCCTCATCCATTGCGCGTAGTGCATCCATAAGATCCTTCGAGCCATGCAATACAGGTGCGCTTACTGTTCGTAGATCCACATGAGTAGCTTGGCCGCTGATCTTTGCAACGATTTCCTGTGTTGCTGCAACATCTGAGTTTTCAACTGTAATCTCAAGACGTTCTCCACCAACCTGCTTCTTCAAAGCATCTGATGTTCCGCGTGCAATTACAGTTCCGCGATCGATCACCGCAATCTCATCTGCAAGCTGATCTGCCTCTTCCAAGTACTGAGTTGTTAAAAGAAGTGTTACTCCACCTTTAACTAGCTCTTGGATGACTCCCCACATATCTTGACGACCACGAGGATCAAGTCCTGTTGTTGGTTCATCCAAGAACAAAATCTTTGGCTTAACAATTAAAGATGCTGCAAGATCTAAGCGGCGACGCATTCCACCTGAATATGTCTTAATTGGTCGACGTGCAGCTTCAACTAAATCAAAACGTTCTAGTAATTCATTGGCGCGATCAATAGATGCTTGGCGTCCTAAGTGAGACAAACGCCCAAACATCACCAAGTTGTCCCAGCCAGTCAATGTTTCATCGACCGCTGCGTACTGACCTGATAAACCGATCATTTCGCGGACTTTGTCTGGATGTTTAATAACATCGATGCCAGCAACTGTTGCGCTACCTGAATCAGGTTTTAGCAGCGTTGCGAGTATTCTCACAGTTGTTGTCTTACCTGCGCCATTAGGCCCAAGTACGCCTAAAACAGTGCCTTCTTCGACATCTAGCGATAGGCCATTGAGTGCGACGACCTCGCCATTGCGATAGGTCTTTACTAGGTTTTCCGCGATAACTGACTTCACGCAGTAACCTTACCTTTATGTCTAATCAAAACCCATTAAATGCATCAGCTAAAGAACATTCACATAAGGAAATTATGGTCATCTTGGGTGGCCTCATGACCGGAATGCTCTTGGCCGCCCTTGATCAAACCATCGTCTCAACAGCGCTGAAAAATATTGTTGAGGAGTTTGATGGCTTGAACCATTACACATGGGTGGTTACCGCGTACCTACTAACCTCAACCGCTTCAACGCCGCTGTACGGAAAGATCTCCGATATCTATGGCCGTCGCGTTGTCTTTCAATTTGCGATCGTAACTTTCTTGCTTGGTTCGCTGCTTGCAGGTGCTTCTCAAAATATGGAGCAGCTGATCGCTACTCGTGCACTGCAAGGTCTTGGTGCCGGTGGCTTGATGGCACTTACCTTCGTAATTATTGGTGACATCGTTCCCCCACGTGATCGCGGAAAGTACCAAGGTTACTTCGGAGCCGTGTGGGGACTTTCATCTGTAGCAGGCCCATTGTTGGGTGGTTACTTCTCAGATCACGCGCAGATTCTTGGCGTTACTGGTTGGCGCTGGATTTTCTACATCAACATCCCATTTGGAATTGCTTCACTCATTATTACTTCAGCTGTACTTCATATTCCAAAGGTCAAGCGCGATCACACAATTGATTACCTCGGTGCCTTCTTGATGGTTACCTCTGTAACTTTGATTCTGTTATCAGTTTCGATTTACGGTCCACAGAATGGTTGGACAGATTCACGAACTACCGGCTACCTAGCCTTAGGAACTGTTTTGGCGATCATCTTCTTAATGTGGGAAAAGCGTGCAAAGGAGCCCATTCTTCCTTTGCACTTATTTAAGAACCACACCTTCTCGGTAACCTCATTGCTAGGTGCTGTTATTGGCGCAGGCATGTTCGGTGCAATCGTGATGCTGCCTCTGTATTTGCAGGTCGTAAAGGGCGATTCAGCAACATCTGCAGGCTTAAAGTTGATTCCACTAATGCTTGGAATTGTTTCAACATCAATTATTTCAGGCAAGATGATTTCAAAGCATGGCCATTACAAGCGTTTTCCAATCATTGGTACAGCGGTTATGACTGTTGGTATTTTGCTGATGACCCGTTTGCAGGTAGATACACCGTTCTGGCAGATCTCAATTTATGCAGTGTTGGTAGGAGCCGGACTTGGTCTATCAATGCAAACCATTGTTATTGCACTTCAGAACTCAGTTGAGTTCCGTGACATGGGCGTTGCGACAAGTTCTAATACTTTCTTCCGTTCATTGGGTTCTGTATTTGGAACAGCAATATTTGGAAGTATTTTGACCAACCGCATCGGTTACTACCTAGAGAAGAACTTCGCAGAACTTTCGACAAACAACCCTGATGCTGTCAGCGGATTTGATGCAAGCAAGTTAGGCGGAATTACAGATAACACCGCCGTTCTTGCAACTCTTCCTCCACAAATTCAGGCAACAGCGCTAGATGCTTTTGTTCAGGCCTTCCATGTCGTGTTTTATGCAGCAGCACCAGTTACAGCGATTGGTTTCGCACTGGCGCTATTGCTGCGTGAGACTCCATTGCGTACATCAAAGGATTACGCAGCAGCTCGTGAAGAGGCGGCGGGAGAATCGCTAGGTTGATTCGTTCTCCATTTAGGGATCTGCCACGTGAAGTTTCAATTCTCGTGGCAGCATCTTTTTTCGTTGCCGTTGGATTCGGAATCGTCATGCCTGCGATTCCGGTATTTGCCAAGTCTTTTGGGGTAAATAACGCAGCTATTGGCTTAATGGTTTCCGCCTTTGCCATTACTCGTTTTGCCTCGGGACTTATTTCTGGAACTTTGGTCGATAAGTTTGGCGAGCGTGCGGTCTTTTCCAGCGGTGTTTTTATGGTCTCGCTATTTACCTTCTTGGCAGGTGTTGCCCAAAATTACGAGCAACTACTTTTCTTTAGAGCTGCAGGTGGCTTGGGATCTTCCATGTTTTCCGTTGCAGCAAGTTCAGTAATTTTGCGCTCTGTTAGCGATGATCAACGTGGACAAGCACAATCTATTTACCAGGGCTCATTCATTGTTGGCGGAATGGCGGGACCTGCCATCGGCGGATTGCTCTCAGTTATTTCGTTACGTGCACCATTCTTTGTTTATTCAATACTTCTGTTTTGCTCTGGTGTAGTTGCACTATTTTTCCTTAAGGGCGATTCAATCGGTGCAAAAGTTAAGAACAACGCCGCAGAGCAAGCCACAACGATTCGTGAAGCACTTGCAATGCCGCCATACCGAATCGCATTAGTTTTAGCTTTTATCGGTACCTGGGTTTTCTTTGGCATGCGCGCTTCAATCTTGCCCGTCTTTGTTACTGAAGAGCTGAACTCAACAACCGCTGTTGTTGGTTACGGCTTTGCAATCTCGGCAATAGTGCAAGGTGCAATCCTGCTTCGAGCTGGAAGATTCTCAGATTCAAAGGGACGTCGTGCGGCATCGATTATTGGTGCAAACATTGTTTTCCTGGGTGTCCTTGTTTTGACCTTTGCTGTTAATGCCTGGATGTTTGTACTCTCAATGATCATCTTGGGCTTTGGTGGTGCATTTCTTGCCACAACTCCTGCGAGCATTGTTGGAGACATTATTAAGGGCAAGGGCGGCAAGGTAATCGCTATCTTCCAAATGGCTGGTGATGCCGGAATGATCTTTGGGCCAATCATTATTGGTTGGATCTCAGATGTTTACTCATATAGAACCGCTTTTGGTACCTCTGCGGTGATTTTTACAATTGCACTATTTCTGGTCTATCGAATTCCTGAGACCAGAAATGTCGAAGGGCCCCAGGTTAGTAACCTGAAGCCCCTCGATGAAGATCTTTAATTAGTCATCGCCACGCAAGATCGATAGTACGCGGAGTACCTCCATGTACAACCAAATGATTGTGACCATGAGACCAAACGCTGCGCGCCATGACTCTGACTCTGGAGCTCCAGCTGCGATTCCATTTTGAATTGAATCAAAATCTAGAATCAAGAAGAAGGCTGCTAGAACCATTCCACCAGTTGCGATGATCAATCCAAGTCCACCTACGTTGTAGATGCTTGCACCGAAAAATGAACCGATGAGTGAAACGACTCCAAGAACCAAGTAACCGATTAGCGCGGTCATTAATACCTTTGTGAACTTAGGAGTTACACGAATACGTCCGCTCTTGTAAGCAAACAACATTCCGGCAAATGCACTAATTGTTACAAGGATCGCTTGGCTAACAATTCCGTCGTATACGGTGTTGTAAGCATGGCTGAGTGTTCCAAGTGCAAGACCTTGGAAAGCTGCATATGCAATTGCAAGTGCTGGCTTAACTGTCTTGCTAAATGCGTTCACCATTCCAAGAACAAGTCCACCGATGAAGCCGATCATAAGAGCGCCGCCACCGAGGTTAAGTGTCCATGCTGCTGCACCGACAGTTACAAGAACCGCAAACAAAATTCCGGTACGTGTAACAACATCATCAATAGTCATGCGACCTGTGCGCAATGATGATGCGGCAGGTGCGTTGTACAAATTCTCTAGCGCTGCTGGGTCTGAGTTAATTGTGCTCGGATCAAATGCAGCGTATCCACGCTGATTAAACGCCCGTCCAAGAACAGGGTTTGAACTGCGCATATCTTTTCTCTCCTTTTGTAATGCCACCAGAAGTTCTGGTGGTTGTGAAGCAGGATAATCGTACGGTTAAGGATTGCACTGGGCCAAAGGAAAGCACGCTCACATGCTTAGAAGCTGCTTAAAGCTGGTGCCCCCGGTCGGACTCGAACCGACACTGGAAGGATTTTAAGTCCTCTGTCTCTGCCATTGGACTACGGGGGCGTAACCATGGTTCTTAAACAACGGAGGCAAATCTACCGCCCTTTTTGAGGACAGATTCCAACATTGGTCGGGTCAGCTTTCCCGTAAAGGTGTTCTGCTGGCTTGGGTGATAACTGGCTAGCAGCAAGTACTCACGGCCCTCGTGGCTGTATTTCAGCGATGCACCGTGCGAGAACTTAACTTTCTTTACCGGATGACCTAAATCCTTGAGGGTCTTAAAGATCGCATCCCAGGCAAATGAGCCAAGCCCAATGATTGCTCTGGTTGTTGGAAGTGAGAGTTCAAGATCCCGCAGAAAAAATGGCGCACACATATCGCGTTCTTCATTTAATGGTTTGTTGCCAGGAGGTGCGCAACGAACCGCGCAGATAATTCGAGTGTCCTTTAACTTTTGTCCATCATCAATTGATGTACTAGTTGCAATCTTTGCAATTCCAATTTTGTGAAGCGCGCCGTACAACCAATCCCCTGATGAATCACCGGTAAAGATTCGACCGGTTCGGTTTGCTCCATGTGCACCTGGTGCTAATCCAACAATTAATAACTTTGGCTTGTCTGAACCAAAGCCCGGAATTGCTTTACCCCAGTACTTTTCATTTTCATAAGATTTGCGTTTTACAACAGCAACCTCTTCGCGCCATTCAACAAGACGTGGACATTTGCGACAGCCGATAATTTCTTTGTCGAGCAGAGGCAAAGATTTAGCTTTGGACAAGCGAGCGAGCCATTCCATCCAAAATATCTGATTCAGATGCAACAAAGCCATTGGCGCCGGTTGCCTTAATAATCTCTGAAAGAACTAATGCACCTGCAGGAATCACATCAACACGACCTGGGTGCATATCACCAAGGGCTAAACGTTCTTCGCGATTCTTAGTTAAAAACATTGTTGAAGCATCATGTACTTGTTCGGCAGAAATACGTGCCAAGTGAATTGCATAGCGATCATATTCAGCAAGATTTAGTGCTGCCGCAGCAACAGTTGTTGCCGTACCTGCGACCGCAACCAGTGTTTTTGCCTGTGTAATAGGCACTTCAGCGGCTGCTTGAGCAATCGCAGCTTGAATATCGGTGCGGGCTAATTCAATTTGTTCTGCTGTAGCAGGGTCATTGGCAAAGTGGCGTTCAGTCATGCGAACACAGCCGATATTTACACTTCGGGCAGCTTCGACCGATGAGGTTCCAAAGACAAACTCAGTTGATCCCCCACCAATATCGATGACTAAGAATGGCCCTTCAGCTGGATCTAAATCTTGAATTGCACCAGCAAAAGAAAGCGCAGCCTCTTCATTTCCGCTGATTACTTCAGGTTCAATTCCGAGTCGATCGCGAACTCCATCGACAAATAAGTGGCGGTTAGTGGCATCGCGGGTTGCACTTGTTGCACAGAAGCGAATCTTTTCTACTCCACGCTTTGCGATCTCGGCAGCAAATTTATCAACGGCAGCTAATGTGCGAGCAATTGCATCGGGATGAAATTGACCAGTTTGATCAACACCTTGACCTAAACGAACGATCTCCATATCGCGAACAACTTCGCGAAAGTTACTGCCATCAATATCTGCAATCAGTAAACGAATTGAGTTTGTTCCACAATCAATCGCAGCTACTCGCATGGGTTGTTCTTCCACCATTCAGGTAGCTTTGCTAAAGCCTCATCGCCTAGCGGATTTACATCTGGTCCTGCAGCAAGTGAGTGTGCAACTAATGAATGCAGACACTTAACTCGGTTAGGCATACCACCTGCTGAAACATTATCTACTTCAGGAACATCAATGCCCAAAGCAGAACGTGATGCGATGTAATCATCATGAGCTGCGTGATACGCCCCTGCTAATTCGGCATCTGTTTCTAAACGCTCATTCATCTCGCCCATTAATCCAGTTGTTTCTAGGGTTGAAATAACCGCTGTTAAACGTGGGCAGGTGGCGTAATAAAAGGTTGGGAAGGGGGTTCCATCCTCAAGGCGAGGTGGGGTTTCGACAACAGCAGGCTTGCCGCATGGGCAGCGATATGCAATTGCATGAACATCGCGCGGAGTGCGTCCTAGTTGAGTTTGAATGCAATCTAGATCTGCCTGCGTAACTTCGCGCATTAGTTGCCGGTCTCGCTGATAGATGCGATCAAACGTGAGTACCAAGGTTGTCCATCAGCTAGCGAGCTAGCGATCTTTGTTGTTCCGCTTTGTGCTGCATCAGTTTCGCCTTCAGTCACGATGTACTGACGTTCTCCAGGCATAACAAAGTGCAGGCGTTCGCGTGCTTGAGATTTGATGTATTCAGGATCTTGCCACAGTAGTAACTCTTTTTGAGCTTTCTGCAGAGCTGTTTGATCTGCAGAAAGCTGCGACTTCAATGCACTTATTTGAGCTCGCTGTGTGAAGTAATGCTTCACAGGTGGAGCGATTGTTAGTGCAAGAAAGAAAAGAATTGCCGATAACGCCAAAAGACGATTAGAGGTACGTCGACGACCAAAGCGAAGTTGTCGACGTGCCATAACTAATTCTTACGCCTTGAAACGTGGGAATGCATCGCGACCTGCGTAGCGACCACCCTGAGCTAGCTCTTCTTCAATGCGAAGAAGCTGGTTGTACTTAGCAACGCGCTCTGTACGTGCAGGTGCACCTGTCTTGATCTGTCCGCAGTTAAGCGCAACAGCTAAGTCAGCAATAGTTGTGTCCTCTGTTTCACCTGAACGGTGGCTCATCATGCTGCGGTAATTAGCGCGGTGCGCCATTTCTACTGCATCGATTGTCTCTGTAAGAGTTCCAATCTGATTTACCTTTACTAGAAGTGCGTTTGCTGTGTTTCCAGCGATTCCCTTTGCTAAACGCTCTGGGTTAGTAACAAATAGGTCATCTCCAACGATCTGAATGCGTGAACCAAGGACCTTAGTCATCTCAGTCCAACCAGCCCAGTCTTCTTCGTTGAGAGGATCTTCAATTGAAACGATTGGGTATGCATCTACTAGAGATGTGTAATACGCGATCATTTCATCAGATGTCTTTACTGCACCTTCAAATTTGTACTTACCGTTTTCGTGGAATTCTGTTGCAGCAACATCCATTGCTAGTGCAATGTCAGTACCTGGCTTGAATCCTGCAGCTGTAATCGCTTCGAGGATCAAATCAAGTGCTGCACGGTTGCTATCTAGGTTTGGAGCAAAGCCACCCTCATCGCCAACTGATGTTGCTAGTCCGCGCTTCTTAAGAACCGCCTTCAGTGCGTGATAGATCTCAGCACCCCAGCGAACTGATTCGCGGAATGTTGGTGCACCAATTGGAGCAATCATGAACTCTTGAATATCAACATTTGTGTCTGCGTGTGCGCCACCGTTAAGGATGTTCATCATTGGAACTGGCAGCACATGTGCGTTTGGTCCACCTAGGTAGCGGAACAATGAAAGATCTGAAGATTCAGCAGATGCCTTAGCAACAGCAAGTGATGCACCAAGGATTGCATTTGCACCAAGACGTGACTTGTTCTTTGTGCCATCGAGCTCGATCATCGCGGCATCGATTAGACGCTGGTCCTGTGAATCAAAACCGATAATCTCTGGAGCGATCTCATCATTTACAAAAGCAATCGCCTTTTCAACGCCCTTACCGAGGTAACGCTTGCCACCATCGCGAAGTTCAGCTGCCTCAAATGCACCTGTTGATGCACCGCTTGGAACTGCAGCGCGTGCTTGTGTGCCATCTTCTAATTGGATTTCAACTTCAACCGTTGGATTTCCACGGGAGTCAAGAATTTCACGGGCACCTAATGCTTCGATAATTGCCATTGCTATCTCCTTTTGAGCTCTTTACTGATTGCCGACCTCAACGCTGAAATGGCACTGACTTGAATGGGGCAATCCTACCCTGCCTTAAGCCGGGCCTATCTGTTGGGCTATGCGCATGGCTTCCTTGCGAAGGGCGGCTTCTGCATCAATTCCATTGGCATTTGCCCAGGCGATGACCGCTAAAAGTGCTTGGCCTACGGCACCTTCATCAGCGATGCCTTCGATTGAAACAGAATCAGGAGTTTGAACTTCAACATTGTATTTTTCTGCGCGATACAAAAGTTTTTCAACTAATGGAAGAGCGGGCTGAGCCATCGCAACTCCATCTAGAGGTGAGGTTCGGCCCTTTTCCTTCTTCTTTATCTCTTCCCAATTTTCTAAAACCTCTTGCGCATCGCGAACTTCAACACCTTCAAAAACATGGGGGTGGCGTCTAATTAATTTATCTGCAATCCCTTGTGCAACCTCTTCAATTGAAAATGGATCGGTTGGATGTTCTTCAGCCATCCGAGCATGGAAGTAAACCTGCAATAGAACATCGCCAAGCTCTTCGCGCATATCAACGCGATTTCCAGATTGAACCGCGTCCACAAATTCATAGGACTCTTCCAGTAAATACTTGAGAAGTGATTCATGAGTTTGTTCTGCATCCCATGGACAGCCGCCAGGTGAACGCAAAGTATTCATTACTTCAACTAGGCGTTGAAGCTGTGAACCTTGCATTAGCGAGAAACTAGTTGCCTGAAGGTGTGACTGCAGAAGATGCTGAATCAGCAGCAACTACATCAGCAACAGTTGCATCCCACTTGCCGTAGCGAGGATTGACAGTTACGCCAAGCTCTTTCGCCTTTGCAACTACAAGCTTCTGAATCTCTGTTCCGACCTGATCTTCAGTTACACCAGCTGCAACAAGTGCCTGGCTGATCTTGTCTGAGTATGAGATTGCTTCGATATAAGTATCTAAATCATCTGGCGCGATACCCGCATTTACAAGTGCAGTTGGAAGTGATGAAACTCCACCGACCTGATCAACAATGCTTGCACGACGTGTATCAATTTCAGCCTTAGTCACTGTGACCTTGAGTTCATCGCCAAGTTCGCGAAGCAAACTGCTGAGCAAGTGGAAGCGAAGTTGTGAACGGTTAAGCGCTTCACCAGTTTCGAGCTGCATTTGAGTTGTATCAACCTTTGCGCGCTCAGCCAGAATTGCATCGATGCTGCCCTGAACTGTTGCCTGAGTGATCTTCGTATCGCCAACAGTTGCCGCTGCACCAACTTGAGAACATCCAGTTAATACAAATGTTGCTGCTACTGCGACAAGGGCAAGAATCTTCTTCACTATGAGCTCGCTTTCGGTACTTCGCTAAGTTGATGAACGGCCTCAACGACCCAGGCCAGAAGAGAAGTATCCACTATTTCAGGGGCATTCTGGGACGGATTCCAACTTGTGGCCTTTGGAAGTGCGACTAAAACCGTGCTCATTGCGCCCTTGTAGAGCGAGCCCGGATATAAACGTGAGAGACGTAACTGACGAGATTCTGGAAGCACCAACGGTGCAAGACGAAGGAACTTTCCTTGCACAACAACTTCAGTGAGTTTTACCGCCTTTGCTTGTGCGCGCAACGCTGCAACTCCAAGAAGTGCGCGAGCTTCCTCAGGTAATTCTCCAAAACGATCCAGCAATTCAGCTTCAATCGCAGCAACATCATCTGGCGATTTCACATCCGCTAATCGGCGGTATAGATCAAGACGCAATCTTTCGCCCGGAACATAATCGGATGACAGGTGAGCATTGATTGGTAATTCAACCTTGCAATCAGAGATCTTTTCCTCTGTTTCGATGATTCCAGATTTGTACTCTTGAACCGCTTCGCCAACCATGCGCATATATAAATCAAATCCAACATCTGCGATGTGTCCTGATTGTTCGCCGCCCAAAAGATTTCCGGCGCCGCGAATTTCAAGATCCTTAAGAGCAACTCGCATACCTGAGCCAAGATCTGTATTAGATGCGATAGTCGTTAAACGCTCATGAGCTAATTCAGAAAGTGGTTCATCATTTGGATACAAGAAGTATGCGTAAGCACGTTCGCGGCCACGACCAACACGACCACGCAACTGGTGAAGTTGTGACAAGCCAAAGCGATCTGCGCGTTCGACAATCAAGGTATTTGCGTTTTGAATATCCAAGCCGCTTTCCACAATTGTCGTACAGACCAACACATCAAAATCCTTATTCCAGAAGGCAAGAATTACATCCTCTAATTCGCCTTCAGACATTTGACCGTGGGCAACCCGAATGCGCGCTTCTGGAACAAGTTCCTTAAGGCGCACAGCGGTGCGATCAATGCTTTCAACCCGGTTATGTAAGTAGAAGATCTGACCATCACGCAGTAATTCGCGGTGAATAGCAGCGGTTATTTGAGCCTCTTCAGCAGGACCCACATAAGTAAGAATCGGGTGGCGCTCTTCAGGTGGCGTCGTAATGGTCGACATCTCGCGGATTCCCGTAACAGCCATTTCAAGGGTACGTGGAATTGGTGTTGCAGACATCGCAAGCACATCCACAGTTGTACGTAACTTCTTTAATGATTCCTTTTGCTCAACACCAAAGCGTTGTTCTTCATCCACGATTACAAGACCTAAATCTTTAAACTGCACATCGTTAGAAAGAATGCGGTGAGTACCAACAACTACATCAACGGTACCGGCAGCTAAGTTTGCAAGAATCTCTTTGCTCTCTTTAGCTGTGTTAAATCGTGACAAACCAGCAACCTTTAACGGAAAGCCTGCATAGCGCTCTTCAAAGGTCTTTGAGTGCTGTTGCACCAGCAAAGTTGTGGGAACAAGAACTGCAACCTGCTTTCCATCTTGCACCGCTTTAAATGCCGCGCGGATTGCAATCTCTGTTTTTCCATAGCCAACATCGCCGCAAATAATGCGATCCATCGGGTATGGGCGTTCCATATCTTGTTTAACATCATTAATTGTTGACAGCTGATCCGGGGTTTCGATGTAAGAAAAAGAGTCTTCAAGTTCGCGCTGCCAAGGCGTATCTGGCGAAAATGCAAAGCCCGGAGAACTTGTTCGGGCTGCATATAAACGAATCAATTCACCAGCAATTTGGCGAACCGCTTTACGTGCACGGCCCTTCGCCTTTTGCCATTCACCACTTCCAATTCGGTGCACCGTAGGGGTTTCGCCACCGACATACTTTGAAACTTGTTCTAGCGCATCTGTTGGAACAAAAATTCGGTCCCCTGGTTGCCCGCGCTTTGCTGGTGCATATTCGATGATTAAGTATTCGCGTGTAACTCCAGCAACTGTGCGCTGCAATAGTTCTACATAGCGGCCAATTCCGTGTTGTTCGTGAACAACATAATCACCGCTCTTTAATTCAAGTGGATCAATCGCTTGCTTTCGCTTTGATGGAAGTCGTTCACCATCTTTAACGCTGCCCTTACTTCCAGTTAAATCTCGTTCAGTCATGAAGAAAATCTGATCATCAGCACTTTCAAAGCCATGTGCAATAACTGATGTAGTCAGGTGGATGCTTCCCTTTGTTGGGGTCGCAATTAATTTCTCGACAATCTGCACTGGAAGATCTGCGCCTCTAAAAATTCCGGCATATCGCTCAAGCATTCCATGGCCATGGGTTGCAAAAATAACTGTGCGGTGTTCTTCTAAGGATTGGCGAAGTGCATTTACGGTTCGATCGATATCTCCACGCATGGGATCAATAGCTGCGTACTCTAAAAAGGTTGTCTCGGGATCTAAATCAGTTCCAAAAGGGCTTAATTGACGGTTTGAAATTGAAGTTCGCACAAGTTCGGCCTCGAACTCATCCCATGACATGTAGGTGCCTGCACCATCATGCAAAGGCGCAACTCCCCCGTGCGCAGCGTTTGACCATGATGCGTTCAGGAACTCCTCATTTGTTGCAAGCAAATCTGCTGCTCGCGTTTTGATTCGTTGTTCATCGATGTACACCAACTGTGTTCCGGCAGGCATTCTGGAAAGCAGTGACTCGGTTTTATCAATCAGAATTGGAATCAGCGACTCCATACCTTCAAAGGTCATTCCTTCGCTGATCTTGTCGAGCATTTCGGCGGCTGCCGGGTAATCATCTTTTATCTCTATTGCGCGGTGCCTTATCTCTTTTGTTAGCAATAATTCGCGGCATGGATAAATATCAACACTACCGATTACCGGCTTAAAGGTGCGTTGGTCTGCAACTTCGAAGTAACTTAAATCCTCAATCTCATCACCAAAGAAATCGATACGTATTGGGTGATTGCTCAGCGGTAGGAACAAATCAACAATTCCTCCGCGTACTGCAAACTCGCCCCGGCGTTCAACTAAATCTGTGCGTGAATATGCCAGCGCAGCTAAGTGTCGAACTAATTCATCGAGAGATTGTTCCTTGCCAATTTCTAACTTCATTAATGGGATTGACCCAAGGTCGCTAATAATGCGGTGAATCGCACCGCGCACAGGTGTTACAACAATTGGATTTATCTGTTGTTTTTCTTGAAGTGCATACAAAGTTTGAATTCGTTTTGCGATGGTGTCGCTTCGTGGACTTAGGCGCTCGTGAGGCAAGGTTTCCCACGCCGGAAATTCGAGGACGTTGTCATACAGTTCGCGAAGTTCATTGACTAGATCTTCGCTGCTACGACTTGAGCTTGTCACCACAATGAGCGGATGTGACTGTGCGCGTGCCGCTAGCAAGAAGGGGTACATGGCGGTCGGTGCCACGATATGAGATGCATCGGAATTAAGTGGCAAGGCTGGAATTAACCCGCGCATAATTACTCTCCAATGCCGTAAGGCCCCAACTCCAAAGGGAGGGGGGCTTGATATCGGTAAGTGTAATTTGTTTCGCGCATAACCTGTTACCTGAGAGGATTGCCCAATGAGCCAAAGCCCTATCGCCGCAGATGATGCAGCTCTGCGTAGCGATGTGCGCCGCTTAGGTGATTTGTTGGGCCAGACCCTGGTTCGCCAAGAAGGTCCCGAGCTATTGGCTTTAGTTGAAGAGGTTCGCAAAGCGGTTCGTGAAGGTTCCGGCGCTGAAACTCTTGCAAAGCTTTCAGTCGAAGATTCTGTGCAACTTGTACGAGCTTTTAGTACCTATTTCCATTTAGCAAATGTTGCAGAACAGGTACACCGTGCCCGCGTCCTTGCCGATGCACGTGCCACCGGAGGTTCGTGGTTAGCGCGCGCAGTAGATCGCATTGAAGAGGCGTTAAAGGCGCAAACCCCAGGACATGAGTTAACAAAAGAAGAGATTGAGCAATGGGTCGGCGCCATGTCTGTGCGTCCTGTTTTTACCGCGCACCCAACAGAAGCTGCGCGACGTTCGGTATTAAATAAATTAGGAAGCATCGCGGATTTACTGGATGATCCACGTAATCCTTCACAACAAGATCGCTTAGCTGAAACGATTGATTTGTTGTGGCAAACAGATGAACTTCGTTTGGGACGACCAGAGCCTCTAGATGAAGCGTTAAATGCTTTGTACTACTTAGATGATTTATTTACTCAGACAGTTCCTGAAGTATTAAATGATTTTGCAAAAGAGATGAAGCGCATTGATGTTGAGGTTCCAATCACCGCTCGCCCACTTTCTTTTGGAAACTGGATCGGCGGAGACCGCGATGGAAATCCAAACATCACCGCTGAAGTCACGACCGATGCGATGGTGCTGCAGGTAGGTCACGCGATTCGCGTAACTATTGCGGCCATGAACGCACTGCGTCAGATGCTTTCTGTTTCGACCAAGATCGTTGGTGCAACACCTGAACTATCAGCATCAGTTGCAAAGGATCTTGCCAATATTCCTGAATTTGAGCCACGCTTCTTACGTTTAAATGCTGAAGAGCCATACCGCTTAAAGGCAACAGCAATCGTGCACCGCTTAGCCTTTACACGCGATCGCCACGCAAAAGGCGCAGCGCATGTGCCCAACCGCGATTATGCAAATACGGCAGAACTGCTTGCTGACCTAGTTTTAATGCGTGATTCACTGCTTGCACACCGTGGAGAATTGATTGCAACCGGCTTACTTGAGCGCACAATCCGCACTGTTGCTGCCTTTGGAATTAACCACGCAACCATGGATATCCGTGAGCACTCAGATGCCCATCACAATGTTTTAAATCAAATAGCTGGCGTTGATGCTTACTTAGCAAAGTCACATGATGAAAAGTTTGAAATCCTGACTAAGGTCTTGGCAGATTCAACGACCTTTAATACCTCTGGTTTAGATGCTTTAGGCAAGAAGACGCTGGATACTTTTGTTGCAATCAATGATTTGATTGATCGCTTTGGACCAGAAGCAATCGAGACGTACATCGTTTCGATGACTAAGGGTGCTGATGATTTAATTGCTGCAGTTGTTATCGCACAACATGCAGGGCTTGTATCCCTTAAAGAAAAAAGAGCGCGTATTGGCTTTGCCCCACTACTAGAGACAGTTGCAGAACTTCGCGCAGCTGGCGAAATTCTTGAAAAGTTATTGAGCAATCCTGCCTATCGCGAGGTTGTTTCTTTGCGCGGAAATACCCAAGAGATCATGCTCGGTTATTCAGATTCCAATAAGGATGCAGGTATCGCAACTAGTCAGTGGGAAATCCACCGTGCTCAGCGATCACTGCGCGATGTTGCGATGAAGTACGGCGTGAAACTTTGTTTATTCCACGGTCGTGGTGGTTCCGTTGGTCGCGGTGGCGGACCAACTTATGAAGCTTTGATTGCATTGCCTTGGGGTTCTGTTGATGGACAGATCAAGATGACAGAACAAGGCGAAGTAATTAGCGATAAGTACGCACTTCCGTCTTTGGCTCGCGAAAATGTTGAGCTAACACTTGCTGCATCTTTAGAAGCAACTGTGCTTAACCGTGGTCCACGCCAAACACCAGCAGAGCTTGATGCATGGGGAAATTGCATGCAGTTACTGAGCGATGCCTCCTTTAAGCGTTACCGATCATTGATTGAACAACCTGACCTTCCTGCTTATTTCTATGCTTCAACACCAGTTGAGCAGCTGGGAAATCTCTTCTTGGGTTCACGTCCTTCACGTCGCCCAGATGCATCAAGCGGGCTTGATTCGCTGCGTGCGATTCCATGGGTATTTGGTTGGACTCAGTCTCGTCAGATCGTTCCAGGGTGGTTTGGTGTGGGCTCAGGATTAAAGGCAGCACGCGAAGCAGGACATTCAGATTTGTTGCAGCAAATGCTCAAAGAGTGGCACTTCTTCACCACCTTTATCAGCAACGTTGAAATGACATTAGCAAAGACAGATCTTGCAATGGCAAAGCGTTATGTAGAAACACTTGTTCCTGCAGAGCTTCATCACTTCTTGGATGAAATCCAAGAGGAGTTTGATTTAACAGTTGCAGAGATTTTGAAGTTAACTAACAAGTCAGCTTTGCTTGGAGATCAAGAGATCTTGGCTCGTACATTGCAGGTTCGCGATGCGTATCTTTCGCCAATTCAGTTGTTGCAGATCAACTTGCTTAAGCGTGTACGTGAAGCTGGGGATGCTGCAGATCCTGTATTGCAACGTGCGTTGTTACTAACAATTAACGGTGTTGCTGCTGGTCTTCGTAATACTGGCTGATTTAGCTATTTCTAATTCTTAGCTATTAAAGGCTGATTGTGTTGCTTCTAAACCCTTAGTAATAAGTGATTCGACTACATCTGCGCCGCGATCAATAAACTCACCTAGCGCTTTTTGCTCTTCCTTTGAAAACGCCTTTAAGACAAAGTCAGCGGGATCTTGTTGACCCATTGGGCGACCAATTCCTAAACGAACACGGTAATAATCCGGCCCACCAAATGCTGAAGTCATTGATTTCAAACCATTGTGGCCATTGTCGCCGCCAGCAATCTTGGTGCGAATCGCAGCAAAAGGAATATCAAGTTCATCATGGAGCGCGATGATGTTCTCTGGTTCTACAGAGTAAAAATTAGCTAACGCTTTGATTGGTCCGCCAGTTTCATTCATATAGCTCTTTGATTTAGCGATAATGACTGAATGCTCGCCCGCCTGTAATTTGAAGGCTGCGATATCGGTACGGGATTTATGTGTTGAAAACTTAATTGAATGGCGTCGAGCTAACTCATCGATCACCATTTGTCCGATGTTATGACGGGTGGCAGCGTATTTTTCGCCTGGATTTCCCAGACCCACTACCAACCACGTCATAACAACGAACCTTAAAGGTTAAAGCGACTTACGTTGGTTATTCAGCTGCAGCTGGTGCTGCTGCATCTGCTGCAGGTGCAGCAGTCTCTTCAGTAGCTGAAGCAGTTGCCTTTTCAGACAAGTGAACAACGATTGTCTTTGGATCTGATTCAAGCTCAACGCCTGCTGGCAACTTCACATCTGATGCGTACTTTGAAGTACCTGATGCAAGTCCCTGAATATCTACCTCTAGGAAGCTAGGGATAGATGAAGCGTCAACGCGTACATCGATTGTGTTGTGTACGTGCTCAAGAATTCCATCACGATCATGCTCACCAACTGTGTGAACAGGAACTGAAACAACAACCTTCTCGCCACGACGAACCAAAACTAGGTCAACGTGCTCAAGGATCTGCTTAAGGAAATCGCGAACGATTACCTTTGGAAGTGTTAACTCATTCTTGCCATCAATTGTGATGTCCAAAAGAACGTTTGACTGCTTTAGCGCAACGCCAAGTTCCTTTGCAGGAAGAGTGATGTGAAGAGGCTTCTCTCCGTGACCATAGATAACTGCAGGAACTAAGCCATCGCGACGTGCGCGACGTGATGCGCCCTTACCAAATTCAGTACGGGTGGTTCCGACGATCTTTACTTCTGCCATGAAAAAACTCCTGTCGATTAGATCTGACAGGAGTTAGACACCTTGCCGTCGATAACGGTTCCGATTGAAACCCTCGCCAGAATGGTTGGAGTCTATGAGAATAGGGAGAAAGCTCCAAATCCTCGCTTAGGAGTGACCATCAAACAGGCTAGTAACCGATCCATCCTCAAAGACCTCGCGGATTGCGCGACCCAGAAGTGGAGCGATTGAAAGCACGGTCAGATTGTCGAACTTCTGATCTTCAGAAATTGGCAAAGTATTTGTAATAACAACCTCTGATGCGCGGCTAGCCTTTAAGCGATCAACCGCTGGGCCGCTAAATACAGCGTGTGTAGCAGCGATGATTACATCAGCAGCACCTGCTTCAAATAGTGCATCTACTGCCTTAGTAATTGTTCCTGCTGTATCGATCATGTCATCGATAACTACACATGTCTGACCAACAACATCACCAACTACGCGACCTGTTACAGACTCGTTTGGAATGCGTGGATCGCGTGTCTTGTGAATGAAAGCGATTGGGCATCCGCCAAGAAGATCTGACCAACGCTCGGCAACGCGGACGCGGCCTGAGTCAGGAGAAACAATTGTTAAACGTGTGCGATCAACCTTGCTGCCAACATAGTTTGCAAGCATTGGAAGTGCGAACAAGTGATCCACTGGACCATCAAAGAAACCTTGAATCTGTGAGGTGTGAAGATCTACAGACATCAAACGATCTGCACCAGCGGTCTTGAAAAGATCTGCCATCAATCGAGCTGTGATTGGTTCGCGACCACGGCTCTTCTTATCTTGACGTGCATAACCATAAAAAGGTGTAACCACTGTGATGCGCTTTGCTGATGCGCGCTTCAAAGCATCGACCATGATGAGTTGTTCCATGATCTGCTTGTTAACAGGGTTTGTGTGGCTCTGAATTACAAATGCATCGCAACCACGAACTGATTCTTCGAAGCGAACAAAGATTTCACCATTTGCAAAGTCATAGGCTGACATTGGTGTTAGTGGGATGCCGAGTTCGGTAGCGACCTCTTCAGCTAGTTCGGGAAATCCGCGGCCTGCAAATAGGCGCAATCTCTTTTCAGAAGATAAACGGATCTCGCTCATGTATCTAGCCCTTCTTATTGCTTGCTTCGGCGGCTTGTGCGGACTTCGTATGTGCGCGCTTGCGCAGAACCCAATCTAATACATTTCTCTGCTTTGCTCGGCCAACGCCAATCGCGCCTGCCGGAACATCTTCAGTAATCACAGATCCAGCGGCTGTATATGCGCCATCTCCAATATTTACAGGGGCTACAAGCATTGAATCGCTGCCGATTCGGACATGATCGCCAACTGTTGTGTGATGCTTTTCAACGCCATCGTAATTAACAAAGATTGTTGCAGCGCCGATATTGCTGCCTTCGCCGATAGTGGCATCTCCAACATATGAAAGATGTGGAACCTTAGAGCCAGTTCCGACGACAGCGTTTTTCATCTCGACAAATGCACCAGCTTTTGTTGAATCGCCTAGTTGAGTTCCGGCACGTAAATAGGTGAATGGACCAACTGTTGAGCCCTCACCAATGATGCTTTCTGTAGCGATTGATTCAAGAACTGAAGCACCTTCTTTCACCACGCAATCAGTCAAAGTTGAGCGAGGGCCGATTACAGCGCCAGTGGCTACCTTTGTTGAACCAAGCAACGCGGTGCCTGGATGCAGGGTTACATCATTTGAAAGTTCGACAGTTGAATCGATCCACGTTGTTGTTGGATCAATAATTGTTACACCCGCGCGCATCCATTGATCATTAATGCGATCGCGAAGCATTGCAGCACTTTCAGCTAATTGGACGCGATCATTAACGCCAAGTGTTTCGGTGAAGTCATCGATCATGATTGCTGCGATTGATTCGCCGGCAGACTTAAGAATTCCGATTACATCTGTTAAGTACAGCTCGCCTTGGGCATTGTTATTGGTTAACTTGCCGATTGAGGCTGCAAGCTTTTCGCCATCAAATGCGTATACGCCGCTGTTAATTTCAAAGATAAATTTTTCATCATCCGATGCATCTTTTTCTTCAACGATTCGAAGGAGTTCGTCGCTGTCATCGCGGATGATGCGTCCGTAACCAGTTGGCTCTGGATGTTCTGCAGTTAAAACCGATGCTGCAAACTTTCCAGCAGCATGTGCTGCCACAAACTGCGCAAGAGAATCTCCGGTGAGCATTGGTGTATCCCCGGCAAGAATCAGAACTGTTCCCTTAGGAGCGTTACCTGCGAGCGCTAACTGCGCAGCATGTCCCGTGCCACCGCGGTGTTCCTGAAAAACAGTTGTGGCCTTAGGTGCAATGTCAGCGATGTGCGCTTCGACCGCTTCGCGACCTGAGCCGACAACGATGCGAACTTCATTAGGTGAAAGATGGTTAACCGCGTGCAGAACATGTCCCAGTAGCGAACGACCTGCGACGCTGTGAAGAACCTTGGGAGTTGCCGACTTCATGCGTGTGCCTTCACCTGCGGCGAGGAGGATCACGGTTTGTACGGTCACGAGTGAACTCTATCGGAGATGAAAATCTTGGCGGTGATGGTGGCTCCGCCACCAGGTATCGATCCTGGACCCTGGGCTTCAAAGGCCCATGTGCTAGCCACTACACAATGGCGGAACGCATATTCTCCCTCATAAATGGTGGTGCTGACGACCATCTAGGCGGTTACGAGATTACTTTCGCCCCTGCCACAGGGCCATACGCCCGTGCAACGCTGCCAACTACCCCGCTAGAGGTCAGTGCGACCGCTAAATCAAGGCCCGCCTCTTCATCGGCAACTAAGAATGCAACAGTTGGACCCGAGCCAGAAACTATTGCTCCCAGTGCTCCGTATTCCTGACCAACATCCAAAACTAAACGAAGCGCAGGACGAAGTGAACAAGCAGCTGCCTGTAAATCATTTACTAACGCTGCACCAACCGCTGCTGAATCTGCAGCAAGCAACGCCTGCATTAAACCTTCATGTGTTTGTGGTTCAACAATTTCAAGTTCGGCACGTAAACGATCGCACTCTGCATATACAGCTGGTGTTGATAATCCGTGCGTGCTTAACGCCAGCACCCAGTGATAGGTACCGCGTGAAAGTGCAGCTGTTAATTGATCACCATGTCCACGACCAATTGCGGTTCCACCGCTCAGCATGAATGGAACATCGCTTCCAATTTGTGAAGCAATTTCACTCATCTCATCACGAGTCATTCCGAGCGAATACAGGTAATCGATGCCAACAATTGTTGCGGCTGCATCTGCGCTTCCGCCAGCCATTCCACCAGCAACCGGAATTGATTTCTTAATTTCAATATGTGCATCAACGGTTAGGTCGTACTCTTTCGAAATAAGTGAAACAGCTTTTGCAGCAAGATTGTTGGCATCTGCCGGAACGCCATGAGTTTGATCGCCCGAAATTGAAATGGTTAATCCTGCACCGGGTTCGGCCAATTTAATAGTTACATCATCAAAGATTGAAATTGCTTGAAAGACAGAAACTAGGTTGTGATACCCATCAGCCTCTTTTGGTCCGACAGATAATTGGAGGTTGACCTTTGCAGGTACGCGCACGGTCACACTCTTTACTGGCATGTCGCGACCCTATAACTGCAATTAGAAAATGTCAGGTGCAACGGCTGCAATCTTGCAAAAAGATTCAACCTGAAGAGCTTCACCACGAAGAGTTGGGTCGATACCAGCATTGATCAAGATTGCTTCAGCAGCCGATGATGAGCCATAAAGGCTAGAAAGTGCTGATCGCAGCATCTTTCGGCGCTGGGCAAAGGCTGCATCGATGATTGTGAAAACCTTTTCACGCATCTCTTCAGGACCTGCGGTTTCGCGTCGGGTAAAGCCAACTAACTTCGAATCAACATTAGGAGCAGGCCAAAAAATCGATCTAGAGACAGTTCCGACATTTTTTACATCAGCCCACCATGCAGCTTTAACACTTGGGATTCCGTACTCCTTACCACCAGGCTTGGCAGCTAAGCGATCAGCAACTTCGGCTTGAACCATTACGACGCCGGTGCGAATCGTTGGGAACTTTTCAAGTAGATGCAAGAGCACAGGGACTGACACGTTGTACGGCAAATTAGCTACAAGAACTGTTGGCTGCAGTGGTAGCTCATTGACAGCTAGTGCGTCCTTATTAATAACCGTCAGATTTTCTGGATGAGCAAAGTGATCGGCAACCGTTATTGGTAATTGCTGCGCAAGACGTGGATCAATTTCAACTGCCACAACAGATTTCGCAATATCCAACATCGCAAGAGTCAGCGATCCAAGTCCAGGTCCAATTTCAAGTGCGATGTCATCTGCTGTAACACCTGCAGTGCGAACAATCTTTGTGCAAACATTTGAATCAATAACAAAGTTTTGGCCCAAGGACTTTGAGGGCTTTAAATCTAACTTTGCTGCAAGTTCGCGGATCTCTGCCGCTCCTAACAATGTCATGGCGCAAATGACCCAAATACTCGTTCAGCGTTGTTGCTAAGCGCTGTTGCAAGTTCTGCTAAATCTTGATTGCGCTCAGTTGCCATTGCGCGCACGATGTTTGCAATCTGGGCAGGGGTATTGCCTGCACCGCGGTGAGGAGCAGGTGCTAAAAATGGTGAATCTGTTTCAACTAACAATTGATCCATAGGCACAAGCTTCACCGCTTCACGTAACGCTGGAGCGTTTTTAAAGGTCAGAGTCCCGGCAAAGGAAAGGATGTAGCCACGTTCGATACAGATCTTGGCCATAGCCTCATCGCCGGAAAAGCAGTGAAAGACGGTCTTTTCGGGGGCTCCAACTTCAAGCAAAACAGATAAAACATCATCATGAGAATCACGATCATGGATCACTAGTGCCTTGTTTGTTTTCTTTGCTAATTCAATATGCCACTTAAAGGAATCCTGTTGGCGTTTGCGCAGTTCTGGCGGGGTGCGGAAGTAATCCAAACCGGTTTCACCAATTGCACGAACACGTGGATGTTGTGCCAGCTCCTCAATAATCTTTAAATCTGCATCAAGATCAGGGACAACTGGTGCTTCATTAGGGTGCAATGCAACTGCAGCTAATACTGATGTGTTCCACTTTTCTGCCGCCGCCACACACCACTTGGATTGTTCTGCTGAATAACCAACTTGGACGATGCGATCTACATTTACAGATTTAGCTTCGGCAATAACATCGGCAACCTCTTGTGAATCAAAGGCTGCATCGGTAACGATCTCCATGTGAGCATGTGCATCAACTGTTGGAACCGGAAGCGGTTCTGGCAGTGGTGCGCGAGGTCTATCGATATCGCGGTTGTGGCGATCAGCCATCTGTTACGAAGCAGGAGTTTCTAGACGAGGGAACAAGACTGGAGTTTTTGTAACCGTTGCACCTTGTGGAAGCTGTCCCCACGTTGCAACATCTGAAATCTTTTGCGCCGATAAATCACCAAGTGCTGCTTGTGCACCAAGGCTCTGCCACAAGATTTCACATGTCTGAGGCATAACTGGGTGAAGCAATACAGCTAGTGCGCGAAGTGATTCGGCGGTGTTATACAAAACCTCTTCAAGCACAGCTTGATTTGCAGGATCTTTAGCAAGAATCCATGGCTCTTTAATAGTTACATAACCATTTACCTGCTTGCAGAACTCCATAATCGCCATAATGCCGCCCTGGAAATCAAGTGCGCACATTGCAGCATCGGCCTTTGCAACGGTTTCCTTAAGTGCGGCCTCTAGGCCTGCATCATGGCTAACCGCTGGAAGTGAGCCTGCGCAGTACTTTTCAACCATTGCAGCACTTCGTGAAGCCAGGTTTCCAAAGTCATTTGCTAGCTCTGATGTGTATCGGGCGCTCATGTCTTCCCACGAAAATGAACCATCTGTTCCAAATGGAATTGCGCGTAGGAAGTAGTAACGGAAAGCATCGATTCCAAAGTGATCAGTAATGTCCTTAGGAGCGATACCGGTCAACTTGCTCTTACTCATCTTTTCGCCGCCGACTAACAACCAACCATGCGCAAAAACCTTCTTAGGTACTTCAAGACCTGCAGCCATTAACATCGCTGGCCAAATAACTGCGTGGAAACGCAAAATATCTTTTCCTACAAGGTGAACATCTGCTGGCCAGGTCTGTGCAAACTTCTTGCCACCTTCAGAATCAGGTGCATCTGTTAAGCCAACAGCGGTTGCATAGTTAAGCAGCGCATCAAACCAAACATAAACAACTTGATCTGTATCCCATGGAACAGGAATACCCCAATCAAATGTTGAACGTGAGATTGAAAGATCAGAAACTCCGCCTTCAAGAAATGAGACAACCTCGTTGCGTGCACTTTCAGGTTGGCAGGCATCTGGATTGTTTTTGTAATGGGCAAGTAATGGCTCGACAAAAGCTGAAAGCTTGAAGAACCAGTTGTTCTCATTTACTAATTCAATTGGCTTGCTGTGGATCGGACAGCACTTTGCGCCATCGATATCGATCAAATCACCTGGAAGCTTGAACTCTTCACAACCAACGCAGTAAGGACCTTCATACTTACCTGCATAGATGTGGCCTGAATCTTTTAGTGATTGTAAAAACTTTTGAACGCGCTCTGTGTGGCGCTTCTCTGTTGTGCGGATGAAATCATCATTAGCGATATTGAGATGTTCCCAATTTGGCTTCCACGCATCGTGCACCAACTTGTCGACCCACACTTGAGGTGCAACATTGTTTTGCTCAGCGGTACGCATAACTTTCTGACCATGCTCATCTGTTCCGGTTAAGAACCAGACTGACTCGCCCTTTTGACGGTGCCAGCGGGTTAAAACATCGCCAGCGACAGTTGTGTAGGCATGCCCAATATGAGGGGCATCGTTGACGTAATAGATCGGCGTCGTTAGGTAGAAAGATTTACTCACTTGCTCATCTTATTCGCATCGACGACTGCGGCATAAACGAGGCGCTTTGCAATGCCAAATTCATCGGCAACAGTTGCAATCGCTGACTTTCGATCCATTCCTGCAGCCTCAAATTCACGTACTCGGCCGACCATATCTGCGGCGGTCAAAGATGCTGAATCTGTAACCGCTCCGGCAACAACCAGCGTAATTTCTCCGAGAATTTCATTGGCCTCTGCCCACGTAGAAAGCTCGCTAAGTGTGCCGCGAATAGTTTCTTCATATCGCTTTGTCATTTCACGACAGATCGCACCTAAGCGATCTGATCCAAAAACATTGACTGCATCTTTTAGCGAATCACTGAGTCGATGTGGGGCTTCAAAGAAAACCATTGTGCGCTCTTCAAAACGGAGTTTTTCAAATGTTGCAAGACGAGCTCCAGCTGTACGTGGAGGGAAACCTTCAAATGAAAATCGATCGGTTGGTAAGCCAGAAAGTGCGACCGACATTGTTACCGCACTTGGTCCCGGAATTACGGAAACATCGATTCCTTCAGCGATTGCATCGCGCATTAATCTGAAACCTGGATCGCTGATTGTTGGCATTCCGGCATCTGAACCAACTAAGACAGTTGCTCCGCTTTTTAACTCAGCAATTAATTCGCGGGTGCGATCCTCTTCATTGCCCTCAAAAAATGAAAGCACTTTGGCTGTAAAGGTGACTTCGATATCAGAGCACAAACGATGAAAACGGCGTGAATCCTCAGCGGCGATAATCGAAGCCGATTCAATTGCGCTCTTTAAGCGAGAGCTGGCATCACCGGGGTTTCCCAATGGAGTGGCAGCCAAGATGAGCGTCATGGGCTAATCCTCTCAGTTATTTTTGGTAATCGCGCATACTCTTGTCCCATGGCAGCCATCGCACCGATAGTGATCGCATTGATCTCTTTTGTGCTCCGTGTTTTCAATCTCGGAACTCCAAAGGGCTTTGTCTTTGATGAGGTCTATTACGTCGATGGTGCCCGTGACCTTCTGAAATATGGCGTTGAAGTTGATGGAGGTAATCCAGAGTTCATCGTCCATCCCCCAGTTGGTAAATGGCTTATTGCAACTGGAATAAAGCTCTTCGGAGACAATGAGTTTGGTTGGCGCATCGCATCAGCGGTAATAGGAACCCTTTTGATTGTGGTCTTTGCCCGCTTAATTCATGTTGTTTTTTACTCACCATTGTTAACCGCACTTGGTGCTGCGCTTATGTCCTTAGATGGATTAGCGCTGGTGCATTCACGTACCGCTCTGCTGGATCTGTTCTTAACTTTCTTCACACTTGTTGGAGTCTTGCTATGGCATCGCGATAGGCACTGGTGGGCTGGTCTGGCATTTGGTTTAGCACTCGGATGTAAGTGGAGTGCGATTTACTTTGTAGCGATCATCGCAATCATCTCTCTGTATCGAATCTTGGTGAACCATGATGTCAGGGACACTTTTATTTTGGTTGCAAAAAAGTTTGCGCAATATGGCTTACTGCCAATCTTTGTTTACATCTTTACCTGGACCGGTTGGTTTATTTCAGATCGCGGCTGGGATCGACAATGGTCAACAAATCCATTTGCATCGTGGTTGCACTACCACCAAGAGATGCTTAACTTTCATACCGGTTTAACAGAAAAACATCCTTACCAAGCAAATCCATGGAGCTGGTTGGTAATGGGTAGACCAACCTCATTTTTCTATGCAACACCAAAAGATTGTGGTGCAAAAGATTGCGCACAAGAAGTCTTAGCTCTAGGAACCCCTTTGTTGTGGTGGATAGGTTGTATAGCAATTGCAGTTGTAATTGGGTACTGGCTTAAGTCTTTAATCGAGCGCAGAACAGATTCGGCTTCAAACATTGTTGTACTGGGAATTGCAGCCGGTTATCTACCGTGGTTTGCAATGCAGCAGCGCACAGTTTTTTCTTTCTACGCAATTATCATCCAGCCTTTTATGATCCTTGCAATTGTTTACTGCGCAAAGTTGTTGCTAGATAGTCAATTAAAGACGGGGATTTCACAAGGGATAGTTGCAGGGTTATTCACCCTGGTTTTACTCTGCTTCCTGTTCTTTTTACCTTTATTTACAGGCCAGACAGTGACATATGAAGATTGGCACCTTCGTATGTGGTTTGAATCCTGGATTTAATTATTCGTTAGCAGCGCGAGCTTGGTTGAGACGCTCAACCGCTTCATCTGCCAACTGCTGATCAAAGATCTCATCACGTGATGGTGATGCCGCAGCCAACGCTTCACGTTCTAGACGCTCTTGCTCTTCGCTCCACTGACCAGGAATTGTCAGATCGATTACGCGCTTTGGAACAACCGCCTTTGGAGCGTTTACATAAGTTGGAACAGGAACTTCTGTTGGTTGCCATTCATTACGAACCGCTGCAGAACCCTTAGGCAAAATTACAACACCCTTAAGTTCGCGCTCTGACAATGGAATCCAATGTTCAGTTGAAGGTCTAGGTTGAACAACCTCTGCCAAGTTAGTTGCAGATACTCCTGAACTGCGGCGGTGAAGCTGAGTTACACGGCGCTTATGAAGTTGGTCAGCGATTACATGTCGACGTACATTTGCGATGTAAATCAACATTGCTGATGCTGGAACTAATGCATACATAAATGGCATTGATTTCATAACTCCACCTACAACTGTCGTGACAAGTGAAAATGCAATTAAGACAAATGAAAGTCTGCGACGTAACAAACTTTGGCGATACTTTGCTTCGCGATCAAGATCAATATGAATCGCGCCGGTTGATGCGTCATGCGGAGATTGATTTGCGACAACGCGAAGTGCGCTCTTGAAACGTTCTACAGATTTTCCAGAAAATTCATTGCGATCGTGGATCCAACGGGGTGCGAAATAAGCGACCCACATACCGATGATCGCAATATAAATAAGTCCCGAAGCCATGATGGGTAAAGATTAGAGGTGCAGGCCTTTAACCCCGTGGATTTCAAGGGGGGTTTACTTGATTAATTCATTGTTCTTAACGAAGCAGACATGGTCTCGCCATGCTCCATCAATATGCAGAAAAGCCTTGCGGTGGCCTTCTAATTCAAAGCCTGCCTTCTC
>ERZ1034363.230-NODE-230-length-39602-cov-5.019431_pt1 | contig 39602 bp, 40 predicted proteins | sample MGYA00520616_ERZ1034363 | MGnify/ENA primary metagenome ERZ1034363 (study PRJEB33736, sample SAMEA104284506) | Azolla filiculoides | biome: Urban; feature: Water surface; material: Ditch water | place: Netherlands | collected 2015-10-28 | depth 0-0.1 m ... | reverse complement strand
CCCTCGACTTGCATGTGTTAAGCCTGCCGCTAGCGTTCATCCTGAGCCAGGATCAAACTCTTCATCGTATATTATTTAAGCATTACTGCTTGTTTGTTATTCGACTCAAATTCTAGTGGTTTTTTTAAATCTTTCGATTCTCTTACTCTCTTTATTATTGTCCCGATAAATCGGGACGGCTGTCAATTCAATATGTCTAGGAACGTGTCTATCTTTTTTATTAGTGAGACGCGATAAATCGTCGTCTTTACTTGAGTGCTATTCTTTCGTTTAGCGGGTGCAAAAGTAGCAACTCTTTTTTAATCCGACAAGCTTTTTTTGAAGTTTTTTCGAAAAATATTTTTTTCGTTTTATTCTCCATTTTCTTGTCAGCTTCTCAAAGAACATTACTCATTTAGCGGGGTGCAAATGTAACACTCATTTTCTTTTCTCGCAAACTTTTTTAAACCTTTTTTAGAAAATAAATTCCCTCCCGATTCTTATTGTTTGCCTGTATTTCAAATGAACGTCTGCGTCATTGCGGGTGCAAAAGTAGTGAGTCTTTTCAGTTAAACAATAGCTTTTTTAATCTTTTTTTAAAGTATTTTTTAAATGATTGGTTTGTCGAAGGTTACAACAACTCTTTTTTTCCTATTCTTGCATTTTACCCTAGGAGTTTTGAGAATTTGAACGGTTTATCCTTCTGATACTTCTTTCGAAACGCAGACAAAAAGGGTTTGATAAAGAGAAAATTGGCGTTTTTTAAACACCAAGAACTCGAAGAAGACACAAAACTCACTAAGAAAAGACGCTCTAGAAAGCACTTTGCTTGTGTTGGTTGATATGCTTGCTTTGGAAAATCGTTCTTATATATAAAGAAAAGCTCTTTCTATTAATCAACAAATAGCCCCGATAGTAGCGGCATCCTCTTGTAACGGTCCCGAAACTTCGGGACGGAACAAGAGATAGAGCGGATAGCGGGAATAGCTCCTTGAAAAAACTAATCTATATAATGTATGTTCGAAATATATAGCTTTTAAAAGCAAAGAGGCTACTATTTATTTGTAATAGTAGCCTCTTAATAATATATAAGGTAAATTTAATTGTTTGATTTTACAGCCTTATTAATCCAAAAATCATTCAGGTCATCATAATTTACAGGTTTTGCTGGTGGCTGATTGATTAATCTATTTGATTCGAAGGCTCTTACTAATATAGTTTCGATAAGATAATCTTCGTTGACTTGGTAAGGCAAGTATTGGGTTTTCAAATTAAGGTCAAACATTCTGGCTGTTGTATTGGACCAAAAAGCCGTCCAACCACTTTTTAAAGATTTTACTAAATCATAAGTTGTAATTCCTGTTTGGCGGTGAATTAACTTTATAAGTATTTGACCTTGCTTGCGTGAAAGCTTTTTGAGTTGAGCTTCAAATTCATTATTGAGATAATCTTCAACAATCTTGAAATATTTTTTCTTTTCTTTATTTGTCTTTAGACTTGCCATACCTCTATTTAGTGCTGTCAATCGCTCGGAAGCTAATTTTGCGTAGGGATAAGTTCGATACACACGGTTTTTTAACAGGGTAAATTGTTTTTGAGATTCAACATCAACTTTCCCTTTAAAGATAATGATTTCATCTAATTGTATGGTGTCCTTAAATATGGTGTCATTATCTTTAATGAAATATCCCATACTTGTAGTATCTTTTTGAACTATTTGGGCTTGAGCTGAAAGAGATACGAAAAGGAAAAACAAGAAAAACTTAAAAATCTTCATAGTAGTAAATAATTTATGTGACAAAATTATACATTTATATACAACTGTAGTGCCAAATTTTTAATTTAGCCAAAAATTATTTTTATGAGTTCAAAATCGATATTAAAAAAGACATCTCTTACGTTTTTAGAAAATTATTTAAACAATGCGTCTCCAACTGGTTATGAAAGTAGCGGTCAAAAACTGTGGATGGATTATGTAAAACCATATGTGGACACTTTTATCACGGATACTTACGGAACTGCTGTGGGAATTATTAATCCAGACGCTCCTTATAAAGTGGTTATTGAAGGTCACTCTGATGAAATTTCCTGGTATGTTAATTACATTACCGATGACGGATTGATTTATGTAATTAGAAATGGTGGTTCCGATCATCAAATTGCGCCATCAAAAAGGGTAAATATTCACACTAAAAAAGGAATCGTGAAAGGTGTTTTTGGTTGGCCAGCTATTCATACTCGTAATCGTGGTAAGGAAGAAACACCAAAAATTGATAATTTGTTCATTGATATTGGTTGTTCTAAAAAAGAGGAAGTAGATGCACTTGGTGTTCACGTGGGTTGTGTGATTACTTATCCTGATGAATTTATGGTTTTAAACGAAAACAAATTTGTTTGTCGTGCCATTGATAATAGAATGGGAGGTTTTATGATTGCCGAAGTGGCTCGTTTGCTTCACGAAAACAAAATCAATCTTCCTTTTGGGTTGTATATTACCAATTCTGTTCAAGAAGAAGTGGGACTTCGTGGAGCCGAAATGATTACCAAAACCATCAAGCCTAACGTTGCTATTGTAACTGATGTTTGCCACGACTCTACAACTCCAATGATTGACAAGAAAATTGAAGGCGAAACCAAAATTGGAAAAGGTCCTGTTATTACTTATGCACCAGCGGTTCAGAATAATTTGAGAGAACTAATTTTAGATACTGCCGAAGAGAAAAAAATTCCTTTTCAGCGTTTGGCTTCTTCGAGAGTTACAGGAACTGATACCGATGCTTTTGCTTATAGTAATGGTGGAGTTGCTTCGGCATTGATTTCATTACCATTGCGCTATATGCATACCACGGTTGAAATGGTGCATCGAGAAGATGTTGAAAACGTGATAAAATTAATTTATGAGACTTTATTGAAAATCGAAAACAACGAAACGTTTTCTTATTTTAAGTAGAAAAGTATTTTCTAAAAGCTAAAATCCTTTCCATTGTCAAATGTGGAAAGGATTTTTATTTCTAGAATCATCGAATAAAAGACAAACTTACTTCTTGATTCAATTCTAATTCTGAATGGTGTTCAAAGAAAATGGCTTTTCGTTCGAAAGCTGCCTTGATTAAATAATGGTTTCCTTTGAAATAAGATTGTTTAACAATTACAGTTATATTTCCTTCTTCGACAACTTTAAGTTGATGTGGGTAAATAATTAATGTTCCGTCGGTATCATCCAAATCCTCAAAATGGGATCGTTTTAATTCATTTACTTCTCCAAAAAGTGACGCCACGTAATAACTTGGTGGATTCAAATAGAGTTCTTTTGAGTTTTCTTTGACTATTAATTTTCCGTTTTGTAATACAATTGTTTCATCCGAAAAAGACAAAGCTTCGGTGCTATCGTGAGTGGCTATGATACAGGTGATTTCTTTTTTCTTGAAATAATTGAATAAATTTCGACGCAAAGAGTTTTTTCGAAAGGAATCAATTTGGCTAAAAGGTTCGTCCAATAAAAGAATTTCAGGTTCAAGTGCCAAAACTCTTGCTAAAGCCACTCGTTGTTGTTGGCCTCCACTCAAGTATTTTGCTTTTACTTTGGCAAATTCAGTCATTTCTACCATTTCTAAAAGTTCTTGAACTCTTACTTTCTTTTTGTCCTTATATATATTGGACAAAAACTTACCTACATTTTCTTCGACCGTAATGTAAGGCATTAAATCAAAATCCTGCGCCAAGTATTTAATATAATCTTTACCCGGAATTAGATTGAATTTGGGGCCCAAAATGGGTTCGTCATTATATAGAATTTCGCCATTATCCAAATCATACAATCCGTAAAGTAGTTTGAGCAAAGTACTTTTACCGCAACCACTTTCGCCAATTACAGCAATATGTTGCCCTTTGGCAATTTCGAAACTAACATTCTCGATGACTGGATTTTCTATATAAGTAAAAGAAATATTTTTTATTTGAAGCATTTTCTAGGTTTAATGATGCAAATTTACAACGTTTATTAAAATGAATCTATTGTGATTTTAATGAATTTATTTCTATATTTTAGCACCACTAAATTCTAAAATAAATGAAAAATATTTATATAATGTTGGCCGTATTTTTTTCAACTTTTGTTTGGTCAATCATCAATCCGAAGGAAGGATTTACTTGTTTTTTGGAAATTATTCCTGCTATCATTGGGGTTTTAGTGTTGACTTTCACGTTCCATAAATTTAGGTTTACCAACATTACCTATTTTCTAATCCTGATTCATTGCATCATTCTGTTTGTCGGTGGTCATTATACCTATGCCGAAGTTCCGTTGTTTGATTATATTCGAGAAATTTTTCATCAAAGTAGAAATAATTATGATAAAGTGGGTCATTTTGCACAAGGATTAGTACCTGCAATGATTATTCGCGAATTATTTATTCGTAAAAAAGTAATTAGAAATCCGAGTTTTTTTAATTTTATCATTGTTTCTATTTGTTTGGCAATAAGTGCGGCATATGAATGGATAGAATGGGGAGTTTCATTAGCAACAGGTGATGGTGGCGATGCATTTTTGGGAACTCAAGGCTATGTTTGGGACACACAATCAGACATGTTATTTGCTACAATTGGCGCCATAACAGGTTTGATTTTGTTTTCGAAAACTCAAGATAAACAACTGAATCAATTTAAACACTAAAAAAATGCAATCATCAGTTCTTACAGTCGAAGATTACCTTAACGAAATTCCTGAAGAAAGGAAAGAAGTGTTTCAAAAGCTTAGAGATATTATTCGCAATAACATTTCTGAAGGTTTTGTGGAGCAAATGAGTTATGGAATGATTGGATATATTGTACCCCATTCTACTTATCCAAGTGGATACCATTGCAATCCAAAACTCCCTCTACCCTTTTTGAATATTGCGTCCCAAAAAAATTTCATCGCAATTTATCATATGGGAATTTATGTGAATCCCCAATTAATGGACTGGTTTATAACCGAATTTCCTAAGCACAGCAACCAAAAATTAGATATGGGAAAAAGTTGCATTCGATTTAAAAAGCTGGATCAAATTCCATTTGATTTAATTGCAGAGCTTGCTGGTAAAATGACTGTTGAAGATTGGATTGAATGCTATGAAACCCAAATAAAAAACCGCAAATCTAACTAGAATTGCGGTTTTATTAGTTCACTTTTTAAGTTGCTAATAATTATCGAAGCTTATTTGGCTTGTTTTAAAATTTGGATTGCCTCTTTGGCATTAGATAATTCTGCATGTTTCAAAGCGGTAAATCCTCTTTCATCTTTTGCTTTAACATCAGCTCCATTAGATATTAAAATTTTTAAAATCTCTACCTTGTTATAACGTGCTGCAAGCATTAATGGACTCATTCCATTTGATTTTTCATTAACATCTGACCCATAAGCAATAAACTTTTTTACTGCTTCAACATCGCCTCTGACAATAGCATTGTTGAACGGCGAAACTCCTTCATAAACTGTAATTGTAGTTTCATTACCCTTTTCAGGATTAAAACCCGAAGCCATAGAAACATTTGTAAAAGCTACTAAAGCTACTCCTAAATAAACGATTGATTTTTTCATAATACTTGATTTTTTTTTGATTAATTGTTCTTTTTTTGATTGATGATTTTTTGAAATATTAAATACCTATTAATATCCTATGCAAATATATATCTAAAAACAAGTATCTTGTTTTACATAGTACTTAATTTTAACTTAATTTTAACAAACCAAAATAAAATAAATATCTGATTTAAAAAAGGCAATAGTAAATATAGAAATACTTGAAAGAATAACAACAACTATTTAATAACCTGATAGTGAAGTAAAATATAACTATTCCAAGCAAAAAACATGTATAATCAAAGGCTGCTATTTCCAAATTAATTCGGTAATAGCAGCCTTTAAATCTAAAAACAAAACTCAATATTAAATATTCAATTCATCAAAACTTCAATTGATATACATTATCTAAGTCTTTATCACAGCTAAAATTAACATTCAAATCAGTAACATATCCTGAATTCAAACCGTAAACCCAACCGTGAAGAGACAATTCTTGCCCCTTTTTCCAAGCCGATTGCACAATTGATGTTTTAGCTAAATCATAGACTTGTTCAATAACATTAATTTCTACAAATCTATTAAAACGCTCCGTTTCATCTTCAATTGCATCTAATTCTTTGTGATTTAAACGATATACATCTTTAATATGTCGAATCCAGTTGTCGATAATTCCTACCGAATTATTTTCCATTGCCGCTTTGATCCCTCCGCAACCGTAATGACCACAAACCAATACATGCTTAACTTTTAATACATTAACAGCATAATCCAAAACACTCAACATATTCATATCAGAATGAATAACCATATTAGCGATGTTTCTATGTACAAAAGTTTCGCCTGGTTTCGCTCCAATTATTTCGTTTGCAGGAACTCTACTATCCGAACAACCTATCCATAACAAAGGAGGGGCTTGTCCTTTGGCCAGATCTTGAAAATAATTAGGGTCTAATGCTAATGATTCCTCAACCCATTTTTTATTTCTTTCTAAAATCTTATTATAGAAATCACTCATATTCTTAAATTAAAAAATTGATTATACTTTTCCAAAAGTAGAAAAATATAATCAATTTAAGTCTCTATTTCCTTAAGGATAATTTAATCTTGTTGCCAAGCTTTCAACATCCAAATGGTTTTTTCTTGTTCGACAATAAAATCACCCATCATTGAGTTGGTTCCTTCGTCCTCAATTTCGCCCGATTTCTTCAAGATAACTCTTTCAATAGCAAGTAATTTCACCAATGAAGAAACAATCAATTCAATAGCTTTTTCATCGTTGTGAATGTTTTTTCCAATTTCAAGCTTGTTATTCATTATATAATCATCAAAAGTGTGAAGCGGAACAGCATCCAAAGTCAAAACACGCTCTGCAATCAAATCAATTTTCAATTGGCTGTCATTATACAATTCCTCAAATTTTAAATGCAAATCGAAAAAACGTTTCCCACGAATATTCCAATGCAAACCTCTTAAATTCTGGTAATAAATTTGAAAATTGGCCAATAACACATTTAATTCTGTAGCTAAAACTTCAGCTTCTTTAGTTGGTAATCCAATAGTATTTAATTTCATAATGTTGTCTTTTATATTTAATTTTAATCAAAATTAAGAAATAACCGTTCTTAATACTATAAATTAAATTGATTGTTTTTATATTTGCATCGTAAAATACTATACAATGACAATTACTCAACTACAATATGTATTGGCAGTAGCCGAACATAAAAATTTCACTCTTGCAGCCGATAAATGTTTCGTTACCCAACCCACATTGAGCATGCAAATTCAAAAAATTGAGGAAGAATTGAATATTTTGATATTTGATAGAACTAAAAAACCAATTCAACTTACAGCAATTGGTCAGAAAATTGTTGAACAAGCCAAAAATATCGTTAACGAAGCAGGAAAAATAAAGGATATCGTCGAATACCAAAAAGGATTTATTGGTGGTGAATTTCGCATCGGAATTATACCAACCATTATGCCTACGCTTTTGCCGATGTTTTTGAATAATTTCATCAAAAAATATCCCAAAATAAAACTCATTATCGAAGAGTTGAATACCAATGAAATCATTACGCGATTAAAAAATGGTCATCTCGATGCGGCCATTGCAGCCACTCCATTAGAAGACGAAAAAATCAAGGAAATTGTGCTGTATTATGAGCCTTTTGTAGCTTATGTTCCTACGAATAATGTCATTTCTCAAAAATCTGAAATTGAAATATCGGATTTAAACCTTGACGAAATTTTATTATTACAAGATGGACATTGTTTTAGAGATGGAATTTTAAATTTATGCAAGAATCAGCAAATGGCCGGTAAAAATTCATTCCAACTTGAAAGCGGAAGTTTTGAAACCTTAATCAAACTGGCCGACGAAGGTCTGGGCACCACGCTTCTGCCCTATTTGCACACTTTAAATTTGAATGAAAAAGACCAATTAAAACTAAGACAATTCAAAGAACCCAAACCCGCTCGTGAAGTAAGCTTGATTTATCCAAAAAGTGAATTGAAAATCCATATTATAGATGCACTTAGAAACACTATTTCTGGAGTGGTTAAAGGAGCAATTGCGTTTCAAAATGTTCAAATAATTAGTCCTATTTCAAAGAAATAAAAAAGGCTGTCTTTTGACAGCCTTATCATTTTAATCGTTTACAATTAACAAACATTGTTTTAATTCTGGTTTTTCGATTATGAAATTTAATAACCATTCTCGCAAAAGTTCCATTTCGTAGGGTAACAAAGACTTTATTGCTTTTTCTAACTCTTTACAAAAAAGTGTGGCATCAAAACTCACTCTTTCTAGCACTGATTTAGTGTAATCAAACATTACTTTAGTCATAATTTTTCAAGATTTAGGGTTAGATCTGTGTTCTAAACGTTGTAAAAGTAAGCTATTATTTTTATAATAAAACTAAATTTAACAACGAATTATAATGTGCTTTTATTGTGTTGAAAAAGTGTTTTTTAGCTCCATCTATTCCTTTATTGCCCTAAACATTTCTCTTTTTCCAGGCGCTCCTTCGTGTTTTTCGACTCTAAAACCTGCTTCAATCATATTTCGTTTGATCACTCCTCGGGCAGCATAAGTAACTAAAACACCTTGCTTTTTAAGGGCATCATACATTTTTTTGAAAATTGTAGCTGTCCACAATTCGGGTTGAACATCAAATCCAAAAGCATCAAAATAAATCAAATCAAATTTTTCGAAATCATTAATATCTGCAAAAAACTGCTTTCTTTTTGTGAAAATAAAATCTTCACTTAAAACATGAGGTTCTTCCCAATTGCATTCGTGTAGTTTTTCGAAGATAGGCCTATTATTTTCGGCATTTAATTCGGCAACATAGTTCATTAAGGAAGCTTCTTCTAAAGTGACAGGATACCCTTCGACTGCCACATAATTAATTTTTTGATTGAATTTGTGAAATTCCAAAAAAGTGATAAAAGCATTCAAGCCCGTCCCAAATCCAATTTCTAAAATAGAAACCGACTCGTTTTCGAACAAAGAAAGTCCTTTTTTTATGAAAACATGCTGCGCTTCCTGAATGGCTCCAAATCGAGAGTGATAACATTCATCCCATTCTTCAATGTGTATGGTTGTAGAGCCATCTCGAGTTTGAATTATATTTCTTTTCAAAATAATATTGACTTTTGGTTTTAATTTGGGTTTAAAAAAGCCAAATTTAATTAAATCCTATTTATGTATAACCATTAATGCTTCGAATTTGTTGGATATTCCATAAATTCAACTCCACATTTACCATTTTTTTTTCAATATAAATAAATCTCAGTTAAATGTCACAAATACTATTTTTTTGACAACTAATTTGACGATTTTTGTTTAATTTTGCAAACAGTCTTTTCACATAGAATCATCTATCACTTATTAAAATATTTTTAAATAGAATACTATATTATGAGCACAACTCAAACCAATAAAATAGAAATTATAAAAGCCTCAACTTCAAAAATAAAAGATGTAGATTTTGATAATATACATTTTGGAGATGTTTTCACCGATCATTTATTTGAATGTGATTTCAAAAATGGTGAATGGCAAAAACCAATTATCAAGCCTTATGCCCCATTTTTGATGGATCCTTCATCAAAAGTATTTCATTATGGACAAGCTATTTTTGAAGGGATGAAAGCATATAAAGATGATAATAACGACATTTGGTTGTTTAGACCTGATGAAAATTTTCACCGTTTTAATAAATCGGCAACAAGAATGGCAATGCCCGAAGTTCCCGAAGAAATCTTTATGGAAGGACTTAAACAATTGCTACAATTAGATGAAGCTTGGGTTCAAAAAGGAAACGGAAGCAGTATGTATATCCGTCCGTTTATGATTGCGACAGGAGCTGGAGTAATGGCAAACCCATCGGATGAATATAAATTTATGATTCTTTTGTCGCCTGCAAAAGCTTACTATTCTGGTGAAGTAAAAGTATTGATTGCTGAACATTTTAGTAGAGCTGCAAACGGTGGAATTGGTGCTGCAAAAGCTGCAGGTAATTATGCTGCACAGTTTTATCCAACCAATTTGGCCAACAAAGAAGGATTTCAACAAGTGATTTGGACTGACGATGCCACACATACCAAACTGGAAGAGGCCGGAACGATGAATGTGTTTTTTAGAATAAATGATACTTTATTGACTGCTCCTACAAGCGAAAGAATTTTGGATGGTATTACCCGAAAAAGTCTTATCGAAATGGCAAAAAGTGAAGGCATCAACGTTGATGTTCGTCCAGTTTTAGTTTCTGAATTAGTTGAAGCTGCTAAAAATGGATCTTTAAAAGAAATCTTCGGTGCTGGAACTGCTGCAGTTGTAAGTGTTATCAAAGGATTCTCTTACCAAGACGTTTATTATGAAATGACACCTATTGAAAATTCATACGCTTCTCAATTAAAAGAAAAACTAACCAATCTTCAAAATAAAATTTCGGAAGATGCTTTTGGTTGGACTGTGAAAGTATAGTTGACAGTGTTCAGTTATTAGATAACTAAATTACAATTAAAAAAAGAGCGATTTTCTAATTGAAAATCGCTCTTTTTTAATGTACTGCAAACTGAGACTAAATACTGAATACTATTTCAGAATTTTCGAGAAATCAGGTTTAAAATAGTTAGGCCCTTTCATCACCTTTCCGTCTTCGCGATATATAGGTTTTCCGTCTTCGCCTAATTTGCTCATATTAGAACGTTGAATTTCATCGAAAACTTCTTCAATTTTATGTTGCAAACCGTGTTCTATAATAGTTCCGCAAAGAATATACATCATATCGCCCAAAGCGTCGGCAATTTCTATTAAATCATTATTCTGAACCGCTTCAAGATATTCTTCGTTTTCTTCTTTCATCAAATTGTAGCGAAGCGTGTTTTTGGTTTCTCCCAAATCGGCTCTGGGACTATCGCTATGACCAATTTTAAAAGCCGTATGAAACTCTTTGACTGCGTTGATTTGTTTTTGCATAATTTTATTTGATTAAATGAGTTGGCAAATTAGCAAGTTTTCCTAAACAAAACCCTAAATTTGCGAAAAAAAATTATACTATGTTTAGTCAAGGTCAGATGATGTTCGCTGGTTTTTTTGTTATTATTTTTATAATCGCAATGATTTATGCGTATAGAAAAGATGCCAAGTTGCATAAATTATTCTACCAAGGGAATTTCAAAATTTTGATAGGTTTTGCCCTTTTTATTGTGCTTTTGTTTGTGATAAAAATATTTTTTAAAAGGTAGATTTTTTTAATAAAAATACCCCCAAATAGCATCTAACTTATTTGGGGGCAGTTTAATTTATTTTGAGAAGTTATTTTTTAATTGGATACCTTTTCTAATTGTCCAACTTTATTCCATTTAGGATCTATTTCTAAAGCAACAGCAATGTAAATTCCTTTTTTAGTTGAATTGAATACAGTTCCTTTATTCATTTGAGCATTGATTTCATTAGGTGATAAATTATAAATTGCTCCCGTAATAGGATCGACAATCAATCCGATTAATCCTCCAAATGCTATATTTCCAATGTACCAAGCGTTAAATTTCTTTGTTAAAGTTGTTTGGTAAGTCTGATATCCATCTAATTTAATCTGAACATCATGCTCACTGTTTCTTGCTAGTTTTAATTCAAATGGTGTTTTTCCTACCTCTACTTCATCAATAAAAATAGTAGCTGAAGATGGATTGCTTGAAAATTTTACATTTTGTTTTGAACCAGAAACAATTGTAGCACAACTAGATAATAACAATGATGATGATAATAAATAAGCGAAAATAGTTTTTTTCATTTTGTAAAAAAGTTAAGATTAATTAATTTGTAATTGATATTGGGGTAATTTTGACACATCGCCTTCATAGAAATAAAATTCTACAGTAATTCTATAACAACTGCTCCATAAATCTGGTGTGGATTTTTTTACTACTTTAACAATATTTGCTCCGTTAGCTCGGGCTAATTTTCTTGCACTAATTAAATTAGTATTAAAATCACAACTAGTAGAAAATCCACTATCGCCATATTTTGCTTCTCCGAGTTTTTTGGCTCCTTCCGGAACTTTATGCAATAAATCTAAAAATGCAACTTTATCATCAATTGTCAAAGGTTTGTATTGACTTGTGAAACTTGATGAAATACTTGCTGAACAACTTAAAAGTAAAATGGGTAACATCAAAATAAATAGTCTTTTCATAAATGTTTATTTAGTTTTTATAACTTAAATATTAAAGAAAAGATAAACCTTGTAATTAAAAATCATTAATTTACTGAAAATCAAATCAATATTCGTTACAAAAAATTTTATAATCTTTATCAAGCAAATATAATGATTTGTTTTCATTAATTTGAAAGTTTTATTAAGAAAATTTCTAAAAAAAGATAGCCATAAAGACATCCTTTTTTTGTAAATAACTATTTTTTTTTAATTTTCTAAAGGCAAAAGACCATAGGTTTTGGAATAATACAACATTTGTTCGGCAAAGGAATTGGGTTGTTGTACTTCAATCGAAATAATTTCTCCTTTGGCATCCATTTTTGGAACTAAAATTGGATTTACAAAACCACTATAAGGTGCAGAAGTAAATTGTTTGTTTCTTTCCAAAACTTCGGCATGTATGGCTTGATCTACTTTTACACCGTAATTTTCAACCAAAGCTTTTCCTGCTTCATAATCACCTTCGGATTTGATACGTTGAATTTCGCGCAATAATTGTCCGAATAATTCGTGCAATTTGTCATAATCCGTAATATTGAAATAGGTTTTTCCGTTGCGAGTAATTTTCTCAATCACATTGTCTTTTTTCCCTTTTTCGAAAACCCAAGCGCTAATGTATTGACGGTTTCTCATATGCGCTTCTTCGATATCGGCACCCGGTTCTAAACGAATAAGTTGCATCATCAAACCATTTCTAATGTAACTGTCATAAGATTCCATTCCCAATTTTTTCCAATCATCAACTAATCCTAGTTCCTGTAATTTTGGGCTATAAACATAATATAAACCTACTAAATCGGCTCTTCCTTCTTCAAGAGTCGAAGCATAACTTTTTAAAGTTTCTTTTGGTGTTCCTACTCCAGGATTGATTTGCCCAGAGGCGTGACCAATTACTTCGTGCAAAGCAGTGTGCATTTTATCCCCAAGTTCAGCATATTTTTCGGCCAAAGCAATTTCTTCGGAATCGTTTGCAAATTCTTGCAATCTACCTTTTCCACCTGCTTTATTATAAGCGTCAATAATATTTCCTAATGAAACTGATTTTGAACCATGTTCGGCACGAATCCAATCGGAGTTTGGAAGGTTTACACCAATTGGTGTTGCAGGAGAAGAATCGCCAGATTCACCAGCTACAACAACCGTTTTATAGGAAACCCCAACCACATTTTTCTTTTTATTTTCTGGAAGTAAAGGTGAATTATCCTCAAACCATTGAGCATTTTTCGAAATTACCTCCATCTTTTTGGACATATCAAAATCTTTGATTTGAACGATGCTTTCGTATGAACCTCGATATCCCAAAGGATCGTTATATACTTCGATAAAACTGTTTATATAATCAATATTTCCTTCTGTTGCTTGCGACCAAGCAATGTTGTAATCGTCCCAAGTTTTCAAACTTCCTGATTTATAATAACTGATAAGCAAACCAATGGCATCGCCTTGTTGTTTATTTTCAGCAACAGTTTGTGCTTTTGCTAGCCAATAAATGATTTTGTCGATGGCAGCTGCATACATTCCACCACTTTTCCAAACTTTCTCTTCTAATTGTCCTTTCGAATTTCGAACTAATTTCGAATTCAAACCAAAAGAATAGGGTCTTTTGGGGTCTGGACTTTTTTTCTTCGCATAAAAATCAGCTACTTCTTTGGCAGTAATTCCTTTGTCATAAAAATTGATAGCCGAACCTTCAAGCAATCCTTTTGATTCGTCAAGATTGACTTTTTTTGCATCGGCATTATTAAAAAGTACTTCAACAATGGCTGGCGATAAGCTTGTTTTTGTGGCTTTCAATAAACCATTAAAATAGGCAGTAGAAAAACTTGGTTTAATTTTATCATTTGAATAATGATGGTGAATTCCGTTAGCAAACCAAACTCTCTTTAGGTAAATTTCAAAATTTTTCCAATCATTTGAAGTTTTATCACCTTTGTAATTTACATATATATTCTCGAGTGCTTTTCTAATTTTTAGGTTGTATTTGTAATGTTGATCCCAACCAATATCACGTCCTGAATAACCTGCTTGTGTGAGGTAATAAACTAATTTTTGCTCTTTCAAGGTTAAGTTTTCCCAACCTGGAATTTGATAACGCAACACTTTTATATCGGCAAATTGTTCAGCGACATAATCAAAAGAAACTTCTGCTGCAATTTTTACATCTTTGGTTTTCACAGTTTGTGCATGGCAAACAAAACTAGCTCCAACGGCCATAAAAACGGCAGCAATTTTAAGTAATTTCATGTTTAATAATTTAGTAGTTTTAAAAAAAATATTTAACAAATGTACATTTATTTAGATAATTTATAACAAATAAATATACAAAGAATCACAAATTAGCTAGTACAAATTTGACTCTACCTTCCTGTTTTAGTAGTATTAATCCATTATTTTTGAAATTAATAATTAAAAACACCATTTATATTTTATATTTATCCGAGAAATTTTTTATACTTTTTAGAGAAGTAAAATGTTTGAATAAAATTTCTAACTTTACAACTGAAATTAACCCATCGATTATGAGAATTATAAAGTACCTCTTTCTTTTATTATTACTTAGTTTAGTAGCACTATCCATTTTTATTGCCACTCAGAAAGGAGAATTTACTGTTGAAAGAAGCAAAATTATCAATTCGCAAAAATCATCCCTATTTAATTATGCCAACGATTTAAAAAATTGGAAAGAATGGAATTCATTGGCCGTTGAGGATCCTCTTTTAAATATTACTTATTCTAATAATACAATTGGAAAAGGTAGTTTTTGCTCTTGGGACGGAAAAGAAGCAGCTGGTGAATTGAAAACGACAAACGTAAAACAAGACGATAGTATTCTTCAAACGATGGATATTAATGGAAATATAGCTGATATTTCGATGAGTTTCAAAGATACTTTAGGAAAAACAAAAGTAACTTGGAAAGCAAAAGGAAAAATGAGTTTTACTTTCAAAATTCTTTCCGTTTTTAATGGTGGTGCCAACAAACTCTTTGGAACCATTTTCGAAAAAAGTTTGGCTAATTTAGATAAGAAATTAGATTATGAAATAAACACCTATAATGTAAAGGTAAATGGAGTAGTAAAAAAACTTGATGCATTCTATCTTGCCCAAACGTTCACTAGCGAATTTTCAAACGTTAGTAAAAACACATCTATCGTATTTTCAAAAATTACCACTTTTTGTAATAATAACAACATTACAATAAAAGGGAAACCTTTTGTTATTTTTCACACTTACGACACGACAAACAAACTAACTAAAATATCCATTTGTATTCCTATAAAAGATCCTATTTTCATAACTGAAGGAAGTGAAATTTCATCGGATACATTGCCATCATTTGAAGCTGTAAAAACAACTTTGACAGGTGATTACTCCCATACTCAAAAAGCATTGGATAAAACTTTAGAATATCTAAAAACAAATAATATCAAAACTGATCCTGCATTTTCAAGACTTGAATTGTATTCGATTGGCAAAAACGAAATAAATAGTCCGTCAAAATGGAAAACTGAAATCTATTTTCCAACAAAGCCAAAACCAGTTTATAGACCAACGGCAGTAAATCTGACAACAACTGAAGAGGTTGTTCCTGCAGATGTAGAAAAAGAAATTCCATCGGAATTTTAATTTTTTTTAGATTCTGATTAAACCTATTTGAAAAATTCCAATCTAAACTTATAAATTACAGCTTTGCAAGAAGAACAGGAATTCATTCAGGAATTATTAAACCCTAAAACGCAAAATCAGGCGTTTGAAAAACTCTTGAAGGAATATCAAAGGCCGCTGTACAATCATATTAGAAATATCGTTTTGGATCACGATGATGCTAATGATGTTTTGCAAAATACCTTTGTAAAAGTGTTTCAAAATTTAAACAAATTCAAAGGAGAAAGTAAATTATTTTCGTGGATGTATCGAATTGCGACTAATGAGGCATTGACTTTTTTAAACCAAAAAGCAAAAAAGAATGGAGTTTCGTCTGAAACTTTGCAAAACAAAACCATCGATAATCTAAAAGCTGACGTTTATTTTGATGGAAACGATATTCAAATAAAATTGCAAAAAGCAATTGTATTATTGCCCGAGAAACAACAATTAATCTTTAAAATGAAGTATTTTGAAGAACTAAAATACGAAGAAATATCAGAAATATTAGGCACATCGGTTGGCGCTTTAAAAGCATCCTATCATCTTGCAGTAAAAAAGATAGAAGCCTTTGTGACAAAAAATTAAACCTTTTGACTTCAATTAAGTCTAAACAATATGAAAACATTTAAACTAGAAAACGAGCCTAAAATAGCAACTGGATTTACAGTTCCTGAGAATTACTTTGAGGATTTTTCGACAAGAATGATGCAACAATTACCCGAAAAAGAAACCAAAGTAATTTCTATTTTTGCTAGGAGAAAAACTTGGATTTATGCTGCTGCAGCTATTTTGGTACTGGCGTTATCACTCCCTATTTACAATAATTTATATAGCCATTCATCAGAAATTGACGATGCAACTTTGGAAAATTATATCACTTATCATTCCTCTGTTTCAGATACCGATTTGGTAAATCTTTTAGATGAACAAGACATTCAAAAAATGAATATCGATTTGAATTTAGAAGATAAGACTATCGAAAATGAACTTTCTGAAAACAGCAATTTAGAACAATACCTATTAAATTAATACAAAATGAAAACAAGCAAATTTTTACTAATTATTATATTATTTATTTCCATTCATTCCTTTGCGCAGTCTCAAATGGAAGAAAAAAGGGAACAAATAAAAACTTTGAAAGTGGGATTTATAACAAATGAATTAGCGTTAACCCCTGATGAAGCAGCTAAATTTTGGCCCATTTATAATGCTTATGAAGACAAACAGTTTGAAATAAAACATCAAAAAATGAAAGCCTTCAAAGAACGTATGGATTCAGATTTAGACAAAATGAACGAAAAAGAAGCATCGGCTCTTCTTGCTCAAATGCAAAGTAATGACGATGAACTATATCAAATTAGAAAAAAATTCATTTCCAACCTAAAAAATATTTTACCTGCAACAAAAATTATAAAATTGAAAAAAGCCGAAGACGATTTTAATAGAAAGTTATTGCAACAATATCGAAATAAAGGTTCTAGAAAATAAAATCATTTTTTCTTTAGAATTCCATCAAAAACCAAGAAATCATTGAAACGATTTCTTGGTTTTTTTGTGGAAACAAATCAAAAAGGAAAACATTTTAAACATTTTTACAAATAGCAATTAGCTGATTTTAAGTTGTTTGAAAATATTTTTACACAATCAACCAATGAACATATGAATAATTGGCACAGTAATTGGTTTATTCAAAACAAATAACTTAATCTTATTTATTATGAAAACTCAAGTATTACTATTCGCTCTAATGACTGTGGTTTTTGCAACCCAAACACAAGGACAAAACAGAACAATTGTAAATGCACAAAATTCTGAAATTAGTGACAATTTAGATTTAAGAGTAGTTGCATCGGTTTTTGGTGATTCAAAAAACTTAGAAGATTTTGAAAGACGATTGAATGATCCTAAATTACAAATTTCAAATTTAGATTTGAATTATGATGGTCAAGTAGATTATTTAAGAGTAATTGAATCTATAGAGAAACGCACTCACATTATCATCATTCAATCGGTTTTGAATCGTGATTTATATCAAGATGTTGCCACAATCGAAGTAGAAAAAAACTGGAACAATAACGTTCGTATTCAAGTAGTAGGTAATTCCTATTTCTATGGCGATAATTATATTTATGAGCCTGTATATTATTACACTCCAATTATTTATGCCAACTTTTGGATGTCAAATTATCGCCCTTATTTTTCTAATTGGTGTTGGAATTATTATCCAAGTTATTATTATGCTTGGAATGCCTATCCAGTATTTAGATACCGATATAATGTAAATGTTTGTCTGAACAATTATAATTATAACCGCTATAACTATGTTAGCTACAGAAGAAGCAATTATTCAAATAATTACTATTATTCAAATCGCTCAAATGGGTACGAAAGACAACATCCTGAATATTCATTTTCAAGAAGAAATGCTACGGTAAGTAATCGTCACGAATTAGACAAAATTAGAAACTCAAGAAATTATGGGACAAGAAATGAAATTGGCTATTCAACAAATAGAAACGAATATTCTAGAACTAATACTCCACAAACTAATTCAAATCAAAGAGACTATTCATATAACAGAACTGAATCTCCAAAAGTAAACATTCCTCAAAGTAATTCAAATCAAAGAGATTATTCTCAAAACAGAACTGAATCTCCTAGAGTAAATGTTCCTCAAAGTAATTCAAATCAAAGAGATTATTCTCAAAACAGAACTGAATCTCCTAGAGCTACAGCTTCACAAAGAAACGAGTCGTCTCAACAGAATTCTCCTTCAAGAAATTCTTCATCAAGTGACAATTCTAATTCTTCAAGAAATAACAACAGAAGAACATAAAAAAACCTAAAAATTGGATAAAAAAAACACGGTAAAATTCAACCGTGTTTTTTTATTTTTTCTTGTTTAAAATTAAATAATATCTTTAAAAAGATTAGATTTGCGAAGTTATATTATTTAAATATTCATGAGCACTACGCACAAAGACTTACATAGTAAGTTAACATTAGGTGGTTTATTAGTTTCATTAGGAATCATTTACGGAGATATTGGAACATCACCATTATATGTAATGAAAGCCATAATTGGTCAGCATATCATAAATGCAGATATTGTTTTAGGAGGAATATCGTGTGTTTTTTGGACATTGACTCTACAAACAACCATTAAATATGTTTTAATCACATTAAGTGCAGACAACCACGGCGAGGGAGGAATTTTTGCCTTATATGCCTTAGTCAAAAAAACAAAAATACAATGGTTAATAGTCCCCGCCATCATTGGAGGTAGCGCTTTACTCGCCGACGGAATCATTACCCCTCCCATTTCAGTATCATCTGCCGTTGAAGGAATCAAAACATTTTACCCTAAAATCAATACTATCCCCATTGTAATAGGGATTTTATTTGTACTATTTACCATCCAACAATTTGGTTCAAAATTAGTTGGTCGTTTTTTTGCACCAATGATGCTACTTTGGTTTGGAATGTTAGGTATTCTAGGTGCCATTCAAATAGCAGAGCACGTTGAAGTACTAAAAGCTCTCAATCCTTATTATGCCTATCATTTATTAACCATTCATCCCGAAGGTTTTTATGTATTAGGATTCGTTTTTCTTTGTACAACTGGAGCCGAAGCTTTATATTCAGATATGGGGCATTGTGGCCGAAAAAACATCAGAATCAGTTGGATTTTTGTAAAAACTACGCTGATCTTAAATTATTTTGGTCAAGGTGCTTATTTAATTCATCACGAAGGCCAAACACTTGTTGGTTTGGGTGGCGAAAACGGGAATCCATTCTATTTAATAATGGCCGATTGGTTTCAACCCATTGGAATTGTTGTAGCTACACTTGCAGCCGTAATAGCATCACAAGCATTGATTAGTGGCTCATTTACATTAATAAATGAAGCTATGCGTTTGAATTTTTGGCCAAAAGTAAAAATAAAATACCCCTCAGAATTAAAAGGTCAATTATACATCCCCTCTATAAACTGGTTATTATTTTTAGGCTGTGTTGGTGTTGTTTTACATTTCGAAAAATCAAGCAATATGGAACATGCTTATGGTTTAGCTATTATTTTGTGTATGATAATGACCACTATTTTACTCAATTATTATATGATATTAAAAAGAGTAAAATTATACTTAATGGTGCCAATTATAACCATATATCTCACCATTGAAGGCGGTTTTTTCATCTCGAACATTACAAAATTTGCCGAAGGTGGTTATGTAACTTTAATCATTGCATTTCTCTTAATTTCTATTATGACCATTTGGTATTTTGCTAAGAAAATTAACAAAAGCTATACTCAAATTGTTAAAGTTGAGGATTATAAAAAAGTATTACTGGAGTTAAGCGATGATTTATCCATACCCAAATATGCTACCCATTTAATTTATATGACAAATGCTGGCAGAACGGATGAAATAGAGGAAAAAGTAATGTACTCTATTTTACGAAAAAGACCAAAGCGAGCTGATATTTATTGGTTTGTTCACGTTAATATCTTAAACGAGCCCTATAAAACGGAATACAAAGTAACTGAAATTGCTGAAGACACACTATTCAGAGTAGATTTTAATCTTGGTTTCAGAGAACCAACAAAAATCAATTTGATGTTTAAAGAAGTTATCAAAGATATGGTAAAAAAAGGAGAAGTAGATGTTACAAGTAGATATGAATCTTTGAATAAAAATAATATCATTGGCGATTTCAAATTTGTGTTATCCGAAAAATATTTATCTAATGATAGCGATTTGACTTTCTTTGAAAAAATAATTATGAACTCTTATTTCTTTATCAAAAAACTAAGTCTTTCCGAAGAAAGTGCTTTTGGTTTAGATAGTGGTTCTGTAAAAATCGAAAAATTCCCAATGGTGCTTCACGCTCCAGAAAATATTGGTTTAACTCGAATTAACAACGACTAATCATTTGTTCAATTATAAAAAAACACTGCTTTGGAAGCAGTGTTTTTTTTTAGTAATTTAATGCACGCTAGTGCATATTTAATTAAACTCAAAATATTTTAACTTTATTAAAAATAAAAGTTAGTTATACAAATTAATTCTAAAAATAAATGACCAATTATCGTCCAGAAATTGACGGATTAAGGACTATAGCAGTAATTGCAGTAATATTATTTCACCTAAATCCAAATTTTTTAATTGGAGGATATTACGGTGTGGACGTGTTTTTTGTTATTTCAGGATATCTAATTACTGAGATTTTGACAAAAGACATAAGAGATGGCAACTTTAAAATATTAAAATTCTGGATTAAGCGTGTAAAAAGAATAGTTCCTTTATTGTTGACTGTCATTATCACAACTCTTGTATTTTTGCCGTTTTTTATATTTCTTCCCACATTTAATAACCTATTAAAAGATATTATTCCTGCGATATTTTCATATTTTAATTTCCACGCATACTTTGACTTTGGTGATTATTGGGGAGATAAAGCTGATAAATCATTTTTTATTCATACCTGGTCTCTTTCAGTCGAAGAGCAATTTTATGTATTTTATCCATTTATACTCATTATAATAAACAAATTTTCGAAGTCTTTTTTAAAACCTCTCCTTTTAATTACATTAATAAGCTTTGGATTATTCTTGTATTTTGTTAATATTAAGACACAATTTACCTTTTATATGCTTCCTTTCAGAATTTGGGAACTTTCCATAGGAGGTGCACTTAGTTGTTTACCAATAACTAGTAACCGTAATAAAACATATAGTTCCCTTTTTCCAATTTTAGGACTTACTCTAATTTTTACAGGTTATTTTTTAGCTTCCAAAAGTATAAGTCACATTGCTATCCTACCTGTTTTTGGGTCATGTATCATAATATATTTTTGTAGCAAAAATGATATTACTGGAAAATTATTAAGTAGCAGTATTTTTGTACATCTAGGAAAATTATCGTACTCTTTATATTTATGGCATTGGCCCATAATTGCATTATTTAAAAATTTAGAATTTAAATATATAGTCAATAATAAAATTTATAGCTGTTTAATAATAATCTTGATTACTTACATTTTATCGTTTTTATCCTTTAAACTAATTGAAACCAAAGCAAGAAACTATGATAAAACGCCCAAATTAGTCCTGCTAGGAATAGGATTATGCATCATTCTCATTACTTTTTATAAATCTTCTTATTTCAATATTTATTATAATTCACAATATAATCAAGAAACTAGCTATTCGAGATATTACGATATAAGCCCAAAACAGACAGTTATCCAAAAAGACAATCCTATATTTTATAATATTATTATGCCTAAAAGGTTAGAGTCGAATAATGTTGCTTATAAAGAACAAGGCATCGTTAAAATAGTAAATAACAAATATCCCCAAGTTTTAATTCTCGGAGATTCTCATGGAGTAATGTGGGCAAAAGTACTGCAAGAAGCAAGTGAAGAACTAAAAATATCAAGTTCTATCTATACAACAAACGCAGTAAAACCTTTTTTTAACATCACCGATTTGGATAACCAGGAAAGCAATCTGTATTTCACAAAAAAAGAAAGAATTGATTATGCAAAATCAATCGTAAGAAATATAAACAGATGGAAAATTAAAATGGTAATTATGTGTTGTCGTTGGCAAAACTACTCATCTAATACAGACAAAATTAATTTTGAAGAACTAATTATATATTTAAAAGAAAGAAATATAAAAATAGTATTAATTAATCAACCACCTGTAATTGGGTTTTTAGATGATTGTAATGCTGTACAATTTATTTCCTACCTTAAAATAAATCCTAAAAAAGGATTTAACTCAATCTCCATAAATCAGGAAAAAGTTATTAAAAGCAATCGATTATTAACTAAACTATCAAATAAATATTCTAATATTATTGTATTTGATGTTTTTTCTAAATTATACATAAACAACCTTGCAAAAATAACCTATAATAAGGATGTTTTATATTTTGATGATGATCACTTAAGTTCTAGTGGCACGGAATTATTTAAAAAAGATATAAAAAATATTATAAAAAAATATGTGAATTAAAAATTCTAACTTCCAATAACAAAACAAAAGTATTTAATTCTGAGAAATATAAAATAAACTTTTAATCATTTAGTAGTACCTTTGCACCTCAATTATTAAAAATGAGATTACACAGAAATTTAGTTTACACCACCATCGACGCTTTGAATGCCATCTTCAATGAAGGAGAATATGCTGATAAAGTTGTTGCAAGATCCTTAAAAAAAGACAAACGTTGGGGAAGCTCTGATAGAAAATTTGTTGCAGAAACCATCTACGAGATTGTACGTTGGAAAAGATTATATTCAGAAATAGCCGAAGTGAAAGAACCTTTTGATAGAGATAATCTTTGGAGAATGTTTTCTGTTTGGGCAGTCTTGAGAGGCTATCCTATCCCCGATTGGCGCCAATTAGAAGGAACTCCTGAAAGAAAAATAAAAGGACGTTTTGACGAACTTTCAAAAATTAGAACTCTAAAAGAATCTATCCCCGATTGGATGGACGAATTGGGCGTGAAAGAATTAGGCGAAAAAGTTTGGGCAAAAGAAATTGCAGCTCAAAACCAACCAGCCAAAGTAATTCTGAGAACCAACACTTTAAAAACTACCAAGGAACAATTAAGAGCCATTTTAATGGACTTGAACATTGAAACCGAATACTTGAAAGACCAACCTGATGCTTTAGTACTAAAAGAAAGAGCGAACGTTTTCTTGACCGATGCATTCAAACAAGGTTTATTTGAAGTTCAGGATGCCAATTCACAACTTGTTGCTGCTTTTCTTGATGTAAAACCTGGAATGCGAGTGGTTGACACTTGTGCAGGTGCTGGCGGAAAAACGTTGCACATTGCTGCTTTGATGGAAAACAAAGGCCAATTGATTGCAATGGATTTATACGAAAGTAAATTGAAGCAATTGAAATTGAGAGCCAAAAGAGACGGAGCTTTCAATATTGAATATCGTATTATTGATTCTACAAAAGTCATTAAAAAATTACACGAAAGAGCCGATAGAGTTTTAATCGATGCTCCTTGCAGCGGTTTGGGAGTTTTGAAAAGAAATCCAGATGCTAAATGGAAACTACAACCCGAATTCATTGACAACATTCGTAAAGTTCAAGCCGAAGTTTTAGAGAATTATTCTAAAATTGTAAAACCTGGCGGAAAACTAGTTTATGCAACTTGTTCTGTTTTACCTTCTGAAAATCAAGAGCAGGTCGAAAAATTCTTGAAAACCGAAATCGGAAAACAATTCAACTTCATAAAAGATCAAAAAATATTGGCTCACGAGTCTGGCTTTGATGGTTTTTATATGGCTTTGTTGGAACGAAAAGAGTAAGTTTTTCAAAAGACAGATTTTAGTACGCAGAATAAAAAAAGTGATTTTCATATTGAAAATCACTTTTTTTATGGGTAATTTTTTATGGTTTTGGATACCGTTTTTTAATATTTCGGATTAATTCTTCGAGACCATTGAGTTTCAGTTCATAAATTAATTGCAACTGCTGTCCTAGTTCTCCTTTTGGAAAACCTTTATTGGAATACCAAACCACATAATATTCCGGTAAATCAATCAAATATTTGCCTTCATATTTACCAAAAGGCATTTTGGTATGAGCCAATTTGATAAGTTGTTTTTGGTCTTGTTCCATTTTCTTTTTGACTATTCCAACACTGCAAACTGCGACTGTAAACTGAATACTAGATTATTTCCAATTAAAACTAATCTTCTTCTCGATTTCGGGATTTAAACTCAAGAAAACAGGACAAGTCATAGCAGTTCTTTCAAGAATTGTTCTATCTTTTTGATCCGCAACTCCTACCATATTAAACGTAATTTCGATTGCTCCAATTCGTCTAGGTTCGGCATTCATAACCTTGGTGACTTCGGCGGTTGAACCTGTGAAATCAACATTCAAACTATTGGCTTTTATCCCCATAACAGTCATCGCACAACTAGCCAAAGCATTGGCAACAGTATCCGTTGGAGAGAATGCTTCTCCTTTTCCGTTATTGTCTAAAGGTGCGTCTGATATGATTTCGCTTCCCGATTGTAGATGTATGGACGATGTTCTTAAATCGCCTAAATAGGTTACTTTTGAGGTCATTTTTTTGAATTATGAGTTATGAATTATGAATTATGCAAACTGATTATGGAACACTAATTCGCTACTTTTATGGTCAAATCGGTGTCGTAATACAAGATATAAATTCCTTTATTAGTAAAGCCTCCGTCGGCTTTTTTATAATATTCAAACTTGTTATCGACTTGTTCTGTCGCGGTTGATTCAGCAGTTTCTTGATAGCTTTTTCCTTGTGACAAACGCAATAAGGTATCAAAAGTCACATCAAATCCACGAGTAGCAAAAGTGCTTGGAGCAATTTTGTTTTTCTTTCTATACTCTTTTTCAAAAATGAGTGCCTCGGTCGATTCGTTTTCACGACTTATCGAAGGATACATCAATTTCAATTTGGTCAAATTCTCAAAACTGATTTCATCTGTATCTAAGGTTTCGTTGGGTTCCATAATAACCAACTGCACATTATATTTTGCCATAACACCCATCATCGTTGACATAGTCCATTTAATCATTCCTGTGTTTTCAGAAGCCAAGACTACATAATTTATTTTGTCTTTTACTAGTAAACCTTTCAAACTTTCTGCTGATAAACTTCCATTTTCAAGTAAAGCGGCAAATTGAACCTGACTATAATTTTGCTGAATAAATTGTCTGGCCGATTCCTTTTTCTTATCGACAACCGCAATTATGTTTCCACCTTTTGTAATCATATATTCGAAAACAGCTCTTTTCAAAACTTCGGCTGAAGGGATGGTTTGGTATAGATTAGGAAACGAGTTTCCAATGTCTTTAGACAAAGGCGAAATCACAGCAACATTCTTACTACTGACCAAAGCAGCTGTTTTTTCGACATTATTTTGATAAAAAGGACCAATTATAGCATCGGCAGATTCCAAATTATTTTGTTGATGAATAACCGAAATATTAGAACTGTTTTTGGTTTCCTGAGAATCGAAAATGCTTACATCAACAGGAATTCCAATAGTTTTAGCCGAATCTATCGCCATCAATGCACCCGAATAGAAATCTAAAGTCATGTTCAAAAACTTGTCTTTTCTTAAACGAGTTGCTGTAGAATTGACCGTATCGCCTTCAATTTTGGCTAAATTAAAAGGCAATAATAGCACTAATTTTTTCCTGTCGCTTGTTACCCTTTGTTTTGATAAGGAAACATACACTTTTTTAATTTCAACCTCCTGTGGAATAGATGCCGATTCTGGTACTTTTAAGATCATTCCCGCTTCAACACCATTGGATAGATTTGGGTTCAATTGAATTAATTCCTCTTGCCCTAAACCTGACATTTTCGACAAGCTGTACAAGGTTTCTTTGGGTTTTACGACATAATCAATATAATTAACTTTTGGAGTAATGGCTTTTATAGTTTCTTTTTTAGGTTCTCCCACAACAACTTTGTCTGTTTTTGGCGGATTTCCTTTGATAATCAATTTGTATCCTATGGTTAAATTCGGAATAATTTCGGGATTTCTTTTTTCTAATTCTTCAATGGTAATCCCATATTGTTTGGCAATAGAAAATTTTGTCTCTTTAGGAAGGACTTCGTGATAAACTACTTTTTCTGGAGTTGGAGTCACTGTTTTTGAAACAGTATTCGAAGGAATAACAAGGGTTTGTCCTATTTGTAAACCTAACTTTTCTAAATCGGGATTGGCTTTTTTTAAGGCTTCATCAGTAACACCATATTTATTTTCGATTCCAAATAAGGTTTCTTTGGGTTCAACTTTATGGGTTTTGATTGTAGAATTTAATTTTGGAGTTTCCCCTTTTTTAGGAATTAGCAAAATGCTATTGGGTTTCAAACCAGTTTGAGCATCGGGATTTAATTTATAAATATCATAAGGAGTAACCTTGTATTTTTGGGCAATTTGGCCAATTGTTTCGCCTTTTTCAACTTTGTGAGTTGTATTTTTTTCTTGTGAAAACCCCTTTGAAGAAAAAACAAAAGTGCTCAAAAATACTATGATAAAATATTTCATCTGATTGATATTGTATAAATTTAGTTTTTCAAAGATAACAAAACGGTATCAAATTTTATTCCAAAATCTGATACCGCTTTTATATAATTTCTATTTTTTTAATGGATTATTCCCATTCAATAGTTGCAGGTGGTTTTGAGCTTATATCATAAACCACTCTGTTCACACCTTTCACTTTATTGATAATATCATTAGACACTTTCATCAAGAATTCATAAGGCAAATGTACCCAATCAGCGGTCATTCCGTCTGTAGATTGAACGGCACGAAGCGCCACTACTTTTTCGTAAGTACGCTCATCGCCCATTACTCCTACACTATTCACGGGAAGCAAAATCGCTCCTGCTTGCCAAACTTGGTCATACAATCCCCAAGATTTTAATCCGTCGATAAAAACTTTATCTACATCTTGTAAGATTTGCACTTTTTCTAATGTAATATCTCCTAAAATACGAATAGACAATCCAGGTCCTGGGAAAGGATGCCTTCCTAACAATTCTGGGTCGATTCCTAAAGTAGCTCCTACTCTACGCACTTCGTCTTTGAAAAGCATTCGCAAAGGTTCTACTACTTTCAATTTCATATAATCAGGCAAACCACCCACATTATGATGCGATTTAATGGTTGCAGATGGTCCTTTTACTGAAACTGATTCGATAACGTCAGGATAAATAGTTCCTTGAGCTAACCAAGTTACATCTTCAATTTTATGTGACTCATCATCAAAAACTTCGATAAAAGCATTACCAATTGCTTTTCTTTTTAATTCTGGATCAGTAACTCCAGCTAAAGCATCATAAAAACGTTGGGAAGCATCTACTCCTTTTACGTTCAAGCCCATTCCTTCGTATTGATCTAAAACAGATTGGAATTCATTTTTACGAAGCAGTCCATTATTTACGAAAATACAATATAGGTTTTTACCGATTGCTTTGTTCAATAAAACCGCTGCCACTGTTGAGTCAACACCTCCTGAAAGTCCTAAAACTACTTTGTCGTTTCCGATTTTTTCTTTCATCTCCGCCACGATTTCTTCTACGAAAGCATTTGGCGTGAAATTTTGAGGAACATGAGCAATTTTTACTAAGAAATTCTCTAGCATTTTGGATCCATCCGTAGAGTGAAAAACTTCGGGATGGTATTGAATAGCATAAGTGGTTTCACCTTCAATTTTGTATGCTGCAAATTCTACATCGTGAGTACTGGCTAGTTTCACACCACTGGTTGGCAAAGCCTTAATACTATCGCTATGACTCATCCAAACTTGGCTATTTTCAGAAACGCCTTCGAAGAAAGTTTCGTCCTCTTTGATATAAGATAAATTAGCTCTTCCGTATTCTCTTGTATTGGAAGCCGCTACTTCACCACCACTAAAATGGGCTAAATATTGCGCTCCGTAACAAACGGCAAGCATAGGCAATTTTCCTCTAATTTGGGATAAATCGGGGTGTGGTGCATCTTCTCCTCTAACAGAAAAAGGGCTTCCACCAAGGATTACCGCTTTATAACTAGACAAATCATCTGGAAAATGATTGTATGGAAAAATTTCGCAGAATATATTTAATTCGCGAACTCGTCGGGCAATAAGCTGTGTGTATTGCGATCCGAAATCTAAAATAAGTACGTTGTGTTGCATTCGGCAAAAATACTTTTTATAATTGGGATTGAAAAATCGAAATTTGAAAAATTTGTAACTATTTAGTAATTAGTTTTCTTAAATCATTATAAAGTTAGCCAATCACTCCTTTATGACAATCAATTTAATTTTGGTTCCTAAGGCCAAATTATTCCAATATTCATCAGTAACCGATTTATTAGAACCATCAATCACGTGAATTTCGGCAGTATTCCCTCCAGATGTTCCTTGGCTTGCTACGACAAATTCAATTTTATTGAGTCCTGTTGTTAAAGGAATTTTAAATTCGTGTAAATTCGAATACAAATACAACCTAGATTGAATCAATTGATCATTCAAATACACATTAATCAAATCGCCGTCTATTTGAATATAATCGCGGTATTTCACTACCAAATCATTCGATTTTGTCTTAAAATCTCCTAGATAGCGATCCTCTCTATCTAACAAACTCGAATCTTCTTTTAACCCTTCACGAACCATAGTTTTATCTAAATCCTGAGTCATTTTTTCCTGATAAACATCTCCCAATTTATGTTTATATTTATCGGTTGGCGTCATCGAAAAATGATTTTCGGCTGTCCCTATTTCAAATGAATTATTAACTTGGGGTTTCGTTCCGTATATATTCGTTTCCTTGAAAACATTAGGTGCCACGATTTTGGGGATATCCAATTTGGGCAAATTAGCTGGTGGAGGAACTTCTTTTTTAGGTTTTACATTTTTTATTTTTATGGGTTTGAATTTGGTGTTTAAATCGATCTGTCCAAAGGCATTTGAGCCCAAACCAATCATAAAAATAAAAAAAAGAATTCGTTTCATATCGTTTTTCAAATAAAGGAATCAATAGAACTAGAGATTCCAAAAATCACAAAATTACATTTTATTACTCTTTAGTAATGATGATAGTCGCCTTAAAACCAGTACCTAAATTCCATTGACTTGCCGATATCAAAACACCCGCATCATCATAAATCCGAAATTCTGCTGTATTTGGTCCTAACTGACCTTGATTTAATGCTTCAAAATCAATTTTATTGATACCGTCAACTAGCTTGATTTCAAACCCTTGAAAATCATTATTCAAATATACTTCGGTGGCCAGTGTTTTATCGTTTAGCAAAACTCTTATTTTGTCACCATCCACTTCTCCATAATCGCGGTAGCTTAATTTAGCAATAAGCGATTTAGTTCTATAACTTCCTAAATTCTGATTTCTACGAAAGACAGTTTGATCTTCATTATCTGCTTTTCGGTTCAATCGATTCAATACTTTATCACCTGGATTTACAAAAGTATTGGTAGGAGTCATTGTAAATTTATTTTCAGGAATTCCTATTTGAAACGAATTGTCAACTTTGGGTTTTGTATTGAAAATGTTGGTGTTTTTTAGAATATTAGGAGCTACAATTTTTGGTAAATCGGTTGGCGGAGGCACTGTTTCTTTCTTGGGTTTTGGTTTTATATTTATAGGAGGAATGGGTTTGAATTTAGAATTAAATTCAGCTTGCCCAAAACTTTTTGAAGCTATTCCAATAATAAAAATGAATAAAAGAAACTGTTTCATATTGTTTTTTATATTGATGGCTCAATATTTAAAAAGTTCAAAAATAATAGAAATCTAAGAGCAAAAATCACAAAAATTACATAAAAATTTGCTGTGATTGGATTTTAGAAATCTGAATCCTTTTAAAGCCTTTGAAACAATTTTTATGCCATAATACTAGTATATCTATGATTTCTTGTCCTTTTTTTTATAAATTGCAGCACTAAAACAAATTCAAGAGTTGAACCACAACTCTTTTAAAATCAACACAAAAACAATCAAAATGAAAAGAGAAAACATCTTGACAGGTTCGCCTTGGGAAGACAAAATGGGATATTGCCGTGCGGTTCGCATTGGAAATATCATCGAAGTATCGGGAACTGTTGCTATTGTAGATGGCGAAAAAGTGAAAGCTGATGACGCTTTTGCACAAACAATAAACATTTTAGAACGAATTGAAAAAGTTTTAGAAGACCTTAATGTAGGAATGAAAGATGTGATTCGTACTCGAATTTTCACCACCGAAATTACTACTTTTGAAGACGTTGCTAGAGCCCACGCTACTTTTTTCAAAGACATCAAACCAGCTACTGGTTTTTATGAAGTGAGCAAATTAGTAGCTCCAGAATATTTAGTAGAAATAGAATTTACGGCTATTGCTACTGAATAGTTTTCTACAATTTTGTCATTCCGTAGGAATCTCAACAAACAAGAGATTCCTTCGGAATGACAATTAAACCTTTTTATTCTATTAAAAGGCAAAATCTAATTAAAGTACTGAATTTAATGAACCTAAAAAACACAATCCTTCATTCCTTCAAATGGATTTTCATTTGCGTTCTGATAGGTATTTTTTCGGGTTCTGCTTCAGCTTTTTTCTTAGTATCCTTAGAATGGGTAACCCAATTCAGAGAACACAACAATTGGATTATTTGGCTCTTGCCTGTGGGCGGACTTTATATTGGTTGGCTGTACTATAAATACGGAGCAACAGTTGTAAAAGGCAATAATTTATTGCTAGAGGAATATGAAAATCCTCAAAAAAAAATCCCTTTCAGGATGGCACCAATGGTGCTTATTAGCACTTTAATCACTCATCTTTTTGGAGGCTCGGCTGGACGAGAAGGTACAGCAGTTCAAATGAGTGGAGCTATTGCCGATCAATTCACTACTTATTTTAAACTTGACAATTCCGACCGAAGAACACTAATCATTCTTGGTATTAGCGCTGGTTTTGCCTCGGTTTTTGGAACGCCTTTAGCGGGAGCTATCTTCGCTTTAGAAGTTTTATATTTTAGTAAAATTAATTTAAAGAGTAGTGTACTTTCGTTTGTAGTGGCTTATATTGCTTATTTTACGGTCGAAATTCTACAAGTAAAACATACGCATTATTCGATTCCCGAAGTTCCAGAAATTAGCATTAATGCCATTTGGTTGAGCATTGCTGTTGGAATTGTATTTGGTTTTGCAGCGATGATTTTTTCTCGAACCACTCATTTTTGGGGACGTTTATTTGCAAAAACTATCGAATATGGTCCACTGCGTCCGTTTGTGGGTGGACTCATTTTGGTCATTGCCATTTACTTAATGGGGACCACAAAATTCATTGGATTAGGAATTCCTAGTATTGTTGAATCCTTTTCAACGGCAAATACTCCATATGATTTTCTACTCAAAATACTGTTTACTGGATTTACACTCGGAGCTGGATTTAAAGGTGGCGAAGTCACTCCGCTTTTCTTTGTAGGTGCCACACTTGGAAGTGCTTTATCTGTCGTTGTCCCCTTGCCTATTGCGCTATTGGCGGGAATGGGATTTGTAGCCGTATTTTCGGGAGCGACTCACACTCCTATTGCTTGTACTGTTATGGGAATGGAACTTTTTGGCATCGAAAGTGGCGTTTTTATTGGTATTGCTTGCTTGGTAGCTTATTTCGCATCTGGTTCTGTTGGAATCTACCATTCGCAGATCGTAAAAGGAGCAAAATATAAATTGTACCAACGCTTTAAAAGAAAAAACTTAGCCGATTTTTAGTTTTGTAAAAGTTTGTTAAATCTTTAATTGTTATGAAGATTACACTAAAAAAATGTAATTTCGCAAACTATGAAATCGCCACAAAATAGAAATTTGCCTAAGCAAACACCAATAAAAAAAAGGGCGACCCGAGCTGCAGCGAACTGGCGAAGCATACCATATGTGACCGCTGAAAAATATAATTAACACATATGAAAGAACAAGACATACAAGCTATTGAGCAGTTATTAGCCACTCCAAAAAAGATTGCAATCATTCCGCATCGAGGTCCTGATGGAGATGCAATGGGTTCAACCCTTGGATTATATCATTTTTTATTAAAAAACAATCACCAACCTGTGGTGGTTTCACCCAACGAATTTCCTGATTTTTTAGCTTGGATGCCAGGCTCAGAAACGGTCAAGATATTCGAAAAAGACAAAAAAAATTGCACCCAAATTCTGGAAGAAGCCGAAATGGTTTTCACCTTAGATTTTAATGCTTTGCATCGCGTAGGCGAAATGGAAAAAGTACTCGAAAATCTAAAGGTTCCTTTCGTGATGATAGATCACCATCAATCGCCAGATGATTATGCAACAGTTACTTATTCGGATACAGCTTTTGGTTCTACTTGCGAAATGTTGTATCATTTCATTTCATTTCTTGGCAAAAAATCGGATATTGACAAAACCATTGGCACTTGTATTTATACAGGAATTCTAACCGATTCGGGCTCTTTTCGATTCCCAAAAACCACTGGAACAACTCATAGAATCATTGCCGATTTGATAGATTTAGGTGTCGAAAACAGTGAAATTCCAGCACTCCTTTACGACAATAGTTCGTATGACCGATTGCAATTGTTAGGAAGAGCACTCCAAAATATGAAAATTTTTCCGGAGCATAAAACTACTTATACCACGCTAACGCAAGCAGAATTAGACCAATTCAACCACATAAAAGGCGATACCGAAGGCATTGTTAATTATGGTTTGAGTGTCAAAGGAATTGTTTTTACCGCTATTTTTATCGAAAATACCGAAGAAAAAATTATCAAAATTTCATTACGTTCCCAAGGCGATTTTGATGTCAATCTTTTTGCAAGAGAACATTTTAATGGCGGTGGACATCGCAATGCAGCTGGAGGAAAATCAGAAACTTCGATGCAAGAAACCGTACAAAAATTTGAAGATTTGGTAAGCAAACTAATAATATAACGCATTATGAACTATCGCAAACTTATTGTATTGGCATTTTGGGCAACTCTTTTTATAACTAGTTGCAAGCAAAGTCAAGAAGCAAGAAAACCTGTTTCGCAAGCTTCGGGATCATTTATGAAAAAATCGGCCGAAAGAAACAAAAAGCTCATTGCTAGCGAAGAAGGTCGAATAGACTCTCTAATAAAAAGCAATCCCAAAATAAAATACTTGGCTTCGACCAAAGGATATTGGTACACCTACATAACGGCTAATACAATTGACACCTTAACTCCCAAAAAAGGAGATGTTGCCTTTTTTGATTATGAAATCAAAGATTTACAGGGTCGAATAATTTATTCGGAAGTAGAATTAAAACCACAAACCTATGCTGTCGATAAACAAAACATTATGACAGGCGTTCGAGAAGGAATTAAAATAATGCATAAAAACGAAAAAATAACTTTTCTGTTTCCATCCCATATTGCTTATGGATACCACGGCGATACTAAGAAAATAGGAACTAATCAACCCTTGCTTTGCACCGTTAGTTTACACAATTTTATATCTGAAGAAGCTTTCAAAAAAGAAATTCAACTCAGAGCAACCAACGCTGCAAACCCAACTCCAAATCAAGAGACGGTAAATCGAACAAAATCTGTAAATAAAATCAAAGACAGTTTAACCAATTAATTTTAAGACATCAATAAAAACAAATTTAAAATTCATATGAAAAAAAGCATTCTATACGCATTTGCCTTTCTAGTTTTTGTTACTTTATTTTCTTGCAAAGAGGCTAAAAACAATCTTCCAGACGGATTGTATGCTCAAATCGAAACCAATAAAGGAACTATCATCGTACAATTGAATTATGAAAAAGCCCCCATCACAGTGGCCAATTTTGTGACATTGGCCGAAGGGAAAAATGAATTCATTACCAACGAAAATTTGAAAAACCGACCTTTTTATGATGGATTGAAATTTCACCGTGTCATTCCCGAATTTATGATTCAAGGTGGCGATCCATTAGGAACCGGTTCTGGGGATGCTGGCTATAGATTTAAAGACGAAATTACCGATTTGAAATTTGACAAAGGAGGCGTTTTGGCTATGGCCAATAATGGTCCAGCAACCAATAGCAGTCAGTTTTTTATCACGCATTTAGAAACACCTTGGCTAGAAGGCAAACACACCATTTTTGGTCAAGTTGTCGAAAACGGAATGGATGTAGTGAACAAAATAGTACAAGGCGATTATATGGACAAAGTTACCATCATTAGAAATGGTGAAGCGGCCAAAAAATTTGATGCCATAAAAGTATTCAGAGATTATTATACCGTAGAAGCCGAAAACCAAAAAAATAAATTGGCGATAGAAGCAGCCGAAAACGCAAAATACAAAGCTGTTTTTGACCAAAAAACCACTTTATTTGAAGCCTTGAAAGCCAAAGCTATCACCACACCAACGGGTTTAGCCTATACCATCACCAAAAAAGCGGGAGGCAAAAAACCAAAAGCGGGAGCCACTGTTTACATTCACTATGCGGGTTATCTTGAAAACGGAAGCCTTTTTGATTCCAGCATTGAAGCCATTACAAAAATCTACGGAAAATATGACCCAAACCGTGGTGCTCAAAATGGTTATCAACCCATCCCTTTTCAATATGGCAAAAAAGACGGTTTGATTCCAGGATTTATTGAAGGAATTGAGCAATTGTCTTTTGGCGACAAAGCCACACTTTTTATCCCATCAAAATTGGGCTATGGCGAGGCAGGAGCTAATGGAGTTATTCCGCCCAATGCCAATATTATTTTCGAAATTGAATTGTTAGAAAAAATATAATTACAAGTTAGAATTACGAAAAACGAACATTAAATTATTAAAAATGAAATCTAAAATTTTAGTCCTATTGTTTTTAGGAATAGTAAATCTTCAGGCACAAACCGCCAAGAAACCAGTTACAGCAACCAAAAAACCTACTGCAACCACCAAAACTGCACCCAAAGCAACTTCACCAGCAGTTGCCGAAGGAATTTTTGCCACTATTGCTACCAGCAAAGGAAATATCGTTTTGCAATTAGAATACAAAAAAACACCCGTTACAGTAGCGAATTTTATTTCGCTTGCCGAAGGTACAAACACCTTTGTAACCGACGCAAAACTAAAAGGAAAACCTTTTTATGACGGACTAAAATTTCACCGTGTAATCGCTGATTTTATGATTCAAGGTGGCGATCCTCTAGGAACAGGTTCTGGCGATCCAGGCTATTCATTTAAAGATGAAATCACCGATGCTAAATTTGACAAAGCAGGCATACTGGCTATGGCCAATTCTGGTCCTGCTACTAATGGTAGCCAATTCTTTATTACACACAAAGACACCCCTTGGTTAACTGGCAAACACACTATTTTTGGCTACGTAATTCAAGGACAAAATGTAGTCAATGCGATTGCTCAAAATGATCTGATTCTAAAAGTAACCATTGCCCGAAAAGGAACTGCTGCCAAAGCATTTGACGCTCCAAAAGTATTCTCAACCTACTTTTTGAATAAAGATGAAGATGCCAAAAAACAAGCTTTGATTGATGCTGAAAATAAGAAAAAACAAGCTGAAGCCGAGGCATTAGCCAAAAAAGAATATGAAGTAAAATACGGTAGTGTAATTAAAGCAAAAGCAGCCTATTTTGCCAATGAAAAAACTACTGGAACTACAACAGAATCTGGGTTGATTTATAAAATAACCCAAAAAGGAACAGGAGTAAAACCGGCCAACGGAACTTCGGTCAACATTAACTATGCAGGTTATTTTGAAGATGGGAACTTGTTTGACAGCAATTATGAAGAAGTGGCCAAAATGTATGGAAAATATGATCCTAACAGAGCCTCTCAAGGCGGATACAATGCCTTTCCGTTTGAAATTGGCAAACAAGGAATGATTCCTGGATTTCTAGAAGGATTAAACCTGCTTTCTTTTGGTGATAAAGCTTTGATCTTCATTCCATCGAAATTAGCTTATGGCGAAGCTGGAGCTGGTGGTGTTATTCCGCCAAACGCAACCCTTATTTTTGAAATTGAAATGAACGAAATTAAAACCAATCCAAAACCATAAACCCTTTTTTGTGGTTTAATAATACAACAAACCCCGACCGTGAAAATGGTCGGGGTTTGTTTATAGAGACTGCATTGCGTCTCTACGGTTATTTCTTAAATTTCCAATCAAATTCGTCTTTGGCATTGATGATGGCGCCAATTTCAAATTTCACCACTTCGTCAAATTCGGTTTGCAAGATAAACCAATTGTCTTCGTTGAAATAATTTTCGAACGTATCGAAATCCTCTTGATTGTATTTGATAATGCCTTTGGCGGCCAATTCTTTTTTGACTTCGGTGATTTTTTTACCAATAATTGTATTCCCAAACAATTCTAAGTCTGCACTCGAAGCTACGATATAGCCAAGTTTTAAATCTTCTTCTTGATAGAAAGTCAAACGCATTTTTAGGGCATTGTAAGCAAAAATCACGTTGTCGTCTTCGTCTTTATAATTGCGGTTGGGTTTGCCGTAAAGAGCAATCACATCGTTTTGTTTCATCCCGAAAAGGAGCTTGTCGATTCCGTTTTTTAGGTTTATTTTCATATGGTAATTTTTACTGCAAAGGTCGCAAAGTTTTTGGCAAAGTTTAGCATTTTTATTTATAGGCTGGTACGCCACGCACAAAAATAGCCACGAATCAACGAATTCTTTTATAAGTCAATTGCTTGAGGGTTTGTTTCAACTTTCGAGAGGGTTTGTAAACAATGTTGGCCTCTTTGATGTTTGCTTTGCCTAAATCGTCAGGAGAATCGGCGGGCAACCCTTTCAAGGTAATTTGAAATGTGCCCAGATTGTCTATTCTCACAATGCGCCCCTCTGACAAGGAATCGCCTATGGCTTTGGTCAAGCCGATAATAACCCCATAACAATCGGCCTTGCTGAAGCTGGATTGCGAAGCCACGATATCCGACAGGCTGTCTAAGTCATCCTCGTCCTGGTGAATGGCACAAGGATAATATTTGGTTTCGGGCGGTAATGCCAAAGTGTTTTTCTTGGGCACCATTTTGAAAGATATAGCCATAAAAATAAATGGGTCAGGTGGATTAAATTATTTCATAATGACAAAGTTATAAAAAGTGAATGATAGTATTTTCAATTACCCTATATCTTTTTTACAAAAGATGTATAAAAATTGATTAAAACATATATAGCTATTAAATAAAAGATATATATGTTTTTAAAACATCATCAGGATACTCCTAAAAACAACTACTGACAGAACCCAAAAGAAACTTGGAACACATTCATTCCTATATCAATCCATTGATTTTCAACAAACAAAAATAATTTCTTATTTTAGCTCAACAAAAGCAATAGTTATGATCTGGAAAGCCAAAATTATCAAGCACCGAAAAGAAAATAGAATAGCCGTTTATTTCGAAAAAAATGCTGAACTCATTGTGAGAATAAAGAAACTCGATGGTTCTCGATGGAGTCAAACTTTGGGGGTTTGGCATTTGCCTGATACTGAGGAAAACAGAATTCGATTTAAAATTACGCCAGAATCACATAACCTTCCTTCGCAAGAAGGAATAGAAAACCTCAAAAAGTTCAAGCAAATACTGCGCTCCAAACGCTACAGCGAAAGCACTATTGCTACATATAGCGAAGCTCTGAAATCGTTCTTGGTTTTTTTTAGAAAAAAAGCCCTTACAGAAATAACCAATGAAGATGTGATTGTTTACAACAACGAGTACATTTTGAAAAATAATCTTTCGGCTTCCTATCAAAATCAAATTGTCAACGCTATTAAGTTATTCTTTCAAACCATTCAGAATACCAAAATGATTGTGGACAAAATTCATCGTCCAAAAAATGCAAAAACATTACCTAATGTTTTGAGCAAAGAAGAAACTTTTAAGCTTATTGATTTGACAACTAACCTAAAACACAAAACCTTATTGGCTTTGATTTATTCCTCTGGACTCCGAATCAGTGAAGCTATAAATATGAAAATCATTGACATTGATAGCCAAAGAATGCTAATTCATATTAAAAATGCCAAAGGAAAAAAAGACCGATATACCTTATTATCTACAAAAGTGTTAGGATTGTTGCGGGAGTACTATGTCGTTTATAAACCAAAAATATTTTTGTTTGAAGGACAATATGGAGAGCAATACAGTAGCAGAAGCGCACAATCTGTACTACAGCAATCAGCAAAAAAAGCGGGAATAACCAGACCTATTAGCCTCCATACGCTTCGGCATAGTTTTGCCACACATTTGCTAGAAAATGGTACCGATTTGCGCTACATCCAAGATTTATTAGGGCATAGTAGCCCAAAGACAACTATGATTTATACTCACGTAACAAGTACTTCTTTAAAAAAGATTATCAACCCTTTTGATATGTAAGAAATATTTTTAAATTTGTAAAACAAATAAAATAACACGCACAAAAACAACTAAAAACATGCGTATAACATGCCAATTTAGAACAAAAAGAGGTGGTTTTATGCGTGTATATAGTAGTTGTGCGACATAATTTGAACCCTGCATAAATGAGAAAACTTCTGAATATATTACTTCTACTTTCATTTGGAATAGCAAGTGCGCATAAAGATGTAATTTTCCAAAAAACATACGGAAATGTAAACTTAATTTCTGTAACTCCTTTTTATACAGAAGAGGTAAACCAAAATATAATAACAGCAAAATATGTTGAGTTACTTCTCAAAGAACTCAATTATAAAGAAAGTATTGATCTGTGGCTCAGACCTGACAGTGATTCTAAATTTCGTGCTTACTTTGGAAATGACGAAAATCAACAAAAAAGCTTGAATATTTTTATTCCGAGTAAAGAAAGAGATATAGCAAAAACTTTAAATCTTGTTGAAAATGTAATTCTAAATTTAAAATCAATTGATAAAGCTAAAGACAAGCTTATAAATTGGTATAATTTAAAAAATTCAAAACTAGTAGAAACTATTCTTCTCAATAAAATATATCGCCCAAAAGATGCTCCAGAACTCATATCAACTGAGTTTTTCGATTATTATTTTGAGAATGGAATCTATCATATTTTAAGCTACCAAAATTATGAGGTTATTGAGGTTTTACAATTGTCAAAGATTTTACAATTCAGCGTTCCAGTACCTAATTTACTTTTTATGTTAAA
>ERZ1034363.227-NODE-227-length-39663-cov-13.060526_pt1 | contig 39663 bp, 41 predicted proteins | sample MGYA00520616_ERZ1034363 | MGnify/ENA primary metagenome ERZ1034363 (study PRJEB33736, sample SAMEA104284506) | Azolla filiculoides | biome: Urban; feature: Water surface; material: Ditch water | place: Netherlands | collected 2015-10-28 | depth 0-0.1 m ... | reverse complement strand
TTATAAAGGTTAATTATTAATTCGGAGCAAAGATATAAATTTTTTAACATGTCAAAATATTTTTAGACAAATTTTTTTAATTTTTTTTCTTTGGATTCCGAAATGCTATATTTCAAATCTCGTGCCAAACTATTGTTTTGATATTTTTTTTGTAATTATTTGGCTGTCTGTTTTTTAGGATGAACTAATTTCATCTCGTCTAATAAGTGACTTGCGCCTGCAAATTTGTCAATTATGAATAGTACATATCTAGCGTCAACCATAATGTTTCTGCATATTTCAGGGTCATAATTGATATCACTCATTGTGCCTTCCCATACTCTGTCAAAATTTAATCCAATTAAATTTCCGTTTGCATCTATAGCAGGACTTCCAGAATTTCCTCCAGTTGTGTGGTTTGTTCCAATGAAACATACTGGCATTTTTCCTGATGCATCTGCATAGATTCCGTAATCTTTGTTTTTTTCTAATTCTAATAATTTAGCTGGAACGTCAAATTCATAATCTCCAGGTACATATTTTTCAACAATTCCGTCTAAATGAGTTACTGGTTCATAATAAACGGCGTCACTTGGATTGTACCCTTTTACTTTTCCATAGGTTACACGTAAGGTGCTATTTGCATCTGGAAAAAAGCGTGCATTAGGGAAAAGTTCTAATTGAGCTTTCATATAGTTGCGTTGTAATGCTGCTATTTGTAAGTTGATTTCATCATACTTAGGTGAAATGTTTTTGTAGAAATTATCTGCTAATTCTTTAACTAATAAATAGCCTTTGTCTTTGTTAAGTTTTTTGAAAATTGTTTTTGAATCACCTTCAAATAACTTTTTAAGTGTGTTATAAGAAGTTAGTTTTGATTTTGAATATACTTCAGTAGTCAAAGCTTTATAATCTTTGTTTTTTAATACTTCAGGTGCCAATGGAGATTTTGTTCCGTATAAAGCAATTAATTGTTCAAAAACTTTTTCATCTACTTTAGCGCTAAAATCTTTATAAAATCCTTCAGATTCTTTTATAAAGTTGTTTTTACGATCGATAAAAGCTTGTTCACCTTTTGTTTTATATACTTGCTCTAATTGGTATATTTTAAATCCTAAACTTAATAATTCTGTATTTCTTAAAACGACTTCTACAAAATAATCCCTAGCAAGCGCATAATCATTGATGGCTTTGTAATTTTTATCAAAATCGGTCAATAAGTTACCATACTCATTTTGTTTTCCTTGAGCAATTACTTTTTCTGAAAATTGTTTTTCAAAATTTTGTTTTAATGCTACAGCATTTGATTTTTTTAATCCTCTGCTTTCTCCAATCCATTTTTTCCAATAGTTAGCAACGCTAGCATATTTTGAAGCGTATTGGATTTTAATTGCTTTGTCTTTTCGCATGAAGCCATCTTGTACTTTCAAAGCGGCGTCACGAATTTCAATTTTTGCTGGATTTAAGGTAGTTACAATTTGTTCAACTGCGTGTGAAGGCAAGTATTCCTGAGTTCTTCCTGGAAAACCAAAAACCAATGTAAAATCATTTTCACTAATTCCATCTAAAGATATTGGTAAAAAGTGTTTTGGTGTATATGGAATGTTATCTGCGGCATATTCTGCAGGTTTGTTGTCTTTGTTGGCATAAATTCTGAAAAGTGAGAAATCACCTGTATGACGTGGCCAAACCCAGTTGTCAGTATCAGAGCCAAATTTTCCAATAGATGATGGAGGCGTTCCTACCAATCGAATGTCTTTAAATGTTTCAGTAACAAATAATAAATATTGATTTCCTTCGTAGAATACTTTAATTCTGTTTTCTTGCCATTTTTCTTTTGGAAAAGAAGCTTGAATTTTAGCTATATTTTCTTGAATTTTCTTTTGTTTTTCTGCTTCAGATTTTGATGATAGAACATCTTCTAAAACAGCGTTTGTTACATCATGAATGCTTACAATAAGTGTAGCAACCATACCAGGATTTGGCAATTCTTCAGCATTGTTTTTTGCCCAAAACCCATCTTGTAAATAATCGTGTTCTACTGTGGAATGACTTTGGATAGCATCATAACCACAATGATGATTAGTTAGCATTAATCCTTTTGGAGAAATAATTTCAGATGTGCAACCGCCGTCAAAGTGAACGATAGCATCTTTTAAACTAGACTGGTTTACAGAATACACTTCTTCGGCAGATAATTTCATGCCAAGTGTTTTCATTTCAGATTCGTTCATTCCTTTTAACATGCTAGGAATCCACATGCCTCCTTGTTGAGCAAATGTTGGAAGAACAAATAAAATAAGTAGAACTCTTAAAAATTTCATGATGTAGTTGTTATTTTTCATAATGCATTTAAAATCGATTGCAAGATACAATTTTTGTAGATTTTGTTCTACACGTAGAGAAATAAAAAAATCCTCATGTTTTTCATGAGGATTTAGAATTATTTTTTAGCAGATTCTTTTACTTTTTTAGCGCCTTCTTCAACTTTTTCAGCGCCTTTAGCTACAATTTCTTTTGCTTTTTCGCCTACTTTTGATGAGTCTAGTACTTTCTTAGCTTTTACTTTTGCAGAGTCAGCTGCTTGTTTTATGTCGGCACCTACTGCTTTTGAAGCTTCTTTTACTTTTTCTTTAGTTTCTTCTTTACAAGACATTACTAATACAGCAATGGCAAGTGATAAAATTATTCTTTTCATATAAAATAGTTTTGTTTCTAGGGTTAACACAAAATAAATGCCAAAATAGTATCCTGGTTATCCAAGATTATGCAGAAATAGTTGCTACTTCTTTGTTGATTTTATTTACTAAACCTACTAATACTTTTCCTGGTCCAACTTCTGTAAAACTTGTAGCGCCATCAGCAATCATTTGATTTACAGATTGTGTCCACTTTACTGGAGCTGTTAATTGAATAATTAAATTTTTCTTGATTTCATTTGCATCTGAAACAGCACTAGCAGTTACATTTTGATATACTGGGCAAATAGGAGTTGAAAAAGTAGTTGCTTCAATAGCTGCTGCTAATTCTTCTCTTGCTGGTTCCATCATTGGTGAATGAAAAGCTCCTCCAACGGGTAAAATTAATGCGCGTTTTGCACCAGCTTCTTTCATTTTTTCACAAGCTAATTCTACCGCTTTATATTCTCCCGAAATTACTAATTGTCCAGGGCAGTTATAGTTTGCCGCCACCACAACACCATCGATTGAAGCACATATATCTTCTACAATATTGTCGTCTAAATTTAAAACAGCTGCCATTGTAGAAGGTTTGATTTCGCAAGCTTTTTGCATTGCCATAGCTCTTTGAGAAACTAGTTTTAATCCGTCTTCAAAAGATAAAGTACCATTAGCAACTAACGCTGAAAATTCTCCTAATGAATGTCCAGCAACCATTTCTGGTTTAAAATCTTCTAATGTTTTGGCTAAAATTACTGAATGTAAAAAAACGGCTGGTTGTGTAACCTTAGTTTCTTTTAGTTCTTCAGCTGTTCCTTCAAACATAATATCTGTAATTCGAAAACCTAATATTTCGTTAGCTTTTTCAAATAATTCTTTGGCTACAGCTGAATTTTCATATAAATCTTTGCCCATTCCAGTAAATTGTGCTCCTTGTCCTGGGAATACGTATGCTTTCATAAATTTAGTTTAAAAGTTTAAATTATTGTTTAATGGTTGTAATTCACACATTAAGACAATAACAAAAATAGTGTTTTTTGTAAATATATAATTTTAGAATAATTTTTCTTTCATTTTTTTCCAACGGTAATTTCTGAAAAACTTAGCTTGTTCATGGGTTACAAATAAAGGTTTTCCGGATGATTTTGCTTTCCAAAAGCCCATTAAATAATCGATAAATAGTAGAGGTTTTCCTTTGCGCATGGATAGTTTTAATGATGAAATTGTAGTAATTAGGAATCCATAACCTAAACTATAAAATGCTTCGCCTTGTTTGTATCTTGCAGCTTTGTTGTAGCTGGCTCCAGTTGGTTTAAGGTGTTTTACATGTAGACTTTCATCCGTAACTACTTTCCAATTATAGAATTTGCAAAGTAATTCATCAACAGTGTCCCATCCCATAGCTGGTTTTAAGCCTCCAATTTGTTTGAAAGTTGCTGCACGATATGCTTTTAAAGCACCACGAATATGGTCTTTATCGGTTAAATTCTCTAAAACCCAGTCACCGTTCTTTTCGATATAACAAAATCCTCCAACCATTCCAATTGTTTCATCAGATTTGAAATGTTTAATAATAGTTTCGAAATAATTTGCTGGAAAAATTAAATCAGCATCAACTTTTACAATGATGTCGTAATTGTCATCAATGTGTTTTTCTCCTTCATGAAATGCTTGAATTACTTTACTTCCAGGTAAATGAACATTATCTGATTTTTTGTTTACTAAAGTAATAAAAGGATGCTTTTCGGCGAAAGCTAAAACAATTTCAGGAGTTTTATCGGTTGAATTATCGTTCACGACTACAATTTTTGTTGGTAAAACAGTTTGTTCTACTAACGATTGTAGTGTTAATGAAATGAATTTTTCCTCGTTGTAAGTTGGTATAATTATGTAGTATCGCATTTGACTAATTACTATTCACTAATTACTAATCACTTTCTTTCTGCATAAACTAAATAATATCTTGGTGTAAACCATCTTAATAGAGGTCTAAAACCAATCTTCTTTACGGGATGCGTAAATTTTGTACTATCAATAATTTTAAATCCTGTTTTTTCTAATAACCAATCCAATTGCCAATCTTCAAATTCATGATAATGTCTATCCCACATATCTGTTTTGCTTCTATATGCTGGGGAAAACCATAATCGCAATGGAATAGAAATTAAAATTTTATCGCATTTTACATTTTGCAAAACCGTATAAGGATTCAATAAATGTTCGAAAATTTCAAAAGCTGTAAACACTTCATAACTCTCATTTTGAAGCGTCGATTGGTCGTTATCAATGTCTTCTCCTTTTGTATTGATAACGGTATAGCCATTATCTACCATGATTTTTGAAAAAGGATTTGGTACACCTAAATCAAAAATAGTTTCGGAAGTTTTGATGTGTTTTTTTAGAAAATCTAAAGTAATATTGAATCGCTTGCTAGGATATGTTTTTTCGTACATTGTAAATTTTGTTTCAAGTTTAAAGTTTCAAGTTGAAAACAGTTGGTAAAATTAGTGATTTAACTTGAAACCTGAAACCTCAAACTTGAAACAAAAAGATTACATTTGATAAACAATCGCATTAATATTCATGCCTGAGCCTACTGAAGCAAATAAAATAACATCACCTTTTTCAAGGCTTTGATTTTCTAATTGACCTTTAATCATCAAATCAAAAAGTGTTGGAACAGTAGCTACACTTGAATTTCCTAATTTATGAATACTCATCGGCATAACACCCTCGGGTGGAGTTTGTTTGTATTGTTTAAAAAAGCGATGAATAATAGCTTCATCCATTTTTTCATTGGCTTGATGAATCAATACTTTTTTAACTTTACTAATATCAACGCCGCTTTTTTCGATGCAGGCAGCCATTGCTTTTGGAACTTGACTTAGCGCAAACTCATAAATTTTTCTACCGTGCATCTTGATGTAACGAACATCAGGATCATGATCTTTATTGAATGAATTTCCGAAGAATAAATAATAAGCTTCATCATAAGTAAAAGTAGCTGTTTCGTGTGCTAATATTCCACCTTCTTCTTCTGTTGCTTCAACTATTGTGGCTCCAGCTCCATCAGAATAAATCATAGAATCTCTATCGTGCATATCGACTACTCTTGACAGGGTTTCGGCACCTATAACTAAACATTTTTTTGCCATACCAGCTTTAATAAAGGCATAAGCTTGGATTACTCCTTCAACCCATCCAGGGCAACCAAAAAGGATATCATAGGCAACACATTTTGGGTTTTTAATTCTTAAATGATGTTTTACACGAGTTGCTAAACTTGGTAAAATATCAGATTGAATGGCTCCTTTTTTTACATCACCAAAGTTGTGCGCAAGTATAATATAATCTAATGTTTCGGGATCTATTTTAGCATCTTCAATGGCTTTTTTTGCGGCAATGAAAGCAATGTCAGACGTGCATAAATCATCAGAAACATATTTTCGTTCTCTAATTCCTGTAATTTCTAAAAATTTTTCAGCGACAACATCATTTGGATAAGGAAATGGAGTTCCATCATCATTTAAAAATGAGTGTTTTGCAAAATCAATATTGGATATTGTTTCAGTTGGAATATAACTTCCAGAACCAGTTATTTTTATATTCATAACATATTAGTTAGTGTAACGAAATTATTAATTATTTCTTAACATAAGATAAAAACAACTCAATTGTTTGAAGTAATTATCGAATTGTCAATTTATGGTTAAAAAATTACGAAATTGACTTTTTTATTGCTTTTTTATGTAAATTTTATTTGCATTATAGTTGCCATGCTTAGTGCTTGTGTTTTCATTTGCTCTGCATTTTTTCCTGCAAAATACGTATCTATTGTTGCATAAAAATAATTCAACCAAATAGTATAATGTTCTTTTGTAAAAGCCGATTTTTCATGTATTTCTTTGTGAATTGAAAACATATTGTTGTAATAACCACCTTTTAAAAATAAGGATTGCTCCCAAAATGTGGCTAATGTTTCAAAATGTTCCTCTAAATGTTGGTCAACTGTTGTTATTTTGGTGAAGAAAAAATTAATTGCATCATCGGCTAATAGTTTTTCATAAAACTTTTGCATGATCAATAAAATGTCTTCTCGTGTTTCTATATCGTTCATTTACTTGAGAATAAAGTTCAAAGTTACAATTTTCAATTGTGTGTATTATTGATAAATGTCATTTTAAAACAAAAGGCTTCAAGTTATAAACCTGAAACCTTTTTTGGAGTTTTTTTAATTTTGCTTATAAATTACATATAAGCTTCAATAGGAGCACATGAACAAACTAAATTTCTATCGCCATATGCTTCATCAACACGACGAACAGTAGGCCAAAATTTATTCTCAGCAATGTATTCTAATGGGTATGCGGCTTGCTCTCTAGTATAAGGATTAGTCCACTCATTAGCAGTTACCATTGCTAAAGTATGCGGTGCATTTTTTAATATATTTTGAGCATCTTCTTTAGATGAAGCGGCAATTTCTTTACGAATCGCAATCAAAGCATCACAAAAACGATCTAATTCTGCTAAATCTTCTGATTCGGTTGGTTCAATCATTAAGGTTCCAGCTACAGGAAAAGATACTGTAGGAGCGTGGAATCCATAATCCATTAAACGTTTAGCAATGTCAGTTACTTTAATGCCGTTATCTTCAAATGCACGACAATCTAAAATCATTTCGTGAGCAGCACGTCCCATTTCTCCAGAATATAAAACTGGATAATGTTCTTGTAAACGGGCTTTCATATAATTTGCATTTAGAATAGCATATTTTGTTGCATTTGTTAGTCCTTCTGCGCCTAACATACAGATATAGCCATAAGAAATTAAACAAACTAAAGCTGATCCGTATGGAGCTGAAGAAATAGCTGTAATTGCTTTGTCTCCACCAACTTTTATTATTGGATTTGTTGGTAAAAACGGAACTAATTTGTCGTTCACGCAAATTGGTCCAACACCAGGTCCACCACCACCATGAGGAATAGCGAACGTTTTGTGTAAGTTTAAGTGACAAACGTCGGCACCAATTGTAGCAGGATTTGTTAATCCAACTTGGGCATTCATGTTGGCACCATCCATGTATACTAATCCACCATTTTCGTGAATAATGTTTGTAATTTCAATTATAGAGCTTTCAAAAACGCCATGGGTTGATGGATAAGTTACCATTAAACAAGATAATTTATCTTTAAACTCAATAGCTCTAGCTCTTAAATCTTCAACGTCAATATTTCCTTCTGGAGTTGTTTTTGTTACAATTATATCCATTCCTGCCATAGCGGCTGATGCTGGATTTGTTCCATGAGCAGAGGAAGGAATTAAACAAACTGTTCTGTGATTGTCACCACGAGATTGATGATATGCACGAATAGCCATTAAACCTGCATATTCTCCTTGTGCGCCAGAATTCGGTTGTAATGTTGTGCCAGTAAAACCAGTAACCACATTTAGTTGCTGCTCTAATTTTTTAAGCATTGTAATATAACCTTCAGCTTGTTCAATAGGAGCAAAAGGGTGAATGCTGTTCCAGTTTGCCATTGATAATGGTAACATTTCGGCAGCAGCATTTAATTTCATTGTACAAGAACCTAAAGAAATCATCGAATGATTTAATGATAAATCTTTGCGCTCTAATTTTTTGATATAACGCATCAATTGGCTTTCTGAATGATGGTTGTTAAATACATCATGTTGTAAGAAAGATGATTTTCTAATTAAATTTTCAGAAAGAATTGATTCTTTAGCTAATTGATTGATTGATTCAGTATTTTTACCTGTTGCCTCAGCAAAAATTGCTATAATTTGATTGATGTCAGCAACTGAAGTAGTTTCATTGAAAGCAATTGAAATTGTTTCTGAATCAACATAATAAAAATTCACTTCTTGTTTTTCAGCAATTGCTTTTACCTTGTTAGCATCAGCTTTTACTAAAATTGTATCGAAGAAAGCGGAGTTTGTTTGGTAAACACCTAATTTGTTTAAAGCTTCAGCTGTTGTTGTTGCAGAAGCATGTACTTTATCGGCAATATATTGTAAGCCTTTTGGTCCGTGATATACAGCATACATTCCGGCCATAACTGCTAATAAAACTTGAGCAGTACAAATGTTAGAAGTTGCTTTTTCGCGTTTAATATGTTGCTCGCGAGTTCCTAATGCCATACGCAACGCGCGGTTTCCATTTGCATCAATAGAAACACCGATGATTCTTCCTGGCATTGAGCGTTTATATTCTTCTTTAGTTGCAAAATATCCTGCATGAGGCCCACCATAACCCATTGGAATACCAAAGCGTTGTGTTGTTCCTATTACAACATCAGCACCCATTTCGCCTGGAGGAGTCAGTTTTACTAATGATAAAATATCTGCTGCAACGGCAACTTTAATTTCGTTTGTTTTTGCTTTTGCGATAAAACCAGCATAGTCATAAACTTGACCATATTTTCCTGGATATTGTAACATAGCTCCAAAGAAGTCACTTGAGAAATCAAAAGTTTCATGATTTCCAACAACTAACTCAATTCCAAAAGGTGTAGCACGCGTTTGTAATACAGAAAGTGTTTGTGGTAAAATTTCTTCAGAAACAAAAAATTTATTTACATTATTTTTTTTCTGATCACGAGAACGTACATCTAGTAATAACGCCATTGCTTCAGCAGCGGCAGTTCCTTCGTCTAATAATGATGCATTTGCAATTTCCATTCCAGTTAATTCCATAACTGTGGTTTGAAAATTTAAAATTGCTTCTAAACGACCTTGTGCAATTTCTGCTTGGTATGGTGTATAAGCTGTGTACCATCCTGGGTTTTCAAAAATATTTCTTTGGATTACAGCAGGAACAATTGTTGGATGATAGCCTAAACCAATATAGGATTTGAAAACTTTATTTTTTTTGCCTAATTCTTGAATATGATTCAAATATTCATATTCTGTCATTGGAGCTTCTAAATTTAAATCGTTTTTTAAACGAATATCATCAGGAATAGTTTCAAAAATTAATTGGTCTAAAGAGTCTACACCAATGGTTTTAAACATGTGATTTAAGTCTGTTTCACGTGGACCTAAATGTCTCAAAGCGAATGCGTCTGTTCTCATTTATTGATAAAATGTATAAGTGTTTTTATGTGTTGTTTTGGACAACAAAAGTAATTATTAATCTTGTAATAATTTGCTTTTAAATTGTGAAATTTTGTGATTTTATCAACTAAAACAGTATCTTATTAACAGATTGATTAATTTTGTTGAATGATGCTTTTTAAGAAAATAATAGATTTTTATATTGATAGTAGTATTCATGTGGCATTAGCTGCTTATGCTTTTATTAGAATAACGATACTGTTATTAAACATTTCTTATGAAGAGTCTGTCGCTTATTTTGGGTTTTATGGAACGATTACTGCTTATAATTGTATTAAGTACTTTCGATTTTTTATTCAAAATGAAACACAAAAAACAATAAAAATGAAATTGATCTTTGTAGTAAGTTTGATTTCATTTTTTGCATCAATTTTCTACTTTTTGCAACTAGAAATTAGCTCAAAATTACTATCTTTTCTTGCTTTTGGGGTAGTGTTAGTTTACGGATTTTCTTTTTTTGGAAAACTAAAGGCAGCGCGAAATTGGATTGGTTTTAAAGTTTTTTTAGTTGTTTTAAGTTGGACAATAATTACTTTTTTGCTTCCTATAGTGAATGCAAAGCTTGAATTTACTCAAGAATTATTTTTATATGGATTGCAACGCTTTGTTTTGATTTATGCGATAATGTGTGTTTTTGAAATTGTAGATTTGCAATTTGATGCGATTTCATTACAAACGATTCCTCAACGAATAGGGGTAAAGCAAACAAAATTAGTAGGATTTGCTTTTTTGACAGTTTTCTTAATTTTAGAATTTTTTGTAACAAATCAATTCACTAGGATTGATGTGTTTTTTGTGGGTTTAATTGCTGTTTTTATATATTTTTCAAACAGAAATCGGTCTAAATATTATTCGAATTTTTGGGTAGAAAGCATTCCGATATTTTGGTGGATAGCCTTATTGTTGTTTGTTTCTAACCTTATTTTCCCATTTCCAAGCGGAAGCTAGTGCATCTTCGAGCGAAAATGCTGTTTTCCAACCAAGAATTGAATTCGCCTTTTCAGTATTTGCATAGGCTTCAGTGATGTCACCTTCGCGTCTGCCTACGATTTGATAATTTAATTTTTGACCTGAAACTTTTTCGAAAGCTTTGATTACTTCTAAAACTGAACTCCCTTTTCCTGTTCCTAAATTAAAGGTTTCGACTTTGTCTGTATTTTGTTTATTGAGCAGACGTTTTAATGCAACTACATGCGCTTTTGCTAAATCAACTACATGAATGTAATCTCTTACAGCAGTTCCATCGATTGTTGGATAGTCATTTCCAAAAACAGCTAATTTCTCTCTTAATCCATAAGCTGTCTGTGTAATGAAAGGTACTAAATTTTGAGGAACTCCTATAGGTAATTCTCCAATTTCAGCTGAATCATGAGCGCCAATTGGATTAAAATAACGCAGTAAAATGGAATTAATATTACTCACTTTTGCAACATCGGTAATAATTTCTTCCCCAATTTGTTTGGTATTCCCATACGGCGACATCGCCTGTTGTACAGGAGCATTTTCTGTAATTGGCATTTTTTCGGCTTGACCGTAAACTGTGCAAGATGAACTGAAAATAAAATATGATTCTGGCTTTTTTTGCAACTCTTGCAGTAAATATACTAATGAATTGATGTTGTTTTCATAGTATAACAACGGATTTTCAACACTTTCTCCCACCGCTTTTGAAGCAGCAAAATGAATTACTCCAGCAATATCTTGGTGTTTTTTAAAAAAATCTTGAACAGCTAATTTATCACGCAAGTCAATATTTTCAAATAAAGGTTTTTTTTGGGTAATGCGTTCAATACCATCCAAAACATCAATTGATGAATTGGAAAGATTATCAATTGCTACGACTTCAAAACCTTCATTTTGCAATTCTACAACCGTGTGTGAGCCGATAAATCCTAAACCTCCTGTAACTAATATTTTCATATTTTAGTTTTCAGCTACAGTCACAGTAGACAGTAACTGAGACTGAATACTGAGACTGAATACTATTATACGTATTCTAAAACAGAATCTGTGATAAATTTAATTTGTTCGTCATCTAATTCTGTGTGCATTGGCAATGCAATAACCTCTTTTACTAATTGGTTAGTAACGGGAAAATCTTCTTCTTTATATCTCGAATCAGCATATGCTTTTTGGCTGTGTAACGGAATTGGATAATATATGGCACAAGGAATTCCTTTAGCTTGTAAATGTTCTAATAACCCATCGCGTTTTCCGTTTAAAATTCGGATAACATATTGATGAAATACATGGCAATCGCATGATTCACAAATCGTTGGTGTCCAAATGTTTGAATTTTGCGCTAAAGCCAAACTATATTTTCTAGCGGCATCTTGACGCGCTTTATTATAAGTGTCTAAATACGGTAATTTTGCTTTCAAAACACCTGCTTGAATACTATCTAAACGAGAATTTACGCCTACTACATCATGATGGTATCTTTCATACATTCCGTGGTTGACAATTCCTCTGATTTTGTGAGCTAAAGCATCATCATTAGTAAAAATCGCACCTCCATCTCCATAACAACCTAAGTTCTTTGATGGAAAAAATGAAGTTGCTGCTACATGTCCAATTGTTCCAACTTTCTTTTTAGAACCATCTTTTGAAGTATAATCAGCACCAATTGCTTGTGCATTATCTTCGATAACATATAAATTATGTTCTTTGGCAATTTCCATAATTGCATCCATATTCGCAGCACGACCAAACAAATGCACTGGAACAATTGCTTTTGTTTTTGGTGTAATTGCTTTACGAATTCCGTCAAGTGAAATGTTCATGTTGTTCATGTCAACATCTACTAAAACAGGAGTCAATTGCAACAAAGCAATCACTTCTACCGTAGCAGCAAAAGTGAAATCAGCTGTAATTACTTCATCACCTGGCTGTAAATCCAATCCCATCATCGCAATTTGTAAGGCATCAGTTCCGTTTGCACAAGGAATTACGTGTTTTACACCTAAATATTTTTCTAAATCAGCCTGAAATTGGTGTACCAAAGGGCCATTGATATAAGTGTTTGTGTCTAAAACTTCTTGAATAGAAGCATTTACTTCTTCTTTTATTTTTTCGTATTGACTTTTTAAGTCAACCATTTGTAATTTTCTCATGATTGAAATTTTCTGTTTGCAAAATTACTAATTATCTTTTGATGTGGTTTTTTTTCTGTTTAAAAAATAATAGACTATTCCTACGATTATTGTGCCTATTAGTGTTGATATAACAGCTTTGCTATCTAGCTGTTCTTCAAACAAATATTTCTTTATTGCTAAATTTACAATAAAAAATACACTTACAAAAATCCCCATTTTTATTGAAAACAATTTCATATTTTTTTTATTTGATGAAACAATCGTACTTTTATAACCTTAAATATTGGCATGAATCAAATATATAATTTAATTGTAATTCTAGCTTCACAATTGCTAAAAATTATTACGCTTTTTAGTCCTAAAATGAAACTTTTTGTTGAAGGACGAAAGGCTGTCTTTCAAACCTTGGAAAATAAAATTCAAGCGACTGATAGAACAATTTGGTTTCACGCTGCGTCTTTGGGAGAGTATGAACAGGGTTTGCCTGTAATTGAAGCTATCAAGCAACAGTATCCAAATCATAAAATTGTAGTTACTTTTTTTTCACCTTCAGGCTATGAGGTGCGAAAAAACAATAACCTTGCAGATGTTACTGTTTATTTGCCTTTGGATACAATTTCGAATGCAAAGCAATTTTTAAGAATAGTTCATCCAGAAATGGCTTTTTTTATTAAGTATGAATATTGGCCAAACTATTTAAATGAACTTAAGAAAAAACAAATAAAAACATATCTGATTTCAGGAATTTTACGAGAAAACCAAGCTTTTTTTAAATGGTATGGCGGATTTTATAGAAATGCACTTAAAACATTTGATTACTTTTTTGTGCAGAATGAAAGTTCGAAAACACTATTGCAAAGCATTGGATTTAACAATGTGAAAGTTTCTGGAGATACTCGTTTTGATAGAGTAGTTTCTATTTTAGAGCGCGATAATTCACTGGATTTTATAGCACAATTTAAAGCTGATAAAACTACAATTGTAATTGGAAGTTCTTGGCCTAAGGATGAAGAATTGTTAATTGACTATATCAATAATAGTGCTGAAAATGTAAAATTTATTATAGCACCACACAATATTAAATTAGAGCAAATACAAGAGCTAAAAAAAGCAATTACAAAAAAAACGATCTTGTTTTCTGAAAAAGATACTGTTGATGTATCAAATTATTCTGTTTTTGTCATTGATACAATTGGAATTTTAACCAAAATATATTCTTATGCTGATATTGCCTACGTAGGTGGAGGTTTTGGAAATCCTGGTGTGCACAATATTTTAGAACCTGCAACTTTTGGAGTTCCTGTTGTCATTGGACCAAATTATGCTCATTTTGCTGAAGCTACGGCCTTGGTTAACATGGAAGGTTGTATTTCGATTCAAAATCAAACCCAGCTTAATGAAGTTTTTGATTTGTTACTCCAAAACGAAGACGAACGACTTGAAAAAGGGCATATTTGTAGCACTTTTGTACAAATGAATAAAGGAGCCACACAAGCGATAATGGGTTATATTTTAGCGTAGCTATCTTTTTCGGTTATCTGTTTTATTATTTTATTTCTATTTTGAATAAATTTAGTTAAATGATTTTTTAACAATAATCTATTGAAGATTTTACCAAAAAATCCAAATGGCGTTTTATATTCTAAAATATCTGTCATTATAGTTTGGTTTTCTTTTTGGGTAAAAAAATGTTGATGTTTGAAGCTTTTAAAATGTCCTTTTAATTGTTCGTCAACGAAATAGTTTGGAAAATCCATTTTTGTAATAATGCTTTGATGTTTGAGATAAATACCAAAGTGTTTTCCTTTCCAAGTTACAGTTTCTCCTTTGTTGATTAGTCCTGAAGTTCTTCCTTCAATTGCTTTTTCATTTGTTTTACTTGCTGAATATTGATGAACATCGATATTTCTGCAATTGTTGAAAACAATTTCAATTGGTGCGTTAATTGTTGTTGAGATTTTTATTTGTGTCATTATTTTCTATTTTATAAATCAATCCAAAAAATATTGATGTTATTGAATAAGATAGAGCGATGTTTTCTTCTCTATTGTTGAAAGCGATAGAGAATGATATAATAATTCTAATTGTACATATACTCAGTAATATGGGTTTTATGTAAAGAGGTTTTGTATTTTTTTTATCCAATTTGTAATATATTATTCCAAGTATTATATAAGTTGGTAGCGAAAAAAATAATCCAAATATTACTGTAATTGGATAGACAGAAGTTAGATTGAACAAAGTACGGGTATCGGTATAATAGTAATTTATTATATCTGAAATTATTGGCGCAACAAGTAATGTTGAAAACCAGTGTTTGATAAGATATGACCAATTCATAATTTTATAATTTATAATGATTTATCAAATTATTAATAAAAAGAATAGTATTCACCACTGCAAAAAGCACAAATAGCGTATTCATAAAATAGCTTCCAACTTTGAATAGTTTTCTTTTTGGAATATCATACATTGGATAATAAGCAATTTGTGTGGCTACTTTTCCAACCCAATAGGCAGCTATTAATCCAGTTAATGCCACAGCCAAAGCAGATTGCTCTTTTAATTCATTAGTAAATACAATTGCAATTAATCCGAAAGAGAAATTTAAACCTTGTATATATCTTCCGTAAGTTTTTGCAATTTCTTGATTTAATGGTTTTAGTTGTTTCACATCGTTATACCAATCAAAAACTTGATGGCGAATGTAAGGGTAAATTAAAGCTGTAAATATTTGACCAATTCCACTTAGAATTATTAGACAATTTGGGATATTATAGTTCATGATTTTATTCGTTTTTTATTTTCAACACTTATTTCAGAGCCAACTGCAAGCATGACTGAAATTGGTTTTTGATTGTTTAGAAATTCAAACCTTTTACCATAAGTTTTGTGGAAATCAACATCTAAATAATGATTGGTTACTTCGTATTGCTGCCATCTTGGATGTTTAACTTCATATTCAAACGTCTTTTCTTGGTTTACTTTCGTGTAGCCAAAACAATGCTCGGTTATAAATTCAGCCTCAGAGTTCGCTTCAATTTCTATCGGATTTTTTTCAGTTTCTACTAAAATGGTGTTCCACTTGTTTTCAATTTTCCATTGATAAACATAATCTACTTTTTCTAGTTTGTTTTCTGTAATTGAGTGGTTCATTTGTAATGTTTGATAATGTTCCTTGTAGATTGTATTTGCTACAATTGTTAGCGCTGGTTTTGGAACAATTTCTTTAATAAAAACTACTCCGCGTTTCCATTTACCATTTTCAAAGCGTTTTACATAAAATCGCAAATTGACTTCTTCAAAATTGATGTGAAACGGAATTTTTAATCCTAATAATTTTACATTTTCAAACATAAATCCGACTAAACTTATGTAACATTTTCCATTCCAAATATCTATCTCTGTTCCTTTTGGGATATATTGTTCTAAGATTTTAGCATCAATTTCATAATTGAATAATGCTAAGTTTTTCCATTGTGCGGTTAGGAAACTCATGCTTTTATAATATTAAATTTAGAATTTGAGAAACTACAATAATTTATATATAAATTATAAATTGCTATGAGAAGACACATATAGAAGAAATCACCTATAAAAAACTTAAAAAACAGGGTTACAATAAACCAATAAAGTATGTAGAAAATAAGCAAGAGTCTGTTATATGCAATAGCATAAAAAGTTAATATAAATGATATAAATACTTGAAAAAATCCAAGAATCAATAAGAATCCAACGCTACTATCTAAATTGTAGCCAATAATATTTTCAATGAAAACAATAATAAAAGCTACAATTGTAAGGATTAAATTTAGGTAATAAGAAAGCTGTCTCATAAGTATCCATTATTTTAAACTTTCAGAAAAAAATGAAAGTTTAGGTTAAATTTTTTTATTTCTTCATGAATTTTACTAACAATTGTGCCAACCAATTGTCTTTGTATTCTGTGATTTTATCTAATACATTGTCGGCTTGTAAGACGAAATCGTATAATTTTGTAGTTTGATTTACGAAATGTTTTTCCGCTGCTGTGTTATCTGATTGAATAGAAGAAACTTCTTTTAAGATTTTCAAAGCGGGTTTAATTTCGCGTTTGCTACGTTCTCTCGAAATTTTTACAGCTAATTCGTCTAAATCTTTTTCGGCAGTGAAAAATTCACGTCTTTCGCCTGCTTTGTATTCTTTGTACACGATGCCCCAATCCATCAAAGCTCTTAAATTCATAGAAGCATTACCGCGCGAAATTTGTAATTCTTCCATAATGTCTTCCATAGAAACGGGTTCGTGCGAAACCATCAACAACGCATGAATCTGTGCCATGGTTTTGTTAATGCCCCATTGAGAACCTAAGGCTCCCCATGTTTGAACGAATTTATTTTTTGCTTCTTTGAATTCCATGAGACAAATGTATAACAAAGTTTTTAAAGTTTCAAAAAAAAATGAAAGTTTGTTGTAAAAAGAAACCGAAGTGATTTGTTTCGGTTTCTAAATATCTAAAATTCCAATAATCTAAATCAACCCAGCTCTCTTCAACAAAGCCTCTACTTTCGGTTCTTGACCTCTGAATTTTTTATACAATTCCATTGGTAATTCGGTGCCACCTTTTGAAAGTACGTTGTCTTTGAATTTGGTTGCGACTTCTTTATTGAAAATTCCTTTTTCTTGGAAATAGGCAAACGCATCAGCATCTAAAACTTCTGCCCATTTGTAGCTATAATATCCCGAAGAATAACCACCTTGGAAAATATGTGAAAACGAAGTACTCATGCAATTTTCTTCCACATCTGGATATAAAGATGCAATTTCCATAGCTTGTTTTTCAAAAACTTTTACATCGGCAATAGTTTGCGATTTCCCGTGATACGTCATATCTAAAATTCCGAAACTTAATTGTCTTAAAGTCGCCATTCCTTCTAAGAAACTCGCGCTTTCTTTGATTTTTTCTACATATTGTTGCGGAATAATTTCACCTGTTTCGTAATGTTTTGCAAACAATGCCAACGCTTCAGGTTCGTAACACCAGTTTTCCATTACCTGACTTGGTAATTCCACAAAATCCCAATACACCGAAGTTCCGGATAAACTAGGATAAGTCGTATTGGCTAACATGCCGTGTAATGCGTGCCCAAATTCGTGAAACAATGTCGTTACTTCATTAAAAGTTAATAATGATGGTTTCGTTTCGGTTGGTGGTGTGAAATTACAAACAATAGAAACATGAGGGCGTTCGTTGATTCCGTCCTTAATATATTGTGGTTTGTAGGATGTCATCCAAGCTCCGTTTCGTTTTCCTTTTCTTGGAAAGAAATCGGAGTAGAAGATAGCCACTAATTTGCCTTCGAAATCTAACACTTCAAAAGTTTGCACATCTTCGTGATATTTGTCAATATCAAAAACTTCTTTGAACGTGATTCCGAATAACTTTTCAGCAATGGTGAAAGCACCGTTTAAGACGTTTTCTAATTTGAAATACGGTTTCAACAACTCATCATCCAAACTGAATAATTTTTGTTTTAATTTTTCCGAATAATATGCGCCATCCCATTTTTCTAATTGATCAATTCCGTCTAATGCTGCCGCGAAAGCGGTTAATTCAGCAAATTCTTTATGAGCTGCTGGTTTTGCTTTTTCCAGTAAATCATTCAAAAACGATTGTACTTTTTCTGGATTTTGCGCCATTCGTTCTTCCAAAACAAAATGCGAATGCGATTGATAACCCAATAAATTAGCACGTTTATGACGTAATTCGACAATGCGTTTTACGTTTTCTTTATTATCGAATTCATTATCTTGAAACGATTTTTTTCCAGCAGCAATAGCAATTTCTTTTCGCAATTCACGATTTTCGATATACGTTACAAAAGGTAAATAACTTGGAAAATCTAAAGTAAAAATCCAACCTTCTAAATTTTTCGATTTGGCCAAACTCGACGCCATTTCTTTTGTGCCATCAGGAAGACCTTTTAAATCGGCTTCGTTGATGATATGTAATTGATAGTTATTGGTTTCTGCCAAAACATTTTCTCCGAAAGTCAATTTTAATTTTGCTAATTCGGTATCAATTTCGCGTAATTTTAATTTATCTTCTTCCGAAAGTAATGCTCCATTTCTAGAAAAACCTTTGAATTTTTTATCTAATAAAGTAGCTTGCTCTGTAGTTAATTCCAAAATATCTTTTTGATCATAAACGGCTTTAACTCTTTTGAATAACTCTTCGTTTAAGGCAATATCATTGCTAAATTCGGTCAACAAAGGAGAAACTTCCTGTGCGATTTTTTGCATTTCATCACAAGTTTCAGCCGAATTCAAATTGAAGAAAATAGACGATAAACGATCCAATTGTTCACCTGAATAATCTAAAGCTTCGATGGTGTTTTGAAAAGTAGGTGCTTCAATATTGTTTGTGATATTGCTAATTTCATTTCTAGCTAATGCAATTGTTTTTTCAAAAGCAACTTTATAGTCTGAAAGTTTTATCTTACAAAAAGGAGCAGTATTGTGATTTGTTGTAAATTTTTTTAAAAAAAGTTCCATAAAAATTTGTTTTTATCGATAAAGTGTATAATTTTGTCGACGAAATGAAGATGAAAATCCCTTTTTCCCCCGAATTAAGAGAGAGTAGAATTTTTTTATAGTTGTCACTTAATTGTGAGTAGAAATCCCGAATTAGTAATAATACGGGATTTTCTTTTTTTATTTCAATCCTTCAGAAGCTTTAATTACAGCTTGTTTCAATCCTTCTTTGTAAGCGATGATTTTATCTAACACACATTTATCAGAACTTCCGATAATTTGTGCCGCTAAGATTCCCGCATTTTTCGCTCCGTTTAAAGCAACAGTTGCTACAGGAACGCCACCCGGCATTTGTAAAATTGATAAAACCGAATCCCATCCATCAATAGAATTACTAGATTTCACTGGAACTCCAATTACAGGAAGTGGCGACATAGATGCAACCATGCCAGGTAAATGCGCCGCACCACCAGCTCCAGCAATAATTACTGAAATGCCTCTTTCGTGTGCATTTTTACTGAAATCAAATAATTTTTCAGGTGTTCGATGTGCCGAAACAATATCTACTTCGGTTTCGATGTCAAATCCTTTTAATATGTCGATGGCTTCTTGCATTACCGGCATATCCGAGATGCTTCCCATTATTATGGCTACTTTACTCATTTTTGTTTTTATTATTTAAAAAATAAATATTTGATTAGATAGATTATCAATGCGATTAAAAAAATATAAAGAATAGTTAAAATAAAAATTGAAAAAAACGCTTTGATTCTTTCTCCTAAGTATTCGTTTTTATCATGAAGGATTATCCAATTCTTTTTTAAAAGATTTGTAGAATCTGTCACTTTAAAGAAATTAATAATTGCATCTAAAATATCCATATTATGAAATTACCCTAATACTATTCTTCACTTCTTCAGCAATTCTTCTTGCTTCCGTCATGTCTTCATTTACAATTGTAACGTGTCCCATTTTTCGGAAAGGTCTTGTTTCTCTTTTTCCGTAAATGTGTGGCGTTACTCCGTCGATTGCCATGATTTTTTCTATGTTTTCGTAAACTACTTGTCCAGAATACCCTTCTTCACCTACCAAATTTACCATAATTCCGGCAACTTTGCTATCGGTGTTTCCTAAAGGTAAGTTTAAAATCGCACGCAAATGGTTTTCAAATTGCGAAGTATAACTTGCTTCAATCGAATAATGTCCAGAGTTGTGTGGGCGAGGAGCAACTTCGTTTACCAAAATTTCATCGTCTGCTGTTTGAAACATTTCAACCGCTAATAATCCAACATGATTGAATGCTTCTGAAACTTTTAAAGCAACTTCGGTAGCTTTTTGTGCTACTTTTTCATCAATACGAGCCGGACAAATTACGTATTCCACTTGATTCGCTTCAGGATGGAATTCCATTTCTACTACGGGATACGTTTTTACTTCCCCAGAAACAGAACGCGCTACAATTACGGCCAATTCATTTTTGAACGGAACCATTTCTTCAGCAATACATTCTACATCAGGAAGTTTTACCAAATCTAATGCAGAGCGACAAATTTTAACGCCATTTCCGTCGTAACCAAATTGCGCACATTTCCATACAAAAGGAAATTCTAATTCGTCTTTTGCTAAAGCGTTTCTTAAATCGTTTAAATCTACAAATCGTTGGTGTGGCGAAGTGGGAATATCGTTTGAAACGTAATAATCTTTTTGTTTTCCTTTGTTTTGAATCAAACGTAAGGTTTTTGGCGAAGGGTAAATTGGTAATCCTTCTTCCTCCAATTTATCTAAAGCATCTAGATTTACATTTTCAATTTCGATGGTTAACAAATTTACCATTTTACCAAATTGGTAAACCGTGTCAAAATCCATTAAACTGCCTTTGTAAAATCCGTTGCAACTGTATCGTGCTGGAGCTTCTTCGCTTGGTTCTAAAACTAAAGTTTGAATATCGAATTTTCGAGTTTCGGTCAAAAGCATTTTTCCTAATTGACCGCCGCCTAAAATTCCTAATTTAAAATCAGAAGAAAAATAATTCATTTCGTCGTAGTTATTGTTTTTATTTGTCTCATGCAGTCGCTTCGCTCGAGTCATTTTGTTGTGTTGTTTGTGGCGCAAAGATAAGCATTTGGAAATTATTTTAATTGCTTCAAAATATCTTTCGCAGCAAAACAATAGCCAGCAGTTTGTTGACTAAGATCACGCGTGAGTAAACTCTTTAATTCTTCATTTACCCACGAATGTTTTTTACCAAGTTCAAAAAGAGTTCGCATAGAATATGCTGCATTAGCTGCTTTATTTGTTGAAATTAACCAGTCTAAATTACTTTCAATAATTTTTTCTTCTTGAAAAGTGGTCAATTTAATTGTTCTTGATTTGGATAAAAACAAGCAAATTTTTGATACAGAACGAATAGCAGAATCGGAAGTATAATCGGATAGTTTGTTACAAAATACATCAATAAATGGAATGAATAATGCAAGTTGCTCTTCACAAATTAATTCTAAAACCCAACAAGCTTTATGGTGGTTTTTGTCTTTAGTCATCAACGCAATTTCAACTAAATCTTTCAGATAATCAGGATGAGCAAAAACAAAATTTTTGATATCGTCTCTGCATTTTCTGTGTGCGGTACTTTCTGCTATTTCTGTGTAAAAATCTAGATTCATTTGGTAAATATATCAAATTTGCAAAAAAGTTAAAATACTTTATTTGAAATCCTTATGAGTTTAGTAAATTTGTTGTTTATTTCTAAAAGTAACCTAAAGTGATACAACTACACGATAAAAAGTTTGAAGTTTTTATTTCTGGAGCAGAAATAAACTTTGCCATTGAAAACATGGCCAAACAAATTGAAGATGATTTTTTTGATGATGTTCCCGTTTTTATTGGAGTTTTAAATGGCTCTTTTATGGTGGTTTCAGATTTGCTAAAAAAATACAATCAGCCTTGCGAAGTTTCATTTGTTAAAATGGCTTCTTATGAAGGAACACAAACTACTAATGAAGTAAAACAATTGATTGGTGTAAATCAAAATTTAGAAGGTCGTTCCGTAATTATTGTGGAGGATATTGTAGATACAGGAAATACTATCGAAGAATTAAAAGCAATCTTAAAAGAACACAATGTAAAACATTTTAAAATTGCAACTTTGTTTTTAAAGCCTGAAGCATACAAAAAAGACATTAAATTGGATTATGTAGGTATTAGAATTCCAAATAAATTTATTGTAGGATATGGTTTAGACTACGATGGTTTAGGAAGAAACTTAAAAGACGTATATCAATTATCAGAAAACTAACCATTCATTAACATAACTTACAATGATTAATATCGTATTATTTGGAAAGCCAGGAGCTGGAAAAGGAACACAAGCCGAATTTTTAAAAGACAAATACAATTTAGTACATTTATCTACAGGAGATATCTTTAGATTTAACATAAAAAATGATACCGAACTAGGAAGATTAGCTAAAACATTCATGGATAAAGGAGATTTAGTTCCAGATGCGGTAACTATTCAAATGTTGCAAAGTGAAGTGGATAAAAACCCACAAGCTGCTGGTTTTTTATTTGATGGTTTTCCAAGAACTATTGCTCAAGCAGAGGCATTAGATGCTTTTTTAGCGAGTAAGGAAGAAGAAATCACAGCAACAGTTGCTTTAGAGGCAAACGATGAAATTTTAATACAACGTTTATTAGAAAGAGGAAAAACTTCAGGCAGACCTGACGATCAAGATGAAGAAAAAATCAGAAATCGTTATGACGAATACAATCAAAAAACGGCACCTTTAATGGATTATTACAAATCTCAAGGGAAATTTCATACTGTAAACGGAATAGGAACAATTTTGGAAGTTAACGAGCGATTGAATCAAGTTTTTGATAATTTGTAAATCAAATAATGGTAAAAAACAATTATCAATTTACCTCTAATGTTTGGGAATATTCAGGAAAAGGCGCTTGGATTTTTGTTACAGTTCCTCAAAATGTCTCATCAGAAATAAGGAATTCATTCAAAGAATATGAAGAAGGCTGGGGTAGATTAAAAATTGATGCCAAAATTGGAAAAACAAATTGGAAAACTGCTATTTGGTTCGACTCTAAAAATCAAACGTATTTATTGCCATTAAAATCAGAAATCAGAAAAAAAGAAAATATACTTTTAAACTCTGAAATTGAAGTTATTATCTCTATTTAGATATTGTTAAGACTAAATTTCGAGCATTCAATTTTTTTTTAGATATTTGCAAACAGAAAAGGAGCTATTTCCGAAATTCGGGATGTATGCTCTTTTTTTGTAATTTTAAACTATGGAAATTTTAATTATACTTTTTTTAATCCTTTTAAATGGTGTCTTCTCAATGTCAGAAATTGCATTGATTTCTGCTAGAAAAAATCGTTTAGAAACCGCTGCAAAAAAAGGAAATAAAAATGCTAAAGCAGCTTTAGACCTAGCAAATTCGCCAAACGAGTTTTTATCTACGGTTCAAATTGGTATCACTTTAATTGGAATCTTAACAGGTATTTATTCGGGAGACAAAATCACGCAAGACATGCAAGATTTTGTAGCCACTTACGAGGTTTTAAAACCTTATTCGCATTCAATTGCTGTAGGAATTGTGGTGGTGACGTTAACTTTTTTCTCTCTTGTTTTAGGGGAATTGTTGCCAAAACGTATTGGTTTGAATTATCCTGAAGGTATTGCAAAAGCAGTTGCTTATCCTATGAAAATAGTTTCAACAGTGACAATGCCGTTTATTTGGTTGCTAACTACTTCAACAGATTCATTATTAAAAATGTTGCAAATTAAACCAACTGCGGATGGTAAAGTAACAGAGGAAGAAATTAAAGCAATTATTAAAGAAGGAACAGAAGTAGGTGAAGTACAAGAAATTGAACAAGATATTGTGGAACGAGTGTTTCATATTGGTGATAGAAAAGTAAATTCGTTAATGACACACCGAAGTGATATCGTTTATTTGTCACTTGAAGATTCTAAAGAAGAAATCAAAGCAAAGGTAATTGATGAGTTGCATTCGGTTTATCCTGTATGTGAAGATAATTTAGACAATGTAATTGGTTTAGTCTTATTAAAAGATTTATTTGTAAGTTTTGAGTCTGGAACATTTGATTTAAAATCAATTACAAAAGAACCTGTTTATTTAATTGAGCAAACTTCGGCATATAAAGCACTTGAAAATTTTAAAACTTCAAAGCTACATTATGCTTTTGTGGTTGATGAACATGCTATTTTTCAAGGGGTTATTACTTTAAATGATATTTTAGAAGCATTAGTAGGAGATGCCTCAGATTTTGATGAAGACGAATATAAATTAATTGCAAATGAAGATGGCACGTGGTTAGTTGACGGGCAATATTCATTGCATGATTTTTTAACATTTTTTGATTTGGATGAATTAACCACTGATTACGAAGTAACCACAGTTAGCGGATTTTTTATCACAGAACTTGGAAATATTCCTACTCAAGGAGAAAAAATCATCTGGAACAAACTAGAATTAGAAGCATTAGCCATGGATGGTGCTAAAATAGATAAGGTACTTATCAAACAATACAAAGAATAAAATAATTAATTTAATAAGGTTACAGTTAGAAACTTCTAACTTCTAACTTCTAACTTCTAACTTCTAACTTTCAAATGACAGAAGGAAATTTTGTAGACTACGTAAAAATATATGTTTCTTCCGGAAAAGGAGGGAAAGGATCGTCGCATTTACACAGAGAAAAATTTATTGAAAAAGGAGGTCCTGATGGAGGAGACGGTGGCCGAGGAGGACATGTTTATATAAAAGGGAATAAAAATCTTTGGACATTGTTTCATTTAAAATTTTTGAAACATTTAAGAGCAGGCCACGGAGGAGATGGAGGAAGTTCAAGAAGTACAGGACATGATGGTGAAGATAAATATGTTGAAGTGCCACTTGGAACCGTTGTAAAAGATCAAGAAACAGGAGATGTTTTGTTCGAAATTACAGAACACGATGAGGTTAAAATCTTAGCGGAAGGAGGAAAAGGAGGTTTAGGAAACTGGCATTTTAGAAGTGCTACTAACCAAACACCTAGATATGCTCAGCCAGGAATGCCTGTAAAAGAAGTAGATGTCACGCTTGAGTTAAAAGTGTTGGCAGATGTAGGTTTAGTAGGTTTTCCAAATGCTGGAAAATCAACGCTACTTTCTGTTCTTACTTCGGCTAAACCAAAAATTGCCGATTATCCGTTTACAACTTTGAAACCAAATTTAGGAATTGTGGCTTACAGAGATTTTCAATCGTTTGTAATGGCAGATATTCCAGGGATTATTGAAGGTGCTGCAGAAGGAAAAGGATTAGGACATTACTTCTTGCGTCATATTGAACGTAATTCAACGTTGTTGTTTTTAGTTCCTGCGGATGCGGATGATATTAAAAAAGAATACGAAATTCTCTTAGACGAATTACGTCGTTACAATCCAGAAATGTTAGACAAAGATCGTTTGATTGTGATTTCAAAATGCGATATGTTAGACGACGAATTAAAAGCAGAATTGAAAAAACAATTGGACAAAGAATTTAAAGGAACACCTTACTTATTTATTTCGTCAGTTGCGCAACAAGGGTTGCAAGAGTTGAAAGACAAATTGTGGCAAATGCTAAATGTAGAAACTAAATAAAGGAAATAAAAATACAAGAAAAAGCATCTTCAATTTGAAGGTGCTTTTTGTATTTAATGCAATTATTAAAATAAAAAGTTAAAATTGACATATTCGAAATTGAATTTATAGTGATAATTTTATCAAATTCTTATTTTTAAGTATATTCGCAACACAAATCAAAAGACACATATTTATTATGAAAAAATTATTATTATTTGTCGTTTCTGCGATAATGCTTGTGCCAGCTTCGGTAAAAGCAGACGAAGGAATGTGGTTTTTAATGTTCATTGAGCGTTTAAATCACCGCGACATGCAAAAAATGGGCTTGCAATTAACAGCCGAAGAAATTTACAGTATCAACAACCACAGCTTAAAAGATGCCATTGTGCAATTTAACGGAGGATGTACTGCTGAAATGATTTCTAAAGATGGTTTAGTATTAACAAACCACCACTGTGGATATGATGCCATTGCAGAATTATCATCAGCAGATAAAAACTATTTAAAAGATGGTTATTGGGCAGCTAACAGAAAAGAAGAATTAAAACCTTCTAGCTTATTTGTACGTTTCTTTGTTCGTATGGACGATTGTACAAAAAGAATTTTATCGGTTGTAAACCCAAGTATGAGCGAAGTAGATAGAGAAAAAGCTATCAACGCTGAAATTGCTAAAATTGAAAAAGAAAACAACGAAGGTGGAAAATATACCGTTTCTGTTCGACCGTTTTTTCAAGGAAACGAATATTACTATTTCGTTTACCAAGATTATAAAGACGTTCGTTTAGTAGGAACTCCACCAGAAAGTTTAGGAAAATTTGGTGGTGATACAGACAACTGGGAATGGCCACGTCATACAGCAGATTTCTCTATGTTTAGAGTATATGCTGATGCAAACGGAAATCCAGCAGAATATTCTCCAAATAATGTTCCTTTACAACCTAAACACCATTTACCAGTTAATTTAGGTGGAGTTAAAGAGAATGACTTCGCTATGATTTTAGGTTATCCAGGTAGAACAAACCGTTGGATGCCAGCAGGTGGAATTGAGCAAAATGTAAAATTTGCTTATCCAGCTTGGGTAGAAGGTTCTAAAACTGGAATGGATAACATGAAAAAATACATGTTACAAAGTGATGCTTTAAACCTTGTATATGCTTCAAAATTTGCAGGTGTTGCAAACTATTGGAAAAACCGTCAAGGAATGATTGATGCGTTATCAAAATTTGGTACAGCAAAAACAAAAGCAGCTCAAGAAGCAAAGTTCCACAAATGGGCAAACAAACCAGCTAACAAAGCAAAATATGGTAATGTAGTTCCTACCATCAACAAATACTATGCAATGACAAATGAAAAATCACGTCATGATAATTACATGATGCAATTATTCAGAACATCTGCATTTGGAACAGTTAGTAGAGGTTTAGGAAAACAATTGGAAACGTATGCAAAATCTGATGCTACTAAAAGAGCTCAAATGGCGCCAGGTATTTTAGAAATGGTGGATGAAATGTATAAAGAATTACATATTCCAGCAGAAAAAGATATTTTAGCAGCACAATTAAATTTATACTCTAAAAAAGCGGGTTATACTTTAGCACCAATGGTTGAAAAATTAGCTAAAGAAAATAACGGAGATTTTACTAAATATGTAAATGCAGCATTTGATTTAAGTATTTTTACTTCAAAAGAAAAAATAAAAGCATTTTTAGATTTACCATCTGAAGCTTTATTAGTAAACGATCCATTGTATGTTTTAACAAATGATTTATTAACACACTATAGCTTTAAAAGCGAAGAGTTAACAAAAGCACAAAACGATTTTGGAGCATCTTTCCGTTTGTTAGTTGAAGGTTTAAGAGAATCTAAAATTGGAGAAATTAAATATCCAGATGCAAACTCTACTTTACGTTTAACTTATGGAAAAGTTCGTTCTTTACCTGCTGATAAACGTAATGACGCTACAGTTAATAACTACACTACTTTAGCAGGTCAAGTTAAAAAATACAAAAAAGGTGATTTAGAATTTGATTTACCAGCAAGAGTATTAGAAATGAATGCGAATAAAGATTTTGGTCGTTATGCAGATAAAGACGGTTCTTTACACGTTTGTTTCTTAACTGATAATGATATTACAGGTGGAAATTCTGGTTCACCAGTGTTAAACGGAAAAGGAGAACTAATCGGTTTAGCATTTGATGGTAACATTGAAGCAATGGCTGGAGACGTTATTTTCGACAAAAAATTACAACGTACAATTAACGTAGATATTCGTTATGTATTATGGGTAATTGAGAATTTCTCTGGAGCTAAACATATTGTTGATGAAATGACAATTGTGAAGTAATTCCAATTCTTAAATAAATAAAAACCGGCTTAATTTTAAGTCGGTTTTTTTTATGAAATTATATTTCAATAGAACTAATAATGTTTGTCAATTGATACTTCAAATCTGGGTTAATGATTCCATTAACACTATTAAAATTGTCAAAAAAGCTTGGTAATGAAAAACTTCCTTTCACAACGCCACCTTGAAAAGGGAAACGCCCTTTAGCAATTTCTAATACCGAGCTTCCTCCTCTTGGACCAGGTGAAGTTGCTAATAAAAGCATGGGTTTCTCTTGAAATGTTTTCATGTTAATTCGAGAAGTCCAGTCTAATATGTTTTTAAAAGCTGTCGAATAAGCGCCATTGTGTTCCGCAAAAGAGATAATAATTAAATCGGCACTTCCTAGTTTGGCATAAAAATCTTGAGCTAATTGTGGAATTCCGTTCTCTTTTTCTTTGTCAACAGAAAATATAGGCATTTCATAATCATTCAAATCTAAAATTTCGATAGAAGCATTTTGAAATTGATAAGCAACATAAGTTGCAAGCTCTTTATTAATTGAAGCTTTGCTTGATGAAGCTCCAAAAGCTATAATTTTTTTCATTTGTTATTTGTTTAACCAATTGCCTAATATTTTTCTTAAAAAAGGCAATAATATAAATACCATAGTTGGCACTAAAATTCCAGTTAGAAGCAAAGTTTTTAAAGGCAATGGTAGATTTTTAATATAATCACCAATTAGAAAGGTAACTAAGGTAATCGTTGGATAAATAGCTAGCCAAACCATTATGGCAAATTTCCATTTAGGCGGTTGTTTCATTGTTTAAATAATAGGTTAATGCTCCTGACGGACATTTTTTAACGGTTTCAATAATTTTTTCTGTTGTTGAATTTTCTGCATGAATCCATGGTTTTTCTTTGGGTTTAAAAACGTCTGGATTATTCTTAACACAATTAGCAGAATGAGTACATTTTCCAGACTGCCATACAATGGTTACTTCGCCATTTGTATATTCTTTTTTTAGATTTTTTGGATCCATGATTGATTTTTTAAATTACAATACGTCTCTAAATTCTGGAGTTTTATCAAAAACACTTTTCGCAAACGGACACAAAGGCAAGATTTTGATTCCTTTTTCTCTTGCAAATTCCACAGCTTTCGTTACCATTTTTTTACCAAACCCTTTTCCTTCATTTCCCAGATTTACTTCAGTGTGGTCGATGATAATTTTATCTTCACCCGCAAAAACAAAAGTCATCATAGCTTCTTGTTTGCCTTCAACTTCAATGTAAAAAGCGCCTTTGTTGTCGTTTATTCTAAGTTGTACTTCACTCATAATTTAATTTTTTACTGCGACTGCTCACTAATTATTGCTCCATCGGAATTTCCATTACTAAAAACTTTGCATTAGAATTTGCTTTGATTTCAATTTCATTAGTTTCCCAAATTCCAATTGCATCTCTTCTTTCTAATTTTTGATTAGTAGACATATCCAATTTTCCCCCTTCGGGGGTTAGGGGGCTTACTTCAATTTCACCTTCGATGTTCATGATGTAAAAACCGTTTCCTTCTTTTTTCAAATTTAATTTTTTTGAAAAATTAGTATCAAAATCACTTAAATAAAACCATGCATCTTGATGAATCCAAACTCCAGCATCATCAGGATTTGGAGATAAGATTTGTGCAAAATCATTTTTTTGTAATGATTGGTCTAACGTAATTTGTTGGTAACGAGGTTCTACATCTCTATATTTTGGAAACAACCAAATTTGGAATAATTTTGTGTGTTGGTCATGATTTGGATTGAATTCACTATGTTGAATTCCCGTTCCAGCACTCATAACTTGTACATCACCCGTTTTGATGGTTGCAGCATTTCCCATACTGTCTTTGTGAGCCAAATCACCTTCTAACGGAATGGTTATAATTTCCATATTATCATGTGGATGTGTTCCAAAACCCATTCCTGCAGCTACTGTGTCGTCATTTAAAACGCGCAACATGCCAAACTGAATTCTATCTGGATTGTACCAACTGGCAAAACTAAAACTATGGTAAGCATTCAACCAACCATGGTTAGCGTGACCTCTTTCATTCGCTTTATGTACTATCGTTTTCATATCGTATAAATTTAGTAATTATTATGATACAAATTTACAACGAGGAATAGGGAAGGGCACTTAATGTAGGTTAAGAAATTATTTCTTCAACAACCGCGCTTTCATCTTACTAAAGAACTCAGGCGTAACGCCAATGTAAGAAGCAATGTGTTTTTGAGGCACTTTTTGAATTAAAGAAGGATATTTAGAACAGAATTTTTCAAAACGCTCTTCAGCCGTTAAACTCAAATTATCCATTAAGCGTTCTTGGTGAGAAACTAAAGAGTTTTCAGCTAAAATTCTGAAAAAACGTTCTAATTTTGGAATTTCTTGATAAAGCTGTTGTTGGTTTTCTTTGGTGATGATTACAACTTCAGCATCTTCTAAAACTTCTATAAAAAGATTGCCTGGTTTTTCTGAAATATAACTGTACATGTCACCAATCCACCAACCTTCGCAAGCAAAATGCAAAACGTGTTCAATAATATTGTCATTTATATTGAAACTTCTCAAAATGCCAGAATTCACAAAATAAGTACACGTTGCTACTTCGCCAGCACTCAATAAAATGGTTTTAGCTTTAAACTGCTTGGTCTCGGTTTTAGATAAAAATAAGGCTTCCTCTTCTTTAGTTAAAGAAACGTGTTTGGCTATATTTTGAAGTACTTTTAACATACTTCAAAAGTAGGATTTATTTTTTAATATTTTGAATTGCCCAAATTAGTAAGGCATTTTTTTCTTTCGGAATTCCTAATTTTTCAATGATTTTTGTGCGATGACCTTCAACTGTTTTTTCAGATAAGAATAACAATTCGGCTATTTGTTTACTTGTTTTTTGGGTAGCGATTAATTCAATAATTTTTCTTTCAGACAAAGTCAAAGAAGATAGAACATCGCTTGAAGCAGTTGGGTCTAATTTAAAATTATTGTGCATGGATGTTGAAAAATACTTCTTCCCATTCTCAATTTCTTTTAAGCAATTTTCTAAGTCTGGGAAAGCTTTATCTTTCAAAATATAACCATAAATATTGTATTCTTTTGCTTTGTTAAGAACACTAATTTCATTATGCATGGTAAGCAACACAATCTTAGTTTGACTTTTGTTTTCAAATATTTTTTGAGCAACTTCTATACCATCTAACCCTGGCATGTTTAAATCTAAAATAGCCAAGTCTGGTGTATGAAGCTGAATGTAGTTTAATGCTGCTTTACCATTTGAACAGGAACAAACGACTTTGTGCCCCATTTTTTCTACATAGGAAACTGTGCCTTGCAAGGTTAATGGATGATCGTCTGCTATTAAAATTTTCATGTTATTTTTTAATTTCAATTACAATTTTAGTGCCTTTTTCTGAAGAAGAAATAACTGCAATTCCACCAATTGCTTTGCTTCTTTCTATAATGTTATGTAATCCAAAGGCATCTTTAGATTGTAATGTTTCTTCTACATTAAAACCAATGCCGTTATCAATAATTTCAAGGGTAATTTTCTCTGAAGTTTCTATAATTGATATTTTAGCCGCAATGGCATTAGCATATTTGATGATGTTGGTTACAGCTTCTTGAACTATGCGGTAAACTTGCAGCTCTTTTTCAGAAGATAAACTACTCTGATAATTAAATTCGGAAGAAATCATGAATTGATACGTGCTTTCAATGCGTTCAATGAATTGTTCTAAACTATTTACTAAGCCAATTTTTTCGAACAAAACAGGATGCAAATTTCTACTAATAGCTCGAATATCATTAATTATTGTATCTACTTTTTCATTTAACTGAGAATGATTGACTTCAAATGAATTTTTTAAGGCAAGTAATTCGTGACTAACACTATCATGTAAATCGGAAGCAATTCGTTTGCGTTCCTCTTCGGTTTTATCAAGTAAGTTTTTAGTAAATTGTTGCGATTGTTCTTTCTCTTTAAATAATTTCATTTGTTTTTGTTTTAAAAAGTAAATAAAAACACTCAATATTGAGGCTATGAAAACCAGTGCTAAAGCAAAAATAGTAGTGTTTTTCTTTGAGATGGTTTCATGCTGAAGCTGAATTTTTTGCTCTTTTTCTTTAGTTTCATATTTAGCAGCAAGGGCCAAATTTTCTAATTTATTTTGAATATTTGATAAGCTATCTTTTGTTCTGTAGGCTTCTTTTGTATAAAAAACAGCTTTTTCAAATTCTTTATTTTGAATCGCTTTTTCTAGTAAAACAGTATAAAATAAATTTGCTCGTTCGTAGTTTTCGTTGGCAAGAAGATTTGGAAGTGCTTTTTCAATATAGCTAGTATTACAGTTTTTTACATCATTTTTTATTTCATATAATGCTAAAGCTGCTTGATAATCATTTTGCCAATTTTGAGAAGTATTTCTAGCAGCAACGGGTCTAATTCTATCTAAAACGATTTTTGCTTCCTTGGTTTTGTTCTCATTCAATAAAGCTTCAATTTCATAATCTGATAAACAAAGTAATAATACATCGCTGTCAAATTTACTGTCTAAATATTCTTTATAAGTAGTATGGATGTAATTGTTTTTTAATTGCGTTTTGCTAAAAAAACCATAAACAGAGCATTTATTGTATTTAGCCATAAAATAGTCATAGGTGTTTCCTTCTTCTTTGAATACTTTTATAGCTTCATTAGCACTGTTAATAGCTTTTTCAAATGAACCATTTGCTTTATAAATGTTGATATAATTCAAATGTACTGAAACAATACTTTCTTTATCTCTAATTCTTTCAGAATAAATTCTTGATTTTTCGTTGGCTTCAATGCTAAGTTCAATGTCACCAAGTATAAAATAAGTATAAGATAAATCATAGTAAGCACGCGCTATTTTGTAACAACTCTTATAATCGTTGGGTTCTAATGCTGTGATTTTTAAGAAGTAGTCCTTTGCTTTTTTTACGTTGTCTCTGTCAAATTCTAAATTTGCGTAATAATTGTCTATATGCGTAGTTTTTAAAGCGGGTAATTTGTTCCTATATTTTAAATTAAATGCATCAACTGTTTTAGTTAATCTTGGGTCAAAATCATAAAAATAGACAAACTTGGTTGTAATTACATCCAATATTTTTGAAGCATTAAGATATTCTTTATTAGCTAATTTAGTATTGTAATATTTGAAAAAGACTTTTAAATAATGTTCTTTATCCTCCTGATAGTTGTCGTTTTGTCTCAACCAAACTTTTGTTGAATCTTCTTTAGGGGGAGTTACTTTTTCAAAATAGAAATTCTCTTTTTTGTCTTCACAGCTAATACTTACTATGATTAGTGTTAAAAGAAATGTGTATTTTTTTAGGGTTAACATGTATTGTTTTTTTACAAATGTATTCAATTCTGTAAAGAAAAAAAGTAGCTATTGCATTTCAGGGGTTACCCCTTACATAAATATTTAAGAGATTGATACAATTTTGTATTCAAATCAAAAAGATATAACAATGAAAACAAAATTACTATTCAAATTAAAAATGCTAACGCTTTTAAGTTTCAGTTTTAGTACTCAATTTGGTCATGCTCAACAAGGAGAAACACTACATTTTGACGGCTCTGACGATTATGTTATGTGTGGGAGTTTTTTGCCAACGTCATATACAAAAGAAGCTTGGATTTACATTTCAAATTTTAATGTTTCCAATAATATTATTTCGGGAGGAAATGCAGATGGTCAACATGCTTTGTTTATCCCTAATTATTCAGGAAATAAACTAAGTGCAGGTCATAATGGTGCATGGGAAGCTGTTCAAGATCCCAATCCACTAATTATAAATACGTGGTACCATGTAGCAGTAACTTATGATGCTGCAACTACAACAATGAAATTGTATAAAAACGGTAATTTGGTGGCTACTAATACAAACGTACCTCAAGTATTGAATGGCAATATAATTCGATTAGGATCTTTTGATGATGGTGCTAACGTATTCAATGGAAGAATGGATGAAGTAAGAATTTGGGATAGAGCTCTAACAACTTGTGAATTACAATATAATAAAGATGCAGAATTAGCTGTCGGACAAACGGGTTTAGTAGCTTATTATAAATGCAATCAAGGTACTGCAAATCAAGATAACGGTGGAGAAATTGATTTAATTGACTCAACATCAAATGGATATGATGGCGCAATAATTAATTTTCAGTTGAATGGAACCACTTCTAACTTTATTGCTCCAGGTAGTCCAGCAAATGGAGTTTCTGGAACTTTATATTACTCCTTAAGCGTAAATACTTCACAAAGTTTTTGCAATGCAGCACAAGTTTTAGATTTGACAGCAACTGGTTCTGGAACAATTAACTGGTATGATGTTGCAACAGGAGGAACGCCATTGACTAGTACACAAAATTTAGCAACAGGCAATTACTATGTTTCTCAAACTACTGGAACATGTGAGTCGGATAGGATAGCCGTGAGCGTTGTGGTAAATATTACTTCAGCACCTACAGCACCTGCGAACCAAACGTTTGATGCTAATGCAATAATTGCAAATTTAGTAGCTACTGGATCTAATTTGAAATGGTTTTCACAAGCATCTGGAGGTGTAGAATATAATATAACGGATATTTTAACAACAGGAACATATTATGTTTCTCAAACCGATAATGGTTGTGAAAGCTCAAGAACTTCAGTAAATGTAACCATTAATGGAGGCTCATTACATTTTGATGATTCTAATGATAGAATTACTTTAGGTACAGCAATTAATGCCGTTATTGATCCCATCAATACAATAACAGTTGAAGCTTGGGTTTATAATACGTCTTTTAACAACGCATTTGGTTATAATTTGGGGTCAATCATTGGAAATTACAATACCTTTAATGTTGATATGCAATTTATGTTACGAAGAGACGGGACAGCTTATCAGTTTTGGGTTAACGATAGTAATGGAACCAATTTCAAAGCAGTTTCTGTGTCGGATTTAGCCGTGCTAAACCAATGGCAACATGTGGCTGCTGTATGGAATGGGTCTGATTTAAAATTATACCTTAATGGTGTTTTAGTTGGAACAACTACAGGAGTAACGGGAGCTAGCTTTAAATCACTATCGAGTAACCCAATTCATATTGGAACGAACTTATCTAATGAAAAATACACAGGTAATATCGACGAAATCAGAATTTGGTCAAGAGCTTTAACTGCACCAGAAATACTTAATAACATGAATTGCGAATTAGGTGCTTCGCAAACAGGATTAGTGGCTTACTACAAATTCAATCAAGGATTTGGAGGCGGAAACAATACAGGTTTAACAGCATTAACCGATTCGAGTGGAAACAATTACAACGGTGCATTAAACAATTTTGCGTTAAATGGTGGCACTTCAAATTGGTCAAATATTGCAGCGGTTACTACTGGAAATACTTGCTCTGCATTCCTAAATACAACCTCATTTGATGAATCTAATTTAAGTTTGTACCCAAATCCAACTTCAGGAATCGTAAACATTTCTTATGATAAAGAAATTTCTAATGTATCAGTTTATAATTTATTAGGGCAAAATGTTTTAAACCAAGAAGGTAAAGGTTTAGAAATACAATTAGACTTGTCAACACTTGCTTCTGCAACTTATTTTGTGAAAATAACTTCTGAGGGAGCAACAAAAACTATAAAAGTTATTAAGCAATAAAACTCCATAGATTATAGTTGATTAAGCAAATAAAACCGTCTTTATAGGCGGTTTTTGTTTTTAGATTAATGTGTTACCTTTGAATAATAATACTAAAAAATGAAAACCGAAAAAGAAAAAATGCTCTCAGGAGAAAACTATTTTTCAAATGATAAAGAGTTGGTTTTAGAGCGAACGAAAGCCAAGAGATTACTTCATAAATTAAATGTCACAGAATATTTAATGAACGGAAACGCTCGAGCTATTTTAAAAGAATTATTACCAAATGCGAACAAAAGAATATATATCGAACCGCCATTTCATTGCGATTACGGATACAATATTCATTCTGGCGAAATGGTTTATTTTAATGTGAATTGTGTTGTTTTAGATGCAGCAAAAGTAACCATTGGTAATAACGTATTCATTGGGCCAGGCGTTCATATTTATACCGCAACGCATCCTACAAATGCAATTGAAAGAAGAACCATTGAATTTGCAAAACCTGTTTCCATAGGTAACGATTGTTGGATTGGTGGTAACACAGTAATTTGTCCTGGAGTTACAATTGGTGATGGTTGTACAATTGGTGCAGGTTCTGTAGTAACTAAAGATATTCCAGCCAATTCATTAGCTTTTGGAAATCCAGCTAAAGTGATTCGAAAATTGAATGAATAAAAAAACCGATGCGTTACACATCGGTTTCTATATTAATGAAAGTGATCTTCTTCAATTTCGAATTCGGCATCTTTTTCCCAAATTTCCATTTCACAAGGTTTGCAATTGAATTTTAGTTTATATTCCAATTCACCTTGCTTTAAAACCAAAGGTTCTTTTACTTTTTTATCCATGTTTTCACGATGGTATTTTGGACAACGTTCTAATTCGTATTTGATGCAATATTTGGTTGTCATTACACGAGATTTTCCTGGATCCCATTGTAATTCGAATGCTTTTTCAATTTCGGTTACACCATGACGTTCGTAGAATTTACGAGCGGTTTTGTTGGCAACATTGTACATGAAATCCAATTTCGTTTCTGGATACGGATGTGATGTTTTTACCAATTGGTGTTCTTTTCGAACATAATTTTTCAAACGAATTTCGGATAATTGTTCGTAAACCGTTCTTCGCATTTCGTTGATTTTTGAAATCGGAAGAAACCAATTTCCAGAAAAATCAATCGTAATTTCATCAGCTGTATAAGGTGTAAAACCTGTTTTTGCTAAGTTGATTTTGAAATTTTCAGCTAAAGATTCGTTGTTTTTTGTTTGTTCTTTTGGGTGAACCAAATTTACAGTACTAACATTACCATCTTCGTCAGTTGCGATTAATTCAAAACCAGTTTCATTTTCTTTTAATAGTAAAGTCGTGCTGATTTTTCGAACCGCACTATCTTCTCTTTCTACTAATTTGATGAAAGCAGCGTCGTTATTTCTATAAATGAAAGTACCTTCTTTGATTTCTTTCAATACGTTGGGATAAACGATTCCGTTTTCGGCACGGTTAACATAAATTCCTTCAGCTTCGTTTTTTTCGTTGATAAAACACAATCCGTCACCATTATTTAATAATTCACCATTTTCAATTACATATGAATTTCCAATGGTTTTAATTAATTTTCCAATGTATTGTCCTTTTGATTTTGGACTTTCCCAAGAGCCAATAGCTTGATGTCTTTCGTTTACAAAATAATCAGTATAACCACGATTAAAAGTTCTATCTAAAGCCGAATCAAAAGTATATGTACAGCTTCCAGAAGAAGCCTTTGTGTATTTATCGCTATTTTCGTTTAAAAAGCTATCTAATTTTTGACGTAAATAAGAAACGTTATTTTTTACATAAACAATATCTTTCAAGCGCCCTTCAATTTTAAACGAAACAATTCCGGCTTCTATTAAATTTGGAACTTGTTCAGTGACATCAAAATCTTTAATCGAAAGTAAGTGACTGTTTTTGATTAAAGTATCGCCATTTCCATCAATTAAATTATAAGGTAAACGACAATTTTGTGCACAAGAACCACGGTTTGCCGAACGTTCGCCATTCGCTACACTCATATAACAATTTCCACTAAATGAAACACATAAAGCACCTGTTACAAAAAACTCTAATTCCACATCGGTTGCCTGACTAATTTCTTTAATCTGGTGCAGGTTTAATTCACGGGCTAAAACTACCCTTTGAATTCCGGCATCAGCTAAGAATTTGATTTTATCGGCATCTCTGTTGTTAGCTTGTGTGCTGGCATGAAGTGCAATTGGAGGCAATTCCATTTCCATAATCGCCATATCCTGAATGATTAAAGCATCAACACCTGCATCATATAATTTCCAAATCAATTGACGACACGTTTCTAATTCATCATCATATAAAATAGTATTGATTACCACAAAAACTTGTACATTATACAAATGTGCATATTGCACTAATGCAGCAACGTCTTCTAATGAATTGTGAGCATTTGAACGGGCTCCAAATTGTGGTGCTCCAATGTAAACCGCATCGGCACCCGCGTTAATAGCGGCAATTCCGGTAAGTAAATCTTTTGCTGGAGCTAAAATTTCAATCTTCTTCTTCATTTGTAAATCTTTAATCTTTCGGGATTTGCCGAAAAAAAGTGTGCAAAGTTCTTATAAAAAATCCAAGATTTCTAATTCAAATTGGCTTTTTTTGAATTTAGAGCATAAAAAAACACGAATTGGTTTAATTTAATAAATCAATTCGTGCTAATATGTATTTGTATATGATTTAAGAAACCGCTTCTTTGATTCTTCTCATTGCTTCTGTTAATAAAGCCTCGCTTGTTGCGTATGAGAAACGAATACAATTTGGATTTCCAAAAGCGTCTCCTGTTACAGTTGCTACATTTGCTTCCGCTAATAAGAACATTGAGAAATCAGTTGCATTTTTAATTTCGGTTCCTTTTACGGTTTTACCAAAATAGTACGATACATCAGGGAATACATAAAACGCTCCTTCTGGAACATTCAATTTGAATCCTGGAATTTCTTTTACCAATCCAACAACTAAATCTCTACGGTTTTTAAAAGCAGAAACCATTTCATTTAAAACGCTTGGGTCTGCTTCAACTGCAGTAATCGTTGCTCTTTGTGCAATAGAATTGGCTCCTGAAGTAACTTGTCCTTGAATTTTAGTACATGCTTTCGCAATGAATTCTGGAGCTCCGATGTAACCAATTCTCCAACCCGTCATGGCAAATGCTTTCGCAACACCGTTAACCGTAATCGTTCTTTCTAACATTCCAGGAATTGAACCAATACTGCAAAATGTTCCTGAAAAGTTGATATGTTCGTAGATTTCGTCAGAAACTACATATACGTGTGGATGTTTTTCTAAAACTTTAGCTAAAGCTGTTAATTCTTCACGATTATAAACCGAACCACTTGGATTACAAGGCGAACTAAACCACATCATTTTTGTTTTTGGTGTGATGGCAGCTTCTAATTGTTCAGGTGTAATTTTGAAATCACTTTCAACAGAAGTTGGGACTTCAACAGGAACTCCGCCAGAAAGTTTGATAATTTCGAAATACGAAACCCAATACGGAGCAGGAAGAATTACTTC